>Ga0169931_10004220_pt1 | contig 22439 bp, 29 predicted proteins | sample Kivu_15m_20L_FD_129675 | JGI IMG/M metagenome (GOLD analysis project Ga0169931, IMG submission 129675) | Freshwater microbial communities from Lake Kivu, Western Province, Rwanda to study Microbial Dark Matter (Phase II) - Kivu_15m_20L... | ecosystem: Environmental > Aquatic > Freshwater > Lake...
AAGGCTGTCGCGCCATCGGGCTTGTAGTTCATCACAAGGAAAATCCCCGTGAGAATCTGGATCACCAACACCAGGAGCGCCAGCGAACCGAAGAAGTACCAAAAGTTGAAATTCTTTGGTGCGTAGTACTCGGTCAGGTGCTCTTTAATGAGCGGTGTTAGGGGAAAGCGTGCGTCGATCCAGCCCATCATCCCGGTGGTCTCGACTTGCTTGTCCTTTGCCATGTGGTACTCCCTTTGATGCAAATGCAAGGTCGGAAAGATGCCACGAACTCATCTGTTCTATCATTACCCACTAACCTTGTATATTTAATCTTAGACAATATTGATGCATCGAATGGCTACAAAACTTAAACCATCAGTCATCGAAAACTTAACCGTTTTAGAACAAGAACATAACGCCCTTCGCATTGGAGCGCTATCCAAGCTCAGCGGTATCCCAAGCCCAACACTGCGGGCTTGGGAGCTACGTTACGGTGCATTCAAGCCTGTCAAGACCCCAAGCGGTCAGCGCCTTTATGCGCGAAGTGAAGCCTCCCGGGCCGTTTTAATCAGGCTCTTAGCTGACCAAGGCTTTTCATTGCAGCAACTCGCAAACGCAGGACTCAATGAGCTCTTAAGCTTAAAAGACTCCTCGCGTCAGGGCGACGACAGCTTCGCGAAGCAAACGCCAAAGCTAAAAAAACAGCAAACAGCGCCTTTGCGTGATCAGTCTAGAGAAGCATTGAAAGTGCTCATTCTGGGCGAATCCCTGCCGCTTCGGCTTCTCCAAAGCGGCATCCAGGCCAAGCTCCAATCATTTGGCCTCAGTCTTGAGGTCGGCAAACAAGCGCCCAAGGCTAAGCACTACGCTGATGAAAGGCTTGGCCTTGTCATGCTAGAAATCGTGTCGATGCTCGAGCAGGATTGCCAGGCGGTACTCCACATTAAAGCGAAATTGGGCTCCAAGCCCCTGATGCTGCTTTATCGGTTTGGCGCAGCCCATCTTGTAAGCCTGCTACGCAACGCTGGCATTGCGGTATACCGAGAACCGATCGAAGACGAGCGCTTAGTCGATGCCATGAGCGCCCTTTGCCGCAGCGACCGCTCTCAGGATGAGGATGCAGCAACAGTAACGCGCCCGCGTCGCTACAGCATAGCCAGAATCAGACAGATCGCACAAAGCATACCCTCGACAAGCTGCGAGTGCCCGAGACATGTATCCGAGATTCTCGAGCAACTCCTTGCCTTTGAGGATTACAGCCAACAATGCTTAAGTAACGGTGCCAAAGACCTCGCCTTGCATGCCGAATTGCTGCGCGTTGCAGCTATCACGCGGGCGCAATTTGAGGATGCGCTTGAGGCGGTGGCCCGCCACGAAGGGTTCAAGCTCTAGTCTCACCGGAGCCCCTTCTTTGTGCTTCATGCCATGCATTTGATTGCATCACTTTTGCATAGCAACACTTATGCAAAACAAAGGGTGTTTCAAGCACTGCCATTGATTAGCGCGTAACCTTTGGCCTCGGTGTCACTCAGCGTCTCGCATGTGGAGAGACTCATGCAAATTGTCATTCATCAGGCAGCACAAGCATTCGGCGTGAGCGCACTGGAGTACCCGCAATCATTAGCACTCGTTTCAAATCCACTCTTCGTCAGTCTAATCCGAAGGGGTGGTTAAGAGTTACTGTTGCCCTGAGGTGCCAAGACATCAAGCCCTTGGTGCTCAGTGAAAATCCCAGGCTTGACCTCACTTGGAACCATCATGAACACAAATCGACGCACTTTTTTCATAACACTGGCCGCCAGCAGCTCAGTTTTCGCTACCTCTGCCCATAGTCAAGCAAAGCTCGACGAGAAAGACCCGCAGGCAGTGGCGTTGGGCTACGTTGCAGATGCCACGAAGACCGACACCAAAAAGTATCCCAAATACGCAAGCGGTCAGGTTTGTACCAACTGTGCCTTGTACCAAGGCAAAGCAAGCGATGCATGGGGCGGTTGCCCATTATTTGCAGGCAAGCAAGTTGCAGGCAAAGGTTGGTGCAGCGCATGGGCCAAAAAAGGTTAAGGTTTGTTGAGTCAGCCGCGGTGCCTGCGACCAAAGCAATCAGCGCTGATTCAATACCTATGAGCAGGCGACTACAAAGCCACCTTCAGTCACACCGCATATTGCAACAATGACTGTTAATGCCAACATGCACCCTGTGAGACATCTAGTTTTGGTGCTAGGCGATCAGCTTGATTTGGAGGCAGCAGCGTTTGACGGATTTGATGCGGCTCGAGACGCTGTATGGATGGCCGAAGCTTACGAAGAATCAACCCATATTTGGTCGAGTAAGCAGCGTATTGCACTGTTTTTAAGCGCTATGCGTCATTTTGCACAAGCGCTTCGCGAAAAGGGAAAATCGCTTATCTACCACCGGCTCGACGACACCAGCGCTAGCGCCGACCTTCGAAGTATTGGCGCAAAACTGCGGGCTGATCTCGTGCAGCTTTTGCCCCAGCGCGTCGTGATGACCATGCCAGGCGATTGGCGAGTATCACAACAACTGAAGAAGGCTGTAGCGTCGGCTGGATTAATTCTGGAGATCCGAGAAGACCGCCACTTCTTTACGACAGTACGAGATTTTGCAGCTCACGTTAGCGGTCGCAAGTCGTTACGCTTGGAGTTCTTCTACCGCGAGCTACGACAACGCCACAACATCTTGATGGACGATGGCAAACCCGCTGGCGGTCAGTGGAATTTCGATGCGGACAACCGTGAAGCTTTTGGTCCTCAAGGCCCCGGTCCAATTCCGGCCCGCGCAACCTTTAAGCCTGACGCCATCACGCAAGAGGTCATTACGCTGGTTGACACCCAATTTGCCACCCACCCCGGCACGCTCGAAAGCTTTGCCTGGCCAGTTACGCGAAGTCAAGCTTTACAAGCGTTGCAACGATTTGTTGACGAGCGTCTGCCTCTATTTGGTCGCTATGAAGATGCTCTATGGCCTGGCGAGCCTTGGCTTTATCACTCGCAGCTGTCCTCAGCCATGAACCTAAAATTGCTAAGTGCGGGCGAGGTGGTTCAAGCCGTTGAGGCTGCCTACCGTGATGGTCATGCGCCGCTTCAAAGCGCTGAGGGGTTCATTCGTCAGATCCTGGGATGGCGGGAGTATGTGCGTGGTATCTACTGGACGAAAATGCCCAGTTACATCGAAGGCAATGCTTTGGATGCGCAAGAAGCATTGCCAGCCTGGTTTTGGACCGGCCACACGGACATGGCTTGTTTGCGCGATGCGATCAAGCAGACGCTTGAGCACGGCTATGCGCACCATATTCAACGCTTAATGGTCACAGGCCTTTATGCCCTACTTTTGGGTGTTAGACCACAGGAAGTTCACACTTGGTATTTGTCGGTCTATGTGGATGCAGTTGAGTGGGTGGAATTACCCAACACTCTGGGAATGAGCCAATACGGAGACGGCGGACTCATGGCAAGTAAGCCCTATGTCGCGACGGGCAAGTACATCCAGCGTATGGGCGGGCCATGCAAGGGCTGCCGATATGACCCGGCGCTGCGTGAGGGTGAACGCGCCTGTCCTTACACCACGCTGTACTGGGATTTTTTGATGCGGCACGAAACATTGCTTGCTAGGAACGCACGCATGGCTTTGCAGGTCAAGAATTTAGTGCGCATGACGGAGAGCCAAAAACAAGCCGTCACTGTGCGTGCCGACGCCATACGACGCGGTGAAGTTGGGATTTCTCAATGACGAAACTTGATATGTTCCCGCCGACCCGCCAAGCCGCATTAGCACGCCTCGATGCAGTTCGTCCTAATGACTACGCTCGCAGCCGTAACGCAATTGATGGCGCAGTCACTTGCCTGTCGCCCTACATTACCCATGGCCTGCTCAGCTTGCCTGAGGTTCTAGCCGGTGTAACTGCCAGGCACCCGTTAGACATACAACACAAATTTGTATTTGAGCTGGGCTGGCGGGAATACTTCCGTCATGTGTGGGCGTTTCGAGGTAACGAAATTTTTGAATCTCTACACGAAGGCCCGCTGCCTCACGCAAGCTACGCTGCTACGCTGCCTTGCGATATTCGTCAAGCCGCAACCGGTGTACCTGTCATTGATATGGCCGTACGCACCTTGTACGAAACTGGCTATTTGCACAACCATGCCCGCATGTGGTTGGCCAGCTATGTTGTGCACGTGCGTAAGGTGGACTGGCGCATCGCTGCCGACTGGCTTTACGGACACCTGCTAGACGGCGACCTTGCCAGTAACTACCTAAGTTGGCAGTGGGTAGCAGGTACGGGCAGCAAAAAGCCTTATCTTTTCAACGCAGCCAATGTTGCTCGCTACGCGCCCACCCCATGGCACAGCCCTGGCAGTGTGATCGATCAGTCATATGAAGCACTTGACAGGCTCGCACTAGAACCAGTGGGCCAATCTACAAAGACGCACCATACACTTGCCCATAACGCGCTCATCGAGCCGCCCTTTTATAACAAGCCACACCCTGATCTTGGCTTTTCAAAGCCTGATCCGTCCGCAGTCGCTGGTCGTAATGTGTGGCTCGTTCACCCTTGGAATCTGTCCGATCCACCCACTTTCCTGCCTGCAAACACGTTGGTGGTGGGGGTCTTTGTAAACGACTTTCATCGTGCCTGGCCCTGGAACGAAAGGCGCTGGCGTTTTGTTGCCGGAAGAATGGCTGAACTTGCTGCAGTACGTTGGCAAGGCGACGCGGCCGAAATCGGCGCAGCGCTGCAGCGCGCCGATCGAGTACGTAGCTTGAACGATCCACATCTTGCACCATGGTTGCCGGCATTGGCCGTTTGCGATGCTGCAGTTGAGCTCTTTCCAACGGTTGCCAGACGTTGCGACTCATTTAGCCAGTGGTGGACAAGGACTTTACGTGGTATCGCGTCAGTTTCTGACTTGTTAACTGCTCGACAAGCGCCAGCACGATGGATGGATTAGGCGCAACCGACGCCCGACTTGATCGAACATCATGAACGCCAAGACCCACAGGCATCAAGACGATAAGTTTGGAAAATTATCGGATCAAACCTTGAGCGAAGTTATTGAAATGGCGCTAAGCGATCGAGTCAGTTTTAGCCACATTCAGGCAGCGTTCGGAATCAGTTCGAATGAGGTTAAGCGTCTGATGCGAACCCATCTACGGCGTGGAAGCTATGTAACCTGGCGCAAGCGCGTCAGAGAGTTCACCACTCGCCGCGAATTCTATAAATAGGTCGAGGCGACAATGTCTACTAACTTAACTAATTAACAGTACGGTCGAAAAGGTAGAAAAGTATGAGAGCAGAAATTATTGCATGCTGGCTATTGCTAATCGTAGGTTGTGGAGGCGTAGCAGCAGGTCTATACAGTATTAAAAATGAAAACTTTGGAGTAACGAACGTTTGTAACGAACAGCTCTATCCAGAACTGTGTGGTAAAGCGAAATCAGAAAGCAAATAGATTTCATGTTTACAGAGACGAATCAAGTTCGCACAAAATCCAAATTCGCTTTCGCTAGCCTGAATGAGCCTCAAACCGCAAGCGCAGCCTTTATTGGCACTACCACAAGAGCTTTGATTGAAAGCAATTCCAAAGGAAGATCCCGCCAAAGATTAAAACAATAAAAATTGTCACAGCTGCGAAGGTGACGGTTGCGATTTTCTTGGCCTGCACGGCTCGGTTTGTTTCCATCAACCCAGTCTAGCCGCTTCCGCAGATGTGAGCAGTGAAAATAGCTTTCGTCCCTACAGCTGTCGCATGAGTGCCTTCGATGTAGAGACCAGAGCGATACGCTCCACATTTTCTTTCCATAGTCGTCTATTCAAGGTCAGGTGTACGCTGTGGCGGAAGGTTTGGCAGATCTCGGTAGTGCAATGCTGCTGAAGTTGGACCCAGGGAAATCCTTCTTGTGCTTGAGTAAGGAGGTTGGCTTGTTACATCTGGCGTCGAAACTCTATCTCCATTTTATGAGAGCCGCTGCATTAGTCTTTAGCGGAACTTTGATGGCTGAGACCACCCTGGGGGAGCCTAGCTGTGCACAGTGGCTCAAGCGCTCAGCGAAATCAGTAAGTGACCGTACCTTGCTTTTGGGTTTCATGAGTGGCTTAAACCTCGCTGACTCTAAAGAAGAAGATCACTTAAGCAAGATCGCTGACCCAAAGGAGATCTTTCAGTGGATCACCGTCTGGTGTAGAGCAAGCCCGCATAAAGAAGTATCTGAAGCTGGCATTGAGCTTTATATCGAAGTACTTCGCCGTGAGTAGTTCACCTAAGTGGTTTTCGCGAGCCTTGATTTGATTTTGCCTCTAGCCTTACTTGTGAAGCTTGGGATGACCATAAAATGGTCATAAGGCGCTGATGCGCCATTGTCATCGACAAACGCAGGGACGTATTGCTACCGTACACCCAATTTATCTGACTGTACGGGCTAGAAAGTTATGGTCTTTGTATCAATTAACAAGTAGTTTACGTAGCGCACATAGCGCTGCCCACCAATATCCCGACTACCTTCGCTGGCGGTGCTGCTAAAGCAAAAAGAGCGCGTATCGTTTACTTGCCATTGGAGCGATAAGATGGGTCATGAATCTGTGAAGCAACTGCAAACTGTTGTTTTTTATGATGAACAGGGCTGCATTCGTTATGCTTTTGTTGGTACAAGCGCGCAGTGTCTGGCTCAACCAACCCCTGAAGGCTTTTTAAGACTTTACTGCGATCGGGTATTTAGCGCTTATTCGTTCTATGTGCAGGACGGTGCGGTGATCGATAAAGGTGATGCACCGGGCCCTATGTGGCGATTTGATTATGGGCAAAAGTCTTGGGTGCAGGATGAAGTGCTTGCGTGGTCGATAGTTCGTAAGACACGAAATTTGAAGCTTCAAAGCTCAGATTGGACCGAAAAGACGTTTGCAATCGGCCGGTTAGGGATGGCTCAATTTCATGCATGGCAGCAATACAGGCAAGCACTTCGTGACGTGCCACTGCAGGGTAACCCTTATGAGGTGGTTTGGCCCCAAGTTCCGAGTCATTAATTATATGTTGTGAAACGTTAAAACAATTCTAATTTGTCGTAAGTGAAATGGTGTGGAGCGCAATACCGATCCAGAAGTTGTCAGCGCCCTCACCCTTTGCTTGCCGGTTCTCTAGTTAAGCGATGATGAGCTGAGTGCCCATCAGCTTCAAAGTCTCTTTCCATAATTGGGGTTCGGTGAATTGATTCGTTTGGGTTTAGCTGATTCACCTATGGCGTGATCACCATGCTCAGGAAGACCGGTACCAAGCCTCGTGTTCAGATTAGGTGGTAGTGATGCGCTAATGCCTACACGCGGTGCAAGCTAGGTCGTTGACTACACCGTTTCCAAATACTCTTGGATTTCAGAGTCAATACCTGCCAAGATGCGTTTCGCTATCCAACGCGGCTGCCGCATTCTTGCTTAAGTCGCCGCCCAGTTCGTGGGTGCGGCGAATCGGAGCCAAAATGAGATTGCTAGGTTGGAGCCTATGGGACCTCATGGTGCTTCTGAGTTTATACGCCTTATGGATGGCAAAGCACGAAATTCCCAAAGGTGACCGTGACAATTGGTCGCCACAGGCGCTTGAGGCCTATTCGCAAGAGCTAGCAATCGTTGGTGATGCTGGCCTGATTGTCCTATTGCTTTGCATGATGTGGTTATTAGTTTGGATGATTGTTCGCTGAGCTGTATCAAATATCAGAAGGGCTTAAGTTTCGAGTAGACGTTGCCTGTAGGCTTCGCGAAGTTTGGTGAGCTCTTTGGACGCCACAGCCTTGTTGGCCTTCGACGCTTCTTTTTTGGTTAACTCGCCCACAAGCGCTTTCATGCGCAAACCCATGGCGTGGCGATCGGGGTCATCTGCCCCAGCGCGCAAGGCTACGATCAAAGCGTCTGTGAAATCATCCATGCAGTGGATAACGGCGCTAAGAGTCGGCGGAAGTTAGCCGCTCTTTGTTTAGTGTTACCCTACCATTTACAGCCTCGTCAAGCATGGCAAGCTAGCTCCCATAGCAATAGGTTCATGAAGCGCAGGATGTGCTGGTGAAAGGCCGATCAGCTGCACTACATGGGGAGCGAGCATGACGCGAGCAATCGTTGGTGCAAATGACGCCAAAGCGATTAAGAAGTGCGTGAGATGTCGGAACAATTGAGCGAAGCATCAAGCCACTTGCGCCTTTGTGCGAAACGGATTGCTGAATAGTAATCTGCATGATTAGGCCTTTGGTGAAGGCGGAACGTTACCCACGCACGTCAATGCGAACAAATGCCCTATGCCTTTGACTTCCCGCACAACCCCTAGCCACACTGCTTCCTGTATGGCAAATCAAGTCCTGATTTGCTATGAACAAAAAGACTCAGACTGTATCTAAGCATTTTCCCTTTGTTTTTCATGAGGCGCTTTTCATTGCATCACTTTTGCATAGAAAAACTTATGCAACACAAAGGGTATTTCAAGCAGCGCTTCAAATTTGAGCGTATCTTCCATTCACCAAAATTCGTAGATTAATGGACGTCGTCATGCAAGTTGTCATACACCAGCCGATTCAAGCATTTGGATTCAGCACACTCAAAAACCCGCGCACACGCGTGCTACACCGCCTCGGTCCGTTTGAAGACTTCATCCACGCCGTGTTGATTACTACGGGTATGGTTGATTCAGACAAGGTTGGGCGTGAACTAGGTTGCCAAATCAGAGTAAAACTTGCGGACGGAAAGTTGATAGAACTAACCTCGCACGATGGAATAACCACTCGCGCTTTCGAGCATGCCCTCCAATGCGTACGCGAGGCACTGGAAGCGCGTTTTGAAACGCACGAAGCCTTAGATGCTTTACCCGCCTTTGCCTAATCCGAGCCATTCCTTTGGCTTCGAATCGATACAACGCTTGCGGGGCTGCTGGGGCCCCACTGACTACTGACTAAACGCCAGTGGTGGAACCATCCAGACTCCACCTCTAACCTCAATATTGGAAATTACTATGAAAAAGTTATTTGCCGCTTTTGCCTTTGCTACCTTCTCACTTGGTGCAAATGCCCAGGACATTGTCGACACTGCCATTGCAGCGGGCAACTTCAAAACGCTCGTCACTGCTGTGAAGGCGGCTGGACTCGTCGACACACTGAAGGGTGCAGGTCCTTTCACGGTGTTTGCACCCACTGATGAAGCCTTTGCAAAGTTACCAAAAGCTACGCTTGACGGGCTTCTTGCCGACAAGACAAAGGTTGCCGCAGTGCTCACCTACCACGTGGTACCAGGCAAGGTCATGGCGAAGGACGTCAAAGCTGGAGCGGTAAAGACCGCGCAAGGATCTTCGCTCACGATTACGACAAAGGATGGTGTGAAAGTTGATAATGCTAAGGTTATCAAAACCGATATCGTTACAAGTAACGGTGTAATTCACGCAATCGACACGGTTGTGTTACCCAAGTAATAGCTCGAGGCAAGCATGAGCGACTCACGCCGCCTAACTTGGCTGGGTCGCTGCTTACGCGCATCGAATTATAGATAGCATGGTCCTGTCCCCAGAGGCCCGGTTTTCACACTTGAGGGCTAGTTCCAATGCTTGATACCGCTTTAGCCACTCTTGGTTACTGGCCTCACCCTGCAGCTATCCTATGCTCGGGTTTGCTTTTTGGCGGTATGACTCTGTTTGCTTTTGGCTTTGCCGCAAGTCTATTCACCGCACTGCCGCCAGAGAGTGCAAGACTCGTCATTCGAAAGACCTTTCCCCACTTTTACATGTGGGTGATCATCATTTCCCTTTGTGCCGCCGCTTTGTCATGGCATACAGATGAACGGGTTAGCATCATCTTAGCTGGAATAAGCATTAGCACTATCCCCACCAGACAAATCCTGATGCCAAGAATCAATGCCGCAAGCGATGCAAAAGATTTCCGCACCTTCAAATGGCTTCACGGGATCTCTGTGGCAGTCACATTGGTCCACATCGGCGCAAGCGGCTACTGTCTTGTTTCACTTGTTGGCTAATATGTTATTGCTCGATTTTTGCTATTTCTCGACACGCAAATCACCATGGATATCGACGCTAAGGCGGCATGAGAACATCTTCCGCAAGACTGACAGCTGAGGCGGTTAACGAGATTATCGAAAGGGCTCTGAGCGACCGAGTTAGTTTTAGCCAGATACAGGCAGTGTTCGGACTCCGTTCACACGAAGTCAAACGCCTGATGAGAACTCATCTACGACGAGGAGGTTACATCGCTTGGCGCGCAAGGCTTTGGGACACATCAATTCGGTGCTTCAGTTTTGGCTCATGTGTGAGTAGACCATTGATCGGGCATAGCTTTCATCATACATATCTCCGGGCGAGTGCAGCCAAATTTTTGCCTTCAAGAGGGGGTGTCACATACCCCTTTGAGGGTCAGAAAAGGTACCAAGTGTTACTCTGAAGAACAAGATTTGCTGTTCACAACGGATCAGGGCAACTGTGGGAGCTTGATTGTCAGGCGCTCACCACAACATCTTCACAAAGCTTGGGAGTTAGCGGGATTTGTACAAGCATCGCAAGTCCCGGTAACACCCTATCGCTACTCTGGATAGGATCGCAGTAGAGCACACCTTAAACTTAATACAAGCGGTCGTTATTGACCAAATGAAATTCATTATTCAAACGGATTAGGCATGAAACCAGCCACTTCAGCAGTCATTGAGTTGCGAGATTTGCATCTGAGAACTGATATCGGAACTTACAGTCCTGAAGACGCTCGACCCGATTTCCACATTCTTGATTTGACACTGGGCATTTCAGTCGATCAAATTCTTATCACGAAAGATGGCATGTCATACGTATTTGATTATGACCCGTTAGTCTTAGAAATTGACCGGCTCGCAGCAGACGTTCACTATGAAACACAAGAGCGTCTGATTACCCGCATTGCTGACGCCTGCGCGGCGCATGATGCAGTTCAGCACATAGAGATTAGCCTGAAAAAGTCACCTGTCAGGGCTGGCAGCGGATCGCTCGGTGTTCGTCTGATGCTTGATGAGAACGCTACTAAGGCACTCAGGGAGCAAGCCCATCGTATACAAATCCAAGATATGGTGCGATGAGCGAAGTAATCGTAGAAGTTAGCGTCTTTCGCGCTAAGTTGATGGCTTATGATTGTTGTTTTACGGTGTTAGTTGAGGACATTTTTGGAGCAAGACATGATTGACGATGATCGTTGCTGCGGATCTGGGGCTTGCATTATCAATAACGAAGGTTTTTGCTGGTGTGGCCAAAAGTGGGACGGTAAAGAGATGCGTTTTCCTAGCCATCAGTCCACAACTAGTAGTGAGGTGACGGGTCAATCGGCGACCTCCTCAAAAGATTATGGATACCCCTCGGGGCAGGTAATTTGATTCCGTGATACCTGGGGCTGTATATTCAGCTTAGCGTTACAAGCGGTGTATCGATCGGGTAAACGACTGGAGCTAAGGTTTTAAATGGTTATGACTATTGACTCGTCCCGCATAGCCAAGAGGCAATAGAAAGTTGGGGTTCACACCGCGTGCGCTTTCGCGTCATCCGCCCACCGGTATTCACACCGTACCGTACCTATCGGTGAGGATCTGAATGGGTACCTCGGCTTCTGAGCCTCGCGCCATAAAGCGTTGGTTAAAGTAACTCTTATGCGAGGTGTCGTAGGCTAACATCCCACTCCATTTCTTAATCGCTTTGGCGTCATTCACACCAATGATTGTTCGCGTCATGCTCGCTCCCCATGTAAGGCGGCTGATCGACTTTCACGAGCACATCCGGCGCTTCATGAACCCATTGCTATGGGAGCTAGCCTGCCATGCTTGGCGCGGGGTTGTATTTGGGACGCGTACAAGTGATTTTGTTTGAGAAAAAGACCTTACTTTTCCCTTTGAAACCTCAGTGTTGATCCCGTCTTTACTTATGCTCAAGCAGCGCTACTCAAACCTTGCGGATAAGTTATGAACATTCGGGATTTATTCCACGCCTTTCGCCACCCTGAGCGGGAATCCCGTTGCCACGAGCTACATGACCACGACAGAGAGGCGCTAGCAAAGCGTGTTGAGGAATTACTGGCAACTCGTCTTAAGGCGAGTGATTTACTAGCCCCGTCACATGCCGTACCAACGCAACTGACCCGAACTGCGGAGCGATTTTAGGCTTTACCAGGTGAACTAACCTTAAGTCGTTAGGCAAGCTTTGTTTAAGTTTTAGGCAGGAAAACCGGCCCAAGCAAAGACAACACCGGTAGATATGCAAAGGGCGTATTGCCCCCAACGACGCGTCTGCTTAAGGTGCTGGTCCAAATCCTCACCTGTTGGATCAGAGGTTTTTATCTCAATAGAACCAAAGGTAACCGCAAGCAGCGCAAAAACGCTCGAGCAAATCAACAGGGTCTCTATGATTGACATCTCGATTCCAAGTCGAAAGTGTGATGAATTGATGGATCAAGTCACTCACGCTATTGCGTGTAGTTTATAGGGATTAACACCGCGCCAACCTCAACTAAGCATGGTGCTTTATCTTTTTAACTAGACCTCTGATCGCGTTTTAGCGGCATAAAAATCTTCTGCAAGCCTGTGATCACGTTCAAGCAAAGCCCGATAAACACTGACTTGGTAGCGTGCAAGCCTTGCCATTGCTGCGCGCTCTTGAGCAGCGAGCATGGAGGCATAAACATGGGCGAAAAAATGACCCATGCGAGTTATGCGTTCTAATCCAAAGGGGTCGAACCTACATTGATCGGTGCACTGGGTTGAAACGGTATGGATGCCATGATTGATACGTCCGTGTGTGTTTCGAAGAGGAGGAAAGGTCTATCTGCCTTTGTGACAAGAGGATATGGGCGTTTGACTATAAAATCCAATGATTATTTCAAATGTTTGATATTTGATTTATCAATAGAAAGGCATGCGTCCGCCGTCTTAACATGCTGAGTTGTCATCTATACGTCGCGTACGGATGACTCTGGATTAGGCGCTTGACGTTACGCTAAGCCATTAAACGCCATGCCATAAAATGCTATCGGCAGTAGACACGCTCAGTTATGTCTGGAGAAATCGGTAAAAGTCTTGAATCAGTGAAAAAGAGGTATTTTGGGCAGTCATTGTTGTAGATACAGGATGCATAAGCGTAGCCTGCTTACGCATTTGCCCGCTTTTCTCCTCGGTATGATTTAAAGATTTTTGACTTTCCGTCTTTCCGTACTAACAGCACATCAAACGCATCCCGCCGATTTCCGTAAATTAAACCATCCATACCCGGCGATCCGATTGGCATTCCTGGGACGGCTAGCCCTAGTGCGATTGGCCTGATTTTCAACAAAGTCAAAATTTCTGACGCTGGCACGTGTCCTTCAATCACGTAGCCCTGAATCAAAGCTGTGTGACAAGATCCGAATCGCACCGGCATACCGAGCTGGCCTCGTATGGCGTTATTTCCTTGATCCAAAATTGTTGCAGTGAATCCAGACTTTTCAAGGTGATCGATCCAGTCTTTGCAACATCCACAATGTGGATTTATCCAAACTTGTATAGCAAGTGGTTGATCCTTTTGTGCAAGAAGATTTGACGAAAAAATTAGAGTCGCCAAACCTATGAGCATTGTTCGCCTAGACGGCATTGATGTAATTCGTGCGGCGCGTATCGATGGCTGAGTTTGCGCCCTCAACTTACTTCTTTGCGACATTTACTCTACCTCGCATGCCAGCTTCGTAATGACCAGGCAACAGACAAGCGAAGTCAAATTCGCCTGCTCGATTGAATGTCCAGACGAGGTCCACCTTTTTGCCAGGCTCTACATGAGCCATGTGCGGCTCATCGTGCTTCATATTTGGAAACTTCTTCATGATCGCTGCGTGTTCGTCTAACTCTTTCTTAGTCCCAAGAACGAACTCATGCGACAGCTTTCCAGCGTTGACCACCAAAAACCGAACCGTCTCTCCTAGAGTCACATCAACTTTGCTGGGTGTGAAGCGCATGTTGTCGGTCATTCTCACCTCGATCGTTCGACTCGCCTTTGATGGGGCTGCGCCGATTCCCCAATCTTTTTGCTCGAAAGTTAGTTCACCTGAAGGTTTGCCGTGATGTTGGCTTCCGTGAGCCCAAGATGGACTGACTGCAGTCACTGCGAATGCCAGAACCAAAAATGGCAAGACTTTTACCTTAATCATCGAAGTGCTCCGTTAAAGATTGCTCTATGCAAAAAGTGCAAACGATACTTTTGAAATCGGATCTTAGTTGCGGTTTTAAACTTTTGACGAAGAGGCATTCTGGTCAACATCAATCAACGTAAGTACATTGATCAGACTGCAGTTGAGGTCATCGAAGCGAAAATCTGACCGTAATATTTTTTCCGGAAACATTATTTAATGTTGCTACGACTTTGTCCCCTTTCGAGAGCTGAAGGCCTTGCGCATTTAAGCGATTACCTCCTGCGGACTGGAGACTTAGTTCACTAGTTTTACCGCCTTGCATGACAACGATACGGCCAGTTACCGACTGAGATGCAATGGGCTTATCGTGATCCATCAAGTAAATCGAGATCCTATCTTTGTCTGCAACGAGTTCAAAACTTAAATCGCTGACAGTTTGAATGATCCCGCCATGCATGGGCTTTGCGGTACCGTGCGCCTGCGCGTGGCTCAAGTAGGCTGTTGCGGCGATTGAGGTTAAAGCACAGAATAGAAGTGAGTGGGCTTTCATGGGCGAAGGATTCCCTTAACGTTGGCTGACAGCTAGATCGGGTTGAGTTTAGGACTAAACATATAACGAAGAATCTTTAGATAGGATCCACGTGGTTGGATTTGCTTGGCTCATCATTATTGTTTGAAACCAGTTGTCTCGTTGCAGCCTCGCCAAATCGTAAATACAACAGTGGTGTAAGCAGCGTATCGAGTATTGTCGAGCTGATCAGTCCACCAAAAATGACCACAGCAACTGGGTGGAGAATCTCCTTACCTGGTGCATCGCTTGCAAACAGTAAGGGTGTTAGCGCAAAGGCAGCAACACAAGCGGTCATTAAGACAGGTGTTAGACGTTCAAGCGATCCTCGAATGATCAATGACCGATTAAATTGTTCACCTTCAAATCGGCAAAGATTGATGTAGTGGCTAATTTTTAGAATACCATTTCGAGTTGAGATGCCAGCGAGGGTAATAAACCCCACCATGGATGCCACCGAGAGCTCGATATTAGCGATGGCCATGGCGATAACCGATCCTACGAGTGCTAGAGGAATATTTGACATGATGATTAGCGCTAGCGTCGTTGATCGATAGCGACTATAGAGGACTACGAAAATCATTGTCAGTGAGCAAACCGAAAGTAGACTGATCCACTCAGTTGCCTTCTCCTGCGCTTGGAACTGTCCCTCGAGGCTTAAGTGATAGCCTCTAGGAAGTATCTGTGTTTTCATAACGTTACGAATGTCAGTAATGACGTCCGCCATATTTCGACCTTCTGAATTTGCAAATACAATCATGCGACGGCGGCTGTTTTCGCGTCCAATTTGATTAGGTCCATCGCTCTCTTCGATGCTTGCGAAGCTTCCAACTGGAATGCGTCCCACGGAAGTGTCAATAAATACTTGTGCTAGATCAACGGCAGTCCTCTCTGAGTCCGTCAAGCGAAGCACGACATCAAAGCGCCGATTGCCGTCGATCACCTGCGCTACATGAGCACCGTCAGTTAATGATTTCAACGCGCGAATGGCTTCGCCGGGAGAAAGTCCGACTTGGGCAAGCCGCTGATAGTCAACTCGCACCTGAATCTGTGGGATTAGCGTCTGCTTTTCAACCGATAAGTCCGTTAGTCCCGATACTGCTGTGAGAGCGCTTCTGAGTTGTTCTGAAATTGCTCTTAAGCTTTCCAGATCATCCCCGTAAACCTTGATGGCTATCTGAGCGCGGACACCCGATAGCAGATGATCAAGCCGGTGGCTTATCGGTTGGCCGATCGTAAACTGAAACGGCAGTCCAACTAAACGAGAACGGATATCGGCAAGAATCATGGTGCGGCTACGTTCGCTAGGGGTTATATCAATATCAATTTCAGATACGTGGACCCCTTCGGCATGTTCGTCAAGCTCGGCCCGTCCAGTTCTTCGACCTACTTGTCTGACCTCAGGTACCTCCATAAGAATTTGCTCAACCACTGAACCCATTTGATTTGACTCTCGCAGCGACGTGCCTGGCTGCATGTTTAGGCTTAGGACGAAAGTCCCCTCATTAAAGGCGGGCAGAAAACTTCTTGGGAAGAATGCGAGTGAGGTCGAAGCGATCGAAACAGCGACTAGAGCAATCAGAAATAGTTGATTCGTGTAGGGGAGGGCCCAAACAATGAGTCTAGTGTTCAGACGCTTAAGCGCAGCCACCATTCCGCTATCAACGTGTTGCTTAACGCTAAGCCCTGGGAGCAGGTAGTAACTCATCACAGGCGTTACTGTCATCGAAACAAGCATGGAGGCGAGAATTGAAACGATATAAGCGATACCAAGCGGGGTAAAGAGACGCCCTTCAATGCCAGGCAGTGCAAAGAGTGGCATAAAAACCAGTATGACGATCGCAGTAGCGTAGATAATCCCCGAGCGAACTTCCAAACTGGATTGCCGAACAATTTCGATGATCGAAGTTTTTGATCCATCGCTCCTTGCTTGCCTCAGTCGCCTAAGGATGTTTTCAACGTCCACGACAGCGTCATCGACAAGCTCGCCAATGGCTATGGCAAGGCCGCCGAGTGTCATCACATTGATCGATTGGTCGAGTGCTCGAAAGATTAGGGCAGTTACTGCTAGTGACAGTGGAATAGCGGTCAGTGAAATGAGCGTTGTACGGGTCGAAAGCAAAAACGCAAAGAGAATAATGGCAACCATCACAGCACCATCCCGAAGTGCGTGCATTACGTTACTGATGGCTGCTTGAATAAAGTCCGCTTGTCGAAATAGTACTTGTGGTTTTTGAAATCCCAAGGGGAGGGACTGCGCTAATTCGGCAAGGGCTGCTTCAAGATCGCTTGTGAGGCGAAGGCTATTGGCTTGTGGCTGCTTTTGAACACTTATAACAATTGCTGAGTCACCCGCATAGCCAGCATCTCCACGCTTGACGCCTGCAAAAAAACCTACTGTTGCAACTTGAGCAAGCATTATCGGTCTTCCGTCACGCCACCCAATGGCGATACCCGCTAAGTCCTCTGGCTGAGTAGTTCTAGCGGTGAGGCGAATCAAGTACTCGCGTTGGTTTAGATCGACGAAACCGCCACCAGCATTGGTGGAAAACCCTCGGACTGCTTGCTCAATTTGGCTGAGCGACACACCGAACTGAGCCATTTTTCGGCTGTCGGGGGAGACACGCAGGGTGCGTACCTCTCCTCCGATTGGAATAACTTGTGATACGCCTGGGATGGCTAACAGTCGTGGCCTCATCACAAAGTCGACGTATTCTCGAGCCTGCATAGGCGTAAGTGATGCTGCAAGTGGCGCCGCTGATGGCGTTTGCTCAGGACTTCGCAATGGCAGAGCGATGAGCATGATCTCCCCCATGATTGAGGAGACGGGGCCCATGATTGGGTTTACATCGCGTGGCAGGCGCTCACGTGCGAGGCCGATTCGCTCTGCAACAAGCTGTCGATTGCGATAGAGATCTGACCCCCATTCAAACTCTGCGTAGACGATAGAAAGACCTATGCCGGAGATGCTCCGTATTCGTGTAACGCCAGGCATCCCATTGAGTGCTGTCTCAAGGGGAAAGCTAATAAGTTGTTCGACCTCTTGCGGCGCCATACCGCCAGCCTCGGTCATTACGGTTACCGTGGGCTTATTTAAGTCGGGAAAGACGTCAACCGGCGCGTGCCAAGACGTCCAGATGCCTCCGATCATCAGCAATAGGCCCAGGGCAAGCACCATCAACCGATTGTTTAAACTTGTCGTAACAATCCAATTAAACATATCGATCTACTATCTAATTTGCGAAATGAGTGGCGCGCCGTCTATGACAACTCGACTTTCCTCATCCAGGCCGTTTGTTACAAGTACGCGATGAGCGTCTAAAAGCGTGTAAATGACTGGCTTTGATACAAACCGTTCTGCTGATTCCTTCGTCCATACGATGGCTTCATTAGAGGGACTTCGCACCACAGCGTTTGCAGGCAATACAAATCCTTTTAGGTATTGCTGTGTTTTTATCAAGACTGTCATCGGCTGGCCGACCGAAAGGCTGCTACGTTCATGTTGAGATATCGATATGACCGAAAAAAGACTTGGTATAAGTCCATCACGCATGACTGGTGATGAACCGATGAACTTAAGCTGTAAGGGCGGGTTTTCCTTAGTTGAAGCACTCGCTACACCAAGTCCTACGAGTGGCTTTGGTGAGACAACTTCTATGAGCATTCGGCTTGAATTGATGACTTCACCGAGTACTTGCTGCGGGTTGACAACTTGTCCTTGGACGAGGTCAACCTTAGCTATGACGCCATCGATCGGCGCAAGAATTGGTTCACGCGTATTGAGACTTTGGTGAACGCTCATCTCGCGCGCTCTCAGACCTTGTGCTTCAAGCCTTGCAGCCTCGATATCTTTTCTGGGAACAGTTCCCTCAAGGCTCGCCAGCCGGTTGAAGCGCTCTTCGGCTATCCACCTTTGTGTTTGAAGCTCGGTTAACTGGGCCTGTTGGCTTGCCAAGACATATGGCTCCGCTTGAAATCGAAGGTAGGCTAGCGTCTCGCCTCGCTTAACCATTTGACCAACAAGCGGAATGTCGCGTTCGGCGCGTTCGATACGGCCCCCGTAAGCCGTTTGGATTCGCGCAGTTGCACTGGGATCCGCAACAACGCGGCCTGCTAACTCGATACTGGTAGCTTGATGATCAAGAGGTGGTATCTGTGTTCGAATAGCGAGTCGTCGCTGTGTTTCTTTAGCCAAATAAACGCTACCGTCTGCGAGTCGATATGATATTTGAGGCGGATGCGCTCGCCCCGTAGTTATATTAGTTGTTATGTCTTTACTTTTTCCGTGTCCAGCGTCTGCTTCTACATTTGAAGCAAGAGCCATTAAGATCAGCATGAATGAAAAGGTAAGAAATGTTTTCGTCGCCCGCGTAAATGAAGTTGTTTTACGCACGATTAAGCCTCCTTACCATGTTTCTCAAGCAAATCGATCTGCGATCTTTGCTTTTTCCTGCGCAAAATAAAAAGAAAAAATCCCAATGCGAGAAGGGCTAAAGTGATATACCCATATGTACTTAGCTTTTGCGGAGGTGGCGTATTGACTCCGTCAAGTTGCTCTGAATGCCCAAGCAAGGTGCCAGCTAGAAGGTCGCTCTCTGCCTCGGCTACAATTTTAAAAATAAGTTGATGCTCCCCTGCTTGGTTTAATTTTTTTACGAGTACCTCATCAGTAACGATAAAGGTCATGGAGGATTTTTCAAATCTTGATGACGATTTGATGCCATCAGTCTCAACATCTACTTTGGCGTTTTTGATGGGCTCGTTGGTTCTAAAGTCATCGACATAGATACGCAACTCGCCTTGATTGAAAATGGCTAAGATTTCGAAACGTTCTGAGCTTGCTTCAACGTGAGGTGACTTCCGAGCTTGATAGGTCGATGGTGAGGTTCCTTCGTGCTTATGGTCATCGCTGCCGTGTGCTAGGCAATCGTTCAGACTTACGCTAAGGGTCGCGATGACTAACAGGGCGCAGATTGTTGATAACCAGCGATGCGGGGTTTTCGTGGGAGTCATTGAATTTAATAACGATAGTCTCAAGGTAATACTCCTGCAGCTTGACTCATTTGAGCCATAGACAAGCGAAGTTCAACAGCTCTTCGACTTACCTGGGTTTGAACTGCGCGCGTTTGTGATAAGGCAAGCAGTAAGGTCGGAAGTGATGCCTCCCCTGCGGCAAATGCCTTTTCAACTAGCGTGCTTCGTTGATGCAAGACAGTTGCTCGCTCTTGCTCAATGGCAAGTAAGACTTTGGCGTTTTCAGCATTGCGAACCGTACGCTCGAACTCAGCGTGTAGTTGCCGCTCGAGCCGCAAATGTTCTCCAACACGAAGGTCCCTTTGAGCTCTTGCTTCAGCAATCAAACTGCGTTGTTTCGATTCACCTCCGATAGGAACCGTGATCGATGCCATGATGCTTTGATGGGAGTTACTAGAACTTTTCTCTTGGCGAAGTCCGACATTTGCAATGGGCTTTTCTTGCCGAAATTCGCTGATAAATGCCAGCGAGCGCTCTGCGAGCGCAATCTGTGCCTGACTATACTGCCAGGCGATATGCTGATCGAGGCGTAGTTCGGGTTGTTGGTGAAAGTTCTCAACCTCAGGCCTTTCGTGCGAACCAGTCAGTTGAAACCACGCGTTGCTATGATTTTGAAGTACTTGCTCAGATTCCTTTACCTTGCTTAACGCTTCCAGCACAGACGATTGCGCGGCTAGCTTGTCCGCCGGTGCAAGATCGCCCGCTAAAACGCGGCGCTCAACATCTTCCAATAGGCTTTGATAGGCTTTTGCGTTTGCTCGACTGATCTCTACCTCAGCCTCTGTCAATAACAAGTTGCGATGAACATCCCTGATGGCTTTTAGCAGTTGTAAACGTGTTAACAGCTCCCACTGCTGTGCAACGCTTTGCTCGAATTCGGTGAGCTGTATGCCTTCATGGCGTTGGCGCAGATGCCATAAAGGGGCGCTCAACACCCACTCCGTTTCGCTTGCTTGGTTTGGCCCGGATCGGCTGCCCTCTCGTTGTGCAAGTTTTGCTGAGCTGGGACCAGAAAAAAAGTCTTGGAACTGTTGATACTTTGCCTGAATGACTGCTCGCCTGCCGTTGGCGTCGATGCGCTCGGGGGCTTGCTGGTAAGCCGTCTCTAAGACGTCTCGCATCGGTCTGAGCGTTGAGTGGTTCAGCGTTTGACCGTACGAATCGATATAGATTAAAAGACATCCGAAGCAGGCACTCAGCGTAATGAGTTGCCTTGCCCTCTTCAAGCAAATTTCGATCATCATGAAGTGATTTCCGAAAACGCGCTTGTGGCAACAACAAGGTGTTGGCACTGTAAGCATCAAAGATTTGCCCGGTGCTGGCCGAGCAGGCGCAGTTACTTAGACAAGTTGCCGAGGAGGGCGTTCGATGAGTCTAAGTTCGGCTGATGACCAAGAGGTTGGATCTGATAAAAGGTGGTTTTGCCAAACCAAAATGGTTGAGAACTTGAGAGGATCTTCAACGATTGCCGGTAAGTAAATACCAAAGTCGACAAGGATATGCTTCTGGGATTGAGCAGAGGCGTCCTGATGGACGCTCAATGTTTCGTCACTGTTTTCCTGAGTCGTATCATGTTTATGGGCGGTAAGTTCATCTGACTCGTCTTGATGATGATGGTGTGAAATCCCGAGAAAATGCATCAAGGCGTGGGATTGTTCAAGCCCGTTGAGAATCTGAGTTGCTACGCCTGCATAAACCGCACTCTGCCAAAAAAGGCAAAGTGTTGTTAAAAATATCGCCAGATTACGCATGAAATAGACTCTAGCAGAGGAACACGCATTTGACCATGCCATAAACCGCGTGAAAAAGATGGTCATAGGCGAAGGCAGTTATGGTGCGGGGAGCTAAACAGAAAGAGTTTTCTATGCCTCAACGATGCTGGCGATATCACTATTTTTTAGTACCTCGTTGATTGCGCATGAGTCGATCGAGGCAAGTACGTCGCCAATGCGCACTCACGAGTTAGCCGCTAGGCAAAAGGAAGTGAGCGTTTGGAAGTCGCCGCAATGCGGTTGCTGTAATGACTTGATCAGATACCTGGAGTCGAGTGGGTCTCGCATTGTTGTGCACGATGTAGGAAATGTAACAACGCGACCTTCCCTTGATCTACCACGCCGCTATGCATCTTGTCACACAGCAACCTATTGGGTGACCCGGTATGGATGGGGTCAGCCTATCAAGGCAGGTCGGAAGTCTTCAATGCATTACTGGTACAGGCTGACGGTACGGCAAAGATTTTTGCAAGCTATGGCTTGGTAAAAGGAACTTAAACATGGAAATCCTAAAGTCAGGCCCGCACAGGTACCGAATGCGCTCGGTGCTTTATTCGATCCTTATATTGTTTTCTCAGTCCGCTAAGGGCGATGATGTGGTGTCTGTAGATCTATCTAAGCTAAGGGCGTTTACTTCAGAGTTCGCTATTAAAAGCGGAAGATCTTTTGAGGTTTGCACAGATCTTGAAATGGGTACGAAGATTGATTGGTGGTATCGCTCTAATCAAAACCTGGATTTCAACATCCACCATCATGTTAGGGACAAAGCTGTTTATGCCCTGAGGAAACGAGAAACGGCGACCGATGAGGGGGCGTCAGGTTTTTTGTGTGCGGGGCGCTGAGAGACTTGTCCACGGCGGCGGGCGTCGCCTGCGACGAACGGCCGCCGCGGTGGGCAAGTCGGTCTGACATTGTCACGCATCCATCCTTG
>Ga0169931_10004222_pt1 | contig 22429 bp, 19 predicted proteins | sample Kivu_15m_20L_FD_129675 | JGI IMG/M metagenome (GOLD analysis project Ga0169931, IMG submission 129675) | Freshwater microbial communities from Lake Kivu, Western Province, Rwanda to study Microbial Dark Matter (Phase II) - Kivu_15m_20L... | ecosystem: Environmental > Aquatic > Freshwater > Lake...
CTGATCGGCGTCACCTGGCTCGCGACCGTTCCACCCATGGCGGGCCTGATCGGCAAGCTCTTCGGCACCCGCTACCTCGCCACCCTATTTGGTCTCACGCTGCTCTCGCATCAGACCGGAGCCTTCTTCGGCGCCTGGCTGGGCGGACTGGCCTTTGCCGCGAGCGGGGGCTATCAGTGGATGTGGTATGCCGATATCGTGCTGGCGCTCGCCGCCGCACTCATCAGCCTGCCGATCCGCGAGCGATCGCCCCGGGCTGCGGCCCCTGCCGCCGCCTGAATACTCATTCAGTCAGGAGACATGCAGCAATGCGCATTTGGTATCAGAGTCTGATCCCCGAGGGGAGCAACCCCGGCTACTTTGACGGGCTGAGCGAGCGGGCGAGCCAGATCGCTCGGGCGGGCGTCGAGGTTCATTTTGCCGGGATGCCGGCCGACGTCTATGGCGGCCGGGTGGCTGCCGATGTCGTCATTTACCCCTACATGATCGCGCTGCACAAGCAGTTCATCCTGGATAACGCGCTGCGCGCGCAGGCTCAGGGCTATGAGGTGTTTGCGATCGGGTCGCTGCAGGATCCCGGACTCGAGGAAGCCCGGTCGCTGCTCGATATTCCCGTGGTGGGCTACGGAGAGGCGGCGATGCACTTCTCCTGCCTGATGGCCAGTCGCTTTGCAGTGCTGGTGTTTCAGCCGGGGTTTGACCAGATGATGGACCGCAGGATTGCAGAACTCGGGCTTGGCGAGCGCGCCATCCCGACGGTGCTAGTCGATGCTGCCTTTGCCGATGTCGGGCGCGGGCTCAAAGACCCGGCCGAACTCGTCGAGCGATTCAGCGCGGCCGCGCGCATCGCGATCGCGCGAGGCGCCGAAGCCGTGATCCCCGGCCAGCTCTACCTGAGCGAAGCCATGGCGCGGGCGGGCGTGACGCGCATCGACGAGGCGCCCATCATCGATGGACTGACGGCTACGCTCAAGATGGCCGAGGCCATGGCCGACTTCAAGCGCGCTGGCATCAGCGTGACCCGGCGCGGCTACACGCACGCGCGCCCGAGCGAAGACATGGTGAAGCATGCCCGGGCGATCCACGGCAGATCGCCCGTTTGAGAACGCTGCGCGGCAGACCACCCGCGTGAGAGCGGGCGGGCCGGCGATCAGTCGGCTTCGGAAGCCATCGCGGTCTTGCACAACCGCGACGGTGCGGAGCAGGATAGAATCAGACCAGACATTGGAGGTCGATCGTGCCTACGACTCTGGAAGACTTAGCCGAACAAGCGCTTGGCTTGCCGCCCGATGACAGGGTCCGCCTGATCGAACGCCTGCTCGAAAGCTTCGACCAAGTACCGACTGTTCAGACTGCCTGGTTCGATCTCGCGAAAGAGAGACGGGATGCCGTCTTGTCGGGTCAGCTCGACATGCTTCCAGGGCGCGAAGCCGTCAGCCGCGTGAGGAGCAAGCTGGTTTGACATACTGGCTGCATCCCGACGCGGAAATCGAGTTGGAAGAAGCAGCACGCTACTACGCCCAACACGCAAATCTGGCCGTCGCGGACGCGTTCATCTCTGAATTTGAACGTGTTCTGACCATCCTGATCGCGAACCCATTCCTGGGAGCAAACGCTGAACACGGATTCAGGGTTTACCACCTGGAACGGTTTCCTTACTCCCTGATCTACGAGCCGAACGTTTTGTCCGGTCCTCAGATTTACGCTGTCGCACACCAAAGGCGAAGGCCGAGGTACTGGCTGAGCAGGGGGGGCGGGAGGTGAGGGCCAAGCGGGTTCGAACTTAGATCCGAGCCCGCTGCGCCCGGGCGATCCACGGCAGATCGCCCGTTTGAGAACGTTCAACGAGCAACCGCCCGTTTGAGCGCGGGCGGCCCTGCGATCAGTCGGCGGTCGCGCCGGACAGTTTCACGATGCGGCCCCATTTCGCGCTGTCATCGCGGATGAGCTTGGCAAGCTGATCGGGCGTCTGCAGCATCGGATCGGTCCCGATGCGGGCCAGCGCGTCCTTCACCTTCTGCTGGGCCATCACCGTCGTGAGACGCTTGTAGAGCGCATCGACCACTGCGGGCGACATCTTTGCGGGACCGAGCATGGCGTACCAGATCGTCACGTCGTAACCCGGAACGCCACTCTCGGCCACCGTCGGCACATCAGGCAGGTCAGCCGAGCGGACCGAACCTGTGACAGCCAGCGCACGGGTCTTGCCCTGCTTGGCCAGCGGCGCGTGCGTCGTGATGTTGTCGATCATCATGTCGATCCGGCCGGACAGAAAGTCGGTGAGCGCAGGCGCCGTGCCCTTGTACGGGACGTGGGTGAGCTTGATCCCGGTAGCAGACTCGAGCATCACCGCCGCGAGGTGGCTGGAACTGCCCGCACCGGATGAACCGTAGGTCATCGTGCCATTGCGCGAGCGCGCAAGCTCGACAAGCTCGCGCATGTTCTTTGCAGGCACCGAAGGGTGCACCACCACGACATTGGGAAAAGAAGCCAGCGTCGCGATCGGCGTGAAGTCAGTGAGCGGGTTGTAGCGCAGCTTGCTGTAAAGATGCTGATTGATCGCCATCGTCCCGGTGGTGGCGAAGAAGAGCGTGTAACCATCCGGGGCCGCATCCACGACCGCCTGGGCGCCGATCGCGCCGGCCGCGCCGCCACGGTTTTCGACCACCATCTGCTGCCCCATCTGCTCGCTCATGGCGTTGGCAATGATGCGCGCCGCTGCGTCGGTCCCGCCACCCGCCGGAAAGGGCACGACCAATTTGACCGGACGTTCAGGATACTGGGCGCCAGCCGCCAGAGGCGCAAGACACGCGAGCGCGGCGGTGAGCGCAAGAAAAGTTTTTCGTTTCATTTTTGGGTATCCCTGGTTGTGACTGGCAAGCTCGGATTGTGCCAGCCTGAGGGCGATACCGCACCCATTACTGTGAGGGCGCTGGACCGCGTCGCCCCCACCGTGCGCGATTGTCATATTTCCGACGCGCAATCGTCACGGAACATTCACGAACACGGATCACCATCCGGGTCGTGAAAACCGATCAGACCTCCCCACTTGCCCTGACCGTCCATCGCGCCTCCAAGCATTTCGGACGGGGCGCGCCGGCCTTGGACGCTGTTTCATTTGGCGTCGATCAGGGCGAGATGGTGGGCCTGCTCGGCGCCTCGGGATCGGGAAAATCAACCTTGATCCGCGCCATCGCTGGGCTCATGAAGCTCGACGCGGGCGAGGGCCGGATCGCCATCGGCCGCGATGAGATTCAATCTCACGGGGCGCTCTCCGGCTCGGTCCGGCAACTGCGCCAGCGAACAGGCGTCGTCTTCCAGCAATTCAATCTGGTGGGTCAGATCTCGGTCATGGCCAATGTGCTCGTGGGCGCGGCCCCGCAGGTCCCGCTCTGGCGGGCGCTGATCGGACGCTTTCCGCGAGAGGCGCAACTGCGCGCGCTGGAAGCGCTCGCATCGGTCGGGCTGGAGGCTCAAGCCTGGCAGCGCGCGTCAACGCTGTCAGGGGGCCAGCAGCAACGCGTCGCGCTCGCCCGAACCCTGGTTCAAGGCGCAGAGGTCCTGCTGGCGGACGAGCCCGTTGCATCGCTCGATCCAGAGTCAGCGCGACGCGTGATGGAACTGATCCGCACACTCAACCAGACGCGTCGCATGACGGTTCTGACCAGCCTCCATCAGGTCCACTTGGCCCGCCGCTACTGCCCTCGCATCGTCGCCCTGAAGCAAGGTCAGGTCGTCTACGACGGCCCATCGGCCGAACTCAGCGACTCGGCGCTCAGAGACCTCTATGGAAGCGACGCAGCCGACCTCTTCGAACACGACGATCCGAATCGCGCGCCGCCCGACATCGATCCGACCGCGCCGGGCCGGCTGGCGGATTCCGCGCTCGGCCCTCTTTTTCCCGCCTCTCAATCTGCATCCTGACCCACCCAATGGAGCAACGCTCATGAGTACACGTCGTCAATTGATCGCGCAACTGAGCCTCGCCGCGCTCGTACCCTGCCTGGGCAGCCTCGCGCACGCGCAGCAGCAGACCATCAACTTCGGCATCATCGCGACCGACTCGGCCAGCGCGCAGCGCGAGAAGTGGGAGCCCTTTTTTCGCGACATGGAAAAGAAGACCGGTCTGAAGATCGTCTCCTTTTATGCCCCCGACTATGCGGGCGTGATCGAGGCCATGCGCTTCAACAAGGTGCAGGTCGCGTGGTATGGCAACAAGTCCGCCATGGAAGCCGTGGACCGCTCGAACGGCGAGATCTTTGCGCAACTGATGTACGCAGACGGCAGCTATGGCTATCACGCGCTGCTGATCACCCGTGTCGAGAGCCCGTACAAGACGCTCGACGACGTGATCGCCGCAGGTAAGAACGTCAATTTCGGAATCGGTGACCCGAACTCCACGTCCGGCTTCCTGGTCCCCTCGTTCTACATCTTCGCCCAGCGCGGTATCGATCCGCGCAACACCTTCAAGACGGTGCGCAACGGCAGCCATGGCGCGAATATCCAGGCCGTGCTGGCGAGGCAACTCGATGTCGCAACCAACAACACCGAAGACATGGGTCGCCTCGAAGCCACGCGCCCCGACCTCTTCAAGCAATTGCGTGTGGTGTGGACGAGCCCGCTGATCCCGAGCGACCCCTTCGTCTGGCGCAAGGATCTGGATTCGGCGACCAAGGAAAAAATCCGTAGCTTCGTGCTCAGCTACGCGCAGACCGATCCCGCGGAAAAGGCCGTTCTCAAGAACATCTACAACTACGGTGGCTTTCGCGCTTCGACCAATGACCAGCTGAAGCCGATCCGTCAGCTTGAATTGTTCCGCGACCGAAGCAAGATCGAGGCCGACAAGAACATGTCAGCCGCTGACAAGGCGAAGGCACTGGCCGAGATCGATGCCAAGCTCGCAGCACTCAAGTAATGACAGGCGGATCGCGGTCGCGGTTTGACCAAGTCGACCGCGAGGTGCAAACACGATGAGCAGCATGATTCCAGTCGCTGCAAGCGAACCCTCGGGGGCCGCCCCTCTTAGGGCTCGCGCGCTCGAGCTGCTGGCTGCGCGCGAGGCCAATGCCCGCAGCGGCTGGCTCACCCTATTGCCGTGGGCCGCACTCGCGCTCGTTTTGGGTTGGGCATGGGGAGGAGCGGAAATCAGGCCTTTGGACCTGATCCGCGATTCGGAGAACATGCTCACCTACGCGCGTGACTTTTTCCCGCCTGATTTTCGAGATTGGCGCATTTACGTGCGCGAGTTGATCGTCACCGTTCAGATCGCGCTCTGGGGCACCTTCGCGGCGGTCATCGCAGCCATACCGCTGGGTCTTCTCTGCTCGTCCAATATTGCTCCAGTATGGATTTACCAACCGGTGCGACGCCTCATGGATGCGTGCCGCGCGATCAATGAGATGGTGTTCGCGATGCTCTTCATCGTCGCGGTCGGACTTGGGCCATTCGCCGGAGTCCTGGCACTGTTCGTTCACACCACCGGCACACTTGCAAAGCTCTTCTCAGAGGCCGTCGAGGCGATCGATCCCCGACCGGTAGACGGGGTGCGGGCCACCGGCAGCCACCGACTGGTCGAGATCGTCTACGGCGTGCTGCCCCAGGTACTTCCGCTCTGGGTGTCGTTCACGCTCTATCGCTTTGAGTCGAACGTCCGTTCAGCTTCCGTGGTCGGCATGGTGGGAGCAGGCGGCATCGGCGTCGTGCTCTACGAGGTCATCCGAAGCTTCCAGTACGCCCAGACCTGTGCGCTGCTCATCATGCTAGTCGTCACAGTCACCGTGATCGACCTGATCTCGGCCTGGCTGAGAAAGCGCTACACCTGATTCCGAAGCGACCGCCTCGATGCCCTCTTCCTTTCTGATCCGCACCCCGGTCGAGGTGCATTGCGGCGCGGGCCTGCTCGACCGACTGTCGGCAATCGTTCCGGCAAGACCGGTCGTCGTTCTGGCCCACCCCCATGCCGAAGGACTGGGCGCGCTGGAGCCAATCCGACATTCGCTGGGCGATGGCTGCATCGCGGTGCTGTCTCACTCGGACGGACTGCCCACGGTCGCTGAAGCGGTAAGGCTCTGCATGCGCATCTGGCCGCTTCTCGACCAGCAAGAAGCATTCGACCCTGGCTCGCAGCCCCTGCTCCTTGCCTTTGGGGGTGGTGCGACCATCGACCTCGCCAAGGCCGCTTGCCACCGCCCTGCGAGCCGCGATCCAGCCGAGTTGGCCACCTGGATCCGCGGGGAAAGTGAAAAGCCCACGTTCGAACCGATTGACCTGATCGCCCTACCAACTACCGCAGGCACTGGATCGGAAGTCACCTGCTGGGCCACCCTCTGGGACCTCCCCGACACCCAGGCATCCACGGGGTCGACGAACGGCGTCAAGCGATCCCTCGAGTCGCAGGCAGGCTACCCGATGCTTGCAATCATCGACCCGGAAGTGACGCTGACCTGTCCCGATGCGCTGACCCGGGACAGTGGACTTGACGCCCTGTCCCACGCACTCGAGGCGATTTGGAATCGACACGCCAACCCAGTCTCGGACGCGCTCGCCGTGGCGAGCGCCCAGGGCATTCTTGAGGTGCTCCCGCGACTGCTCGCCGAACCGTCATCGCTCGCGCTGCGCACAGCCATGTCCGAGGCCGCGCTGATGGCAGGGCTGGCATTCTCTCAGACGCGGACAGCCCTCGCGCATGCGCTGTCCTATCCCTTGACCGTTGCGAACGGCACGCCTCACGGGCTGGCCTGCGCGATATGGCTGCCAACCGCGTGCGCGTTGGCGATCGGGCACAGCGAAAGCCGGGATCGATTGCTGAAGCTTGTATTCAGCGACGCACCTGACCCGGTCGCTGCGCTCAGCCTGTGGCTGCGGGAACTGGGTGTGCCGCCCCCCGAAGCGGTGGTCGACGGTCGCGAGGTCCACGCTCGAGTCGCGAGCGCGCTCGCGCACCCCAGGGGCCGAAATTTCATTGGAGCGCCCTGATGCGCAATGCATACGATCTGATTGTGGTGGGCTCGGGTATCGTCGGACTGTCGGTCGCGCTGGCTGGGCTCGAGAAGCGATGGCGTGTGCTGATCGTCGATCGTGAGGCCCGACCCATCGGGGCATCGATCCGCAACTTCGGCTTTGTGACGGTTACTGGCCAACGTTCGGGCCTGACCTGGCAGCGCGCACGGCGCACCGCCGAGCGCTGGGCGGAGATTTGCGAACCCGCCGCAATTCCAGTGTTGCAACGCGGCCTGATGCTTGCTGCGCACGAGCCTCTGTCCGAGCCCATCCTGGACGCCTTTCTCAAGACGCCCATGGGCGCTGGGCTCGAGCCACTCGATCCGGACGAAGCCTGTCGACGCGTTCCCGCCCTGCAGCGCGCCGGGCTCAGGCGCGCGGTCTACAGCCCCCACGAGTTGCGGATCGAGCCCCGCACCGCTGTCCCTGCACTCGCGCGCTGGCTGCATGGCAAGCGTGGCATCGGTTTCCTGCCCGAGACCGTCGTGCACGAGGTGACGGAAAACGTCGCAGTGACCTCCAGGGGTACGCTCAGAGCCGACCGCATCGCGGTCTGCCCCGGCCCCGATCTGCGCACGCTTTTCCCAGACACCTTCGAGCGCCATCAGGCCACGCTGTGCAAGCTGCAGATGATGCGGGTGAGGACCGCCGCCGCCGGGCAACTCACCCACCCGGTGATGGGCGATCTTTCCCTGGTCCGGTATACGGGGTATGCCGACTTGCCCGAATCGGCAGATCTGAAACGGCACCTCGAGATCACTGCAAAAAGCGCTCTGGATCAAGGCATTCACATCATCGTTGTCCAATCGGCCGATGGCTCCTGGGTGGTGGGCGATTCGCATCACTATGAGTCCAGTCCAGACCCCTTCCACGACGACGCCGTTGATCGACTGATCCTCGAGCACACCGCCCGGCTGGTCGACCTCACCGATGCCCAGGTGCTCGAGCGCTGGGTGGGGGTGTACCCGAGCGCCGGACGGGACGCGTTTGTCGAATCGCCATGCCCAGGCGTGCGCGTGGTCAGCGTGACGAGCGGCACGGGCATGAGCACCGGGCTTGCGCTCGGCGAGGAAGCCATTGCGGACTGGGAATGAGGCATCACCCACCCCAACAACCGGAGAGCTGAAGATGCAAGATCGGGAAGCAATCAAATGCGTGGTGTTCGACTGGGCCGGAACGCTGGTGGATTTCGGCAGCCTTGCGCCGACCTCCGCGTTCGTGACCCTCTTTGCCGACCAGGGGATCGAGATCAGTTTGGCACAGGCCCGGATACCGATGGGCCTGCCCAAGCGCGACCATATCGTCGCGCTCGCAACGATGCCCGCGATTGCACAGGCCTGGCAAGATCGGTTCGGTGCGCCCTTTACAGAGACTGATGCGGACCACCTGCTCGCGATCTTCGAGCCAATGAGCGCCCGATCAGCGCTCGAGCGCTCGCAATTGATCCCGGGTGCGCTCGAAACCGTCGCCCTGCTGAGGGCGAACAACATCGTGATCGGATCCACCACTGGCTACACCCGGGCGATCATGCGCGACGTGATCGAATCGGCTGCGGGTCAGGGCCTCATGCCTGACTGCGTGATCTGCACTGACGAGGTCCCCAGAGGTCGGCCATCACCCTTTGCCATGTATCGCTGCATGCTCGATCTCGGGGTCTGGCCCGCGCAGACTGTTGTCAAGGTCGACGATACTGCACCGGGCATTGCCGAGGGCACCGCCGCCGGCTGCTGGACCGTGGGCGTGGTCGCCAGCGGCAACGCCATGGGGCTGGACCTGGCCGAGTATCAGGCCCTGTCAGACCCCGAGCGCGCCGCAGCGCTGGCCGCCGCGCGAATTGGTCTGGACGCAGCAGGCGCACACGAACTCATCGATTCCGTGGCGTCGCTGCCGGCCGCCCTCGATCGGATCCGTGAGCGGATCGCGTCGGGCGAACACCCTTGAGGGGCGGTACGATCATGTCAGTGATTTCCCCGAAAGCACCCGATGCAATCCGGTCGCGGCTCCTTGTGCTGCTCAATGGTCAGGGCGCGGCGCTCTACGGTGGAGAACGCGTCACTCAGCTCGAACATGCGCTGCAGAGCGCGGCGCTTGCGGAGGCCTCCGGCGAGCAGCCAGCGATGATACTCGCCTCGTTGCTTCATGATCTGGGGCACTTTTTTGAGGCGGAGTTCGAGCAGGCGATGTCCAGCACACTGGATGCGCGTCACGAGCACATGGGCTCGCGCTATCTTTCGCGCTGGCTCGGTGCCGAAGTCACTGAGCCCATCCGGCTGCATGTCGAGGCCAAGCGCTACCTGTGCGCAGTCCAGCCGGCTTATCTAAAAACGTTGTCTGACGCATCGATCCACTCGCTTTCGATCCAGGGTGGACCCATGAGCGCGGAAGAGATCGCGATCTTTGAAAGCTGTCCCTTTTCGTCGGAGGCGGTACGGCTCAGGCAGTACGACGACCAGGCCAAGATCATCGGCATGACCACCCCGGATCTGGCTCACTTCCTGTCGCTCATACGCTGAGCGGCGGGGTTGCGGCCGCGCAATCAGAACTGGGCTGCGGCCCGCCTGAGCGCATCCGGGGTGAACTCGGACATCGCGGCTCGCACGCCAATTCGCATCGAGGGCTGTGAGGGATCATCGAAGCCGGTCGCAAAATAGCTGCCCGCATCCAGATCATGGAAGAGCGAGTACCGCGTCATGGGCCCGATGCCATCGGGCAGAGGCGTGATGCCGTGCAGCGCCAGCCGCCACAAGGTGCCACGGTTCGACCAGACCTCCTCCAGCAAAACGGTCCAGCAGTCGGGATCGACGTAGAACCGCCGCCGCGGATAGATGTGTGACGCACCATGTCGCAGCCGCGCCTCGACCACCCAAACGGGCCGTGACTCAAAACGTAACCAGCGGGACTGTACGCTGCCCCGCCCTGCCCAATCCGCGACAGCCAGAGAAGAGCCGCCCAGACCCCCCGTGCCAAATGGAACGATCCGCTCCTCTAGACCCAGTAACACCCACTCGTACCGGTCCGGGGCACCGTTGAAGCCATCCACCTGATCGGCCGTCACCATGCCCTCGGATCCATCACTGACTGCGTCATAGGCGAGGTCTGGCGCACGGCGGACCCTGCGTTGGGCCGCACTGTACACCCAGGCGCTACGTCGCCCGGATACGAAGTCCATCGGCTCGTGAACGAGTACGACCTGGCCTCGAAGACTCGTTGGGGCGGTGTAAGCGAGCATCGCCACAAAAAGCAACCCTGGCGTCGCACCCTCAAGATGGGACGCGTAGATCCGTCGGAACCGAAAGCCGACCGCGTACGTCTCACCTCTCGGCCGAACCGGGTAGGACAGGCCCCAGCGCTCGATTCCACCGCCCGTGTACCGTCGTAGATGATTGACGACGACTTCCAAACCACTGGCAGGCGCGGGGAAGGGGACCGGATGCTCGGCGGGCAATCGAATCGCAGGGCTTGTGGGGTAAATCGAGAGTCGCCTCGAGGGCTCGGCTTGCAGCCACGCAGCGAGACCTTCGGGCAAGCGATCATCGAGCGTTCGCGCGCGCGCGACGTCCAGCACCGAAAGCGGCAAATCGGTCGAGGCTTGCGCCGGCAGGGATCGCAGTGACACCGATGCAAGAAGCGCCACGCCTGCCGAGGCGATCGCTCGGCGGCGCGCACACAAAGCGGCGCTGTTCACGCAATCGGCATAAGACCCGGATGCGGGTCCAAAGCAATCTTCGATCATGTCCTTCCGCGCACCATCAGGAGCGCGGCAAGAGCGGGCAGCAAAAGAAGCGCGCCCAACAGGTTGACGATGAACATGAACGCAAGCAAGAGGCCCATGTCCGCCTGGAACTGCAGCGCCGAGCCCAGCCAGGTGAGCACCGACACGCTGAGCGTGAGCGCAGTAAAGAGCGATGCGGTGCCACGCTGCTTCAGGGCCTCAAACACGGCCTGCTCGAGATCCGCGCCGAGCTCGAGCGCATGTCGGATGCGCTCGAAAAGGTAAATTCCGTAGTCCACACCCACCCCGACTCCAAGCGCGACAACGGGAAGTGTGTTGACCTTGACGCCGATCCCGAGCCAAGCCATCACCGCATTGCAGAGCACGGTCACGATCGCGAGCGGGATCACGATACACAAGGTGATTCGTATCGACCGGAAGGTGAGCAAGCAGAGGGCTGTGACCGCGCCAAACAAGGCGAGGTTGACCCATCGGTCGGCCGACGCCACCACCTGATTGGTCGCCGCCATCACCGCGAGATTGCCGACACCGATGAGAAATCGCAGGTCGGGACGCGCGTGATCCTGCGCAAAACGCTCGACATCGGCAACGAGCGAGGCGATGGTAGGGGCCTGATGATCACGTGTGAAGAGCGACACCACCATCGCTGTGCAGCCCGGGTTCATGAACGTGTTGCCCAGTCGAGTCGCGGCGCCTGTGCCTTGAGCCATCTGCAATTCGTCCGAGGGCAAAGCCCGCCAGCGCACATTGTTCTCGGCATAGGCCTGCGCTACAGCTGAAATGAAGCCCGCCAGTCCCGAGACTGCCCCCACGCCCGGATTCTGCCGCATCTGCAACTCGAACTCGCCGATAGGCTCCATCACACGGGGGTCCACGCAGGGCGACTCGCGCCCATCCGCCTCGATCACCACCTGCAACACATCGACACCGATCGCGAACCGTTCCGTGATGAAATCAGTGTCGAGGTTGTAGCGGGAGTCAGCGCGCAGTTCCGGCACGCCACGGCCCAGATCCCCGATCTGAAGCCCCTTCGCCCCCCAGAGCCCGACCGCAAGCACGACGAGCCAGCCGACGATCATCAAGACCGCCACACGCGGCCGCACCAGCGCCGCGGCAAAGCGCCAGATACCATCGAGCATGCCGGACCGGACAAGCTGGGGCTGCCCCCTCTCGGACCGAAGCGAAAGCAAGGCAGGCAGCATCAGCTTGTTGGTGACAATCATCAGCGACACGCCCAGGGTCGCAGTCAGTGCCAGTTCCCGCACCACCTCGATGGGAACGAAGGCAATCACGAGAAAACCGATTGCATTGGCAAGGAGCGCCATGGCACCGGGAACGAACAGGTGAACAAACGACCTGCGGGCAGCCTCGGCAGAATCCGCTCCGGCGGCACGCTCGTGGCGCCAAGCCTGGGTCATCTGAACCGCGTGCGAAACAGCGATGGCAAAAATCAAAAATGGCACGAGAATGGACATCGGATCGAGTCCGAGCCCTAGCAGTGGCATCAAGCCCAGCAACCAGACCACCGGCACCAGCGCACAACCGAGCGCATAGGCAGTGAGCGCGTTCGACTGCGTGTGAACCCGCAGCATCAGTGTGGTGACAACGAATGCCAGTGCGAAAAACCCGAGAACGCCCACCGCTCCGTCGGCAATGTCGCCAACCGCCTTGGCGAACCCAATGATGTGAACGCTGTGGCGCGCGTCCTCGTGACGGGCGCGAATCGACTCAAAGGAGTTTGCTATCGCACGCAGATCGACGCGACGACCCGTCCGCGGATCGATCTCCTGCAAGGTGGCGATCACCATCGCAGCCGTGTTGTCCTGCGCAACGATCCGCCCCTGCCACTCCGAGCGCGCAACGTTTGCGCGGACCGATTCGATCTGAGCCGGGCTCCCATCGAAATCCGATGATACGACGTTGCCGCCGCGAAAACCGTCCTCAAACACCTCGGTGTACCGAACGTTGGGCGTAAACAGCGAGGTGACCGAACTGCGTTCAACCCCCGAGATATGAAAGACCTCGTCAGTGATCGCACGCAGCAGCATGAGGGACTGGGCGTTGTAGATGTCGCCCTCTTTTGGGTGGACCGCAACCAGCACGCGGTTCGCCCCACCGAACACCGATTGATACCGCATGAACACCTTCATGTAGGGGTGTTCAAGCGGAATCATCTTGGTGAAGCCCGCGTCAGCGCCCAAACGCGTGGCGGTACCGGCAAAAAACAGGGTCAGCAGGGCAAACACCCATAGCAGCACCCGACGCCACGTGATCACCCAATCCGCGATACGGTCGACCCAGATGCGCCGCGGGGGCGGGCCACTCGAAGCACCACGCATCGGAAGCGACATCAGCGTGACTCCTGCCGTGCCGCCGGACGGGTCTCGGCGCGAACGGGAACCCGCTCCCGACGCATCAGGCCCTGAACCCCGGCCAGACTGATCGCGCCGTCCCGGTGTGCAATCAGGTCCGAGAGGCTCGCATCGGCCACGCGATGCAGATCGATGCTGAACCCATCGTCGTCGCTGACCGCGATCCAGCCCTGATCGCCGACCAAGACGATGCGACGACCCGGAAGCGCGCGGCCTGCCATCCATGCGATTGGCTGGGGACAGGGGCATTGTCGCCACGAGTGCTCACCCTGCGCCCTGCGGTAGATGGCGCCCCTCATGCCGAACACCAGGGTGGCGTCGCCAGGCGTGATCAGTCCACCGAAGAACGAGCCTGAGTAAGGCGACTCGAGCAGTTTCCATGTCTTGCCTCGCGCCCGCCAGGCCAAGGTGCCGGATTCGCCCACCAACCATCGGTCCTCGCCATCGGCACTTGCGAAGATCCCGTAGACATGCCGATCGAAATCGGCGGCCACGGGCTCTGATCGACGCCAGGTCATTGCGCCATCGTCGGACTCGATCAAGAGTCCGAATGCACCGCCCAGGCTGATCGTGCCCTGATGGTCAATCAGGCCGCAAAGGATGGGTTCGCGCTCCGGGTTGATCCGCTCAATCTCCGCATCAGACACCGCCGTCCAATTGAGGCCCTGATCAGTCGAGCGGAACAGGGCCCCACCGTGCCCCGCTGCGACCGCAATCCCCTGGTTGTTACCCACAACTGTCGTGAGGTTTCGCGAGGTCGAGAGCCGTCCGATCGTCCAGTTGAGGCCTGCATCCGTGGAGCGCGCGATCACCCCGCGCTCGCCAGCCGCGACCAGCGCGGACCCTGAGGTCGCCAAAGCGAAAAAGCTTGCCCGGTCGTGACGGATGGGGCGCGGCGTCGACGCGCTCAGGCGACCGGGGAGCATTGCGAGCGAAACTGCGCTCAGCATCAACGCCCGCCGCGCGGTGAGACGGCGGGGCAAGGCAACAGCGGGCGGCACGCTCAGCTTGCACCCATGCGCCGAAGCGCGTCCGTCTGAAACTCGGACCATCGAGCGCGAACCCCGAAACGCACTGGCTCACGTACTTCGTTGTCGAGATGGGAGATCAGCACGGCGCCACTGTTGAGGTCATGCCACATCTGCACGCTGTACCAGGGGACACCATGGTCGTACGCCTGCACGAACCCGTGAACGCCCACCCGCCAGATCGCGCCGCGACTGTCGTAGCAGTCTTCGACCAGCAGCGACCAGCTGTCCTCGTCCAGGTGGAACACCCGTTTGCTGTAGATGTGCTTGCTGCCCGGCTTGAGGCTCGCCTCGACCACCCACACACGGTGACGCTCATAGCGCATCAGCTCGCTGTTGGCGCTACCCTTGCGAACGATTTCGCCGTACTTCAAACCCTTGTCGCCGATGCGGTAGGTGTTGTAGGGCACGAGCATTTCCCGGCGGCCCAGCAGCTTCCAGTCGTAGCGATCCAGCGCACCATTGAATCCGAAATACTGATCGGTCACGCGCATGCCTTCGGTGCCATCGGCCACGTTGTCATAGGCCAGGTCAGGCGCGCGCCGGACCCGCCGTTGCGCCGCGCTGTAGATCCAGGCCGCTCGCGGCTGGCGGATGGGATCGACATATTCATGGACTAGGTACACGGTTCCGGCCAGCGAACCTGGTGCCGTGTAGCGAGACGTAAAGGCGAGCAACAGACCACTTTCGCCCTGCGGCGGATCCATGTTCTCGGCGTAGACCACGCGATCCGCATAGCCCACGCGATAGGTGCCGCCGTCGGCCCGGACGGGAAACCAGGAGTACTCGCGCTGAAAGCCACCACCACCAGAACGGAGCAGGAAGTTGAGCATCGCCTCTTCGCCGCTTTTTGGTTCCGGGAACGGAACCGTCGACTTGACCCGACCGGTCAAAGCCGAACCCTCAAGTCGGATCTTGCCGCGCTCGGCCTCGACCTCAGCGACGGACTTTGCGGGAATCGCAGCCGTGCGATGGCTGCGATAAACCGGCATCGTGAAGGCACGTTCCCGCTCGAGCAGGGCGAGCAAGCCCTCAGAAAGAAGGGCCCGATGATCGTTCCTGTTTGCAGCCGTGATCGTGAACAGCGGCTTTTCGGACGCAAACGGGTCCAGGTAGCCGCGGGCGGGATCGAATCCGGCTGGCGCTCGAAGCAGCCCCCCCTCGTAAGATGGAATCGAGCCGTCAGCGCTCGCGGCGCGAATCGCTCCACTGTAGGTGAGTGGTGACACGCTCGATGCAACAGCGCCAACCGGAAAGGCCAGTCCGGCGGCAACGCCCAGGCCCGAACCAAGAAGCGCCCGTCGGCACGGATCGAGAGTGTCTGCGGCCTGCGCCCGGCCATCCCGCAACTTGAAATCCATTCTTGTCTCCTCCAATTCATTGCGGCCGCGAACGGCCACCCGGGCACGGGCTTTGAACATGCCCGGAAACATTGTAGGGCGAACGCCCGGACCCTGGCTCCGTTTTCGACGCAGCCGCCACCTGGACTGCTCGCGGCTCGCTCATGCTCGCCTTGCAATCAGGGCAAGCCGCAGGTAGATTGGCGTCAAACCTAGACAATCGAGGAGACATCGTGCGATCGCACCGTTACGCCCTCATCATTTCATTGGCTGCGGCCACCCTCGCCGCAGGCTGCGGCGGCAGCAGCGACGGGCCCGATGGTCGGGGTGCCGATGCAGTCAGGACCGATCTCAGTGGTTCGCGCGGGGCACTGATCGTGGAGCCGCCGCCCCGGATCACGCTGCTCGCTGCGGCAGCGTTCAATCAGTCGCTCGGCGCTTCGTCCACCGGGCAGGCGCTGAAAACCCTCGCGGGAGAGCCGCATTGCGACATCGCTCTGCACAAATACCAATACAGCACGGTCAGCGGCACCGGCACCCCAACCCGTGCTTCGGGCGCACTGATGATTCCGGTCGCCACATCGAGCCCCGGCACCCAGGCCGCCCGATGTGCCGGGCCGCGTCCGATGGTGCTCTATGCTCACGGCACGACGGCTGAGCGTTTCTATAACATCGCCAATATCGCCGAAAGCACCAATGGCGGGAACGCCGAGGCGAGCGTTCTGGCTGCATTCTTTGCTGCACAGGGCTTCATCGTGGTGGCGCCCAATTACGCCGGCTACGACAGTTCCGATCTTGATTACCACCCCTATCTGAACCACGATCAGCAGGCCAAGGACATGGTCGACTCGCTCGTGGCCGGCCGCAAGGCGCTCGCCTCACTCGGCCAGTATCAGACGACAGACAGCGGCAATTTGATGGTCACTGGGTTCTCACAGGGCGGTAGCGTTGCGATGGCGACGCAGCGTGAGTTGCAGCGCATGAACATCGCCTACACCGCGGGGGCGCCCATGTCGGGTGCGTATGCGGTCAAGGGCTTCGTCGACCGAATCTTCCAGGGCGGCCCCGAGCCCCGCACGCCTCTCGGCACACCGATTCCACTGGGTGGTCCCATCCTGGGGACCATGCTGATCCGCAGCTATCAGCGCTCCTACGGCGGCCTGTATTCGGTCCCGTCCGAGATCTTTTCGAGCAAGTTTGCAGCCGGGATCGAGACCCTGATCCCCACGGCGACCGCGACGACATCGGGCCTGCTCAACAATGTGTTGCTACCGGCCGCCGCGCTCTTCGCCCCTGACCCGCTCCGAGGTGAGGATCAGATCTCGGCCCTGATCCAGCAGCAGGCCGGGGTCGCGATTTACGACGCCAACAACCATCTCATCAACGCGACCTTCCGCAGCGCGTACAACACTGGCGCGGCCTCGACCGCCGTCATGCGACAACGTCTCGAGGACAATGATCTCCGGCTCGCTGCGTTCATTCCCGGGCGGCCGACCATGCTGTGTGCCGCACGCAATGACCCAACCGTGTTCACCGCCTTCAACCATGACGAGATGGTGAGTTTTTACAACGGCGCCGGCCTCATCACCGCGGGCCTGATCACGCCGGTTGACGTCGACCCCGACACCATCGATCCCAGCAGCCCGTTTGCAATGCTGCAGGGCGGATTCAAGCAGCAGAAGACCCTCGGCACGATCACTACCCTGAACTACCACGGCAACGTCCTTCCGTTCTGCGCAGTGGCCGTCAGAGGCTTCTTCCAGCAAGTCCTGGCTGCCCAGCCCTGAGCGAACCGCTCGCGACCCATAAAGCCCTTGGGGACCTCATCATGAAAATTGACCGGTATCGCAAACGACCGCTCGCGCTGACCCTTGCCACGCTTTTCGCACTGCCTGCGGCGCAGGCTGCCGAACTTCAACTCAGCGATGGCTGGAAGGGAACGCTCAACACCACGATCTCGCTGGGCACCAGTTGGCGGATGCAAGCCCCCAGCACCGATCTGTTCAGTCTGCCGGACGGCCTGCGCGCGGGGGTTCCGGGCGGCGCGGGCGGATCCAACACGTCGAGCGGCAACCTCAATTACGACAAGGGCGATCGGTTCTCCACGCTATTGCGCGTGAACACCGAGTTGTCCGTCAGCAAGGGCGACGCCGGGGGCTTTGCGCGCGTTCGCGCCTGGCACGACTTCACGCTCAATGACAGCAACGTGCGCGCCGGCAACCGGGCGAGCAACTATGCGCTCAACCAGCCGCTGTCTGATGACGGCTTTGCACCCCTTCAGCAGTTCAGCGGGGTTGCGCTCCTCGACGCCTACGTCTATAACTCCTATGACATCCAAGGCAAGCCTGTCCAGGTACGGCTGGGTAACCAGGTGCTCAATTGGGGTGAGAGCCTGTTCATCCAGGGCGTGAACCAGATCAATCCAGTTGACCTCACTTCATTGCGCAAGCCTGGTACAGAGATCAAGGACGCGTTCCTGCCCATCCCGGCCGTGTCGGTCAATGCCGGTCTGGGCGCGGGCATCTCGCTTGAAGGCTTCTATCAGTTCCGCTCGGTCGCCTCCAATATCGACAGCTGCGGCACTTATTTTGGTGTCGTCGAGACCCAGCTCACGACCCGGGCGGGGCGTGCCTGCTCGGAGGTACTGACCACGGTGGATGGGCGCACACTTCAGACGCTCAACATCGCCGGGCTGGGCAACTACGACGCGCGGCTCAACGGTCTGTGGGTCCCCATGGCGGACGGTCGTCGCGCCGATCGCGGAGATTTCGGTCTGGCGCTGCGCGCGCCGATCGAATCGATCGATGCGGAACTGGGCGTCTATGCAGCGCTGATCGGCTCGCGTACACCCTTCGTTTCCGGAAAGGCGGGCTCCAGTCTTGCCCCGCCCGGCGGAGTCGGCGGGATGGCGTTACCGATTCATCAGCAATTGAATGCGGGCCGCACACCCGCGGTAGGCTTCTGGGAGTATCCGGAGGACATCCGTCTATTTGGCGCGAGCCTCAGCACCAATATCGCGGGCTGGTCGATCGGTGGCGAAATGTCGGTTTCGCCCAACCAGCCGGTACAGATCAATTCCGGTGATCTGATCACCGCCCTGCTGAGTGGCGTTGGCCCATACGGCGCGGAGGTTGCCCAATACCGCGATCAGGGCCCAGGCACCTATATTCCGGGCTACAAGCGTTTTCGGAAGAACCAGTTTCAGGTCAACGGAATCAAGGTCCTGCCCCGGATGCTTGCTTCCACCCAGTCCACGCTGGTCCTCGAGGCCGCCGTGCAGCACATCGGCATCGACGACGCCCTTCGCTACGGGCGTCCGTTCATCTTCGGGTATGCGGGTCACCCTGGCACGGCAGGCGGAAACTGTCTGACCAACGCCAATCTCGATGGCAGCCCCCGTCTGGGCTGCACCAATGACGGATTCGTCACCCGATCATCGTGGGGCTACCGTGTCCGAATGCAGTTTGAGTACCCAGGATTTGCCGGCACCAGCGCCACTTTATTCCCGATGATCAATTTTGGACACGACGTCAAGGGCTACTCGGCCGACTCGCAGTTCGTCGAAAATCGAAAGACGATCGGCCTGGGCGCGCGCCTGAACTATGCGCGCCGCCACAACGTCGAGGTCAATTACGTTCGCTACAACGATCGCGCCTTGTTCGATGCCTTTCGCGATCGGGATTTCCTGAGCTTCGCCGTCAGCACGACATTCTGATGTAAACCGCGCTCGGCCTCCCGGGCGCGGCTCCCCAGTACCCGATCAAGCCCGCCCAGGCGCCCGCTGCATCAGGCTGGCCAGCGGCGCGAGCATCGCTCGCCGGTGAGCATCGGCGCGCGGCAGCAGGCGCTCAAAGAAGAACTCGGCAGTCTGGAGTTTCGATTCGTGGAACGATCGCGGCTGGGCCGGGTCAGGCTTGCCCAGCGCGATGCGCGCCTTGCGCGCCATCAGCGCCCAATGGTGAGCCATCATCAGGTAGCCCGAATACATCAGGTAGTCATAACCGGCGGCCCCCACCGCCTCCCGATCCCGGCGTGCGCGCAGCATCAGTCGGAGCGTGACCACGTTCCACTCGAGGGCCCGCAACACCAGCGCTCTCGCCTGACGACCGGCCGCTCCCCCCGCCAGAAGATCGCGCTTCGCCTCGGTCCACATCGCGTGAGTGAAGTCGCGCACGCACGCCCCTCGGGTGCCGAGCAGGACCTTGCGGCCCAGGAGATCGAGCGCCTGTATGCCGGTGGTGCCCTCGTAAATCGTCGCAATGCGCGCATCGCGCAGGATCTGTTCGACCCCCAGATCGCGGATGTAGCCGTGACCACCATGAACCTGCACGGCAAGACTCGCAGCCTCGACGCCGAGCTCGGTCAGGAAGCCCTTCAGGATCGGCGTGTAAAAACCCAGCTCGCCGTCCAGGCTGGCAGCAAGGTCCAGCTCGCCCTTGCGCTCAGCCTCAAACATCCGGTCGGCAATTTTCGCTGCACCATAGACCATCGCGCGACCCCCCTCGGCAATCGCCTGCTGCGTGAGCAGCATGCGACGCACATCCGGGTGCCAGATCAGCGCATCGGCAGCCTCGCCCGGCTCCTTTTTCCCCGATAGCGCACGCATCGAACGGCGCTCCGTTGCGTAGGACAAGGACACCTGAAAGGCCCGCTCGGCATGGGCCACGCCCTGTATCGCCGTTCCGATCCGCGCAATATTCATGAAGGTGAACATCGCCTCGAGGCCCTTGTTGGGCTCTCCGACCAGCTCGCCCTGCGCCTCCTCGAATTGCAGCATCGCCGTGGCGTTGCCGGCGATGCCCATCTTGTGCTCGATGGCACGGCAATGAACGCCGTTTCGCCGTTGCTCCGCGCCAGTCTCGTCCACCTTGAACTTGGGCACGACAAAGAGAGAGATGCCGCGCGTGCCAGGCGGCGCATCCGGCAGCCTCGCCAGGACGATGTGGACGATATTCGCAGCGAGATCGTGATCGCCACTCGAGATAAAAATCTTCGTGCCCGAGAGCGCGTACTGTCCATTGGCCGCCAGACGCGCGGTGGTGCGAATCTGACCCAGATCCGAGCCACACTGCGGCTCGGTCAGACACATCGTACCCGTCCACTCGCCACTGACCAGCTTGGGCAGGAAGCGTTGCCTGATGGATTCGGAGCCATATTTGAGCAAGGTGCTGATGCAGCCAATGCTCAAGCCCGGATACATCGTGAACGCCCAGTTGGCCGCACCCATCACCTCTGTCTTCAGGAGATTGAGCGACATCGGCAAACCCTGCCCGCCGTACTCGGTGGGAAAGGACAGCGTCTGCCAGCCATCGTCGACAAACTGTTGGTAGGCGGCTCGGAAGCCGCTTGGCGTGCGCACCTGATCGCCGTCCAGCACGCAGGCTTCGCGATCGCCCACTGCATCGAGGGGCCAGAGCACGGACTCGCTGTAGCGCGCGCAGGCCTCGAGAATGGCCGCCACCACATCCGGCGAGGCTTCGCCGCCCGCCGACAGCGAAGCATAGTGGGCCGGGTAGTCAAACACCTCATCCATCAGGAAACGCATATCGCCCAGCGGCACCTGGAAGGCACTCATGACTCAACGCTCCAAGATCGCAACCACGCCCTGGCCACCGGCTGCGCAGATCGAAATGAGACCACGACCACTGCCCCGCTCGGTCAGCAGCTTGGACAAGGTCGCAACAATGCGCGCCCCGGTTGCCGCAAACGGATGGCCGGTCGCAAGCGAGCTGCCACGGACATTGAGCCGCGCGCGATCGATCGCGCCGAGCGGCTGCGCGAGACCGAGCCGCTCCCGACAATACACGGGGTCCTCCCAGGCCTTGAGCGTACAGAGCAGTTGCGCCGCAAAGGCCTCATGGATTTCGTAAAAATCGAAATCCTGGAGCGTGAGACCGGCCCGCTTCAACAGGCGGGGCACCGCGTGGGCGGGCGCCATCAGCATGCCTTCGACGGCCGGATCATCGATGCCGCTCGCCTGGCCTCCCCCGAAAAAATCAAGGGCTGCCACCTCGCAGTGGCTGAGGTAGGCCAGGGGCTCCAGCCCACGGGCGCGAGACCAGGCCTCGCTCGCAAGGAGCACCGCCGATGCACCATCGGTCAAGGCCGAGGAGTTGCCCGCGGTCAGCGTTGCCTCCCCGGGCGGCACGCCGCGGGGAAAGGCGGGTCGGAGTGCTGCGAGTTGCTCGGCTGTGAGGCCGGTGCGCAGATTGGTGTCGCGCTTGACGCCATTGAAGGGCGTGATCAGGTCATTGAAAAAGCCATGGTCATAGGCGCTCGCGAGCTTGTGGTGGCTGGCGAGCGCAATCGCGTCCTGATCGTCGCGCGAGATTGACCAGTCGCGCGCCATGCGCTGCGCGTGCTCCCCCATCGACAGACCCGTGCGCGGCTCGGCCGCCCTGGGGAACTCTGGCTTGAAGAGCCAACCGGGGCGCAGACGCAATAGGCCCTGGAGCCGCGCAGGCAGGCTGCGGGCCCGGTTGAGGTCGAGCAGCCCTCGACGCAATCGGTCATTCAATGCGATGGGTGCATCGGAAGTGGTGTCGACCCCGGAGGCGATCCCGCAATCGATGCGCCCCAGGGCAATTCGGTCCGCGACGAGCATCGTTGCATCCAATCCGGTCCCGCAGGCGCGCTGCAGATCAATCGCCGGTGTACGCGGCGACAGGGAGGTGGACAGCACCGCCTCACGCGTCAAATTGAAATCACGCGAATGCTTGATCACCGCGCCCCCCGCCACCTCGCCCAGGCATTCGCCTGCAAGCCCGAAGCGGTCGACCAAGCCCTGCAGCGCGGCCGTGAGCAGTTGCTGCGCTGAAGCCTGTGCATACACGGTCTGCGAGCGCGCAAACGGGATGCGATTGCCGCCCAGAATGGCCACGCGGTGTGGAATTGTCATGATGGGCTCCATTGATCAAGCAGCCGCCCTCTCAGGTGGACCCGGTCGCCCTCTTGATC
>Ga0169931_10004224_pt1 | contig 22424 bp, 24 predicted proteins | sample Kivu_15m_20L_FD_129675 | JGI IMG/M metagenome (GOLD analysis project Ga0169931, IMG submission 129675) | Freshwater microbial communities from Lake Kivu, Western Province, Rwanda to study Microbial Dark Matter (Phase II) - Kivu_15m_20L... | ecosystem: Environmental > Aquatic > Freshwater > Lake...
GCATTTTGTGCTCAAGTGGTTACACAAACTTATTCTCTCCCCTTTTATGGCTAAATGGTAGTAGGGGTAATTGGTAGTAGGGGCTTAGCGCTTGTAGAGTAAAAGGTATGAAAATCCATATCGTCTCCCATCCGCTAATAGCTCACAAGTTAACTCTGTTACGCGATGAAAATACGCCATCGCCAACCTTTCGCAGCTTAACTGAGGAGATCGTAAGCCTATTGGCATATGAAGCGATGCGAGATATTAAAACGCAAGATGTGAAGGTGAAGACACCTGTTGCTATGGCAGAGGGTGCGCAATTAACTAAACCTTCTCCAGTTGTTGTTCCAATTTTAAGAGCAGGTCTTGGCATGTTAGAAGGTATGAGCAGATTAATTCCAACTGCTGAGATTGGCTTTTTAGGCATGGTAAGGGATGAGAAAACTTTAAAGGCATCTACCTATGCCAATAGGTTGCCAGATGATTTAACAAACCGGCAGTGTTACATTCTAGATCCGATGCTCGCTACCGGTGGCACATTGGTATCTGCCATCCAATTTTTAGCTCAAAAGGGAGCAACGAATATTACTGCAATCTGTATTCTGGCTGCACCGGAGGGCATTGCTGCTCTTGAAAAAAATTTCGCCACATCAAAGTTATCTTTTAAACTTGTAGCGGGTGCACTAGATGAACGATTAAATGAGAAGGGTTACATTATCCCAGGCTTGGGAGATGCTGGAGATCGTTTATATGGTGTTGGTTAACTAAATCAAGATTCATACTTACTGCCCGTAATTACTTTTATGATGAGACTTAAAGTTGTTTAGACATCGTTAATTTGAAAGATGGGGGAAAAGTTTGTGTCAACCCCTACTGCCTCATTAAATGAACAGTAATCTTGACAAAAATTATTAAAAATTAAATTCACATTAAGTAAATACTTTCACTCTTAAAATTGGATAAAATTATAAAATGAAAAAATTTTACTCAAAATGTGACTCTACATACTCTGCAATCAAGTGCCCCCAGATCAAATGTAACTCTTGAATTCTAGGAGTAGAATCTAACGCACAATTCCACACATCCACTCCTTTTAGTTCGAGATTGATCGATCCGGTCCATAAATGAACCTTTACTCCTAGGTTTATCGCCTTGTCAATTGCTTTTAACACATTAATTGATTTTCCCGAAGTACTTAACGCTACCAGTATATCGCCGTTTCTAAGCTCGGCTTCAACCAGTCTTTCAAACACGAATTCAAATCCATAATCATTAGCAATTGCAGTTATAGCACTTTGTGATTCGTTAAGACAAATTGCATTCAATGGGCGGTGTTCATTAGTGCATTTTGAGACAAATTCGGCGGCTAGATGAATCGATTCTGCAGCTGATCCCCCATTACCAAGAAACGCAATTTTATTACCATTCTTTAATACTTCAACCATGGAATTGCCAGTTTTTATGATTCTATCAAAATCCAAAAATGAAATAGAGCGTTCCAGCTTTATGAGTTCATCTAATTTTCTTAACTTCCAACCTGTCTTATCCTTCATCCTAGGATGATAGGGCATACTTACTTAGTGGTCAACAAGAATCTTCAACCTATAGTTCAAATTTTAAGTCTCAAAACTAAAAAAAGCAAAAATTTGATTATGCTCGATCGTGATGGGACAATTAATAGAGACTTTGGCTACACACATAAATTATCTGATCTTTTTGTTTTAAATAAAAATTTAGAAATAATTAAGAAGTTTGTTAACAACGACTCAACAGTTTTATGTATTACTAATCAGTCGGGAATCGGAAGAGAATATTTTTCTGAGCATGAAGCAACTGCTTTTAATGAGGCACTTTATCAAGAGCTACAGAAATATAATATCCCCGTAGAGGTATTTTATATGTGCCCACATACTCCAGAATCTAAATGCTTATGTAGAAAACCAGGAACTTTAATGATCGAAATGGCATTAGTGTATAGTGAAGTATCTACATCACGCTCAATCTTTATTGGTGATTCAAAATCAGACCTAACGGCATGTAATAAATTAGGTATAAAATTTATTAAAGTACCCAAAAATAATATATAAGTTAAAGACATCTTTAGTATACCATTTGATGATATGTACATTTCAAAAAGTCCAATGCGGATAACGTTTATCGGTGGTGGTACTGATTATGAATCTTTTTTTGAAAAATATAAGGGTTTTTCGATATTTGCAACGATTGATAAGTTTGTTTACATATCGACGATTAATCAGCCTTCGTTTGTAAAAGATTTGTACAAATTCACATATCGTAAAACTGAAAGTGTCGAAAATATAAACAAGATAGAGCACCCAGTTGTGCGCGAAATACTTAAGGAATTTAAATGGGAAACGCCAATAAATATTGCGACAATGGCTGACCTTCCAGAAAGTTCTGGATTGGGATCATCCTCTGCATTTACAGCAGCATTTTACCAAAATCTCGCTGCAAGAAAGGGTGTGGACTTGGGCCCTGAAAATTTAGCTCGAAAAGCCATATTAATTGAAAGACATCGACTTAATGAACCTGGCGGGTGGCAGGATCAGATTTCTACAACTTTTGGAGGGCTAAGACTAATTAGTTTTTCCAAAAAAAATTTTAGTGTGTCTGATAATTTGCTTAAACAGGAACTAATTGAATACCTAAAGCCTAGGTTACTTTTAATTCGTACTAGTTTAATTAGAAAAGATATGAAGTCGGCACTCTTAACCGAAAAATTTGTTCGAGACAAAAAGAATATTTCCGATTTATCGAGAATTGCCACTTACTCGAAAAATGCATGGCAAAAAATTACCAGAGCTAATTCTCCAGAAGTCATTTTTAAAATTTTGCAAGATATAATTCAAACTTCATGGAGTTACAAATCTAGATGGGGTGAACACATATTACCGGCTGAAGCGAAATCAGTTATATCCAAAATTGAGAAAAGGGGTGCCACATCGTATAAGTTAGTTGGTGCTGGAGGAGGCGGTTTCTTGTTAGTAGCAGATACCCCTTCCATTATTTCAAAAATTAAACATGATTTTTCGCAAAAAGATTCCATAAATTTCGAATTGTATCCTCAAGGAACCAATACTATAATCTATGAATAAGAATATCTTGGTTACTGGTATTGAAGGATTTATAGGTTCGAACTTTGCACTGCAAGCTAAAAAAAGAAATTTTAATGTTATCGGTTTGCAGTGGACTAAAACTAATTGGAATTCAGATGAGTATAAGAGTTATTTGTATAAAATTACAAAAGATATGGAGCTCGAGTCGGTGGTACATTTTGGTGCAATCGCCTCAACTAGTTTTGTAGATAAACAAATACTTTATGGTTTCAATGTAGAGGCGGTTAAAGTTATTGCAGACTTCTGCGCTCTGCGAAATACTCCGTTAATATTTGCATCTTCTTCTGCTGTTTATGGTAACGCAGATAATAAATTATCACCTTATGCCCAAACTAAGCTGGAAGGGGAATTGATTCTTAAAAACACTCCAAGCCTCAAATTTGTAGTTTTAAGACTTTTTAACACTTACGGATTCAATGAAATTGAAAAAAAAGACATGAAATCAGTTATAAGTGATATGGTTATTTCAGCTTTGAAAAGAAAAAAAATATCAATTTGGAAATTTGACGATTTACAAATGGGCTCGCAATCAAGAGATTTTATCAATGTATTTGATGTAGTTGATATAATTTTAAGTTTGATTACTTCATCAGCATATCTTAATGAAACTTTTGATTTAGGTTCAGGACGATCCTATAAATTCATCGACATCGCCAGCTTTATTGCCTCAGTAGAGCCTGAGATTGAAATTGAATTGATTAATCCACCTCTTGAATATGATAGAAGCTATTATCAAAAATATACTTGCGCTGATATGTTGTGGACTAAGTCATTTGTTAAGGAAATAGAACCTATAGACCCATATAAAAAAATACCTGAACTTATGCAACAATATAGGACGATTTAAATTATAGAACTATGCTAGAGTTAGAAATAAATGCATTGGAGATAGAATATCGATAAGAAGATTAAGGTTGGATTCTTTGCTTCGAGCTTTGTTAACCGTTATGCTTCTGGTACTGGAAAACATTTTTCCATAGTCAGTAAACTTCTTTGTACTGACTTTAATTCAAAAGTTGAAGTTATCCTTTTTTGTAACAATAAAGAACAATTTTTTGCTTTACAAAAGGATGCTGAATTTTCAAACGCGAATTTAATTCTATTGCCACCCGTAATGGGTAAATGGCTTAAATCATCAAGGCAATATTTTAAATATGCTCTCCTATCGAGACTAAACAAAATCGACATTGTTCATTTTTCTGTACCAAGACTTTATCCGTTTTTTTGGTTATTTCCTGCAAGAAAATTTGTATGTACGTTTCATGCTGGCGGCGATATTACAGCCGAAAAAGATAATTTTATTTTATCTCGTGAAATTTATAATTTATCAGCTAAATTTTTTTTCCGTAGACTTGATAGGATTATTGCGGTTTCAGAGTTCGGTAAAAATGAGATTTCAGTGGCATATGGGATTCCTGGAGAACTGATAGATATAATCCACGTTGGAACTGATGATGTTTGGAAAACTAATCCAAACCCCGCTATAAGATATTCAAGAAAAGATAAGAAACTTATAGTTGTAATCGGGCGTTGGCAGAAATATAAAAATGTTCAAGTCGTAGCTAAAGCACTAGCAGAAGCAAAACTATCTGAATTAAATCAATATTATTTCGTTTTTGTTGGTAAAAAAATTACTTCAAATGCGAAAATAATTGAACAATACTTAATACATGTAGCTAGTAATATATATGAAACGATTGATTTCCTTGATGAAGAAAATTATGTTTCGATAATTGCGCAAGCTGATTTAGTAATTATCCCCAGCCTAAATGAAGGCTTTTCTCATCCTGTTTTTGACGTTTTTAGCTTTGGTACTCGCTTAATGGTTCATAGTCCTTCGCCAGCAGCTCAAATCCTAAATAACAAAAAAGGAGTTTTAGTAGCAGATCTAAGTAGTTCCTACAATATTAAAAACTTAATTAGTGAAGCACTTCAAATGCCAAAAGGTAATTTAATTGATAATAGAGATTTTCTTAAATCTATAGAGGCAACATGGGAAGATTTAACTAAAAACTATGTAACACTTTATAGTAGCTTAAATAATGATTGAGCTTATGATATTATTTGGTTTTATGTTAGATTAGGAAAGTGAATCAAATCAATAAAGATTATTATATTGTTGACTTTCTCGCAAGCCGAAATTACTTTCATAATTATCCGTTAATTATTGGGATTTCACAGTACTTATCAAAAAACGGTCATTCACCGGAAATTTTGCTACCGTTTATAGCCGATAAGATTGAGCCTAAGTTTACAACTGGAAATATAAATTACATTTTGGATGGTGGGTATAGTAGTAGAAATAGTCGACCACTTAGACATATTATCCACAAACTAATAACGAATATATGTAAGGGTCAGTATACGGGTGAGCGTATTAAGAGTTATTTAAGACAGAGATATATAAAATCGGGATTAGAATATTTCCAAAAAATCGAAAAAAATAATAGTAGTCATATTATTTTCCCTACCCTAGATCCCCTAAGCCTTGAGTTAGCTCTAAAACTTGCAAAAAATTCTAAAATGGAGGGCTTATTTTTCTATTTTAGAATTATTGGGGCAGAATCTAGAGGCATATTATCTTCAAATTCTGAACTTGAATTGCTACTTAACTTAGTGAAGTTTTATCCTAAAAAAATTAGAGTTGGGATTGAAACAATTGGATATAAATCATACCTAGAAGATTTGGGTTTTGATTCAAGTTATATTTTTTGGTCACCATGGCCGAATTTAGAGAATTTTAATAAGTCAAAATTAGAGAATAAGCGATTGAAAATAGGTTTTTTGGGTTGTGCAAAGCAAAGAAAAGGTTTTGATAATATACCCGAAATTTTGAATCAGCTTAAAGCTGAAAGAATTGACTTTGATGTGTACATCCAAAAAGCAAACTTTCCTTGGACCAAATATGAAGAAACCAAAAACAATATCCAATCACTCTTGGGTAATGACTTTGAATTCTTATCAAGTAATTTAAATCTCATTGAATTACAAGAGTGCATAAATAAGTGCGATTTACTAATACTACCTTATGATACTGATTCGTACTCTATAAATGCTTCTGGAGTCTTATACCATGCTTGTGATTCAGGTGTGCCAGTTTTGACAGCTAAAGGTGTAGGTTTTGAGTTTGAAATTTTGGAGTTTAATTTGGGACTCACGTATAGTAGCCTGGAAGAAATACCTAAACTTGTGCGAAAAATCCAATCTAGTCAATTCGATTTTGATAGATACAATATGAAGAGAAATCAAGCCACTGGTAAATTTTTTCTAGAATAATTTGCTATTTAACTTTAGTAGAAATTTATAGCCAACATGCACAAATAATTAATAGACACATCTTTCAAGATTGTTAAAGAACTTATAACTCGCTAATTCTTACCCAATAGTTTAAAATATTAGTTAGCACGGTCGGCCTTTATCAATATAAAAGCCAAATTATGAGGTTGTAGCCAAGTGTTTTCTGTTATAGTTGAGTTTATGAGTTCAAATAAAATTGACAAAATTTACTCATTAGTTGAGCCGAATAATATTATTGCTATTATTTCCAGAAATGTATCAGGGTCTAGAGTTAACTTAACGCCCGAAAATCAGATTTTACAAGCCTCAATCATAAATTTTGGTCGTAATACAAAAGTAGTTGCCCATTCTCATTTAAATACCGAGAGACATACATTTGGTACTCAGGAGGCATGGGTGGTGCTTAAAGGTAAGGCAGAAGTTTTATTTTATGATTTAGATAAAAAATTGATAAATTCTAAATTAATTTCAAGGGGACAAGTAATAATTTTATTCAACGGTGGGCACGCCCTAAAAACTAAGTCTAGATCATTTATTATGGTTGAAATCAAAAATGGGCCTTACTTAGGAAAAGATTATGATGCAGTTCATATCTAACAATACTTCCTTGATTTCTGGCTGTGAAACGGTACCAATAATTGATTTAGGCCACCATGGATTTGCGGACTCCTTTTATCCGATAGAACTCAAAGATATTGCTTCTAAAACGGTTCCATTGGTGTGCTGTCTTGATAAAATAACAGGTTTGGTTCAACTCAAAAATATAACAGTAGCTAAAGATCGATATGACTTCGTTGATTACTCTTATACTTCCTCAAATTCTCAGATTTCACGAGAACATTGGAATGAATTTTTTTATTCGGTGAAAAGTAAAATTGGCCTACAAGGAAGCCATATTTTAGAGATTGGATCAAATGATGGCTACTTGCTTAGCTTGTTCAAACAAATTACGAATAATGTTACTGGAGTAGATGCCAGCACTAATATGGTTGCTGAAGCAAATTCTAGAGGAATACATACTGTTCATGGTATTTTCGGAGAATCAGAAGAGTTTAATCCTGATATTGGTGATGTAAAAAGAAAATTTGATGCAATTCTTGCAAATAATGTTTTGAATCACGCAAATAATCCTCTCAAATTTGTTAGAGAAATTTCATTACTTCTGAATAGAGATGGCGTATTTATTTTTGAAGTCCCATATTGGTTTAACACAATTTCAAGTTTAAGATTTGATCAAATATATTTAGAGCATATAACATATTTTACTGTAGAGTCCCTTGAATATCTTCTTAGTACTGTCGATCTTTTCATCAATGAAGTTGAATTAATCGATTACCATGGAGGGTCGTTGAGAGTTTACGCAAGCTTTAAAAAAGGAAACTCTTTAAATAAAGCAAATTTTTTGGTCTTAGAAGATAAACTGAAACTAAAGAGTGAGAGTACGTATTCTTTATACATGAATAAAATAAATAACATTAAAGATAACTTTTTGAAAAATTTTGATAGGTTGAGAAACGAAAAACCATCTTCGACTTTTTTTGGTATCGGTGCAGCTGCTAAAGCGAACACATTACTAACTTACTATGGTCTAAACAGTCAGATCATAGAATTTATTGTTGACTCTTCAAAATTTAAGCAAGGTAAAATTACCCCTGTGAGTCTAATACCTATTGTGGATGATCAAATCTTAGCTAGTGTACCAAATGGAGTAGGAATTATCTTAGCCTGGAATTTGAGTAATAATTTAAAAAATAAATTGCGATCCATAAACAAGAGTATTCAATTTTTAGATATTGTATAATGTTAACTGATACTATTAGAGAATGCAAAAAACTGCTTTTATAACAGGTATATCCGGTCAAGATGGTAGCTATCTGACGGAGTACTTATTAAGTATGGATTATAAAGTTACAGGGTTGATAAGACGTAACTCGGTGGCTGAAAACCAAGATTATCGATTATCTCATTTAATTGGTGTGGAAGTTTGCTATGGAGATTTATTGGATATCTCGTCAATTCAAACTGCATTGACAAGATTTAAACCAGATGAAATATATAATCTGGGAGCTCAATCTCATGTGAGAATTAGTTCCGAAATTCCTCAATTCACAGCAAAAGTCAATGCTCTTGGAGCATTGAATTTACTGGAATCATACAAATCTATTTGTCCAGCAGCTAGATATTATCAGGCATCGTCATCTGAAATGTTTGGTCAAAACATAGACGCAGATGGGTTTCAGCGGGAAACAACAAAAATGGATCCAGTAAGTCCTTACGGGGTCGCCAAATTGTTTGCCTATAATATGACTAGACATTACCGAAATGCTTACGGATTAAATGCTGTCAATGGAATTTTGTTTAATCATGAGTCACCTAGGAGAGGTTCAAATTTCGTAACTAACAAAGTAATAATGGGAGCAATAAGAATCAAAAGGGGTAAACAAAAAAATTTAGAAATGGGTAATTTAAATTCATTTAGGGATTGGGGGCACTCTTATGATTATGTACGCGCCATGCATTTAATCATTAATGCCCCTACTAAGAAAGATTACGTTGTAGCAACGGGTGAAAGTCATAGTGTTCGTGAATTATGTGATTATGTATTTACCAAACTGGATTTAGATTACTCCAAATATGTAATTACAAATAATAAATATCTGCGACCTGAAGAACTATTAAATCTAAAGGGTGACTCTAAATTAATTAGATTAGAACTAGGTTGGGTTCCTAAATATAACTTTTATAGTTTGATAGACGAAATGATTGATCATTGGCAAAAAATAATTTGAGTAATCCACTTAAGAATCTTGAAGGCAGCGTGTTGATTGTAGGTGGGAGTGGTTTCATAGGCAAAGCACTTTGTAATCAGCTCACAAAAAAGGGACAAAAATTTGTTGCAACTTCTAGATCACCAGGAAAAATCCCTAAATCTCTCCCACAAGTTGTATTAGATATATTCGACAAAAAAAATAGAGTCGAAGTATTAAAAAAATTTGAACCAAAAACAGTTGTATTATTGGCTTGGGAAACAAAACATCAAGATTACTGGGACAGTAAGCTTAATATCAAATACATGGAGTCCGCTCTAAAATTTGCAGAAGAATCATATCAATTTCAAGTAAGCAAATTTATAGGCATCGGCTCTATGAGTGAGTATGGATATTCTCCAGGATCTTGTAATAGTGCGCGGGATCGAGTCAATCCTCAGGATTTATACTCACTTACGAAGTGTCATATGAGCAATGAGCTTTTAAGTATTTCAAGAATATATAAAGCAGATGCAAACTGGGTTAGATTATTTCATCCATTCGGATTTGGTGAAAAAAATTTAAGGTTAATACCTAGCTTGATAAATAATATGATTGATAAAAAAGAAGTAAAGATTTTGAACCCAAATCATAAATTAGATTTCACACATGTTACTGATATTGCCTGTGCAATTAATCTTATAATTCGTGGTACTTTTCCTTACATAACCGATATTGGTACTGGTAATCCCACTTCAGTCGAATCAATAGTCACACTTCTTGCAAATCATTTAAATTACCCAATGCAAAAAATAAAATATAGCAGAAGTAATAAATTATCTGAAAGAAATATCTACGTCGACCCAAATTCTTATTTAAATATGACTAATTGGCGTCCAGCAAAAAAACTTGATGAGTACTTAATCGATTATGTAGATGCAATCGTCTCACTCAAAAATAACTCAATATATAACTTCTAGAATTGACATTTTCTAACTTCTAGAATTGACATTTTAGTCTCGTGAATATTACTCTTTTATAATATACGCAGATGGCGCATAATAATTCGAACGAATGATATTTAATCTTTTTTCCTTTATAAATTTATCAACGGCACTGCTTTCTGTCCATTCATTTATTCCATATTCGTCAAAAATTAATACACCATTTTTTACAACTCTCGGCCAAAGCTGATTTAAGCAAAAATATGTTGGTTCCTCTGTATCTAAATCAAAATTAACAATTGAAATTCTAAAACCTGGATTTTTAGCCAAATATTTTGGAATTGTTTCAAAAACATCGCCTTCTTGTAGTTCAAAATTTTGAAAGTTCATTTGGTTGAGCATACTCGTTAAAATTTTAGCGTAACCATTCGGATTAAAATACCGATTTTCAAAAAGGCTATTCATTAGTTTAGCATCGCTCGTTTTAATATTTTCAACCAAAGCTGTCTGGTTGAAGAAATCAAAACCAATAACTTTTCTCATACTTTGCATAGCTCTACCCACTTTTAACCAACCCGCCATACCAGAGCCTTTAAACACTCCCAGTTCGACTATATCCCCGGGCACTTTGTGAGCTAGCCCAAGGAAAAAAAATTTTGAAGCCAATTTATTGAAAACATGGGAATCGTCAGCAAAAATAAAGTTATTGTACGCATCATAAAACTCTTGTTTTTGTAAATCGTGTATAAATGGTTTCTTACGCATATTATCTCAACTGAAACTAAATCTATTTATTATCATAAAATACTCTAACACAGTTCCTTCACTCATTCAAGTATTGAAATTGTTAAAGATATGAGTTTCATTTTGTAATCGGGCACTAGAAACTAAAAAATTAGCTAAATCTTCGGGGGTTCCTAGCCCATGAACTGATTCATTGATTTTACCCACATTGAAAGTCTTTATCTCTATTTTGTCTGTAATTAGATAGTTGAAAGTTGGAGCAATAAAGAATTCATCATTAACTCTAAAATTATCTATTTTCATGGATTTGAAACTTCTGACAAACAAATCAGCACTAGACCAGGCATAAACTCCGACAGTAGCTTCAGTAGATATCTCCTTTTTTTCAACTATCAGATTAATAGCATTGTTCTTATCTCTTCCTATATAAGACCATTTATCACCTGATGCTTTCATAGTTAAAATACTTCCAAAGGTCTTGGTATTATTTTTTCTAAGGTTTTCAATAAATTCTAAAATCGAAGAACTAATATATTGATCTGAATTTAAAACCACTAGTGGCAAGTTAAGATCTATTTTACTTAGTGCCGCCTCTACTGTAGACGCCGGTCCCTCCGACATTAATTCCATTTCAATAAACACAACATCAGATTCAATATTTCTTAACCATTTATCTTTTATTGAGTATAAATTATCGCCTTTTTTTGTGACTATTATCAAAATGTCTTGAGGTTCCAATGGTAAATTTGAAATAGGCCATATAATCATAGGAAGACTACCCACAGGAATTAATGGTTTTACCAAGGTAAAACCTGCAGCCATAAATCTTGATCCTCTCCCAGCAGCAGGAATAACAAATTGAACTTTTTTTCTCACGTTATAACTTTATCACTCGCAATACTTGGTGTTTTTATGCACAAAACAGTTGCATCACTCAGAGCTAGAAAGTTTGCAATTTCTCCAGGATTGACTCTAATTATTTGATTTTTGTAAAATTTATTATCATTAATTTCAATTTCACCAGACAAAACAACGGTAAATTCAACTGCAGTAATTTGTTTATGATTTGGTTCAAAATCTCCTTTTGAAAAAGATTTAATAGCCACTTCGAATTCTAAAGATTTAAGCATTGAGGGCTCAAAATTTCCAATAAACCAACCCTTTAAGAACTCTGACAAATTTCTAACTTCCATGAGTTGTCTCGAGTCTAATCTTACTTTCTTGAGATTCCTTAAAATTAGTAAAACGATAGTACAATTCTTCTCCAATCCTGAATAATTTCACCTTTTTCCCTAATGCTATTTGAGCGTTTATAGAAGGCGCTATATAGTACTTGCCGTTGGTTTGAATATTATATAATAAACTCCATTTGATGCACTCTAGTAAAATCTCGCGTGACTTGAAATAGAAAATACCTGTAAGAGCTTCTTCACTAATGACTTTCTTTTCAACTATTTCTAATACGGAATCATTATTTAATCTTATGTATGAAAGTTCTGGAGAATTACTAGTGACTGTGACCAGACCTACATCACAATTATCACTTTGAAAATTACTAATTACTTCGGATAAATGAATTTTTACTATACTGTCAAAGGGTAGTATAATAATGGGAGAAGTCGTTTCAATTTGTGAAACAGTCAGTGCAATAGTGGCAAGTGCCCCTTGAGTATCACGCTCTAAATAAAAAATTTCCTCATTTAAATTTTTGAGCCGAGGTTTGTCAACTTTTTTTGCAATAACAATTTTTCTTGATTCTTTTCCAACCAAATTCAATAAAAAATTAAGTAAGGGGACTTTACTTATTTCTATGTCGAGAGCATCAATTTTTGTACCGATTAAGTCTGTAAAAGGTCGTGGAATACTAAGGATTAAAAATATTGGCTGAGTATTAATCATGGCTCATTAATTCGAATATTTTTGTCGATAAATTCTCAATTGAAACTTGATGTGGTCCCTCTACCTCAATTACATCACAACCAGCTTTCTTAGCGGCTTCAATCCCATACTTACCATCCTCCACTACGAGCGTTTTGTGAGGAAGAACCGAAAGCTGCTTACAGGCCAATAAATAACCTTCTGGATTTGGTTTTGTTTTAAGAACGTCTTCATTAGTCACTACTACATCCATAAAACCTATTAATTTTGCCAGACCTAACATTTGTTCTGTTGTTGACCTTATACTATTAGTACAAATGCCTGTACGCAAGCCTAAAATTTTTAATCTACTTAATAAAATTAAATGCGAAGGGTTTGGATAACATTTTTGGTAGGCGATTCTCTGAGTTCTATCTTGTTTAGTTTCTGATATTAAATCATGCAGTGCCCGAGGTAATCCATATTCGGAGGATAAAATTTCTAACTTACTTTTAGTAGAAAGACCATTAAATCTCTCGAGGTGCAAATTAATTGGAATGGAATAACCAAATGGATGAAGTGCTTGATTTAGAGCTTCATAGTGCCAATCGGTAGCATCAATTAAAACTCCATCCATGTCAAAAACAACAGCATCATACTTCATTGCAAATCTCTCTAATCATTTTGTCTGGATAATCGGTACATATTGATACGTTCGAAAAACCACTCTTTAGTATTTCTTGAAAATAATCCCAAGATCTCCGGAAATCTCTGCCATGAATTTCGGGTGATACTAAAACAATTTCGCAGTTAGAAAATTTTTCAATTAATTCAATTCTCTCTACATACCAATCGCTAATGAAACAATCAAGCCAAATAACTGGGGCGATCCAAGGTAACTCTTTTTCAAATTCACTTATTCTAAGTGCATGCTTGATCCCTAATTCTTTATATTTCAACATTTCAGGAATTGAACAATCAAAAACCCACGACTCTGTTGACTCTAGAAAATCTCTAGATTGATCAAACATACCACTTAGGCCATCAGATTTTACATTAATTGCAGTTCTAATTCCCAAATTTGAATACTCACTAAACTGTAGCGGGAAATAATTTTTCCCCACTAAATCATGGGAAATTACAATACTTCCATTATGTTCACGAAAGTCTGTTTCAACTGAAAAACTATTTCTTAAAGCAGATTCAAACGCCTGTAATGTGTTTTGCTCAGTTTTTACATTCCAAAAACCACGGTGAGCATAAATTTTTGAGGCTAGAGTTCTTTTATCCATATATGGAATTATACTTGAAATATATAAAAAATCTTTATCATTCAATAACAAAAGGTGGTATTTGAGGCAGGTTATTTTCCTAGAATTCTTAAATGATCAATTAATCCAAAAAAAATTCTACGATAATGGTGTTTAATTTTTTTTAAGAAAACTCTAATAATCCTACAAATCAGATCTAATCTACTAACTGATAAAGTATTCGATGGGACTTTTATTCCAATTAATCCTTTGAAATAATTTATGGAGAACCCTGAATTTTTATAGCTACTCCATATATATGTTGTTTTTTCAGCATTTAATATTTTACTCATTAATCTTACTGAAAAATAATGTTTTTTTAGTTTTTTTACTTTATTTTCAAGTTCAAAATTATGGTATCGTGATAAATAGCAGAGTCCTAGAATTTGATCTCCACCTAATGGATAGCGAATAGTCCGTCTAGACAAAACTTCTTTATTTTCACTCCAAAATTCAAGAGAATCGTGCCATATGTTTAATAAAGTATTTTTTGTTCCAAATTGTAAAATATCAGGTAAATGTCCGAGAAGGCCGCTAACTGAGAAGTTAATTCCTTCATAAGATTCGATAAAAAATCCGATTTTGCCTTCGGATATTTCTGGTTCAATTTTCATGTACCAAGATTGAAACTTATCGTGATTTTCAGGTATTAGCTCAACTCTGGATTTGATTACTATCTCGTTAGTGGCATTCCGAATCCCTGCTAGAGATGACAAATACATGCGAGTTGTATTGGACATACACCGGCGAGATTTTGTTCCGACTGGCCAAGGCCCAGTTCTCAATAAGTCTGCACCGGGGTCCTCTACAAATACCACTGAATCTATAAATCTATTTAATTCTTTAGGAAATTCATTTGAGTATGTTGAAACTATAATTTCATTTCTTTTATCTAACAATTTAATTATACGACACATTTCAATGAGTGACTGAGGATTTATGCCTTTGTAAAATCTAGATAAAACAGGACCTGCTAGCACGAAGGTAAACGGTCTCATTGTATTATTGAATCCCAATTGATCAATTGTATTTTGGTTATTTTATTTTCACAGTGCAAAAGTTTACCACATTATCCACCTCAAAGTTTTCATAGAAGGTTAAATACATTAGAAAAATAAATTAACTAGTGCTAAGGGGTATAGTTACAATCACTATATAATCAATTATAATCAATATTGCGTAGCTCTAAAAGTTTACATGGATATATAGTTATTGTAAAAAAGTAACTAGGTCACCACATTACAATATAAGGTGGTAATATAGTAAGATGAAAAAAATAATTCTTGATATTGGCGCTAATTCTGGACAGTTTAGTGAATATGTTTTAAAAAACTTGAAACAATCAAAAGTTATAGCTTTTGAACCTAATTCAAGATTCGAGCCAGGTTTCAAAACTTTATGCAAAAAATATAATGACCGATTTGATTACGAAATCAAAGCTCTTGCAGATTTTAATGGTACAAAAACGTTTTATTTTACAGTTGATCCGTCCCAACAATTAAGTTCATTACTGAAACCAAATCCTGCAGGACTTTGGGATGACTACTCAAAACTTTATAGTATAAATAATTTCAAAGCTTCTAAGGTTTTAACTTGTAATGGAAAATTTATAAAGCAAAAATATGGGAAAAAAATTTATCTAGCAAAAATAGACGTCCAAGGTAGTGATATCTCAGTTGCAAGAAACCTCTTATTGAATCTTGATATAAATTTCCTAATCATTGAATTTCAATCTTCGAGTTTAAAAAAAGAATCCATGTATATAGGACAAAACAATTCTTTGGTTGAACTAGCAAAATTAATTACTGAATTTAATTTATCAACCATTAATCTATTCCCAAATTCTGTGGATTCAGTGGGGTTTAATGTTTTATTATGCAAAACAAATGTGTTGAGTAAATCTGATTTAAATTTTATTGATATGTTAATTGATTCTGTTATTTTAAAAAGATTTTCAGAGATTATACCCATTGGAGATATTCCATATCGACGTTTAGTGAGAAAGCTGAATAGGATTCTAAAAAGCATTCTATTAAAAACAAAGCTCAATACATTTAGAACTTAAGCAAATGTCGTAATAATTTATAGACAAAAAGTACCATAGATAAATTAACAAAATTCACTTAAAGTGTCTAAAAATAAATGATAAATTTGCATACCATTTCAAAAATCTCAAAATTTTTTACTCTGATTATTTATTATAAATTGTCTACCAAGTAGTCGTGCTGAATCTTTAGAAGCAACAAATAAACGTTGAGCATCCAAAGCATAAAAAACCTTAGATATGGGTAAAACTGCTTTCTATTCGTGGTTTGAGATTAATTTAGGTAGAGTTGACCCTGTAGAAAAAGTGGATCAAGCCCTACCAATTATGATCTTTTTTTGGACCTCTAACATCAAGCGACTCTTAAAATGATTCCTTAGGTTATCACTAAGAATTGTAGTATATCTCTAAAGAGAGCTTTGTAAAAGTAACATAACTTCCTCGGCCCGAGATTCAGAAGTCAAAAGCCAACGGTCATTTACGAGCGGCGCAAATAAAAATTTGTCTTTTATATTCCGTGCCATATTATTAAGCGTTATAACTTCATAATAATTTGCTAACAAACTAATTAAATTATAATCTGGTTCATAATGTTTAATTTTTTTAATTAAATGAGGATGATACTCCAGTATGATATGAACATTTTTTTGATTAAGTCTTCTTAAAAAAGATTCCGTGAAAAGTTCACACTCCCAACCTTCAATGTCGCAGATTATTAAAGTTTTATTAAATAAGTTTTCATTATTATCGATATCATGCAATATTTCGGAGGGATTGGCAGCCTTTCTTAAAAAAATATTATTGACCTGAATACCGTTGATACCTGCATTAATACTTATATGGCTTGACAGGTAATCATCAATTTCATAAAAAAAAGCCTTGTTAACCTTTTCTTTTGCAAGTAGTCCGATTCCATAATAACCATCTCCTGCTCCAATATCTATTACTGTATCAAAACGCGAAACTAATATAAAATCTAAAATCTCTTGCTCATATGATCCATATACCTTTTGCAATAAAGTTATATCACCATTATATGTTGTATCCAGTGTCGTCTTGTACTTCACGCCCGCAAATGGGCCGGTAAGAATTGTATATTCATCGCCTTGATTTTTCTCGGGGGGGGGTAAAAGGGTTACCAATTAGGAATTGGGAAGCCAGGAATTCTCGTCTGTTCCTATACACGCCCACCATAAATCCATTCATTTTGGCAAGTTTTCTTAAAACTAAAAGATCAAATAGTCTAAATTTATATGACTTAAATTTCAAAATAGAATATTTGACTATTTTACGAAATTTCAAATGGCTCTCCTTTATTTGTGGCTTAGACACGAATTCTAAAGGTCAGCAACCATATAGGGCTATAAGGCACGTCAAGATAGCGCGAAAGACCACCCTTTATTTATGCTTGCAGGAACATAAATAGCCAATTTAGTATTAAATTGGAATAATAGTAAACTTATCCTTCTTGAAAATTCCTAACCCACTTCAATTAACAACATTTGCCTCGCAGCTATAAGCTTTAATACTCTACGAGGGATAAGTACTTCTAATCTTATAAAAAATTTAATTACTATTCTCGGTGTGGGTAGAGGACTGGTTAAACCACCAGTCGCAAAAAACGAAACAGGACTAAAGAAGGATCGTTTAAAGGTAATTTGCTTCTTAAATCGAGACTCAAGATAAAAAATTAGATTCTGATTAGACAATAATGATTGCAGCGTTGATTGTTCTCCATCACTTGCTGTACTAGAAATATGTTCGCAATTATCTGGGATTTTGTAATTCCAAGTCGTTTTTTCATTATGAAAAAATTTATAAATAAAAAAAGACAAATAGCTTACATATGGTTCGATAATTATTATTCTCCCTCCGGGCCGTACGACTCTACAGAGCTCTGCTACCGCCAATATGGGATTAGAAATATGGTGAATACTGTCTAGAGCAAAGGCTGAATCAAAATAGTCATCACTGAACGGTAGATATTGTGCATCTATTGATCCGTGAATTTTGGCATTATCCCAAGGAAGGAAATCTGTTAATACACAATTTTTTTTATTCATAAAGTGGCGGCTCAGACCCGCACCAGCACCAATTTCAAGAATTCTTTCGCCGATGAAACTGTCTTCAATTTTTTTATAGAGATATCTTAGATACGTATTAATCCCCGGAATCTGGGAGTTATTCGCCTGTTTAAGCAGGAGCTCCTTATATTCAAAATCGTTCATATTTTACTCGATATATAATAAACCAAATATATGCCAGTACGGTGGTAATCAATAATTTAACTCCGCCAGACCAGCGGCGAATATTGGTTTTACCGTACCTTCTTTTTAGATAATTGACTGGAACAAAATCAATAATATTGCCATGCGCTCGTGCTGTTGCAACTAGTGCAAAATCTCCATACGGGTCTAATCTCAACAAAATCGAAGGAATCTTAGAAAAAATATTAGTTGAAATAATTTTTGTGCCACACAACATGTCAGAGGGCTTTGATTTCAACATAGGCGACCAAAGGTACGCAAAAATCCAATTTCCGACTAGATTGAAGAATTGCATAGACTCTTTTTCCATATTGCCTGCGAGCCTGTTACCTACGGTTATATGACCAGTCTTAAGTGCATGATTTATAACTTTTATAGTACAACTGAGTGGCACCGTACCATCAGCATCCCAAATAATTGAAAGCTCCTGTTTCGCATAGGCAGCTCCTAGTTGTACTGCATTAAATTTACCCCTGCCAGACTGTTTTACAACTTGAACTTTATTTGGATATTTCTTGGCAATTTTATTGGCCTCGTTGTAGGTATCGTCTATTGAACCACCTTCAACTATAATTATGTCAGAAATACTGTCGACTGATAGTATTTGTGAAAGAATTTCACTTAGATGCCCTTGTTCATTTCGAGCTGGGACTATGCAGGATAGAGGCATTTTTACTCAAATCGACTAATGCTACAGTTTAAGTTAACAAATTTTTGAGCCAATATATTCTTTTTTGATTTTATCAACTCGTCATTTTTCTTTAATTTTGTTCGCATCTTGCTCCGTTCATAGTAATCTACTTAAACTCTGCATTTTTTACCTAATAAGATTTGAAAGAAGCCTACCTTATTATAAAATTAAAATAGCACTAAAAATATCTTTGGTTCTAGCGTAGGTGACCTTTTTAATTCAGACCTATGGTACAATAAGAATGCTGTTCATAAATAATATCAAGTCTTTGTTGGCATAAGATTAAGGATATTCATTGATTTTAAACCATTTGACGCTACTTCAACAAAAAAAGTGGTTTCTTTACATGGTAGTGGTTGGAATTTTAGGCATAATTCTTAAGTTTAGTTTTTTGTATTTCTTTTTACGTAAGAGTAGTTTTAAAACACTAGATTCCTCAAGTTATTTATTATTATCTAATAATTTTGACCAAGCTTTTATTTTCAACTCAGATCATTTAGCGGCTGCTAGTTTATTTAGAACCCCAGGATACCCCGTATTTCTGTCTATACTACCCTCGATAAAGTCTATAATTTTAACGCAAATATTATTACACTTTTTTCTTTCGCTAATTAGTATTTTAATATTTCGAATAGTCCACGGTTCAAAAAATCCAAAATTGGAGTTTGGGTTATTTTTATTAACTCAAATCGAAACATCTCTTCTTGTTTACTCTTTTCGTATATTGTCTGAAATTTTGTTTGCATTTTTTGTTATTTTATTTGCCTATTTACTAATCAAGAAGTTGAATAAAATGACAGATTCGAAGTTAGGGATATATCTACCTACAATATTGTTTTGCTTATTATTAGTTCGTCCTATTGGACTTATTTTAATGGCTGTATTTTTCATACTGCTGATATTCTCAAATCATAAGGCTTTTTATTTAAAACTACTAATAATTACTGTTGTTATTTATTCTTCATACTCAGCATATAATTTCTTTAGATTAGGAGTTTTTACTTTTAGCACAGTTCAAAATGAACATTTATTATTCTATCAAGGTGCTGCTGCAAAGGCAATAACCAATTCTACTGCTTTAATTGCTGCGCAAGAAGAAGAAAAGCAAATCCGGAAATTTAATATAGGATTATCTCCGAGTATTGGTGTTACAAATATGTACAATGGGGATCGTGGTGTTCAACTAATTTTAGAAAATAAATTATCTTTTTTGAAGTTAAACTCAACTGGTGTTATCAAAAACTTGTATGGCCCAAATAGATTTGAAATTAATCAGTTGCTCTCGGATGAGGGAAGAATTATTAAGAACCAGCCTATTACTAATATTGCACTGGGATTGTCCTTCGTAATTACGTTTTTAATTTCTACTGCCGGAGTATTAGGTTTAATTCTACTAAGCCGAAAAGCTGAAAGTAACAAATTTATTGCCATACTCGTGTCCTTGTTAATTTTATTTGCGAGTGGAGCTGGTGCGTATGGCAGATTTAGAGTCCCCGTGGCAGCTTTTTTATCTATTTACGCTATTTTGTTGTTTAACTACGTCATAAAACGTAGAGATTGGAATCTAACCTAAGAAGTAGGCGATACATATGAATACGGTGAATGATTCAAACAATAGTGAAAAGGCGCTGGAATTGAGGCCTCATGACATCCCAACCGCAGATGCTATAAATAAATTTATGCAGCAGGGTTGGGCGCCATCAACACTTTCTGAAATCACTCCACATCCATCAATTCCATATACGAAACTACGGCGTGAGAAATTATCCAAAAAATACCCTGGCATAAGATTAGTTTTTCCAGCTGGCTCATTAAAGATTAGAAGTAACGACTCTGATTACCCATTCCGCGCTCACTCAGTTTTCTCTTGGTTGACTGGAATCATTGCACCGGACGCAGTCCCAGACTCTGTGTTTGTCATGGAACCAAATACGAAGGGCCACGCAGATTTATTATTTATCCATCCAAGATCTACTAGAGAGAATGCTGAGTTTTATAATAATACTAAGTATGGAGAGTTCTGGGTCGGTAGACGAATGACCACTGACGAGATTCAAATTAAGTATGAATTTCAGGTGGCCCAGATCGAAAATATTGAGCACTTCTTTGCCGATAAAAAAAAGAGTTTGATAATCCGTGGTCAGGATGAAAAACTAGATAACCTGGTTGCACAGGATGAAGATAAAGAAAAAGAGTTTTTAAATTTCACATCTTTAATGAGATTAGTTAAAGATCGATATGAAATTGAGGAGATGCAAAAAGCGGTTGATGCATCTGTTCGCGGCTTTGCTGATATGGTTAGAGTATTTCCATCTGCAACATCAGTTGCCCGTGGTGAGCGGGTGATCGAGTCCGCTTTTCATGGCAGAGCGCGTCTTGAGGGTAATGAGAATGGCTACCCAAGTATCGTAGCGGCAGGAGCCCATGCGTGCGTACTGCACTGGATTAAAAATAATGGTGATGTATTACCCGGGGACTTGGTGTTAATTGATGCGGGTGTTGAAGTTGATTCTTATTACACAGCAGATATAACGAGAACATTTCCAGTTAATGGAAAATTTAGTGAGGCACAGCGCAAGATTTATATGATTGTTTATAAGGCACAAAGTGCTGGAATTGCTGCAGTTAGGCCAGGGGCTAGATTTAAGGATTTCCATAATGCCTGCATGGTTGAGATTGCAAAAGGGGCAGCAGAGCTTGGGGTATTACCGATTTCAGTGGAAGAATCACTCTTGCCAGAGAGTGGTCTACATAGAAGGTGGCAGTTTCATGGCTCAGGACATCATTTAGGAATTGATGTGCACGATTGCGCTCACGCTATAAAAGAACAGTATATAGATGCGATATTAGAACCGGGGATGGTTTTAACTGTTGAGCCAGGTTTTTATGTTCAGCCGGATGATACTTTATTTCCAGAGGAGTATCGAGGAATAGGCGTTCGAATTGAGGATGATATTTTAGTTACAGAATCTGGCTGCAAGATATTAAGTAACGCACTTCCTCGCCACCCTGATGAAGTGGAAGCGTATATGGCTAAAATACTTTCTTAAACAAGACCCTCGCGGTTTCTGATCTTACTTCCCAGCCATCTAATTGGGTCATACTTCTCATCGACCACCCGCTCCTTCATTGGAATAATTGCGTTATCGGTAATGCGAATGTGCTCAGGGCAAACTTCAGTACAACACTTTGTAATATTACACATGCCAAGCCCATGCTCTGCTTGTGCTTTTTTCTTGCGATTTTTTAAGATATCAAGTGGGTGCATATCCAGCTCGGCGATGCGAATAAAAAATCTTGGGCCAGCAAAGCTCTTTTTATTCTCTTCATGATCGCGAATTACATGGCAGGTGTCTTGGCATAAAAAGCACTCAATACATTTTCTAAACTCTTGGCTTCGCTCA
>Ga0169931_10004225_pt1 | contig 22424 bp, 17 predicted proteins | sample Kivu_15m_20L_FD_129675 | JGI IMG/M metagenome (GOLD analysis project Ga0169931, IMG submission 129675) | Freshwater microbial communities from Lake Kivu, Western Province, Rwanda to study Microbial Dark Matter (Phase II) - Kivu_15m_20L... | ecosystem: Environmental > Aquatic > Freshwater > Lake...
CACCTGTTGAGCGGGGTGGACGCGGTGAGCACCCGCGCCGCTACTCACCGGTTCCAAGTTCGACCCGACGAGGCACTCGAGCTGCTCAACAGCACGCAGCTTCAACAATGAAACAGCCCTGACACGCTCCGCTACAATGCGCCCGATGAGCTGGAACTTCTCGCACGAACTCGCCCTGCACGGCCCGCAATCGGCGGGCACCGCGCCCGCGCTGCCCGCGGCGCGCGCGTACTGCGCGCACGTCGCCAAATCGCACTACGAGAACTTCACCGTCGTCTCGCTGCTGCTCCCGCGGCGGCTGATCCCGCACTTCCACGCGGTGTACGCGTACTGCCGCTGGTCCGACGACCTCGCGGACGAAACCGCCGGCGGGCAGATCGCGCTCGACCTCATCGCGTGGTGGCGCGGCGAACTGCTGAGTTGCTACGACGGCACCCCGCGGCACCCGGTGACGGTCGCGCTGCGCGAAACGATCCGCCGGTTCAACATCCCGCCGCAACCGTTCCTCGATCTGCTCGTCGCCTTCGAGCAAGACCAGCGCGTGAAGCGGTACGACACGTTCGAGCAACTCCTCGGCTACTGTCGCAACTCCGCGAACCCGGTGGGGCGGCTCGTGCTTCACCTGTTCGAGTGCTACGACGACCGCCGCGCGGCCCTCTCGGACGAAGTGTGTACCGGGTTGCAGTTGGCGAACTTCTGGCAAGACGTGGCGCGCGACCTCGACATCGGACGCGTGTACCTCCCGGCGGAAGACCGCGCGCGGTTCGGCTACCCGGACGCCGACCTTGAAGCGCGCCGCTGCACGCCCGCGTTCCGCGACCTGATGCGCTTCCAAGTCGAACGCGCGCGGGCGTTCTTCGACCGCGGCGCGGCGCTCCTCTCCCTGTTGCCGCGCGCGGCCCGCGTTGACGTCGATTTGTTCTCGCGCGGCGGGTACGCGATCCTGAGCGCCATCGAGCGCGCGAACTACGACGTGTGGACCCGCCGTCCGGAAGTGAGCAAGTGGGCGAAGGCGAAACTGCTCTTGGGGGCGGCGACGCGCTGGGCGCTTGGGTGATGGCGACCCCGGGACCGCGGCCGTCTCGGCCGCACGACGACCGCGCGCGAAGGTGCTTCGGTTCGTCGTGTCACTCAACCACCCGCGAAGCGTGCGGCCGAGACGGCCGCGGTCCGGGGGGCAGTCACACTACGCGTGCCCGCACCTTCTCGCGCTCGAGTTGCTCGATCAACTCGCGGGCCTCGCCGAAGGTGAGTCCGTCGGCCAAGTCGAACGGTTCGTTCAGCAGCGCCGCGGCCCCTTCCGCCGACAAGTGGCGGCGCACTTGCAGGAGCGTGAGAAGCCCGTCGCGCGCGGTCACGGGGAACGATTCGACGCGCACGCGGTGAACCGCGGGCGGCTTCTCCATGCGCAGGAGGCGCTCGTAGTCGCGCAACTCGGCGACCACGGTGCACCGGTCGCCGACTTTGAACCGGTGACCGGGCGGCGCGGGCGCTTCGTGCCCGGCGAGCGCGAGCGGCAGCAGGCCGTAATCGAGCGCGAGCGCGCGGAGCGAGCGCCCGGTGAGAAAGTCGTGGTCGTCGTTCACCAACAAATCGACCACCACCAACGCGCGCCCGGCGGCCGCGAAGAGTGCCAACACGCGGTCGCCGTACACGGCGGCGGCGAACGCCGGGGCCGCCAGCGCCGGGCCGGAGATCGCGTTCTTGATGTTCGCGGCCTCGCGCACGGCCTCCGCGAACAGCGGGTCGTTGAGCCGCACCACGACGCGCTGGTGCGGGTTCGCGTCGCGCACGAGCAGCGCGATTTCGAGGTTCGCCAGTTCGCTCGACGTGGCCGCGACGACGGCCTTCGCGGTGGCGGCCCGCACTTGGAGCAGCACTTCGGGAACGGTCGCGTCGCCGACGAACACCGGGACGCCGGCGCGGCGCACCGTTTCGATGAACTGCCCGGTCGCGCTCGATTCGATCGCCACCACGCGCTCGCCCATCGCCAGCAGTTCGAGCACGACGCGGTAGCCCACGTTGCCGAGGCCGCACACCACGACGTGCCCGCCGTCCGGCACGCGGCGCGCTTCGAGCGCGCCGCCGAGCCGCGCGCGGATCAGGTAGTTCGTCAGAATCGCGGTGAACCCCGCGACGAGCGCCGCGCCCGCGAGTTTCAGCACGCTGAGAAACACCTTCGCCCATTCGGGCTTGTCTTCGCCGTGCAGATCGCTGCCGGTGGCGACCACGCTCACGGTCTGGTACAGCGCGTCGCCCCACCCGGAGCCGAGGCCGTAGCGGTACACGAGCGTGCTGGCGAACAGCGTGAGGAACAGCACCGGGGTGATGACCTTCACGCCGAGATCGACCTCGCGCAGCGTGCGCGCGGCGGTGCGGAGCCAGCGGCGCAGTGCCCCGGCCCAGCGCACGCCGGGCAGCAGGCCGCCGCGGAGCCGCTGGAGCAGCGCTTGCAGCGCGCGGGGCCGCCCGCACACGACGAGCCGGTCGCCCGGGGACAGCACGCGGTCACTCGGTACCGCGCCGAGCAGCGCCGGCGGGCCGTGCGCCGGGATCAGCGCGAGCGGGATCGCGTCGCAGTCGCGGGCCGCGTCGCCGGCGCGCCGGCCGACGAGGTCCGAACCGTCCGAGACGAGCACCTCGGCCACCTGTCGCGGGTCGTCGGCAATTTTGAACGTGCCGAGCGTGTCCCCGCTGACGGCCGTGAGCGCGACGTGCGGCGCGACGAGCGCCGAGACGCTGAGCGCGACCGTGTTCTTCACCGCGCCCGCGAGCCGGTTCACGAGGTTCTGGTTGAACATGCGGACCACGACGCGCGCCTCCGCGTTCAGCCGGCGCACCGTGACCGCGGTCGAGATGTTCACGAGGTCGTCGGAGGTGACGATGACCACCGCGAGCGCGTCTTTTGCGCCGGCGCGTTCGAGCAACTCGACCGACCGGCAGTCGCCTTTGAAGACCGTGACGCCCGCGAGCGCCGGGTCCGCGGGATCGACGGCGGCGTCGATGGCGCGCACGTCGTGCCCCGCGGCGCGGAGCGATTCGAGCACGCGCCGCCCGACGCGGCCCAACCCGCACAGCACTACCGAGCGGTTCATCGCTCTCCTTCACGGTTGCGTCCGCGCGGCCCCACAGCGGATAATACGAACGAACGCCGTCACCCTGCTATTCGAGCGCCGCCGATGACTCTCGACGACAAAATCTGTTACTGCTTCCACGTCTCGCGGCGCAAACTGGTGAACTGGGCGCGGCACAACGCGCCGCGCGTGGCGAGCCAACTCGCGCTGTGCGGCGGCGCGGGCACCGGGTGCGGGTGGTGCATTCCCTTCCTGAAGCAAATCTTCAAGCAGTACGAGGCGTCGAAGTGCGCGGCGTGTACCGCGACGCCGGACGATTCCATCGACGAGTTGACCGCGGAGGAGTACGCGGCGCTTCGCGCGGCGTATGTGGAAGCGGGGAAGGGGACGCCGCCCGCGGGCGCGGAAGAAGGCGAGCGGCACGCGTGAGCGTGCCGGTAGTTCGACGCTTCAACGAACCGGCACGCTCACGCGTGCCGCTCGCCACGAGCCGCGCTACTTCGTGCCTTCGGCTTCGACCGCGAGCGTCGCGCTCGCGTCGCCGGCGAAGTCGGTGCGCACGCGGAACTGGCGGGCCACCGCGCCCGGCTTGGTCGGGGCGAACTTCACCGTGAGCACCTGCACCGGGAGCGCCGCGGCGGTCGCGGGGGCTTCGATCGTGATGCCGTCGCCCGCGCCGTCCACGCCCACGATCTTGAACGGCTTCGCGGCGCGAACCAGAATGCGCTGCGTCGAGACCTCGCCGACCGTGGCCGAGAGCCGCACGCGGTTGGGCGACAGCTCGAGCGGCGCGACGACGGTCCCGGTCACGCTCAGGGTGATCGTCGGGTTCGCGCTGTCGCTGGTCTTCAGCGTGATCTGTTCGGAGAGCGGGCCGGGGGCCGCGTCCGGCTTGAGGGCCACTTCGATCGCGTACTCGGCACCGCCGCGCAGCGGGCCGCCGCGGTTCGTCTCGGTGAACCGCACGTCGAGCGGGGCCGCGCTCGGAACCACCTCGGTGAGCTTCCAATCGCGGGTGCGGCCGGAATACTTGACGCTCACCGTTTGTGCCGTGCGGGTGCCCTGCGGCACCTGCCCGAACGCCACCGCGCCCGGGTTCACGCTCACGTCGGTGCGGCTCGTCGCCGACACGCGCAGCGCCGCGACCGAGACGAACTTCGGCCCGAAGGTGACGTAAAACGTCTGCGCGTTGTGCCCCACGAACTTCCCGGTGTTCATCGTCACCGTGAACTCGGCGGTCTCGTTCGGCTGCAGCACTTTCGTCATCGGAACGTAATCGAGGCACGAGCAACTCTTCCGCACGTCCGTGATCTGCATCGGCACGTCGTAGATGTTCGTGACGGTGAACTTGTGCGCGCAGAGCGTGCCGTGCGGCACCTCGCCGAAGTTGTGCGTGACGACCGCTGGGGCCGCTTGGTCGCGGTTGGTCGCGATGTCCGGGAGGAAGAACTTGTTCGCCCACGGCGCGGGTTGCGCCGGCTGTGCCGGTTGCACCGCCGGCGGTTGAGCCGCCGAGCGCGCCGCGCCACCAACAGCGCACGCGAGACCGGTTGTAGCGATGGCGAAAAGACGAGCTGTGAACCGCATGCCGCGAACCTCCTGTCGGCGTCCCATAGTATGTCGGACGTCAACGGCGGCTGAGCGGAGCGCCAACGGCGCGTCGGCGCGGCGCGGCGCGGATCGCGCGAAGGGAATTCGCTTCGCCCGGCGCAGCCGGCGCGACCGCGTAAATCGGTTCTCGGTTTAGTGGTGGCACAGGCTTTCCAGCCTGTGCTCCGACGCGCCCCAACGCAGCACAGGCTGGAAAGCCTGTGCCACCTATCTGAACACTTACGCGGCCAGCCGCGACTTGATGAACTGAATGCCCTTCTGGTACACCTCGTCCGGCGAAGGGAACAAGTCGCGCCACACCTTCGTCGCGGCGGCGAGGTCCGGGAGGGCGCGGCCGAACGCCTCGATGGTGAGCCACCCGTCGTACTTCACTTCCTTCAGCGCGCCGAACGCTTCGGCCCAGTTCACCTGCCCGGTGCCGGGCGTGCCGCGGTCGTTCTCGCTGATGTGAACGTGCGCCAGCACCGGGGCGAGCGTGCGCACCGCCGCGGCTTGGCTCTTCTCTTCGATGTGCGCGTGGAACGTGTCGTACATCGTGCGCAGGTTCGGGTGGTTCACCATCTGCACCAACTCGACGGCTTGCGCCGCGGTGGTGAGCAGGTACGTCTCGAACCGGTTCAGGTACTCCACGGCCATCATCAGGTTCGCTTGCTTGGCGAACTCGGCGCAGGCGCGAAGCACATCGGCCGAGCGCTTCTTCTCGTCGGCGGTGGGGCCGGAACCGCTGAACTCGCCGATAGCCGAGTGGTACGGCCCGACGACGGTTTCCGCGCCGAGCGTGTGGTTGATTTCGACGACGGTCTTGAGCCACTCCAGCGCCTTGGCGCGCACGGCGGCGTCCGGGCTGATGGCGTTGGTGTCCTTCGTCAGAATGGTGACGGTGGTGCATTTGAGGCCGAGCTTGTCCAGTTCGGCCCGGATCGGCTTGTAGTCGGCGGGGGTGCCGCCGAACACCGGCAGTTCGACGCCGTCGAACCCGGCGGCTTTGATCTGCGCCATCAGCGGGAAGTGTTCCGCCGTCACGCCGCCGGTCCACAGCAGCAGGTTCATGCCGATCTTCATTGCGCGCACCTCTTGGAAAGGAATGGCGGCATTGTGGCGGCGCGGCGCGCGCCCGGCAACGGCCAAAACCGCGTATACTGGCGCGAAGTCCACGGAGACCCCCCTATGCCGCTCCGCGACCACTTCCGCGGCTGGTTGCGCCGCGAGATCGATTGGCACTCGTTTCACAACGGGTGGGCAATGGTGCTCGCCGGTAGCCTGAACGCGCGCCTGCCAGAGGGCTACCGCGCGTCGCCGAACGTGCAGAAGGCAATCGAAATCGATGTCGCGGCGTACGGGAACGTGACCACCGAACCGAACGCGGGCGGCGCGGAACCGCAGTGGCAACCGAGCGGCGGGACGCTCACCGTGCCGTTCGACTTCGGCGCGGGCGCGTCGGAGGTGCTCGTTCACGGCTGGCGCGACGGGCGCTTTTTGGCCGGGGCCATCGAACTCGTGAGCGAAAGCAACAAGGACCGTCGCGAATCGCGCGAGGCGTTCGTTTCCAAGTGCGAAACGTACCTGCACGGCGGGGCCGGGTTGGTGATCGTGGACGCGGTCACGGTGCGCGGCGGGAACTTGCACGACGAACTCATGGCGCGCGTCGGCCCGCCGGATCGGGTCGCGTGGGGCGAACGGTTCTACGCCACCGCGTACCGGCCCACCGGGAAGAACGGCAGCGCGCAGCTCACCATGTGGGAGGAACCGCTCGCGCTCGGCGCTCCGTTGCCCACGGTTCCGCTGTGGCTGCTGCACGGGCCGTGCGTGCCGGTGTTTCTCGAAGCGACCTACGAAGACACGTTCCGTCAACTTCGTCTGCCAACCAGCGAACCGTAATTCCCCTCCCGGAGTTCCGCTCATGCACTTCCGATTCGCGCTCGCGGCGCTCGCGCTGTGCGCCGCACACGCGCCCGCGGCCGACCCGAAGCCCAACATCGTCGTCGTGTTCATCGACGACTTGGGCTACGCCGACATCGGGCCGTTCGGCGCGACCAAACAGAAGACGCCGAACCTCGACCGCATGGCCGCGGAGGGCATGAAGCTCACCAGTTTCTACGCGGCCTCGGTGTGCTCGGTGTCGCGCGCGCAGGTGCTCACCGGGTGCTACGGGGCGCGCGTCTCGGTGCCGGGCGTGTTCTTCCCCGCCGGCCCGAACGGGCTGAATCCCAAAGAAGTCACCGTCGCCGAACATCTCAAGGAACTCGGCTACGCGACCGCGTGCGTCGGCAAGTGGCACCTCGGCGACCAACCGGACTTCTTGCCCACCAAGCAGGGCTTCGACCGCTACCTCGGCATCCCGTACTCGAACGACATGCAGCGCGTGGCGAAAGATACGAAGCAGCGCGTGGTGCCGCTTCTGCGCGACGACAAGGTGAGCGAACTGCTCACCGACGAACAGCAGAGCACCATCGTGGAGAAGTACACCACGGAAGCGGTGAGTTTCATTCGCGCGAACAAAGACACACCGTTCTTCCTGTACCTGCCGCACACCGCGGTTCACACGCCGATTCACGCGGGCGAGAAGTTCCGCGGCAAGTCCGCGAACGGGCGCTTCGGTGATTGGGTCGAAGAGGTGGACTGGAGCGCGGGCCAAGTGCTCGACACCATCCGCGAACTCAAACTGAGCGAGCGCACGCTCGTCGTGTTCACGAGCGACAACGGCCCGTGGCTCGTGCGCGGCGCGGACGGCGGCAGCGCGAAGCCGCTGCGCAACGGCAAAGGCTCGACGTGGGAGGGCGGAGTGCGCGTGCCCACGATCGCGTGGTGGCCCGGCAAGATCGCGCCGAAGAGCGAAAGCGGTGCGGTCGCCGGGACGATCGACTTCCTGCCGACGTTCGTTTCAGTGGCCGGCGGCAAAGTGCCCGCGGAGCCGGTGATCGACGGCCGCGACCTCTCCCCGGTTCTGTTCGGCAAAGCGAAGGATCACACGCGCGAGGCGCACTACTACTTCTCCGGCTACAACCTGCAAGCCGTGCGGCAGGGGCCGTGGAAACTCGCCGTCGCCGCGCAACCGGGCGATGAGGGCACGCTGCGCCTCTACAACCTCGATACCGACATTGGTGAGATGACCAACGTCGCCGAGAAGAACCCGGCGGTGGTGGAGAAGTTGAAGGCGCTCGCAACAAAGATGAGCGCCGAGATCGGCGGAGCGAAGCCGACCGCGCGCCGCCCCGCGGGCGCGGTGGCGAACCCGACGACGCTGTACCCCACCGAACCCGCGCCCAAGGCGAAAGACGCGAAGCCCGCGGACCTCGCGGCGCTGAAACTCGGCGACACGGTGCCTTCGGCCGCAGCACCACAAGTGGGTGGGAAAGCGTTCGAGTTGAGTTGCACCATCGATACGGCGCAACAGAACGCGATCATCGTCGCGCACGGCGGCAGTTCACTCGGCTACGCGCTGCACCTGAAGGACGGCCGCGCGGTGTTCGCCGTGCGCACGAGCCAAGACCAAGTGACCGAAGTGCAATCCGCGGCGCTGGGCAAAGGCCCGGTGAAACTGGTAGCGGCGCTCGCGGCCGACGGCACGCTCTCGCTGAAGGCCGGCGACTCGCCGCCGGTGACGGCGAAGGGCGCGGGCGCGATTCCGCGGCAACCGCAGGAGGCGTTCTGCGTGGGGTACGATTCGGGCCAACCGGTGACGACCTACGCGAAGGCGACCGCGTTCGCGGGCAAACTCACCGGCCTCGCGGTGGTGGCGAAGTAAGCGCCCGGTCGTGCGGGCGCTCTCGGTGGGGCGCGCGAAAAATTTCGCGCGCCCCACTTCCGCGATCCGCGAAGATCGTGTAAATTCCAATCGGCTCGACGGGTCGCGCAACCGTGGCGCGACGGACTAAAGGCCAACGGCGCTCGCTTGGTCGCGGGCGCTCGCGGCGGGGCTTGGTGAAAGGAGGTGGTCTTGTGAGTTACGACCATAGTACGAAGGGCCGGCTGTCTTAACGGCCGCACACGGGTGGACCGTAAGCCGGCCGCCCACAAAGGACCGCCGGGGGCGTATCTACCCCCGGCGGTTCGCTTTTTGGTAGTGGTTAGTGGGAAGTGGACAGTGTGCAGGGAAGACGGGCTTCGCCGCTCCGCGGCTCACGAGGCGCATCGCCTTGTTTCCTGTCTTCACTGCTCACTGTCCACTCCCCATTAACCACTCTTCCGTCACCAGCGCCAGTCCACGCCGAACTGCACGCCGTTCACCACGAGGTCGCGCTGCGCCAGCGTCGGGCGCGGGCGGTTCATCCCCGACGGCACCGCGAGCATCGGGCCGTTCGGCACGAAGGTCACGTCTACCACGCGGTCGATTTGGTCACCCGGCCGAATCACGTTCGTCCACACCAGCAGGTTGTACCCCGCGAACACGCGCACGCTGGGCGTTACCCAGTAGCCGGCGTTCAGCGTCAGCTCCGGCACCACGCTGAACCGGTCGCGGGTGAAGCGCCCGATGTTCGTTTGCGCCGCCAGCAACCCGCCGTTGCGGAAGAACATCGGCGTTCCGTTCGGCTGCTGGCGCGCCTGAAACCCGCCGATCGTGAGCGCTTGGTATGTCGTGCCCAGCGCCACCGAGGCGCGCGCGTCGAAGTCCCACGCGCCGAAGCGGCGCTCGTACCGCATTCCGAATTGCGCCCCGTGAAAACTGTTGCGCGTCTGGAAGTCGTCTTGCACGAACACCCGCGTGCCCACCGGGTCGGTGACGGCGATGCCGCGCGCGCGGCCGTCGCCGATCACGGTGATGTCTTCGGTAATCGTGAGGCGCTCGCGCAGGTTCAGGTGCCGGTAGCCGACGAACCACTCCGCGCGCCGGTCGCACTCCGCGAACCAGCACTGCCGCAGGTTCGCGTCGATGCCCCACAGCCGGCTCTCGCCGCGCGCGCCGAGTGTGCCGCGGAGTACGCCCGGCACGCTCACCGCTTCGCCGCTCTCGCCCACCGGTTGGCCGTTCGGCATCGGGTTCGGCGCGAAGATGGGGCGCGTGATGAGCGGGAACTGATCGGGGCCGAACGCGGCGTCGCGCGACCGGTTGCCGAGGAAGAAGAACCCGGCGTCGATGCCGCACCCGGCCTCTTCCCACCACGCGCCGGCCCGCACGCGGAACCCTTGGCGCGTGCTGTCGAGGAACGGGCCGGGGCCGAGGATCGTGGTCGTGCCCGGTTCGCCGAGGAAGCCGTTCAGCGCGGCGTTCGCGTTCGTGGTGCCGAGGATCGGCGTCGCGAACCCCGGCATCCACCAGAGCAGGTACTCGCCGCTCACGAAGAACCGCCGGAACGCGCCGGCCTCGTGGCCCGCGCCGGTACTGTAGCCGTGCTCGTCGATGCCGACGCCCGAATGCACTTCGCGGAACGTCGGCCAGTCGCGCGAGATGCGCAGCGGGGGCGACCCGAACGTGCCGTGCTTCGACACGCCGAGGCCCGACGGCGGCACCATGAACTCCGGCGGCGCGGGCGGCAGTTCCGGTTGCGGCGCGTGCGCGCGGGGCGGCGCGAGCGGCACGTCCGGCGGTTGCGGTTGCGGCATCGGGCGCGGCGGCGCGTCGCTCGAGCGCGGGGGCGGCTCGCGCAGTTCGGGCATCAGGCGCGGCGCGCGGGGCGGCTCGCGCAGCTCGGGTGCCGGCGGCGGAACCGCCGGGACGGCGCGCGCGGGCGGAACGTCCGGGGCGACGGGAATGAGCGGCAGCGCCCCGGGCGCGGGCGCGCCGCGCGGCCCGCTCGGAACGGTCGCTTCCACGGGCACGACCGACGGCACCAGCTCCGGCGGCGCGGTCCGCGCGACCGGCGGGCCGCCCGGCACCCACACCGCGGGCGCGCTCGGGGCGCGCGCCGGCCCGGCCGGTTGCCAGTCGTTGGCGCGCGCGGTCGCGCCCAGCGCCAAACTCAGCCCCATCGCCGCCGCGCGCAACCGCTTCATGTCGGCCGCCCCTCAACCACGGGTCCACGTCCTGTTTCGGTTCGGCGCGGGCGCCGCCCGCAAACTTTCTCCAATCGGAACGCCGATTCCGCACGGCACGAGTTGCCCCGGTTCGCGCGCCCGCGCGAACTCCCGCGCGATTCGGCTCAAGGCGCGCCGAATCGCCCATCTTTGAATTGACACGCCGCGCGACCGGGCTATACGTCGCGTCTTCAACTAACAGCCGGGCGCGCGCCGTCGGGGAACGGTGCGGCCCGCGGGGAACTGAACACGCGATGGACGCGACCACGCCGGTGCAGGCGCTCAAAGACGCCATTCGCCGCTTCGCCGCGGTGCGCTCGTGGGACCCGTACCACACGCCGAAGAACCTCACGATGGCGCTGGCCAGTGAGGTGGGCGAGTTGTGCGACGTGTTCCGCTGGCTCACGCCCGACGAGAGTGCGGCCGCCGCGCGCGACCCGCAACTGCGCGAGGCCATCGCCGACGAACTCGCGGACGTGGCGAACATCGTGTTCCTGCTGAGCGAGCACACCGGCATCGACCTGAGCGAGGCGGTGCGGGCGAAGATGGCGAAGAACGAACGGAAGTACCCGCCGCCGAGCGCGGGTTAGTACCAGAGCGGACGCGAACGAGACCGAACACGCACCGGCGGCGCGGGGAACGCGGCCGGGGCCGGGCGATCATGGGGGAGACAGACGTGCGCAAACGACCCGTATTGATTGGCGCGGTGGCCCTTGCCGCCGGCGTCGTCGCGCTCGGCAGCGTGTTCGCGCAGCCGCCCGCCGGCTTCCCGCAACCGCCCGCGAGCGGCGGCACGCTCCCGGGCACCACGGTGCGGCCGTACGGCGAGTGGAGCGCGCAGCCGGGCGCGAAGGGCGCGCAACCGGGCACGAAGGGCGCGCCCGCGGGCGGTGCGGTGCGCCCGGCCGGCGGCAGCTTCCTCCCGCCGCCCGGCGGCACCGCCGCGCCCAACACCGCGAAGGGCGGGCTTTCGCGGCCCGGCACCGCGGGCACGCCCCCGGCGCCGATTCAACCGGCCGGCGGCTTCGACGTGCCCCCGCCGCCGAACATGAAACTCAACGACTTCGACACGAAGGCCCCCGCGCCGTTCGTTCCGCCCGCCGGCGCGCCGCCGCCGCGCCTGAGCGTCGAAACCGGCGACAACAAGTTCCCGCCGGCCCCGGCCGCACCGAGCGGGCCGTTCGTGCCGGTGCCCGGCGCGCCGACCGTGCCGCCCGCCGCACCGTTGGTTCCGCCGACCGTGCCGACCCTGCCGAGCGCGCCGCCGGTCGCGCCGCTGGTTCCGCCGACCGCACCCGGTGCGTTTCCGCCGCCGGCCCTTCCGCCGCTCCCGACCGATCCGAAGCCGCTGCCCGGCGGGCCGTCGGCTCCGCTCGTCCCGCCGGCCGGCGGCGCGCCGACCGCGGCCGCGCCCGCCGCGCCCGCGATGAGCGGCGTGCCGATGCCGACCAGCGTCGCCCACAGCGTCGAACTGAAAACCGAGTGCCCGGCGAGTGTCGTGTTCGGTGTCGAGTTCTCGTACGTGATCGTCGTGCGCAACTCGTCGAACGTCGCGGTGCAGGGCGTGCGCATTGAAGACGAAGTGCCCGCCGGCGCGCGGTACATCGGGAGCGACCCGCCGGCCGAGTTGAACGGCGACCGCCTCGTGTGGGCCGTCGGGGCGCTGGAGGCGCGCGGCGAGAAGCGGGTCACGGTGCGGGTGCGGCCCGCCGAAGAGGGCGACCTGCGGAGCCGCGCGACGGTGACGTACTCCGCGACCGCCGAAGCGCGCACGAAGGTGACGCGGCCCCGCATCGCCGTGACCGCGACCGCCCAAGAAACGGCCCGCGCCGGCGAGACCGCCAAGTTCTCGGTGCGCGTCTCGAACAGCGGTACCGGGCCGGCCGAGAAGCTGATCCTGCGCGCCGAACTGACCGACGGGCTGTACTTCTCGACCGGCGCGGCCCCGACCAACGAGGACCTCGCCAACCGCCGCCCGCTCGAAACGCGCTTGGACGCGCTCGCGGCCGGTGAGTCCAAGACCATCGACCTGCCGCTCGTCGCGCTCCGCGCCGGCGTGCAAACGTGCCAGTTCACGGTGGTCGCCGAGGGGGCCGCGGACACCACCGCGAAGGCGTCGGTGAACGTGGTGGAGCCGAAGCTGGAAATTGCGCAGACCGGGCCGGGCAAGTGCCTCGTGCGCGCCGAACCGGTGTACGAGATCGCGCTGAACAACTCCGGCACCGCGGCCACGGACCCGGTCACGGTTCACTCGGTGCTGCCGGACGGCTTCGAGTTCGTGCAGGCGAGCGAGGGCGGCGCGTACAACGCGACGACGCGGTCGGTCACGTGGAAACTGACCGCGCTCCAGTCCGGCGGCTCGAAGGCGGTCGCGGTGAAACTGCGGGCGGTAGCAGCCGGCGACGGCGCGCTCCGCACGATCGCGGTGTCGCAGGCGGAAGCGGTAGTGGCCCCGGCGGGCGCGGGGCTGCGGCCGGCCGGGCGCGTGCTCGAAGCGAAGGCCGAGACGCCGATCAAGAGCGAGGGCGTCGCCGCGGTGCGCTTCGAAGTCAAGGACCTCGACGACCCGGTGCTCGTGGGCACCGACGCGGTGTACGAGATTCGCGTCACCAGTCAGGGCACCGGCGACTGCACCAACGTGCAACTGCTCGCGGAGATGCCGAAGGGCTGCACGTTCAGCGGCGCGTCCGGGGCCGGCAAGGTGACGGCGCAGGGGCAAACGCTGGTGTTCGACCCGATCGCCAAGCTGCCGGTGAAGGGCGAGAGCGTGTACACGGTGCGCGTGCGCGGCAACGAGGCCGGCAACATGCGGTTCCGCGTGCAACTCACCTGCGACCAAGTGCGGACACCGGTGGTGAAGGAAGAGAGCACCAGCTTCTACAAGCAGTAATCGTGGCGCGAACCCGCCCGCAAGGGCTGACGGATGTTCTTTGCCCTCTCCCCGCGCGAGCGTGGGAGAGGGCGGCCGAGCCGAGACCGGACTGCGGAGCAGAGGCGCAGGCGAAGCAAGAAGAGGCCGGGTGAGGGGCGCTGAGCAGCTTCAGTCGCGCTTGACTGAAACGAGTGCCCGGCTCACCCCTCACCCGCCGGCGAAGCGCCGGCACCCTCTCCCGCAAGGGGAGAGGGCAAAACGAGCGGAAGCGATCAGCGCTGGCTCGTCCTTCGGTTCGTGCGGTGGATCGGATTGGGGGCGCGCCGGTGTGGGGGCACGGGCGCGTGCGGTGGGCTTCTGTGTCGGCCGCGGGCCGACCGGGGGGAGGAGTCGGTATGAACGTGGGGCGACTGCTGCGGCGCGAGCGCGGTGCGGCGAACGATCCGAACGCGGTCCAAATCCGGTGGATGATCCGCCGCGACCTGCCGGACGTGATGGCGATCGAGACGGCGAGTTTCGAGTACACGTGGACCGACGACGACTTCCTGCGGTGCCTGCGGCAGCGCAACTGCATCGGCATGGTGGCCGAGCGCGGCAACGCGATCGTCGGGTTCATGGTGTACGAACTGCACCGCACGCGGTTGCACGTGCTGAACTTCGCGGTTCACCCGCTGGGCCGGCGCACGGGCGTGGGCCGGCACATGGTCGGCAAACTCGTGTACAAGTTGTGCAGCCACCGGCGGCACAAGATCACGCTCGCGGTGCGCGAGGGGAACACGCCGGCGCACCTGTTCTTCCGCGCGCAGCGGTTCGCCGCGGCGAAGGTGCTGCGCAACTACTACGAGGACAGCGGCGAAGACGCCTACCAAATGGAGTTCCGGCCGACGGAGCGCGACTGGGCCGCGTTCGGCGGCCCGCCGGTGAACCGCCTCGCGGTGTTCGGCTAATCACGCACAGCACACGGGAGACGCCCGATGACGAGCGAACAGCGCAAGCGGTGGTGGCAGGCGGCGGCGGTCGCGGTGCTGGGCGGCGGCGCGTTCGCCGGCTGGCACGGCTACAAGAGCGCGACCGCGCAACCCGCGCCGGTGGCGGTCGCGGTGCCCATGGTGCCGCCCGCGCCGGACTACGCGGCCGCGTTCCGCCAACCGGTGGCCGAACCGCCGCGCGTCCAAGAGGTGATGCGCAACGACCCGGCCGTCGCGCCCGCGAGCGCCGCCCTCCCGGTGCTCCCGGCGATCCCGCCCGCGCCGCTCGTGCCGGCCGCGCCGCCGGCGCTTCCCGCGCTGCCGCCGGCACCGATCGAACCGGTGACCGGGCCGCGCGTGCCGGACGCCGGGCTGCTGCCGCTCGACAAGAAAGACCTGCCGAAACTGCCGGAGCCGCCGGCGCTTCCCGCGCCGCCGAAGCCGCTCGATCTCGTCCCGCCGGTGGCACCGCCGGTCGTTCCCCCGAGCGCGGAGCCGAGCGTTCCGCCGCTCCCGCTCGCTACCGAGCCGCCGCGGGCCGCGCCACTCGCCCCGCCCGCGCCGCTTGCGCCACCGGTACAACCGGTCGATCCGGTGCAGATCGCGCCGCCCGCGAAACCGGAATCCGGCTTGAACGCGCCGAAAATCGGCAATACGCTCAATTCGATGGTCGCGCCGGTTGCGCCGCCGCCCGCGCCGCCGCCGACGGCCGGGCGCGAAGTGCCCGGCAAGACCGTCGAGCGCGCGAAGGTGCCCGAGACCGTGTACGGGCACAGCGACAAGTACGCGTTCCCGCTGCCGGGCGCGCGGCCGGTGCCGGAACCGACACCCCAACCCTCGATTGACACCATGTTGAACACCACCCGAACCGCGGTCGCGCTGCTCGGCGGCGCGCTGCTCGTCGCCGAAGCCTCGGCCGTGCCCGCGCTCCCGCCGATCAAGCCGCCCGCGGTGCCGGCCGTGCCGGTTCGCGCCGACGACCCGGACGTGAAGAAGCTCAAAGACGACCTGACCGAAGCCAACAAGAAGATCGCGGCGCTGGAGAAGGAACTCGAGAAGTTGCGCGAACTGGTGCTCGGCAAGAAGGACAAAGACGGCTACCGAATCGAGAGCGACCCGGGCGCGGTCGAAGAGATCAAGCGCCTCAAGAACACGATCGACGCGCTCACGAAGGAACTGACGGCGCTGAAGACGCAAACGGTGCAGAAGCCGAACGTCCCGCCGGAACCGCCGAAGCCGCTGCCGGACGCGAAGCCCCGCGGCACCGTGAAGGTGGTGAACGAGTACCCGGTCGAAATCTCGATGGTGATTAACGAGAAGTCGTACCGCGTCGCGCCGAACACGAAGGTGGAAGTGGAAGTGCCGGCCGGCGAGTTCACCTACCAACTGCTGCAAGCCGGCGTCGCCGCCACCCGCAGCGCCATCAAGGACAAGGAAACGGTCACGCTGCGCATCAAGTGATCGGAGCGCGGAGCGCAGAACGGGGAGCGCGGAACCGAAAACCGAAGATCGGCGCAGTGCTGAACGATTCGACGTTCGCTCCGCGCTTCTTGGTTTTCGGTTCCGCGCTCCCCGTTCCGCGCTCCGCGCTTCGTATCTTGTCTTCAGTTCCGAGTTCCCCGTTCCGCGCTCCGCGCTCCCATGATCGTCACCATCGATGGCCCCTCCGGTGTGGGCAAGAGCACGGTCACGAGGCTGCTCGCGGCCCGGCTCGGGTTCGAGCACCTCGACACCGGCGCGATGTACCGCGCCGTGGCGCTCGCGGGCCTGCGCGCCGGCACGGACCTGAGCGACCGCGCCGCGGTCGAAGCGATGTTGGGCGGGTTGGACGTCCTGTTGCCGTCGGGCCGCGTGCTCCTGAACGGTGCCGACGTGACGACCGCGATTCGCGCGCCGGAGGTGTCGCAAGGGGCCAGCAAGGTGGCCGCGGTGCCCGCCGTGCGCCGGTTCTTGGTCGCGCTCCAGCGGGCCGCCGCCGCCGGGCGCGACGTGGTGTGCGAGGGCCGCGATCAGGGCACGTTCGTGTTCCCGTGCGCCGAGCGCAAGTTCTACTTGGTCGCGGACCCGCTCATTCGCGCCGAGCGCCGCGCCGCGGAACTGTCCGCGAAGGGGCACCACACCACCGCGGCCGAACAGATGCGCGAGCAGGACGAGCGCGACCGGCGCGACGCCGCGCGCGACGTCGCGCCGATGCACCCGGCCCGCGACGCGCTCGTGATCGACACCAGTTTGCGCGCCCTCCCGGAGGTGGTCGCGCTCCTCGAAGCGGTGGTCCGGCGATGAGGGCGGAACCGAACCCGTTCGGGCGCGCGTGGTACACCTGCGTGTACTGGTCGTCGTTCACCGCGTTCACGTTCGGCTTCAGCTACCGCAAAGCCGGCTGGCACCACATGCCCAAGAGCGGCCCGGTGCTGGTGCTCTCGAACCACTTCTCCATGTTCGACCCGGTGCTCGTCGGCCTCGCGTCGCGCCGCTACCTGTCGTACCTCGCGCGCAAAAACCTGTTCGAGCAGCGCGGCCTCGCGCCGCTTATCCGCAGCCTGAACGCCATCCCCATCGACCGCGAAGCCGGGAAGGACGGCCTCATCGCGGTGCTCGATTCGCTGAGTGCCGGCCGCGCGGTGCTGATGTTCCCCGAGGGCGAACGCGCGCACGAGAACGCGGTGCAGGAGCTGAAACCGGGCGTGAGCTTGCTGGTCAAGAAGGCCGCGTGCCCGATCGTGCCGGTGGGCATCGCGGGCAGCTTCGGCGCGTGGTCGCGCTTTATGAAAGTGCCGAAGCCCTCACCGCTGCTGCTCCCGCCCACCGACAGCACGATCGCCGTTTCCGTGGGCGAACCGCTCGACGGCGCGCGCCTCGCCGGGCTGAAGCGCGACGCGCTGCTCGCGGAACTGCAAACCGCGCTCGTGCGCCAGCACGCGCACGCGGAACACATTCGGCGCAAGTGACCGCGGAGCGCGACGCGCATCGGTTCCGCGAAGTGCCCCTCACCCGGCCTCGAAGACTCGGCCACCCTCTCCCACACTAAAGTGGGGAGAGGGCAACAGCCAAAGACAGCGTACGTTTCGGCTTTGGCCCTCTCCCCGCGCCAGCGTGGGAGAGGGTGGCCGAGTCTTCGAGGCCGGGTGAGGGGTGCTGAGCAAAGAGGAGGCGCTTCGCAGTTCTTTCCTGCCGCGCGCTTCGCGTATACTGCGTGCGCACCCACGGAACCCTCCCATGCGCACTCTGCTCGCACTCGCGGCGCTCGCGTTCGCCGCTCCGCTTCGCGCCGGCGACTTCAAAGCCGGCGCGTTCGCTCAAGACGTGACGCCCACGAAGTTCCCGATCTCCGTGAACGGCGGGTTCGCGGACCGCAAAGCCACCGCCGCCACCGACCCGCTGCACGCGCGATGCCTCGTGCTCGACGACGGCACAACGAAACTCGCGATCGTGGTCGTCGATAGCTGCATGATCCCGCGCGAGCTGATCGACACCGCGAAGGCGCTCGCCGAGAAGCGCACCGGGATTCCCGCGAAGCACATGCTCGTCTCCGCGACCCACACGCACACCGCACCGGCGGTCGCGGGCGTGTTCGGCAGCGACCCGGACGCGGAGTATTCCAAGTTCCTCGTGCAGAAGATCGCCGACGGCATCGAAGCGGCGCACAAGGCCCGCGTTCCGGCGAAAATCGCGTTCGGCGTGGCCGAGGAACCGAATCAGGTGTTCAACCGGCGCTGGAAGATGCGCCCCGGCGTGAAGAACCTCGACCCGTTCGGCGGCGACACGGACAAGGTGAAGATGAACCCGCCGCGCGCGAGCAAAGACCTGCTCGAACCGGCCGGGCCGACCGACCCGCGCGTCACCGTGCTCGCGGTGCGCCGGTTGGACAACAAGCCGATTGCGCTGTTCGCCAACTACTCGCTGCACTACGTCGGCGACATCGGCCCGCTGTCCGCAGACTACTTCGGCGCGTTCGCCAACAGCGTCGCCGCGAAACTGAAAGCCGGGAAGGAGTTCGTCGGCATCCTCTCGAACGGGACGAGCGGCGACGTGAACAACATCAACTTCCGCGCCGAAGCGACGAAGACGATGCCCGGCGAGCGGTCGCGACTCGTGGCCGATGCCGTGGCGACCGCAGCGGTGAAGGCACTCGACGGGGCCGAGTGGCACGCCTCCCCGGTGCTGCGCGCGGCGTGGGGCGAACTCGAACTCGGCGTGCGCAAACCAACGGCTGCTGAGGTGACGCGCGCCGAAGGCATCTTGGAGAAAGCGAAGGGGCGCGAGTTGCGCGGCGCGGAAGAAACCTACGCGCGCGAAACCGTGCTGATGGCGAAGTACCCGGACGCGGTGACGGTGCCGGTGCAGGCGCTCGCGGTGGGGCCGTTCGCGATCGGCGCGATCCCGTGCGAGGTGTTCACCGAAATCGGGCTGAGCGTGAAGAAAAAGAGCATCCACAAGGCGACGTGCGTCGTATCTCTGGCGAACGGCTACTTCGGCTACCTTCCGACGCCCGAACAGCACGCGCTCGGCGGCTACGAAACGTGGCGCGCCCGCTCCAGCTTCCTCGAAGTCGGCGCGTCACCCAAGATCGAGAAGAAGCTGAACGAACTGCTGAACGCCGTCGCGAAGTAGGGTTCACCGCCCGATCAGACCAATGGCACTTTTGACAGGCTGACGGGATGAAGAGGATACAGACAGTTCAAGACACTGTGGTCTTTACTCTCTGAATCTCCTTCATCCCGTCATCCTGACAAAAAGTCTTCTCTGCGGTGCGCCGCGAACAAGTTATGAACTTCGCGCGGCTCGCGGTTAAACTCTGTTACTACCCCTTCAGGTGAACTCATGCGGACATTTTTCGCGCTCGCACTTCTCGCCACCGGTACCGCGCTGGCGGACGAGAAGCCCGCCGTTTGGACGCAGTGGCGCGGGCCGACCCGCGACGGCACCGTGAGCGGCCCCGCGTGGCCGAACAAACTCGACAAGCTCACGAAAGTGTGGAGCGTCGAAAAGCTCGGGCCGAGCTACTCCGGCCCGCTCGTGAGCGCCGACCGCGTGTTCACCACCGAGACCGTGGACAAGAAGTTCGAGGTCGTGAAGGCGTTCGACCGCAAGACCGGCAAAGAAGTGTGGAAGGCCCAATGGGAGGGCGCGCTCACGGTTCCGTTCTTCGCCGCGAAGAACGGGAGCTGGATCCGCGCCACGCCCGCGCTCGACGGCAACACGCTGTTCGTTGCCGGCATCCGCGACCTGCTCGTCGCGCTCGACGCCACCACCGGCAAAGAATTGTGGAAGCTCGATTGCTCGAAGGAGTTCGGGGCAGAGGCTCCGACTTTCGGGTTCGTCAGTTCGCCCCTCGTGGACGAAACCGGCGTGTACGTTCAGGCCGGCGGGCGGTTCCTGAAGGCCGACAAGAAGACCGGTAAGGTGCTGTGGAGTGCGCTCAAGGACGGCGGCGGGATGAACGGCTCGGCGTTCGCGTCCCCGGTGTTCGCCAAGCTCGCGGGCACCGAACAGGTGCTGGTACAGACGCGCACGAAACTCGCGGGCGTGGACCGCGCGAGCGGGAAGGAACTGTGGTCGAAGGAGGTGCCGAGCTTCCGCGGCATGAACATCCTCACCCCGGTACCGGTCGGCGACGACGGCGTCTTCACCAGCACCTACGGCGGCAACACGCAACTGCTGAAGGTGAAGAGCGACGGGGGCAACTACGCGGCCGCCAGCGCGTGGAACTTCAAGTACGAGGGCAACATGTGCTCGCCGGTCGTCGTGAAGAATCACGCCTACTGGCTGGGCAAGGACAAGCGGCTGATTTGCGCGAACCTCGAAACCGGCAAGGAAGCGTGGCGCACCGAAGAGCGGTTCGGCGAGTACATGAGCCTCGTTGCGAACGGCGACAAGATTCTGGCGCTCGACCAGCGCGGGACGCTGTTCCTGTTCCGCGCCACCGAGAAGGAGTACGACCCGCTGGACAAGAAGCAGGTGGCCGACGACGCGTGGGCACACGTCGCGGTGTGCGGGACCGAGATCGTGATCCGAGACTTGTACGGCCTCACCGTGTGGAAGTGGGAGAAGTGAGAGGCGTGTAACGGCGCGCGGCGGGCGGGATTGTGGCGGCCCCGCGCGCCGGGGTACCATCGGGCGGCCTACTCACAGGAGGTGCGCCGATGAGGAACACGACGAACGCCCTTCGCATTCTGGCCGCGTGCGCCGCGGTCGTTCTGCTGGGCGCGGGCCAACCGCCCGCGCCGCCGCTCCCCGCGCCGACACCGAGCGCGCCGGCGCTCCCGCAGATCGACCTGCCGCCACCGGTGCCGCCGGCGAACGCGACCAGCAGCCCGCCGGTTCCGCCCCCGCCGGCCCCCACTTCGGCACCGGTGCCGAACCTCAAGTTCACCATCGACCCGAAGACGCCGACGCGCGACCTGTTGCCCGTCGCGCCGAAGGCGTCGGTGCGCGGCCCGGTCACGACGAACGACCTCGCGGCGGTGCCGGAACTGGCGTTCGCCGAAGCGCCCACCAAGCCGGACGCGATGAAGCAGATGAGCGCCGCGGCGCACCAGATCGCCAAGATCAACCACGCGAACGCGGCCGGTAAGAAGAGCGATGCGTTCATGGTGGCGCTGCTCGAATCGCGCCCGGACCTCGCCGGGATGCCCTTCAACATGGGCGACGCCTGCCGCACCAGCGGCAAGAAGCTCCAGCACTTCAACAGCGCCGTTGCGCTCGTGCGCCAAGCGCTGAACACCGGCAGCGGGCGCGTGAGCGTGGTTCCCGCGGGCCAAGCACCGAACGCGCCGGGCTTGCCGCAACCCGCACCCCAAGCGGGTGCGATCCCGCAGGTCGCGTTCTTCCAAAACACGGACGTGACCGCTTTGAACCTCGCCGAAACGCTGCCGTTCTGGAAGCAGTTCGCGGCGCTCTGTGAGCACAACGACACGAACCAGCGCATCGACGCCGAGACCGCCGAACACATCACCGTCGCGCGCGTGTCGGCGCTGATGCAGATGCTCGCGGCCGAAGCGCCGGAAATGCGGCTCGGCCTCGTGAAGTACCTCACCGGCGTGCCGCACGTCGAAGCGACGAAGGCGCTCGCCCGCCTCGCGGTGTACAGCGCCGAGAGTGACATTCGCGGCTCGGCAATCACGGCGCTGAAGGTGCGCCGCGAAAAGGACTACACGAGCGTGCTGGTCGAGGCGCTCCGCTACCCGTGGCCGGCGGTCGCCAAGAACGCGGCCGACGCCATCACGAAGCTTGAGCGCACCGACCTCGTGCCGGAACTGGTGAAGGTGCTCGAATCCGCCGACCCGCGGCTGCCGGTGGCGAAGGAAGAGGGCGGGAAGAAGGCGCTCGCGGTGAAGGAACTGGTAAAGATCAACCACCACCGCAACTGCCTGATGTGCCACGCGCCGAACGGGTCCGGCACGCCGAACGACGAGGCGCTCACGGCGCAAGTCGCGGTGCCCGGTCAGCAACTGCTGCCGCCGAGCCAAGGCGCGTACCGCAGCGACATTCCCGAACTGCTGATCCGGCTCGACGTGACCTACCTGCGCCAAGACTTCTCGGTCTCGATGCCGGTGAAGGATGCGCACCCGTGGCCGTCGAACCAGCGGTTCGACTTCTTCGTCCGCGAGCGGACGCTGAGCGCCGATGAGGCCGAAGAGTTTCGCGAGAAGCTGACACCGAAGGAAGCCGGCGTGCTGTCGCCGTACCACAAAGCGGCGGTCGGTGCGCTTCGCGACCTGACCGGCAAGGACGCGGCCCCGACCGCGGAAGCGTGGCGGAAGTTACTCGCCGCGAAGTGACCAAAAGGCGAGCGGCACGCGTGAGCGTGCCGGTAGTTCGCATCAGGGTACGTGCCCGGCGAATCACGTTGCCGGGTGACGGAACGCGGTTAGCCCGCTGATCCGGGATCAGCGGGTTGGGCGTGTGCGAGCGGTACAACGGGTTACGGGGCGGTTGGGGCGCGAG
>Ga0169931_10004226_pt1 | contig 22424 bp, 21 predicted proteins | sample Kivu_15m_20L_FD_129675 | JGI IMG/M metagenome (GOLD analysis project Ga0169931, IMG submission 129675) | Freshwater microbial communities from Lake Kivu, Western Province, Rwanda to study Microbial Dark Matter (Phase II) - Kivu_15m_20L... | ecosystem: Environmental > Aquatic > Freshwater > Lake...
AATCGATTATAACTTGGTTTCTGAGCCATTGCGAAATAAGCTGAAGCGTGCAGCAATACTTCCTGAGGCCAAACATTCAGATCATTGTCCGGTGCTTTTGGAATTAGATTTGTAGTCTTCTGTTGTTAAAAACCCATATCTTGTTCGGACAAATACAGGCGTCCATTTTAATGTCGAATTCATTGATATCATCAATCCGATCCACAGGATCAAATAAAGATAATCCGATTTTCTTCACATCTGGTCTACAAGTTTTCAGAAAGCGGTCATAGAAACCCTTGCCATATCCGGCTCGGTTACCCATTTTGTCAAATGCCAGAAGAGGAACAAATACTAATTCGATTTGTTCAGCAGGAACCGTTCGTCCATAGATTGGCTCAGGTATATCATATTTATTTCTACCCAAAATAGTATGCTCAGGATCATAAAGTACATTTTCTATTTTCAGGTTCTCAAAATCGGTTTTGGGTATAGCGATCTTTAGATTTGGGAAATTTAGTTTGAAATAGCTTAGAATGGAAAAGGTATCCACCTCATTTTTATTTTTGATGGGCATGAAAATATGAACCATCTTGTAACCGTCCCAATGAAAGTGCTTAACTTGTTCCATCAATGCATCGGTTAACATCCAAAATTCTGAACGTGAAAGTTTTTGACGCTTTTCCAGAAATAATTTTCTTAGTGCTGATTTATTCACAACACTAATCTAAAAACTATTTTACTCTTTCAATGTATTCACCGTTACGGGTATCTACCCTAACTTTATCGCCCTGATTGACAAATAATGGCACGCGAATTTCAACTCCGGTTTCAACGGTTGCACTTTTTAAGGCATTGGTCGAGGTATCCCCTTTAACAGCAGGTTCAGTATAGGTTATTTCAAGCTCAACACTCGTAGGAGCTTGTGCCATAATAGGCTCTTCGCTTTCAAAAGAAATAATTACATTCATTCCTTCCTTCAAGAACTTAGCTGCATTTCCAAATAAGGTTTTTTCGATACTGAATTGCTCAAAAGAAGTATTATCCATTACAACAAAATAATCACCCTCTTCGTAAAGGTATTGATAGTCACTTGTTTCAACTCGACAAATTTCTACCTGCTCATCTGTTCCCATTCTGGCTTCTACAATTTTACCGGTTTTGATGTTCCGTAACTTTCCAATATAAAAAGCACCACCTTTCCCAGGCGTACGGTGAATAATTTCATCGACAGTTACTAATTCGCCATTGTAACGCAAGATATTTCCGGATTTAATTTCTGAAGCTTTTGCCATAAAATTTATTGATTTTGAGCGCCAAAGATAGGCTCATTTTATTAAAATTCCAATATAGCCTGAACTCAACACTTAGGGTAAATGAAAAATATACAATCGACTATTTATAATCTGATATATTTAACTGGTTGGTACAAAAGCTATACTCCTGTAATTGATTTGAGCAAATAATAAGTATTCGGTCAGAGCAATATTTTTCAACCAGAGTGAGGTACCACTCAATCCCTTGTTTATCCAGGTTAGAGGCCGGTTCATCAAGGAGAATCATTTCAGTATCAGAACAAAAAGCTAATGCGAGTTTGACGCGCTGCTTCATTCCGGATGAAAAATTTTTGATTGCCTTGTTTTCAGAGCGTTTTAGACCCATTAGCTCTATCAAATAATCTCTGTTTAGTCCCTTTTTGTAATTCTTAAAACTAAAATGAAAATCAATGAGCTCCATTAAAGTAAATTCTTCAATTAAGTCAAGATATGGAGCAACCAGCGATAAATACTTAAAAACAGAATCCGCATCGATTAGAATATCATTCTTGAAATAAGAAATTGACCCTGTTGTACTGCTCAAGCTTCCTGAAATCACTTGCAAAATCGTAGATTTTCCGGCTCCATTTGAACCCAAAATCGCATAGGACTTACCGCTTTCAAAAACATAATTTACATCCTTGAAAATCCATTCCTGATTAAAACGGCGACCAATGTGGTCAAGGTTTATTTTCATCATAGGGTTAAGATCAGAAAGATCTCAGATTTCAGGAATTACCAAAACCTTTCATAACGCCTCGGTTTGAGTTTCTGATAAAATCGATAATCTCATCCCTAACCTCAGTTGGTTCACGATCAGTTTCAATAATGTCCAGAGCTTTGGAAATATTAAATTTTTTCAAAAAGATAGTTCTGTAAATATCTTGTATCTCATTAATTTGTTCGGATGAAAAACCTCTCCGACGCAAACCTACTGAGTTAATTCCAACATACGCAAGTGGCTCTCGGCCGGCTTTGGTATACGGAGGAACATCTTTTCGAACAAGCGAACCGCCGGAAATAATTGAATGTGCACCAATGGAAACAAACTGATGCACAGCAGAGGCGCCACCAATAAAAGCATAATCCTGAACCTCTATATGACCTGCCAGTTGTACCGAGTTTGCAATAATAACGTTGTTTCCAATTACACAGTCATGGGCAATATGAACATAGGCCATCAGCAGGCAGTTTGATCCGATGGTCGTGGTGTTTTTATCAAGAGCGGTACCCCGATTGAGAGTGACACATTCTCTAATAATTGTATTATCTCCAATTGTAACCGTAGAAGGCTCTCCCTTATATTTTAAATCCTGTGGTGGTGCTGAAACAACTGCACCCGGAAAAATACGGCAGTTTTTACCAATACGTGCACCATCCATTATGGTGACATTTGATCCGATCCATGTGCCTTCACCAATAACTACATCCTTGTAGATGGTAACAAAAGGTTCTATAACAACCGTTTCGGCAATTTTAGCCTGTGGGTGAATATATGCTAAGGGCTGGATCATACGTTGGATTCGCTATCTTTGACTCTAGTTATTTGTGCCATCATTTCTGCCTCAACGACCACTTTTTCACCAACCATTCCTACTCCCTTCATCTGGCATATCCCTCTTCTGATTGGCTCCATTAAATCGCAGCGAAATACGATGGTATCTCCCGGCAAGACTTGTGCGCGGAACCTGACCCGATCGATCTTTAAGAAATAAGTGAGGTAATTTCGGGGATCCGGTACAGTGCTCAAAACTAAAATTCCACCGGTTTGCGCCATAGCCTCAATCTGAATTACCCCGGGCAGAACGGGTGCACCGGGAAAATGTCCCTTGAAGAATTCTTCGTTCATGGTTACATTCTTGACCCCAACCACATGTGTTTTGGAAAGCTCAAGAATTTTGTCAACAAATAAAAATGGCTGCCTGTGTGGTAAAATGTTCATGATCTGAACAACATCATACAAGGGTTCTACGCCGGGATCATAAACCTGTACACACTTCTTCGATCTATCTTTTTTAACTTGAGATTTAATTTTCTTGGCAAAGGCAATATTTGCGGCATGTCCTGGTCTGGCGGCCATAATATGCCCCTTTAAGGGTACCCCAACCAATGCCAGATCGCCAATCATGTCTAAAAGCTTATGACGAGCAGGTTCGTTTTGATACCGCAGTTCAATATTATTCAGTATCCCTTCTCTTGCAACATCAATATCATCCCTATTAAAAAGTTTCGCCAAATTTTTCAATTCCCCCTTACCTATTTGTTTATCCACCACTACAATGGCATTATTCAAATCTCCACCCTTGATCAGGTTGTGCTTTAATAACATCTCGAGCTCATGAAGAAAACAAAATGTACGACAAGAAGCAATTTCCCTTTTAAATTCAGTAAGATTCGAAATTGCTGCATGCTGACTTCCCAAAACCGGGGAGTTATAATCAATCATGCAGGTGAATCGGTAATCATCAAGTGGCATAGCAACCATTTCCACTTTTCTATCGGGCTCGGTATAATGAATATTATGTGGAATACTATAATACTCACGATCTGCATCCTGATTGATAAATCCAATACTCTCTAAGGCATCCACAAATTGGATGGAACTTCCATCCATGATTGGAATCTCCGGTCCATCGAGCTCCATCAATATATTATCTACCTCAGTACCCACAAGGGCAGCCAAGACATGTTCAACGGTATTTACACTTGCGCCATGTTGTGTTAGGGTGGTTCCTCTTGAGGTATCGCTTACATAATCAACATCCGCATCAATAATCGGGGTTCCCGGCAGATCAATTCTCTTGAATTTATAACCATGATTTTCAGGTGCAGGTTTAAATGTCAGCCTTGCAGTCTTTCCAGTATGTAAGCCCACTCCGGTTACAGAAACTTCTGTTTTGATAGTTCTTTGTTTTACATTCATCTTATTGATATTCATAAGGCCGAACACGCATCACCTTAAACGGTCTTTGATCTTACTTTCAAGTTCTAAAATTCGTTTTTCGAGCTCTGGGAGTCGTTTTATGATGACCTGCGATTTCAAGGAGTCACGGTAACTCATCAATGGAGATCCATTCCAGCTCAAATTCTCTTCCCTAATTGAATTATTAACGCCAGTTTTTGCGCCAATATTACTTCCATTGGCAATACTAATATGACCAACAATTCCTACCTGTCCCCCAATAACGCAGTTCTCACCAATTTTAGTACTACCTGATATTCCGGTTTGTGCTGCAATCACTGTGTTGGAACCAATTTCAACATTATGGGCAATTTGAATAAGATTGTCGAGTTTCACACCCTTGCGAATGATGGTAGATCCCATGGTGGCCCGGTCAATTGTTGTATTCGAGCCAATTTCAACATTTTCCTCAATAATTACGTTTCCAATCTGACTAACCTTTCGGTATTTTCCCTCACCACCATTTGCAAAGCCAAAACCATCGCTGCCAATAATCGCACCGGAATGAATAATCGTATGATCACCAATTATACAATTGAAATAAACCTTGACGCCAGAATATAAAGTTACATTCTTACCCACTGTAACATTGTCTGCCAAATATACATCAGGATAAATTTTACTTCCGTCCCCAATCTTGACATTTGGACCAATATATGCGAATGCAGCAATGTATACATCTTTTCCAATCTCCGAACTCGGATGGATAAAACAGGGTTCCTCAATGCCGGTTTTGTTTGATTTTAAAAGCTCATCATACTTCTCCAATAAGACCGAGAATGCGCTGTAGGCATTTTTCACCCTGATCAAGGTTGCAGCGATAGGCTGCACAGGTACAAAATCTTCGTTAACTATGATGATTGAAGCCCCGGAATTGTAAACAAATTGTTCATATTTTGAATTCGCAAGAAAAGACAAAGAACCTGACTTCGCTTCCTCTATCTTAGCAAGCTGGTTTACTGTCACCTCAGGATTACCTTCTACAGTTCCTTCAAGTAAAATTCCAATCTGATGTGCAGTGAGTTGCATCTGGCAAATTTATAGCTTATATATTAACGAACAAATTTTGAGCTTATTCGCATGATTTTATTTATTATACTTTATTTCCTTAACATAGCAAAGAATATACTTTTCTACAGTTTTTGCCAAAGCCTCCAGATTAGAATTGTCTGAGGCTTTGGTTATATCCAATATAGACCCGTCTTTCATCAAAATGTTAATGCTTCCATCCCCTACATGGTAAGCATTATTTTTAATGGTATCAGTAAATACGAAATATGAGGTCTCATCATCAGGAACATCAAATTCATTGTTTACTCTTTCTGCCAGCTCATTAACCCATTCAATGGTCGGGGGCTCATTACTAATCTCAACCTTGTATAAATTTCTGCTGATAAGATGCTTGCAAAGAGTTGATAATATAAAATCCTCATCATCGGCCCATACTTTAATCGATGTAAATATATCATTATCATCTAGTTTGGTAAACCACTCCAAATTTTGAGGATCTCTTCTAAATTCTTCTTTACTTACTGAATGATTTAAGAAATACGAAAAACAAGGGCTGGCAAACAGATTTCGGCCCTCAATTGAAAGTTCTTTTGCCCTCTCAAGAATTTTTACAAGCATTTGCTCCGCTGCAATCACTGTTTTGTGAAGATAAACCTGCCAATACATCAGCCTCCTGGCAATCAAAAACTTCTCAATAGAATAAATCCCCTTTTCCTCAACCACCAGCTGATCATCCACAACATCCAGCATTTTTATAATTCGGTCAAAGCTGATTACTCCCTCCGAAACTCCGGTAAAAAAACTATCCCTGTTCAAATAATCCAGGCGATCAATATCAAGCTGACCGGAAACCAATTGATGTAAAAATGTTTTGGAATAACGATTGTTAAAAATTTCCAGGGCCAAGGTAAGCTTACCATCAAACTCTCGATTTAGATTTTTCATTAATAAAGCCGTAATGTGCTCGTGGGATACGCCATCAACGATCGTATGTTCCAGTGCATGAGAAAATGGGCCATGACCAATGTCGTGTAACAAAATAGCTATCATGACTGCTTCCTCTTCAGCATAGGAGATGGCTTGACCTTTACTTTTGATAGTTTCAATCGCCAAACCCATCAAATGCATGGCGCCTAAAGCATGATGAAACCGGGTATGTAAAGCACCCGGATAAACCAAATGGGTCATTCCTAATTGCTTGATGTAGCGCAAACGCTGAACATAGGGGTGCTGAATTAAATCATACACCAAGTCGGATGGAATGGTTATGAATCCGTAAACGGGATCGTTAATTATTTTTTTCTTATTCAAGATTGAGAATCTTACGGCACAAAAATTGTTAATTTTAATGACAATTGAACGTATAAATTAATTCGATACGTCATTAATTGCTAATTTTACTAATAAATGCAGGAAACTACTATATTATGGGCCGATGATGAAATCGACCTTTTAAAACCACATATCCTTTTTCTTAACGAAAAGGGATACCGGATTAAAACCGTAACCAACGGAAATGACGCATTGGATTGCTTCAAAAATGAAAATTTCGACCTTGTTTTTCTGGATGAAAATATGCCGGGCCTTACCGGGTTGGAAACTCTCGCTAAAATAAAATCAATAGATCCGGATATTCCGATTGTTCTGATTACAAAAAACGAAGAGGAGTACATGATGGAGGATGCCATTGGGTTTAAAATTGATGATTATCTGATCAAGCCTGTAAATCCGAAGCAGATTTTGCTGACCATAAAGAAGCTGATTGATAATAAACGTTTGGTTAGCGAAAAAACCTCCATGGCCTATCGGCAGGATTTCAGAACGCTGGGCATGACTTTGAATGATAACCTTAGCTTTTCAGAGTGGGTTGACGTTTATAAAAAATTGGTTTATTGGGAGCTTTCTCTCGAAAAACTTGAAGACGAAGGTATGCATGAGATTCTGACTGTCCAAAAATCAGAGGCCAATGTCCAATTCTCTAAATTCATTGAAAAAAATTATTTGAAATGGCTAAAAAATCCTGAAGATGGTCCGATCACTTCGAATCAACTTTTTGTAAAAAAAGTATTTCCATCGCTGGAAGCTAAAAAACCTATATTCTTCATCCTGATTGATAACTTACGCTATGACCAGTGGAAAATGATTAACTCCATTTTAATGGATTATTACCGCGTTGATGAGGAGGATAGCTATTACAGTATCTTACCAACAGCCACCCAGTATGCAAGGAATGCCATATTTTCTGGATTAATGCCCATGGAGATGGAACGCCGCTTTCCGAAAATGTGGCAGAATGATGAGGATGAAGGTGGCAAAAACCTGTTCGAAGAAAAATTTCTGAGTGATCAAATTCAGCGGGTGATGCGGAAAGAATGTAAATACTCTTACAACAAGATTCTTACATTCGAACAAGGTAAAACCATCAGTGAAAATCTGAATAATTTAATGCGCAATGATCTAAATGTGATTGTTTACAATTTTGTTGATATGCTTTCACATGCACGAACCGATATGGCAATGATAAGGGAACTTGCTAATGACGAAGCAGCATACCGCTCCTTAACTCTTTCCTGGTTTGAACATTCCCCTTTGCTGGATGCATTGAAAAAACTTTCCCAGAAAAAAATAAAACTAATCCTAACAACGGATCATGGTACGATCAGAGTCAAACATCCAAGTAAAGTAATCGGCGACCGAAATACCAATTCAAATTTAAGGTACAAACAGGGAAAGAATCTTGATTTTGTCCCTAAAGATGTGTTTCTTATCAAAAACCCTCATGATGCCATGCTTCCTAGGTTACACATGAGTTCAAGTTTTATTTTTGCGAAGGAGGATAGCTACTTTGTTTACCCGAATAATTACAATCATTTCGTTAATTATTACAATGAAACCTTTCAACATGGAGGTATTTCTATGGAAGAGATGATTATTCCATATGTAACTTACAGTCCGAAATAATTCTTATTTTAATTCGACCCAATGAATATCCGCGTCAAAAACGAACCGGAATTGCAAAATGCTGCTTTGGAACTGCTGAAGTTTGCTGCAGATGAAAAAGTCTTTCTTTTTGAAGGTGAAATGGGTGCAGGAAAAACAACATTGATTAAATTCTTGTGTTTTGAACTGGGTGTAAAAGAAACGGTAAGCAGTCCCACCTATTCAATAGTAAATGAATATGCATTTTCCGGAGGTAAGATTTTTCATTTTGATTTCTTCCGTATCCAATCACAAATTGAAGCTTTAGACATCGGTTTTGAAGAGTATTTATCCTCCGGTGATTACTGTTTTATCGAATGGCCACAAAACATTCCAGACCTATGGCCCCTACACCATGTACGGGTGAAAATAACTGAAAATGAGGTGGGAATACGCAATATTGAGATACAAAAACATGAAACTGATTATTTCTAAATTCACGGCTTGCTCTCTTAAAATTTTTGTACCTTCATTAGCCTAAAAAATACCAGAAGATGAGTGAATTAACTGACATTGCAAAACAAGCCATGATGCAACCGCAGGAGGCAATGTTAGAACTTAAAAACAAAAAAAATAACCTTTTTATTGGGATCCCCAAAGAGACTTCATTTCAGGAAAACAGAATCGCTCTGACACCTTTATCGGTTGGCTTATTGGTTCAACATGGCCATGAGGTTGTGATTGAAGCTGGTGCCGGACTTGCAGCTAATTTTAAGGATAATCATTATAGTGAACAGGGAGCTCAGATTGTTTATGATAAAAAAGAAGTTTATAAAGCTGATTTAATCATAAAAATAGCACCACCCACGGCCGATGAAGTAGAAATTATGAAAATGGGGCAGGTTCTTTTTTCTGCACTTCAGATGTCGACCATGAAAATTGATTTTTTGAAGGCATTAATGAAAAAAAACATTACTGCCTTATCATTTGAATACCTGCGAGATGAGGGCAATGTTTTAAGTGTAGTTAGAGCAATGAGTGAGATTGTCGGGGCAACCTCGGTACTTATAGCTGCTGAATATCTTAGTAATGTGTTTGAAGGCAAAGGCCTTATGTTGGGTGGAATTACCGGTGTTCCTCCAACAGAAATTGTTATTTTAGGTGCGGGAACAGTTGGTGAATATGCAGCCAGAACTGCTATTGCACTTGGCGCCGAGGTCAAAGTCTTTGATAGCTCCATTTACAGATTACGTAGGCTGCAAAATAATATCGGAAGCCGTGTTTTTACTTCAGTCATACAGCCGGTAGTTTTACATAAAGCCATTTGCAGTTGCGATGTCGCAATTGGAGCCATTCGAGCAAATCATGGAAGAAGCCCATGTCTTGTTTCAGAAGAAACGGTCAGCAAAATGAAACCAAACTCAGTGATTATTGATGTCAGTATCGATCAAGGTGGTTGCTTCGAGACTTCACAGGTCACAAATCATACTCTTCCAACATTCAGAAAATACGATGTGATCCATTATTGTGTTCCAAACATTGCTTCCAGAGTGTCGAGAACTGCAACTTATGCTTTAACCAATATCTTTACTCCAATAATACTCGACATTGGAGAAATGGGCGGAATTATGAACTTAATCTGGGAAAGACCGGGAATACGAAATGCGATATATCTTTATCAGGGTAAACTTACCAATAAAGACCTTGCAGACCGCTTTAATATACCAATGAAAGATTTGGATCTGCTGATTGTTTCAAACCGCTGATGAAAAAATCTCTTCTTATTCTCTTCCTGTTTTTTTCCTGCGATACCTTTGCACAAGGTCATAATCCTTATGGATTAGAAATAATTAATGAGTACTCTGTCTACCAAAAATCGGTTGAACTTGATAAAAACAAGCAACTGGTTGAGATCAAAAAGTACATTCCAACAATTAATCTGGATATCCGTTATGCCGGCAAAAATAATTTTACCAAACAAGCGGTTTATCAGCAGGCTAGAGCATTTGCCAGACTTCCGGTTGTTCAAGCCCTCAAAAGGGTTCAAAATGAACTCAAGAAATCGGGCTTCGGACTAAAAATTTTTGATGCTTACCGGCCTTACAGTGTAACCGTCAAATTTTTTGCCATTGCCACAGATAAGAGTTTTGTTGCAAATCCAAAGGATGGATCAAGACACAACAGAGGTTGTGCCATTGATCTAAGCCTAATTCATCTGAAAAACGGTAAAGAAGTAGAGATGCCGACCCCTTATGATAGTTTTGCACCTGAAGCCGCATCCAATTTTCAGGATTTACCGCCAATAATTATAAAAAACCGCGAACTGTTGCGAACTACAATGGAAAGGTATGGGTTTCGTGTTTTAGATAATGAGTGGTGGCACTTTGATTTCGTCGGTTGGAAAAATTATGAATTGATGGATATACCCTTTGAAGATTTGTAATCTCCGTTTATCGTATTTAGAAGAAACTCAGGCTCCTCCGTATCTTGAATGCTATTCAAAACCATTCGTTGGATAGATTTATCTTTCCGAACAGGATAGGGAAAGAAAAAATATAGATCCCTTTTTTAATCAATCGGCTGCGATATCATCTTGAACAAGAAAAAAAATTGTTATTAACCTTGAAATTGATTGTAAATCCTACCAGCCTGATTATTTTCCTCACCTTAATGATATGAGTTCGGAACACCTTGAGGTCCATTAAAAGGATATTTTTTAATCTCGCCTATTTCAAACTCAGGTTGTTTATTTACAAAGTAACGATTCTGTTTATCCCGATAATTAAACAGAGCGCTAACTATTGTAAAAATACCATTCATTTATTGTTAAAAAATTACTCTTATTCAATTCAATTTATAGATTTGTAAAAACCTACAATCTAACCATTTAAAAAAAAATTATGACAATCTACCTTCGCTATTTGCAGTTTGCCGCATTCACGGCTTTGCTATTTTTATCCCGATTTGATAATTTGCAGGCCCAAGATCGAAATAAGCCGGCTACTCCGGTTACACAACCTGCTAAACCTGCTGCTCCGGCTGTAGCCACGCCCCCAAAACCTGGAATAAAGCCTTATAAAGAAGTTATTACCGATAAGGCAAAGACTGATAAGGGCTTGTTTAAAGTTCATCGCTTAGACGGAAAATATTTTTATGAAATTCCCGATTCTTTGTTCGATCGAGAAATGTTGGTGGTTACACGTTATTCTAAATCCCCAACCATTGATGGAACCTATGGTGGTGAAGAATTAAATGAACAAATTTGGAAGTGGCAAAGACGCGATAAACAAGTAATGATCAGGATTCCATCCTACCGCAATATCGCAGACAGGAATTCAGACATGTATCAAGCGGTAATGAATTCTAACCTGGATGCAGTTTTGTCGTCATTTGAAATAAAGGCCATAAACAAAGATTCCAGTTCGGTAGTGATTGATGTTACTGATCTTTATGCAAAGGACGTTCAATCGCTAGGTCTGCCTCAACGGATACGCACGCTGTACAAAATAACTGCAATGGATGAATCCCGGAGTTTTATTGATACCATTAAATCTTTCCCGATTAACATTGAAGTACGGACATTAAAAACATATCGTGCTACCGATCCTCCGGGAGATAAAACAATTGGATCGATTTCTGTAGAAATTCACAACTCCATGCTCTTATTGCCAAAAATACCATACAAGCCTCGTTTCATGGATGAAAGAGTTGGATATTTCGGTCAGAGTCAAACAGATTATGGCTTGGATGAACAAAAAGCAAAGGTTACGCGTTATATTCACCGCTGGAGGTTAGAACCCAAAGATCCCGAAGCTTACAAACGCGGTGAATTAGTAGAGCCTAAAAAACAGATTGTTTATTATATTGATCCTGCTACTCCTGTCAAATGGAGACCTTATCTCATTCAGGGTGTAAAAGACTGGAATGCGGCATTCGAAGCGGCTGGATTTAAAAATGCAATTACCGCAAAGGAACCTCCTCTCGATGATCCCGACTGGTCGCCTGAGGATGCAAGATACTCAGTGATTCGATATTTTGCCTCGAACATTGCCAATGCTTACGGCCCTCATATTTCAGATCCTCGTTCGGGTGAAATCATGGAATCAGATATTGGCTGGTATCATAATGTCATGAACCTGGTTAGAAATTGGTTCTTCGTACAAACTGCTGCTATTAATCCTGATGCGCGTAGCCCAAAATTCAAGGATGAAGTTATGGGTCAACTCATCCGCTTTGTTTCTGCACATGAGGTTGGTCATACCCTTGGTCTTCCGCATAATTTTGGTTCAAGTGTTGCCTATCCGGTAGATTCTCTACGCTCAGCTTCTTTTACCAAGAGAAAAGGTGGAACCGCACCATCCATCATGGATTACGCTCGTTTTAATTATATAGCACAGCCTGGAGATGAGGGTGTGGTATTGTATCCGGGTGTAGGCGATTATGATAAATGGGCTATAAAATGGGGTTATTCTTGGTTTGGTAATCAAACACCGGAGGAGGAAGCTAAAACCTTAAATAAGTGGACCATTGAAAGAGCGGGAAACCCGATTTATTTTTATGGGCAACAAACCGGAAACCCAATTGATCCGCGAGCACAATCTGAAGATTTAGGTGACGATGCAATGAAGGCTTCCAAATACGGGATTGCTAATTTGAAACGAATATTACCAAATATTGAGAAATGGACTTACGAAGAAGGTAAACCCTATGATAATTTGAGGGAGTTATATGGCGAAGTGCTTGGTCAGTGGAATCGCTATATGGGTCATGTGCGATCAAATATTGGCGGCATTTATGAGGATGATAAAACCTATGAACAAAAAGGACCGGTTTATACCCATGTGATAGAAGCGAAACAAAAGGAAGCTGTTAAATTCATTAATGAGCAGGCCTTTGCTACGCCAACCTGGATGCTGGATCAGAATGTTTTGAACAAATTTGATAATGCAGGAATAGTCGATCGATTAAGAAGAACTCAAGTAGGGGTATTAAACGGAATTCTTGATTTTGGCCGTTTGAATCGAGTTATAGATAACGCTGTTAAAAATGGTTCATCGGCTTACACCATGGATGAATTATTTGAGGATTTACGGAATGGGATTTGGTCTGAATTAAAAACAGGAGCCAATATAGATACCTATCGCCGAAATTTACAACGTGCGTATATTGAACGAATGTCATATCTTTTAAATGAGAATGAGGCCGCAGTACCTGCACAATTTGGGGCTTTAGCCGGACCACAAATTGATGTTTCACAATCAGAAATACGACCAATGGCCAGACATGAACTGAAGTCGTTGTCTAATCAGGTTAAAGCGGCTATGCCTAAATATGCCAATCCTGTTTTGAAGGCACATCTTGAGGATGTATTGGTTAGAATTGCTGAAGCTTTAGATCCTAAATAATTAAAAGAGAATAAATAAAAAGCGCCCTTTATGTTTTCATAAAGGGCGCTTTAATAAGATATTTTTAAGAATTATTCTTCTCTTCTTCCCATCAGCATGCTCGCGTAATAGACCAATGTCGCTAAAGATCCTAATGCAGCAACTACGTAGGTCATAGCTGCCCACCATAAAGCATCTTTTGCCTGATCATTCTCGACACTGCTTTGCATAATTCCACGGTTACTTTGTAACCAAGCCAAAGCTCTTTTGCTGGCATCAAACTCAACCGGAAGTGTAATAAAAGCAAATAATGTGACAACAGCAAGTGCCGCCACACCGATAGCGAGAACGGTAATGTCACCCGAAAAAACAAGTAGCATCACACCAATCATCAATGCCCATTGTGTGATCTTGGAGGCAACATTTACTGCCGGAACAACTGATGACCTGAACTTCAACCAATTGTAAGCCATCGCGTGTTGAATTGCATGTCCACATTCATGTGCTGAAACAGCTGCTGCCGCAACACTTCGTCCATGATATACCTCGGGGCTCAGATTAACTGTCCGATTAGCTGGATTGTAATGATCGGATAGCTGACCCTCAGCAGAAATAATCTGAACATCATAAATCCCATGATCCTTTAACATTTTGTCCGCTATATCTTTTCCGTTCATTCCTGAACCAAGAGGCATTTCGGAATACTTTTTAAATTTGTTCTTGAAGCGCCATTGCACAGCAAAACTGACTACTGCAATGACAATCATTAATATTAATCCCATAATCTGATGTTTTTTTAAATGTATTCAATAACCGTTCCGAACAAAAATAAACACAAATAATTTACCTTTAGATTATATGGCTAATCAATTTTCATATTGGGAACGGAAATCTTTTATGGCTGACTTTGATGTAGTCATTGTTGGAAGCGGTATAGTCGGATTAAATGCATCCCTAAACCTTAAAATAAAACAGCCCAAATTAAAAATTGGCGTCCTCGAATCAGGTTTTTTACCCTCCGGTGCAAGTACAAAAAATGCTGGCTTTGCGTGCTTTGGAAGCGTTTCGGAACTTTTAAAGGACTTGGAATGCCATTCCGTGAATGAGGTTCTTGAAATGATTGAGCTGCGTTGGAAGGGTTTAGAAAAACTCCGAAAGGAGCTTGGTGATTCTGCCATTTGCTACGAACAAATTGGAGGGTTTGAAGTATTTAAATCAAGCGAAAATGATTGGGCCCTCAAGTGTTTGGATAAAGTTCCATGGTTTAATAATCTCTTAAAGTCAGTAATCGGAGAATCTGACATTTATGCAGTTTCGAATGATAAAATAGCAGAATTCGGGATGAGGGGCATAAGTCACATCATTAAAAACAAGTATGAAGGACAAATTGATACCGGAAAAATGATGCTGGCCTTACTATCCAGGGTTCAGGGTCTTGGTGTTATTGTTATTAATAATTGCCGGGTTAAAAAAATTGATCAGGAAAATGGGTTTAAGGATCTTAGCACCAATCGGGGAAATTTTAAAGCAAAATCCGTCATCTTAGCGACCAATGCATTCATCGGGCAGTGGATTCCTGATATAGACCTGATACCCGGAAGAGGACAAGTGTTAATTACGGAGCCAATAAAGAACCTTAAAATAAAAGGTAGCTTTCATCACGATAAAGGCTATACCTATTTCAGAAATATTGATCAAAGAATTCTTTTAGGTGGCAGACGGAACCTGGATTTTAAAGGCGAAGAAACAACCCAAATCGGAATCACCTCGGGTATTCAAGCCGGGCTTGAAAAACTATTGTATGAAACCATATTACCAGGACAAAAACCAAAAATTGATTATCGCTGGAGTGGCATCATGGGTTTTGGAAATGACTTGAAGCCTATTATAAAAGAAATTTCAGCGGGGCTGTATTGCGCGGTTAGATGCAATGGTATGGGCCTGGCCAGTGGAAGTCTTGTGGGTGAGCAGGTTGCAAATCTTGTTGAAATTTGACCTGAATTAAGTTTTTAAATTTCAAACTGACGTGAACTCAAAATAATTTTTAAGAAAACGAATTCCTGCCTGCCGGTAGATAGAGAAACCTGGCATTTTAAAGTTTCTAAGCTATCGATCAGGCATAGATAACCTTGAAACCTCGCTTCAGTCTATTGGCCATGTTTCCTTTAAAGCATTATAAAAGCCAATCTATGTGATTAAATCTTAAAATTTAGATAGTTTAATATCAAATACATCAAATCATGGAACTTTACATTTTATCGGTGATGGCCGCCACCATTCTTATCCTAATTGTTCTCTTACTTAAAAAACCAAAACGCGGTATCTTTAATCCGGATGAGTTGAATCGTTTAGTCTCTGAAAATGAAAAACATAAAATAAACCTGGCGAAGGCAGAAGAAAGAGCTGAAAATCTTTTGAAAGAGCAAGATTACCTAAAAAAAGGATTGAATGAGACACGTGAAAAGCTATCAGAAACCCTTCGCGCTCTGGAAAGTTCAAAGGCCTATTTACAGGCAAAACAAGAAAAAATAGAAGAGCAAAAATTAGAGATAAAAAATAATCAAGAAAAATTCAACAGGGATTTTGAACTAATCGCATCCCGGATTCTTGAAGAAAAAAGTAATAAATTCACGGAACATAATCGGGAGAACCTGGATCAAATCATCAAACCACTCCGCGAGAATATCAAAAACTTTGAAGAAAAAGTAGATAAAGTTTATAAAGCTGAATCTGATGAGCGCAATATTCTTCGAGGGCACATTAATCAGCTTATTGAACAATCCAGCCTGATGAATCAGGAAACCAAAAATCTCACTAAAGCATTGAAAGGAGACAGTAAAAAACAGGGCAATTGGGGTGAATTAATCCTCGAAAAAGTCTTGGAAAGATCGGGTCTTGTTAAAGATCAGGAATACCGCATACAAGCTTCACATCAATCCTCGGATGGAAACCGCTTTCAACCGGATGTGGTCATCGATCTTCCGGAGGATAAACATCTAATTATTGATGCTAAGGTTTCCCTTACCGCTTATGAACGATTGGTAAACTGCGAAACAGATGAGGAACGAAATCAATTCGCTAAACAACATATCAATTCCATACGGAACCATATTCTTGAACTTTCTTCCAAAAATTATAGTGAACTGTACAGAATTAATTCTCCTGATTTTGTAATGTTGTTCATTCCTATCGAATCTAGTTTTAGTATTGCCGTACAAAAGGATGCCGAGCTTTTTAATTTTGCATGGGAGAAACACGTGGTCATTGTTAGCCCATCAACACTTCTTGCCACTTTGCGAACCATAGCCAGCATGTGGAAGCAAGATCGTCAAAACAAGAATGTGATGGAAATAGCTCGACTGAGTGGAGAAATGTATGATAAATTTATAGGTTTTATGACTGATATGGAGGGCCTTGGCAAAAATATAAAACAGAGCCAGGAAACCTATGAAAAAGCCATCAACAAACTGTCAACCGGACGGGGAAACTTGAGTACAACGGCGGAAAAAATCAAAAAATTAGGCGCCAGAACCGGGAAGCAACTGGATCAGAAATTTATTGTTGACGATGAGGATTAATTGCTTCTTCTTGGTTCGGGTAACAGTTTGAAGTAGGTAGCTAAAAACCGATTATTAACAATACTACCCTGTATTTCAGCTTTTCTCACTTTTTCACAAAAACCGTCTTTCGCGTGTGCATCTCCGTGATCATCAATCTTTGTACCATCTAAAAAATAAGATTTTCCCTTTATTCTAACCGCTAAATCGCAGCCTTTACCGGGCATTTTAAATTGACATTGACCGCATGAAGCTTCTACTGTCTGAATTTGGCTGCCTTTCTTGGCTTTAGGATTAGGCTGAGCATAGGCTAAACTAACTGTACAGCAAACGAATAAAATATTGAAGAATTTTTTCATGATTAATTAATATACTTCCACATTTGAAATTAAGGGGCAAGCTTTCGAATCATTAATGTTGATTCTGATTTTGGATGTAATGACGGGCTCCATCCTCAAAATTCTTTTATATCCTATGGTTGTTGCGGATGCAATATTTTGCCAGGTATCATTTTTCCAAACATCAACAGAAAAAGCCTTTACTCTTTGTCCTAGACGGATATATTCCTGCAAGAGAATATACTTAACAGGTTTTGTTTTACCCAAATCTATTTCAAAACTTCCGGTATTCAAATCATTGTCCGTTGTCCAATAGGTGTTTTTATCGCCATCAGTGATCATTTGGCCGGAATAATTGGCAGCATTTAATCGCGTAGAACTAACACTTACACTAGCATTTTTAGCGATATTGACCGCGAACTCCGTATCTAATATTTTTTTATAAGCTTTAAGGGATTCAATATCCCTCGGGTGGAAAAGTCCGCGCTGATCCGGGGGGATATTCAACAAAAGCGTAGAACCCCGGCCAACAGAAGTCAAATAGATCTCAAACAATTGTTCTGCAGTCTTTACTTTAGCATCTTCATTCGCATGATAGAACCATCCTGGGCGAATGGATACATCTACCTCGGCCGGCACCCATTTAGTCCCGTCGGCTGATCCGGAATTTAACAAATCCGATATTCCAGATTTTCCGGCATGCAGGGTATCGGTTGATATGGTATTCCAGTTGGTTTCGCCCGCAATACCTCGTTCATTTCCTACCCATCTTACCCCCGGACCGGCATCACTGAAAAAAATAACCTTCGGCTGAATTTGTCTAACAATATCCAGGGTTTTTGGCCAATCATAATAGTTTACGGCATCTATTTTTCGGATTTCGCGTGAACCACCATAATACCCGTCGCCACCATTGGCACCATCAAACCACATTTCGAATATAGGACCATAGTTGGTAAACAGCTCTCGAAGTTGTTTTCGGTAATAATCCAGATAAGCAGGTCTTCCATACTCAGGGTGATTCCTATCCCAAGGGGAGAGATAAACTCCAAACTTGAGTCCGTACTTTTTCGCTGCATTCGCAGTTTCTTTCACTAAGTCACCTTTTCCGTTTTTATATGGACTATTTTTTATGGAATGCTCTGTGTATTGACTTGGCCAAAGGCAAAAACCATCGTGATGCTTGGTTGTCAATATAAGCGCTTTAAAACCTGTTTCTTTGAGTATTTTGGCCCATTGCCGCGTGTCCAGGGCTGTTGGGTTAAATATTGATTCCTTTTCATCACCATAACCCCATTCCAAACCTGTAAAGGTATTGGTGGTAAAGTGTATAAAAGCATTGGTCTCCATTTCATGCCACTGCATTTGCTCTTCAGTTGGTAAAGGGAAAACAGGTTTGGGTGCACTCGCAATTTTTTGCTGGGTATAGGCTTGCCCGGATAAAATGAAAAGAAATAAAAAACCCTTACAAATTTTTAATATCATATTAGCTGATTATCATACGGAATAAAAGATAACATTTTTACCGATGAAAAAATTAATTCCGATTACCTTTTAGAGAATTCCAGCCCTGCGCCTTAATCGGATGAACTATTTCAGATTTTGAAATTAAGTTACATCCCGCCGATGATTCTGTCATGTGTCCAATGATTGTTATATCGGGATTATGCTTGATCTTTTCATAATCTGTTTGTTTTATGGTAAAGAGCAGCTCATAATCTTCCCCCCCATTTAAAGCGCAAACCGTTGGGTCGATTCCGAATTCGCGGGCCGTATCATAAGTCATGGGGTCAATTGGAATCCTTTCTTCGTATAGATTACAGCCCTTATCTGACTGTTTACAAATATGCAAGATTTCTGAAGCAAGACCATCCGAAATATCAATCATGGCACTTGGCTTTATCTTCATCCCTTTTAAGGCCTCCACAATATCTTTTCGGGCCTCGGGCTTGAGCTGTCTCTCAACTATATAGTCTTTTCCTTCCAGATCAGGTTGAATTTTTGGATTTTCAAGAAAAATACTCTTTTCTCGCTCCAGCAACTGAAGCCCGATGTATGCACCACCAAGATCTCCTGAAACACATATAAGATCTCCTTCATTTGCACCGCTTCTATAGCAAATATCCTTTTCATCAGCATAACCAATACTGGTTACGCTGATCACTAAGCCCTGCTTGGATGATGTCGTGTCGCCACCCACAAGATCCACTTCAAATTTTTCACAAGCAATTCTGATTCCCTGATAAAGTTCTTCGATAGCCTCAAGCGGAAATTTGCTTGATAAACCTATAGAAACCGTTACCTGGCTTACTGTTCCGTTCATGGCATAGATGTCACTAAGGTTTACTTGAATTGCCTTGTATCCCAAGTGTTTAAGCGGAGTATAGGCTAAATCAAAGTGAATTCCTTCCAACAGCAGATCGGTGGAAATCAGCGTTTTTTTTCCTTCAAAATCAAGCACTGCAGCATCGTCTCCGATGGCTTTAACTGTACTTTTATTTTTAACCCCAAAATGTTTCGTTAAATGCTCAATTAGACCAAACTCACCCAGCTGCTCGATCTCGGTCCGTCCTTTATTTTCAAACATGTTTCGTATTTAATGTGTAAAGGTGCTAATTTTTTAGAAAGCCTGATTTAAAGCCTATGGTAATTTATAAATACTGCTTAACTTCATATACTCTTCCTTTGGCATCTGAATCAAGATTGGGTTCTTCTTTCTTTCAAGAAACCCTATCAACTTTAATATATCAGTCTCTTTCATGGCTGTACAACCGACGGTTGGTTTATCTCTTCCGCTCCATATGTGCATAAAAATGCAGGAGCCCCTGTTGGGGATGGCCGGCTTTACATTATAATCGACAAAAATCCCAAACTTATACACTTCGCTTTTCATACGCATAGTTTCTGCCGAATTCCAATCCTTTTTAACCGTGTCCAACTTCACTATCTGATTGTAATAAACCGATTTTGAATCATCTACACAAAACGTGTTTTCATCAACTTTTAAAGAATTCATTTTTGAACGAATATCCTGATAGCCGAATAAGCCGGTCAGGTGAAAGATTCCTGCCGGTGAATTTCCATCACCCTCCTTTTTTATTTTTCCCATAATTGGTTCGCCTTTTTGTAAGCCTTTACCCCAGGCCATACCGTTCTGGCCAACTACAATGGGTATTTGATTATAAATTGTCACCCAATTATTTTCTCGATACTCATAAACAGCCATTTTCCCTTCGATAGTATTCCATGAATCTGTGGTCACAATCACCAGTTGCTCACACTTAAACCGGCTATTAAAATCAATTAACTGCCAATTGATACTAGAATAAAAGAAATATATTAAAGAAATCAGGATATTCATACTGATTTAAATTACGGATTTTAACCAGTTTTTTCCTTCCGTAAATCGGGTTACCAGCATGGCAGAAACCGTGTCCCCTGTTGCATTCAAAATGGTAGCCATCGGGTCAACAAGGGTACCAATAATCATCACGACCGGTAACATTTCAACCGGAAAACCATAAACAGTCATGACTAGAATTTCTCCTATATACCCTCCATTAGGAATACCACCTTCCACCATACTGACAACGATGGTTATGCCCAAGGCCATTAAAATCGTAGTCGGATCCATAAAATCTTCCCCCATAATTGCAAAAACGGCTGCAATCTTTATGATTGAAGAAACGCTTGAGCCATCTTTATGTAGCGGTGCTCCTAAAGGTATAACCAAATTGCTTATATGCTCGGGTATTTTCATTGCCCTGGCTGCTGCAAGATTAGCAGGTATTGTTGCGACACTGCTACAGGTACTTACTGCCGTAAATGTTGGGATTATATTATTCTTCCAAAAAATTTTTACTCCCAAAAAACCACCCGCTATGAATGCATATATCGAAAAGAAAACCAAGAAGTAGAAAGTGCAAAAGCCATAGTAAATAGCCATTGAATGACCATAGGTTCCAAATAACTGAGGTCCAAACACTCCAACCTGATATGCGAAATAAGCACCTAGCCCAATCGGTGCAAGTTTCATTATCATAATTAAAAATTGCTTCATTACCTCATCCCCTGCAATAAGAAATTTTTTAAAAGGATCTGCTATTTCACCGGATCTTAAGGTTGCAAATCCTATGAAAAGTGAAAATATAATGAATGCAAGCATGCTCTTTCGGGATAATAATTCCGAAAATTCATTTACTGTTAATAAACTGGTTGCATGCTCTCCAAAACTTGAAGGGTGCACATTTTCAATAATATTTGAAGCGGTATCGATCTGTTGGGGTAAGGGAAATATCCATACGGTAAAAACGGTTAATATGGCCGAAATGAGTACCGTAGCTAAAAAAACAAATATCATGACGACCATAACCCTACCCATTTTCTTTGTCCGGTCAATATTAGCTATTGCTGATGTTATGGCGAAAAAAATAAGGGGTATTACCGCTGTGAAAAGTAGATTTAAAAATATATCCCCAATAGGCTTAATTACTTCAACCCGATTACCCAAATATAATCCTAAAAAAGTTCCAAGGAGTATACCAAGGAGTAGCCTAATGATACTTGCGTAGTTCTTTAAAAATCCTTGTGAACCTTCATTCATTTTTATAAGCCTAATTTGGCAGAGATCTCAAGCATACGTTCAATTGGTAATCGAGCTCTTTTAATAATTTCAGCGGGAACTGTAACCTCCGGAAGTCCATTTTTAATACATAAATACAATTTCTCTAATGTGTTTCTTTTCATATGCGGACAATCATTGCAGGCACAAGAGTTATCGGGTGGAGCCGGAGTGAATAGTTTATCCGGACTAGCTCTTTCCATTTGATGTATAATACCGCTTTCCGTAGCAACAATAAATTCTTTTGCAGAACTACTCATTGTATATTTTAATAATCCGGTAGTCGATCCAATATAATCGGCCATTTTTAAAATCGTCTCTTCACATTCAGGATGCG
>Ga0169931_10004229_pt1 | contig 22420 bp, 19 predicted proteins | sample Kivu_15m_20L_FD_129675 | JGI IMG/M metagenome (GOLD analysis project Ga0169931, IMG submission 129675) | Freshwater microbial communities from Lake Kivu, Western Province, Rwanda to study Microbial Dark Matter (Phase II) - Kivu_15m_20L... | ecosystem: Environmental > Aquatic > Freshwater > Lake...
GAGCAGGTGCGCTTCGGCTACACCCCAGGCCAACCCGTTCTGCACGACCTCAACCTGGCGGTGCAACCCGGGCAGGTGGTGGCGTTGGTGGGACCCTCGGGGGCCGGCAAAAGCACCCTGTTTTCGCTGCTGCTGCGGTTCAACACCGCCCAGCAGGGCCGGGTGCTGCTCGATGGCCAAAACCTCACCGACTTGCGGGCCCGCGACCTGCGCCGGGCGGTGGCCCTGGTGCCCCAGCAGAGCAGCGTGTTTTCGGGCAGCGTGGCCGAGGCGATCGCTTTCGGGCGGCCCGCCAGCGAGGCGGCGATCCGGCAGGCCGCCGAGCTGGCCAACGCCGCCGGCTTCATTGAGGCCCTACCCCAGGGCTACGCCAGCCGCATCGAAGAGCGGGGCAGCAACTTCTCCGGCGGTCAGCTGCAACGCCTGGCCATCGCCCGCGCTGTGCTGGGCAACCCCGCCGTGCTGTTGCTCGATGAAGCCACCAGCGCCCTGGATGCCGAGGCCGAAGAGGCGGTGCAGCGGGGGCTGGAGCAGGCGATGGCGGGGCGCACCGTGCTGGTGATCGCCCACCGCCTCGCCACCGTTCAGGGAGCCGACCGGATCCTGGTGCTCGATGGTGGGCGGATCGTGGAGCAGGGCAGCCACAATGCGCTCATGGCGCAGGGAGGCCGCTACCGCGAGCTCTGCGAGCGCCAATTCATTCATCTGCAGACGTGATGACGTGGGAATACCGGGTGATCCACATCAATGTGGAGAGCGGTAATCCACCAGGGCCGCCCTCCCCCGAGGCCGACAGTGAGCGGCTCGGCGGCGCCCTGAGTCCTGAGTTTCTGAAGCAGGAATTCACCCAGCAGTACGACGCTGCAGCAACCAAGCCGCGACACCCAGCGGAGCAGCTGCAGTTTTTCCTCAATGCCCTCGGCAAGGAGAACTGGGAGATGGTGGAGGCGGCTCAGGTGGGGCCGCTGCTGATGTTTTTCTTCAAGCGACCGGCTGGCCGCCCACCCGTATCCTGAGACCTTCCGTTCCCCGTCTTCCGTGGATAGCGCCAGCCAAGCCGCCAGCAACCAACCGCCCGTGCTCACCTTCGAAGGCAAGCGCTACGACCTCAACAGCCTTCCCGACGACATGAAGGAACTGGTGCGGGGCATGCAGGTGGCCGATGCCCAGCTGCGCATGCATGAAGACACCCTCAAGGTGCTGGCCGTTGGCCGGCAGGCGATGGCCAGCCAGCTCAACGACAAGCTCCAAACCATCACGCCCCTGCCCTAACCCCTGCTGGCTCCGAAGTCGTACTGACGGGTGAGCCGGAACACGGTGCCGGAGAGCAGCAACACACCGATCAGGTTGGGCAGCACCATCAGGCCGTTGAGAATATCGGCGATGGTCCAGATCACACCACCGGTGGCCACGGCACCAACCACAACCATCGCCACCCACACCAATCGGAACGGCTTGATCGCCCGGGTCCCCACCAGAAACTCCAGGCAGCGCTCGCAGTAGCAACCCCAGCCGAGAATGGTGGTGCCGGTGAAGAACACCGTGCCGAAGGTCACCAACCAGGCCGAACCTGGCAGTCCCTTGTCGAAGGCACTCATGGTGAGCGCAACGCCACTCTCACCACTGCCGTAAAGGCCACTGATCACAATCACCAGGGCCGTCATCGTGCAGATCACGATGGTGTCGATGAAGGTGCCGATCATGGCCACGCTGCCCTGCAGCACCGGATCACCCGGCTTGGCGGCCGCCTGGGCGATCGGGGCCGTGCCCATGCCGGATTCGTTGGAGAAGATGCCGCGGGAGATGCCGGCCCGGATCACGGTGCCGAGCGCGCCACCAGCCGCCGCCTTGCCGCTAAAGGCGTCTTGGAAGATCAGCCCGAAGGCTGCCGGGATCTCGCCGCTTTGAGCCAACAGGATCACCAAAGCACCCCCTACATACACAGCCGCCATCAGCGGCACCACCACCTCGGTGACCTTGCCGATCTGCTCGATGCCACCAATCAGCACGGCAAAGGCGATCCCCGCCATCACCACGCCCGTGACCAGTTCGGGAACACCATCGACTTGTTGAGCGCCAGGGCCATCTCGTGTGCCTGCACGCCATTGCCGATGCCAAAGCCTGCCAGGGTGCCAAAGACGGCGAACAGGCTCGCCATCCAGGCCCAGCGGGGGCCGAGACCATTGCGGATGAAATACATCGGCCCGCCCACATGCTCACCGAGGTCATCGACTTCGCGGTGGTGAACGGCGAGTAGTGATTCGGCGTACTTGGTGGCCATGCCGACCAGGGCGATCAGCCACATCCAGAACACCGCACCGGGGCCACCAAGGCTGATGGCTCCGGCCACGCCGGCCACATTGCCCGTGCCGATCGTGGCGGCCAGAGCCGTGCTGAGGCTGGCGAAGGCACTGACATCACCCTCGCCCTGACTGTTGCGGATCGAATCAATCGCCTGGCGGAAGCCGTAGCCGAGCCGCCCCAGGGGCATGAACCGAAGACCCACCATCAGATACAAACGGTGAGGCCAAGCAACCAGAGGGTGAGCGGGCCCCACACAACTGAATTGATCTGATCCAGCAGCCCCATGGACAGGCACGGCAACGCAGGCCGATGGTGTCATGGATGGGGAGATGGGGCCAGAGGCTGGAGATCCTCGAACCGAAACACCTGGCGGCCAGCAGGGGTGTCGCCGAAGGCATCCGTCTCCACCACCCGCTCACTCAGCACCCAGGGGCCGGTGCCGGCGAGGGGCACGAAGGTGTCTGTGAAGCGGCTGGTGCCGCCCTTGGCTGCGCCGCTGGCGGGGTCGGCGTACTGGCTGGAATAGCTCCTGCTGAGGTAGCCATTGCCGGTGTCGGTGGTGGATTCAGTGAAGATCGTCACCACCGTGCCGTGGATGTGGCGGTGCACCATCGTCACCACATTGCCCTTGATCCGGTAGCGGTCACCGGTGTTCTTGCCCCCCACGATCACCTCCGTGCCCACCGCATCGGTATCGCCGGCAGTGAATGTGTTCTCGCCGTGGGTCTGCTCGAAGCTGCGGCGCACCCGATGGATCGCCACCTCCCACAGCTGGGACGCCACGGCTTTGTGGATCGCCTCATCGGTGATGCCCTCCACCGTGGCCTTGAGGTCGGCGCCCACCACGAAAGTGCCCTCGGCGCACTGGTCGGGGGCACCGGCAGCCCCGGGCTGCTCCCACACGGCACGGCCCTTGTAACCACCAAAGCCCGGCTCCCAGGTGTAGCGGTTCTCGTAGGCGGCGCGGAAGGCAGCGGTGCAGTCGCTTCCGGGGGCAAGCGAGGTGCTGGCCATCGATGCGGGGGCCTCGGGGGTGGCGGTCACGGGGGGAGGCGATGCAAGGCCCCCAACCCTAACGAGAGGGACCGGGCCCTAACGGGACGGCGCGTGATGAATGTCCTGCAGGGCATTCACCTCAAGCGTCTGCTGCTGCAGGGCAGTAATCGCCTCGAGTGCCGCGCGGGCACCAGCAAGCGTGGTGACGGTGGGCACGGCGTAGTCGAGGGCGGCACGGCGCAGGTATTGGTCGTCGTGCACCGCCTTGCGGCCAATCGGCGTGTTGATGATCAGCTGGATCCGGGCCGAGCGGATCGCGTCCTCGATGTTGGGCCGGCCCTCGTGCACCTTCAGGATTGATTCCACCGCCAGCCCCGCAGCCCGCAGGGCCTCTGCGGTGCCGCTGGTGGCAATCAGGGAGAAGCCCAGGCCCACCAGCCGCTGCGCCACCGGCACCAGGGCCGCCTTGTCGCGGTCGTGGGTGGAGAGGAACACCGTGCCACCGGTGGGGAGGGCTTCATTGGCGGCCAGCTCAGCCTTGGCGTAAGCCATGCCGGCGCTGCTGGCGATGCCCATCACCTCACCGGTGCTGCGCATCTCCGGCCCCAGCAGGGTGTCGGAGCCCGGGAAGCGCTTGAACGGCAGCACCGCCTCCTTGACGGTTTGCAGGGGCGGGATGGGCTCGGCCGTGAGCCCCAGCTGCGACAGGGTGCGGCCGGCCATGAGCTGGCTGGCCACTTTGGCCAGGGGCACGCCGGTGGCCTTGGCCACAAACGGCACCGTGCGGGAGGCGCGGGGGTTGGCCTCGATGATGAACACCCGCTCGCCCTGCTCCGGGTCGTTCTGCACGGCGAACTGCAGGTTGATCAGGCCGCGCACCCCCAGGGCCAGGGCCAGGGCCAGGCTCCACTCGCGGATCGTGGTTAGGGCCGCCTCGCTGAGGCTCACCGACGGCAGCCAGCAGGCTGAGTCGCCCGAGTGGATGCCCGCTGGCTCGATGTGCTCCATCACGCCGCCGATCACCACCACGCCATCGCCATCGCAGAGGGCATCCACATCCACCTCGATGGCGTTGTTGAGGTATTGGTCGATCAGCACCGGGTGGTCGGGCTCCACCTGCACGGCTTCCACCATGTAGCGGTTGAGTTCGTCTTCGCCGTACACCACCTCCATGGCGCGGCCGCCCAGCACATAGCTGGGGCGCACCACCACGGGGTAGCCCACGCGATCGGCCACGGCGCGGGCCTCGGCCTCGCTGCGGGCCAGGCCATTGCGGGGCTGGCGGATCTCCAGCCGCCGCAGGATCGCCTGAAATTGCTCCCGGTCTTCGGCGGCGTCGGTCGATTCGGGCGAGGTGCCCCACATCCGGGTGCCGGTGGCCAGCCCCTCGGGTGAGGCCAGCCAGCGCAGCAGCGGGATCGCCAGCTTCAGCGGCGTCTGACCACCGAACTGCACGATCACCCCCTCGGGGCGCTCCACCTCGATCACGTTGAGCACGTCCTCGAGGGTGAGCGGCTCGAAGTAGAGCCGATCGCTGGTGTCGTAGTCGGTCGACACCGTTTCCGGGTTGCTGTTCACCATCACCGTGGCGAAGCCTTCGGCCTGCAGGGCGAAGGAGGCATGACAACAGCAGTAGTCGAATTCGATGCCCTGGCCGATGCGGTTGGGGCCACCGCCCAGGATCATCACCTTGCGGCGGCTCTCCGTCTGCACCTCGTTTTCAGGCGGCACCATCTCCAGCGCACCGGCAGCGTTGAGCCGCTCCAGCGGCCGCTCGTAGGTGGAGTAGTGATACGGCGTGCTGGAGGCAAATTCCGCCGCACAGGTGTCGACGGTTTTGAACACGGCGTTCACCCCCAGGGCCTGGCGGTGGCGGCGCACCTCAAGCTCCTGGCTGCCAGTGGCCCAGGCGAGCTGACGATCCGAAAAGCCCAGCTGCTTGAGCTCGAGCAGGGCCGGAGCCTCGAGCTCCGCCAGCTGGCGGCCCAGCAGCAGCCGCTGCTCGGCCTCGAGGATGCGGCGCAGCTTGGCGAGAAACCAGGGATCGATGGCGCTGAGCTGGTGGATCTGGTCGTCGCTGCGGCCGGCGAGCATTGCCGCGCGCACGGCAAAGATCCGCTCGGGGGTGGCGGTGCGCAGGGCCCGCTCCAGCTCGGTGGGATCCCAGTTGGCATCGGGCCGGTCGCAGCCCCAGCCGGCATGGCCCGTTTCCAGGGACCGCAGCGCCTTTTGAAACGACTCCTCAAAACAGCGGCCGATCGCCATCGCCTCCCCCACCGACTTCATCGACGTGGTGAGCACCGCAGGGCTGCCGCGGAACTTCTCGAAGGCGAAGCGTGGAATCTTCGTGACCACGTAATCGATCGTGGGCTCGAAGCAGGCCGGCGTGGCGCCGGTGATGTCATTGACGATTTCGTCGAGGGTGTAGCCGACCGCCAGGCGGGCGGCGATCTTGGCGATCGGGAAGCCCGTGGCCTTGGAGGCGAGGGCCGAGCTGCGCGAGACCCGCGGATTCATCTCGATCACCACCACGTCGCCGTTGGCGGGGTTGATGGCGAACTGGATGTTGCTGCCGCCGGTATCGACGCCGATCTCGCGGATGATCGCGATCGACTGGTCGCGCAGCCGCTGGTATTCGCGGTCGGTGAGGGTCTGGGCTGGAGCCACGGTGATCGAGTCACCGGTGTGCACCCCCATGGGGTCGAGGTTTTCGATGCTGCACACAATCACCACGTTGTCGGCGGTGTCGCGCATCACCTCCAGTTCGAACTCCTTCCAGCCGAGCAGCGACTGCTCGATCAGGATCTGGGAGACGGGGCTGGCCTCCAGGCCGCTCTGGCAGAACGCCCGGAACTCCTCAGGGTTGTAGGCGATGCCGCCGCCGCTGCCACCCAGGGTGAAGGCGGGACGAATAATGCGCGGGTAGCTGCCGATGGCGTCGCCCACCCGTTCGGCCTCATCCGGGGTGTTGGCGATGCCGGAGGGGCACACCGCCACGCCGATGCGCGCCATCGCCTGCTTGAACAGAAGCCGATCTTCCGCCTTCTGGATGGCCTGAAGGTTGGCGCCGATCAGCTCGACGCCGTGCTTGGCCAGGGTGCCGTTCTGGGCGAGGGCGACGGCCAGGTTGAGGGCGGTCTGGCCGCCCATGGTGGGCAGCAGGGCGTCGGGCTTCTCGATCTCGATCACCCGCGCCACCACCTCGGGCGTGAGCGGCTCGATGTAGGTGCGATCCGCCATGTCCGGATCGGTCATGATCGAGGCCGGGTTGGAATTCACCAACACCACCTCAAAGCCCTCGGCGCGCAAGGCCTTGCAAGCCTGGGTGCCGGAGTAATCGAATTCGCAGGCCTGGCCGATCACGATCGGACCCGAGCCCAGCAGCAGGATGCACCTGAGGTCCGTGCGGCGGGGCATGGGGGTGTGCAAGCCAAACCTGCCTAGCCTCTCATGGGCCCCTCAGGCCCTATCTCACGGGACCGATTCGACCGCCGCCCCCAGCCCCTGCGGAGGGAATCGCTAACCTGATCCTTAACGTGGTCACTCACCCGATGAGCGAACTCCAGCGCCTGAAAGGGCTACTGCCTCCCGAACTGCAGAGCTGGGTGTTTGTGGAAGCGGCCGCCTCGGTGGAGCCGCCCCTGATCACCATCGAGGAAATCGGTCGCGACGAGGTGGAGATCCAGGTAGATCTGGAGAAGTGGGATGCCCTGGCGGTCGACCACCGCAACCTGCTCTTCTGGCACGAGGTGGGCCGCATCCAGAACGACGCCGTGCCCCGCGACGGTTGGGAGATGGCCGCCCTGGCCATCGGCCTGGGTGGGGCCATTGGCGAGCTATGGGTGCAGGACGGGCTGCTGCTGGTGATGGCCCTGGGGCTCTCCGGCTTTGCCGGCTACCGCCTCTACCTCAAGAACAACTCGGAGAAGCGCCTGCAGGACGCCATCGCCGCCGATGAGCGGGCGATCGACCTGGCCACCCGCTTCGGCTACAGCCTGCCCAATGCCTACAAAAGCCTGGGTGGCGCCCTCAAGGAGCTGGTGGAGCAAACCCGCAAAAAGAAAAAGCGCACCTTCTACGAAGACCGGCTCGAGGCCCTGCGCAAGAGTGCAGGCAAAGCCCGCGCCGAAATGGCCCAGCAGCAGGGCTCCCGCCAATCGGTGACCAGTGAGAACGTCTATGGCTGATCTGACGAGCGAACAGCTGGCCCGGCTTGCCGCTGAAGCCTGCGACGACCGCAAGGCCGTCGACATTCGATTAATCAGGGTGGATGAGGTCAGTTCACTGGCCGACTGGTTTGTGATCTGCAGCGGCCTCTCCGATGTGCAGGTGCGCGCCATCGCCCGCTCGGCTGAGGATCAAATCGAAGCGACCACCGGCAGGCTGCCCCTCCGCCGGGAGGGCCAGAAGGAGGGACGCTGGATGCTGCTCGACTACGGCGAGGTCATCGTGCACGTGCTCACCCCCAGCGAACGCACCTATTACGACCTCGAATCCTTCTGGGGCCACGGTGAACAGGTGCGTTTCGTATCGTCAATTCCAGCCATTTCGCCCTGAGCGCCATGCCTTGCCCGGTGCCGCCCGAGCAACGGCCCCTGCAGGAATACGAGCAACTGCTGGCGTCCTGGTTTTTCGTGTGGCCCTCCCAGAGCCTGGCCGGGCTGCTGCGCCCCCTGGCCACCAGCTGGTTGCTGCTGCTGCCCGTGACGGTGCTGGTGGCCAGTGGCAGCTGGGTGCTGCGCCACCACCCGGCCCAGCTGGTGCTGGCGGGCATGGTGGCTGCCGTGGCCCTGCCGATCCTGCTGCTGGTGCGCCAGTGGCTGGGCTGGACCTACGTCCACCGGCGCCTGATCTCAGAGCGGGTGGAGTACGAAGAATCGGGCTGGTACGACGGCCAGGTGTGGGAGAAGCCCCTGGCCTGGCGCCAACAGGACCTGCTCGTCGCCCAGCACCAGGTGCAGCCCGTGCTGCGGCGGCTACAGCAGGGTGCGGCACTGGCGGTGATCCTGGCCTTGGCGGGGGCCAGCCTCTGTCAGGCTCTGTGAGATCGGTTCCCGGGCTTCTGTGACCCTGTCCTCCAGTTTTGGTGGCACTGCCCGCGGGGGCATCCCTCCCCTGGAGGTGCGCCTGCTGCGCAACGGCATCGTCGAATCCCGCCATCGGGTCCACGCTGTGGTGTGCGACGGCCGGGGCCGGGTGTTGATGCGGGCGGGTGATCCCCAACAGCTGAGCTTTGTGCGCTCCGCCCTCAAGCCCTTCCAGGCCACCGTGTTTGTGAGCAGCGGCGCGGCCGAGCAGTGCAACTGCGGCGAGCGGGGCCTGGCCATCGCCTGCGCCAGCCATGCCGGCACAGCGATGCATGCCCGCGAGGCCTTCAAGCTGCTCTGGGGGGCTGAGATCGAAGCCGAGCAGCTGCAGTGCCCCGTGCCCGACTGCGGCACCAGCCCCCTCGAGCACAACTGCTCCGGCAAGCACGCCGCCTTTCTGGCCACCTGCCGCCGGCTGGGCTGGAGCACCGAAAGCTACCTGCAGAAGGAGCACCCCCTGCAGCAGGAGGTGCTCAAGCGCGTCGGTGATCTGCTCGCCCAGCCCGCCGCCGAGCTGCTCACCGCGCGGGACGACTGCGGCGCCCCCACCCTGCAGCTGCAACTGGCCCAGATGGCCCTGCTCTATGCACACCTGGGGGCCGGCAGCCAGGCCGACCTGGAGCGGCTCAGCCGGGCGATGCTGGCCCACCCGGAGCTGGTGGCGGGCGAGGGGCGCTTCGACACCGAACTGATGCGCCGCGGCCACGGCCAGGTGGTGAGCAAGGGCGGTGCCGAGGGCATCCAGTGCCTCAGCCGCGTGGGCGAGGGCATGGGGGTGGCGATCAAGGTGGAGGACGGCTCCGCCCGGGCCAAACATGCGGTGGCCCTCCACCTGCTGGAGCAACTCGACTGGCTGACGCCGATGACCTTGGAGGAGCTGCGCAGCCAGTTCTTGCAGCCCGCTCCCCATCTGCGCCTCGAGGTGCTCGGGGAGCTGCGCTTCGACTGACTAGCTGAAGTGACCAGCTCGACGGAACCAGCTGGAGGGACCACCCCGACTGGTATGGTTGGGAAGTTGACGCGGGGTAGAGCAGTCTGGTAGCTCGTCGGGCTCATAACCCGAAGGTCGCGAGTTCAAATCTCGCCCCCGCCACCACATCCTCGAAACCCCGGCAGCCCCCTGTCGGGGTTTCGTTTTGGTCGGGCTTTTGTTTCGCTCGGGCGTTGTGCTTTGCCCGGGCTTGGCCCACGCCCCGATCCGCCCCCTGTGCCGCTCCGCCCGATGAAGGCCTCCGCCCCAACGAGCCCACCCGACGCGATCGTGGTGGGCTCCGGTGCCACCGGTGGCGTGGCGGCGATGGTGCTGGCGGAAGCGGGGTTGCAGGTGCTGGTGCTGGAGGCCGGCCGCGATCTCTCCAGCCGCCAGGCCTTCGGCAGTGAACCGCTCAACACGGCGCGGCGCGTGGCCCATATCGCCAGCGGCAAGCAGCGCCTGCAGCGCCACCACCCGGGGTTCTGGAAACACAACCCCAGCCTGTTCGTCGATGAGCAGCGCAACCCCTACTCCACCCCCGACGATGCACCGTTTCTGTGGAGTCGCGGGCGACAGGTGGGGGGCAAAAGCCTCACCTGGGGCGGCATCACCCTGCGCCTCTCCGACTACGAATTTCAGGCTGCAGCACGCGATGGCCAAGGGCCCGGCTGGCCCATCGGCAGCAGCGACCTCGCCCCCTACTACACCCGACTCGAGCAACTGCTGGAGGTGCATGGCGCCTGCGACGGCCTGCCGCAGTTGCCCGATGGCCACTTTCTGCCGCCCCTGCCCCTCACCCCGGGAGAGCAGCATCTGCAGGCGTGCATCGGCCGCGATCTCGGTCTGCCCCTGATCGCCTCCCGGGGCTTCAACCTGCACCGCGGCCCGGGCTGGCCCCGCTCCTCGAGCCAGGGCCGCACCCTGGCCCGGGCCAGGGCCACCGGCCGCACCCAGGTGCGCAGCAACGCCGTGGTGAGCCATCTGCTGCTCGACGGCGACCAGGCCAGGGGTGTGGTGCTGGTGGATAGCCGCACCGGATCCCAGGAGCGGATCGACGCGCCCCTGGTGGTGCTCTGCGCCTCGACGATCGAAACGCTGCGGATCCTGCTGCACTCCAGCGAGACCCATCAGCGCGGGGGATTGATCGACCCCTCCGGGAGCCTCGGCCGCTACCTCATGGACCACATCTCCAGCAGCCGCTTCTTCTCGATCCCCGATGTGGCCGCCCCCGGCGTGGCGCCGGAGCTTTCAGGAGCCGGCAGCTGCTTCATTCCCAACACCGTCAACCTGGAGCCCGGCAGCGAGGTCGACTTCCACGGCGGCTACGGCCTCTGGACGGCGCTGCAACGCTTTGATCCGCCCAAGCTGCTGCAACGCCGCCGCGGCGAGGCGGTGGGCTTCCTGATCGGCCACGGCGACGTGCTGCCCAACCCCGACAACCGGGTCACCCTGAACACGGAACAGCGCGATGCCTGGGGGCTACCGACCGCCCACATCACCTGCCGCTGGGGCGACAACGAGCAACGCCTGGTGGCCCACATGCACCAGCGCATGGCGGCCGTGGTGGCCGCCGCTGGAGGGCAGATCCGGCCGATCGAAGACCTGTTCGTGCTGCCCCTGCTCGAGCCCTGGATCCGCAGCAGCCTGGCGGTCAGCCCCGACGCACCACCCCCCGGCTACTACATCCACGAATTGGGCGGCGCCCGCATGGCCGCCTGCGCCGAGGATGGCGTGGTGAATGCCCTCAACCAGTGCTGGGGGGCGCCCAACGTGCTGGTGGTGGATGGCGCCTGCTGGCCCCGGGCCGGCTGGCAGAGCCCCACCCTCACCGAGATGGCCATCACCTGGCGCGCCTGTGAGGCTGCTGCCAACCGGTTGCGCCGAGGCGAGTAGCCATCCCCCCAACTGCCCCAAAAGGCGAATCGATCTTGCGGCTCAGGACTCGGCTCAGTCCTCGTCTCAACATCCGGTGTCGATCGCCACAAACGACGCTGAGCAAGCTGCGCACAATGACGTTGCGACCTGTCACAGGGTCGGGCAAGGGAAATGCAGGCGGAGGTTGGCCCCTCCGCTTTTTTTTGCGCCGATTCCGTTTCAAGCCTCAGCGGCGCAGGAACAGGCCGTCGAGGTAGTGCTGGGTGACGCCCTGGTCGCTGCAGCCGTTCTGAAACAGGAAGCTAGCCAGGGCAAAGGAAATCAGACGGTATTGATCCCAGTTGGGATGGTCATTGAGGAACTCCCGCATGCCCTCAAACACCACCTCCGGCACCTCGGCTTCCAGGCTGATGGAGCACGCCTCCGGCTCGATGCGGCACACCTCCGGCTCCATGCAGCGTTGGAGATGACTGCGCTCGTTGCTCACGGAAGACGACCAATGGTTGGGGAGGGCCCCAGTACGCCACAGCAACGTGGGGTGCGTCAAAGCGCTGCAGCAGGCTCGCCCCCAAGCCAATCCAGCCTGAGATTGCCTGTGCTGACGGACACCAGGAGCGTCCCACCAACACCCCTTTGCGGAGCGGGCAACTTCGGGCTGGAGCTGTCAAGGCTTGTTTGAACAAAACCAGACATTCCCCAGACCCATGGCCATCACGGGCTCCACAACCCGATTTCTGGGGAAAACCCCCACGAAAACGGGGGAAAACAGGTGCCAAATGGGGAAAGCGACAACCGATCAGCAGATCTGATGTAGGCAAGTCTCGCGAGACCCTGACTGCGTCGAGACCCATGAGCTAGGTCAAACAGCACGGATATCTTCCGAATTGATGCGCTCGATCACCAATCCCGCATCGTTCAGGCGGCTCCACCGGAGCGGAGGGTGCGGGGGCCGAGGGGATGGTCGGCGTGGGGGTAGGGCGGATGGTGATGGCCGTGATCGTGGCTATGGGCGGCATGGCCACCAAGGGGAATGGGCACCCCATCGGGCTGGCAAGCGCCGGTACATTCCCGCTCGCAGAGGTCACAGCCGTCGGTGAGCCCCTCCACGTGGTGATGGTGGCTGTGCTGCGGCGCCCCCACTTCGGTTTCGAAGCCCAGCACCTGGGCGCGGTACTTGCACAGCGAACAATTCATGTTGGTGTCACCCCGCACCACCTCGGCCACCCGTTCCACGAAGGTGTCCAGCACCAGCGAGTGATCGGCCAGGTACGACGCCTTTACGAACTCCACGTCGGGATGGTCCTCGGCCACCCGGTCGGTGTGCTGCTGAATTCGGCTCACCAACACCCCCGAAAAGAGGAAATAGGGGAACACCACGACCCGCCGGTAGCCCAGCCGCACCACATGGCGCAGCCCCGGCTCCACCAGCGGGAAGGTGACGCCGGAATAAACCGTTTCGCCCCAACCGAAGCCGAATCCCTCCACCAGCATCCGCGTCACCTTGGCGACGTTGGAGTTGGCATCTGGATCGGATGAACCCCGTCCCACCACCACCAGCAAGGTGTCGTGCAGAGGCACAGCGTCGCCGGCCTGCTCAAGGGCTTCGCGGATCCGGGCTCCAGCCGCCTGAATCATCTTCAGATCGACCCCGAGCTCCCGGCCGTAGTCGATGCGCAGTCCCGTCTCGGCCGCGTAGGTATTGAGCACCGACGGGATGTCGTTCTTGGCATGCCCGGCGGCAAACAGCATGGCCGGCACCGCCAGCACATGGGTCACGCCTCTGGCCCGCAGCGCCTCCAGGCCGTCGCGCAGGATCGGCCGGGCAAATTCCAGATAGCCGTATTCCACAGGCACCGCTGGCAGAAGCGCCTGTAGGCCCTGGGCCAACTGAGCAAATTCGGCCACCGCCAGTCGGTTGCGGCTGCCATGGCCGCACACCAACACCCCAATCGGTCCATGGGGACCATCACTGCGGTCGGGGCTGGGGAGGGAAGCCATGGCCGTTCACACCTGAGGCGACCCTATTCCGGCAGCCCATCCCGGACGGCACCGGGCAGGATGGGGTCACTCAGGCCGCCCACGCCGCCATGGCACTGCGCCTCCCCCCCTACCAACCGTTGCCGGCTCCCAAGCCGGGATCGGCACTGGTGGAGGTGCCGATCGCCCAACTGCGACCGACCCAGCTCTGTGTAGGACTGGCGGAAGTGCACAGCCGGCTGCGGGATTTCAGCGCTGAAAACGCCCGGGAACGGCGCTCCTATCTGGGCAGCAAGCCAGTGCCCCTGGTGCGGAACCGCCGCGGCGACGTCTGGATGGTCGACCGCCACCACCGCCTGCGAGCCCTGATCGAGATGGAGCCGGAGGCCACCGCCTTCGGCTATCTGGTGCTGGAGCTCGACAGCGACGACCACCACGACGTGCTCGATGCCCTGCACCGGCGCGGCTGGCTTTACCTCTATGACGGCCGCGGGCTCGGCCCCCTGGCCCCCTCAACCCTCCCCGAGATGCTCACCGGTCTGCAGGACGACCCCTACCGCAGCCTGGTGTGGAAGCTGAAGCAGGAAGGGGTGCTGGCGCCCGCCCCGCTGATTCCTTTCCACGAATTTCGCTGGGGGGCCTGGTTGCGCAGCCGCCCCCTGCCGCCCTTCAGCTCCGAGCAGCTCGAGCCCGCCCTGCCCAGCGCCCGGGCCCTTGCCCGCTCCAGTGCCGCCTCCCACCTGGCGGGCTGGAAAGGAACGCCTTAATCCCCGCGCCGCGTGATCGCAAGCTGGCTCACCGAGAACCCCCTGGCGGTGTTTGCCCTGCTGCTGGGGGTGAGCGTGGTGGTGCCACCACTGGTGCGTCGGCTCCACCTGCCCGATCTGGTGGGTCTGCTGATGGCGGGCGTGCTCATCGGCCCCTTCGGCCTCGGCTGGCTGAACCAGGAGGAACCCACGGTGAAGCTGCTCTCCGATGTGGGAGTGATCTATCTGCTGTTCATCGCTGGGCTGGAGATCGACCTGGCTGAATTCGCCTGCATCCGCCTGCGCTCCTTCCGCTTCGGGCTGCTCACCTTTGCCCTGCCGATGGCCGGCGGCTTGCTGCTGGGGCTGGGCTTTGGCTACTCCCTGCTGAGTGCCGTGCTGATCGGCTCGATCCTCTCCTCCCACACCCCCCTGGGCTACCCGATCGTGCGCAGCTACGGGGCGATGCGCGAGGAAGCGGTCACTGTCGCCATCGGTGGCACGATCCTGACCGACATCGCCGCCCTGGTGGTGCTGGCCCTGTGCATGGGCCTGGCCCGAGGGGATCTGACCGCCATTGGGGTGGTGGCCCTGCTGCTGCGCGTGGTGGTGTACGCCGCCCTGGTGGTGCTGGTGATCACGCGCGTGGGCAAGGCCCTGGTGCAGCGCAATTTCAACAACGACAGCCCCTTGTTTGTGGCGGTGCTGCTGGCAGTGTTTCTGGCGGCCCTCGCCGCCGAACTGGCCGGCGTGGAAAAGATCGTCGGTGCCTTCCTGGCAGGCCTGGCTGTGAATGCGGTGTTGCCGGAAGGGCGGGTGAAGGAGCAGGTGATTGTGGTGGGCGCCAGCCTGTTCATCCCGGTCTTCTTCATCGACCTGGGGCTGATGCTGAATCTGCCGGTGTTTGCCCGCACCATGGTGGGATCGCTGTTTGCCTTGCTGCTGATCGCCATCCTGATCGGCAGCAAGGGGCTCGCCGCCTGGTGGGCCGGACGCCTCTACCGCTACAACGACGCCCAGATCCTGACACTGTGGTCGCTGTCGTTGCCCCAGGTGGCCGCCACCCTGGCCGCAACCTTCGTGGGGTTCCGCGGCGGGCTGCTGGATGAGCAGATGCTCAACAGCGTACTGGCGCTGATGGTGGTGACGGCCAGCCTGGGGCCCTGGCTCACTGCCCGGGCGATGCCCCGGCTGGGGGCGGCATCCGCCGTCGCTCTGACCCCGGCGACCGACGGCCAACTGGCCCTGCAGCGGCAGGGTTTGGCGGTGCTGGTGCCGATCGCCAACCCGGACCAGGAGCGGCGCTTGCTGGAGCTGGCCCGCCTGCTGGCGGGAGCCGACGCCGCACCTGCAGGTCGGTTGCTGCCCCTCAAAGTGGTGGCTCCGGAGCGGGCCGCAGCCGGCCGCACCTGGCTGCAACAGGCACAAGCACTGGCACTGGCACAACAGTCCGGCCAGCCGCTGCTACGGGTCGACAGTGATGGAGCCCTGGGCATCGCCCGGGTGGCCCTCGAGCAGGATGCCGATCTGGTGGTGATGGGGCTGGCAGCACCCGACCGCCTGGGCCCACGACTCTTGGGTGAATGGCTGTTTGGCGATCTGGTGGATGCCACCTGCCGCCTGGTGTCCTGCCCGGTGGTGGTGGCCCGTCTGCTGCAAGACCCCAGCGCCAGCCAACGCCTGCTCGTGCCCATCAAGGATCTCAGCGCCGCGGCCCTGGAGCAGGTCCAGCTGGCCGAGCGCCTCGCCACCAGCAGAACCCAAACCAGAAGCCAATCCGGAGCCAGCACGGCAGCCCAGGCTGGAGCGACGATCACCGTGCTGCACCTGCACGACCCCCACCTGCCGGCCGCCGAGCGCGATCAGCTCAAGGCCCACCTGCAGCGCTGGGGGGAAGGTCCGGTGCCGGTGGAGATCGTGCTGCAGCCGAGCCAGGCCATCGAAGCGGATCTGCTGGCTGCCAGCGCCAGCCACGACCTGGTGATCCTGCGCTCCCAGCGGCGGGTTGTGGCCGGCCTGCCGATTGCCGCGAGCGACCGGGTGGGTCGGTTGCTGCGCCGACTGAACTGCTCCACGCTGGTGATCAGCGATCCCTTGCACAGCTGATGCCCTACCGCCACCTGCTCGTGCCCACCGACGGCTCCGAGCTCTCCGGCAAAGCCGTGCAGCAGGCCGTGGAGCTGAGCCAGAGCCTCGGGGCGCGACTCACCGTCTTCCACGTGCAGACCAACTTCCCGATCTCCCTGGTGGGCGTGGGTGAACTGGTGGATCCCCACACCGTGGATGCGCTGGTGACAGCGGCGCGGGACAACGCCCAGCAGATCCTGGCGGAAGCCGCGGCCGTGGCCCAGGCCGCGGGAGTGCCCTGCGACCAGGACACCGTTGTGCACGCCCTTCCCTATGCGGCAATCGTGGAGGCCGCCGGCCGCCACGGCGCCGATCTGATCGTGATGGCCTCCCACGGCCGCCGCGGGCTGGAGGGGGTGCTGCTGGGCAGCGAAACCCACCGGGTGCTCACCCACAGCGCTTGCCCGGTGCTGGTGGTGCGCTGAGCCCGCCCGGGGACAGCTCGGGGCCTGCCTCTACGCTGCCTGCCAGTGCAACAGGCGAGCCGGTGGCGAAGGACGAAACGAGCAGGGGCGAGGAACTGCTGACGCTGGGCTGGACCGCCGAAGAAGTGCGTCAGTACGAAGAGCTCTGGGAGTACCGCCAGCGTTGGGGAGCCATCAACCTGGAGCCGGAAGACCGGGTGTTTCTGCGCCGGGCGGAGGCGGCCCTGCCCAAGCGGGCAGCCAGCGGCAAGGGCTCACTGAAAAAGTCGCTGAAGGAGAAGTCGCACTACCGCTGGCTGCGCTTCTACTGCGACGCCCTCCAGTCCGAGGCCGAGCGGCTGGGGCTGCAGCCCGGGGAAGAGGCGGCCTGGGTGATCCTGCTGGAGGAGGAGCTGCGCGCCCTCGACCATTACGAGCCGGTGCTGGGGCTGCCCGACACCCTCAAAGCGAAGGACCTGGCGCCGGCCCGGGAGGCCTGGATCGAGGCCGTTGCGGCGCAGGGGCGGGAGCTGAGCGTCGATTTCGAAGCACCGCTGCAGGCTCTCAAGCAACAGGAGACCACCAGCTGGAAGCCGCTGCGCAGCGGAGGAGCGTGCTCCTATCCGGTGCTTGACGCCGCCGCCGCCGCCGCCTTCCGCACCACGGTGCACCGCGAGGTGGCCCAGACGATCCGAGCCACCTTCCCCTCGCTGCAGGACAGCGACAAGCCCGAACCCCCGAGCGCCTAGGGCGCCGGGGCGCCGGCGCTGGCCTGCACCCGCACCGAAGGCACCTTCCAGATCCGCTCGGCGTAATCGCGGATCGAGCGATCGCTGCTGAAAAAGCCGCAGCGCATCGTGTTGTGCAGGGACATCCGGGCCCAGCGGCCGCGGTCGAGCCAGGCTTCATCCACGGCGTTCTGGGCGCGGCGGTAGTCGGCCACATCGGCCATCACCCGGAAGGGATCGTGGCTGGTGAGGCTGGCCAGCAGCGGGTGGAACAGCTCGCCATCCCCTTCGCTGAAATAACCCGAGCCGATCAGCTCGAGAGCCTGCCGCACCATCGGATCCTGCTCGATCCAGGGCATCGGGTGGTAGCCGCTGCGGCCCAGCTGCGCGATCTGCTCGGCGGTGTGGCCGAACAGGAAGAAGTTCTCGGCCCCAACACAGTCGCGGATTTCGATGTTGGCGCCATCGAGGGTGCCGATCGTGACTGCACCATTGAGCGCCATCTTCATGTTGCCGGTGCCGGAGGCCTCCTTGCCCGCTGTGGAGATCTGCTCGGAGAGATCCACGGCTGGATACACCAGCTGGCCCAGGCTGACGCTGAAGTTGGGCAGGAACACCACCTTGAGGCGACCCTCCATGGCGGGGTCGATGTTGACCACATCGGCAATGCCCACCAGCAGGCGGATGATCAGCTTGGCCAGGGCGTAGCCCGGCGCCGCCTTGCCGCCAAACACGAAGGTTCGGGGCGGCAGATCTTCACCGGCCCGCAGCCGCAGGTAGCGCTCCACGATCTGCAGCGCCGCCAGGTGCTGGCGCTTGTATTCGTGGATGCGCTTCACCTGCACGTCAAAGAGAGAGGTGTGGTCGACCAGCACGCCCAACTCCTGGCGCATGTGCTGTGCCAGACGCTGCTTGCCCAGGTCGCGCACCGCCTGCCAGCGCTCCAGGAAGGCGGGATCGTTGGCATGGGGCGCCAATCCCTCCAACGCCTCCAGGTGGGTGCGCCAGCGGTCGCCGATCACCTCATCGAGCAGGGCCGCCAGGGGCGGATTGGCCACCGCCAGCCAGCGCCGCGGTGTCACACCGTTGGTGACGTTGGTGAAGCGCTCCGGCCAGATCCGGGCGAGATCAGCAAACAGGTGCTGCTTCAGCAGGGTGCTGTGCAGCTCGGCAACCCCATTGACGTGGTGGCTGCCCACCACCGCCAGGTGGGCCATGCGCACGCGCCGCTGGGGCCCCTCCTCGATCAGGGAAATCCGCTGCAGGATCTGGGGATCACCGGGATAGCGAATCCGGGCCATGCGCAGGAAGCGCGTGTTGATCTCGTAGATGATCTCGAGCTGGCGCGGCAGCAGCTGCTCGAACAACTCCACCCCCCAGGTTTCGAGCGCCTCGGGCAGCAGGGTGTGGTTGGTGTAGCTGATGCTGGCGGTGGTGATCGACCAGGCGGTGTCCCAGTCGACGCCGTGCACATCCATCAGCAGCCGCATCAGCTCGGCCACGGCGATGGCCGGATGGGTGTCGTTGAGCTGCACCGCAAATTTGCGGTGGAAGTCGGTCACCGCCAACCCCTGCCCCCGCAGGATGCGGAACATGTCCTGCAGGGAGCAGCTCACGAAGAAGATCTGCTGCGACAGGCGCAACCGCTTGCCCTGCTCCAGCTCGTCGTTGGGATAGAGCACCTTGGAGAGGGTCTCCGCCTGCATCTTGCGCAGCACGGCCCGGGTGTAATCGCCGGCGTTGAAGGAGGCGAAATCGAAGGCCTCGGGCGCCACCGCCGACCACAGCCGCAGGGTGTTGGCGGTGTTGACGCCGTAGCCCAGGATCGGTGTGTCGTAAGCCACGCCGATCACCGTGTGCTCGCCAATCTGCACCGGATAGCTCCACTCCGGCCGGATCACCTCCCAGGGATTGCCACGGGCCAACCAGGGATCGGTGCTCTCCACCTGCCCGTGGGGCGTGATCTGCTGGCGGAAGATGCCGAATTCGTAGCGGATGCCGTAGCCGATCGCCGGCAACTCCAGCGTCGCCATCGATTCCTGGAAACAGGCCGCCAGTCGTCCCAAGCCGCCATTGCCCAGACCGGGTTCGGGCTCTTCGGCGATCAGCGCATCGAGGTCGAGCCCCAGGGTGCGGCACGCCTCTCGAGCCGCATCCACCAGACCCAGATTGACCAGGTTGTTTTCCAGGTGGGGCCCGAGCAGGTATTCGGCCGAGAGATAGGTGGCCGTACGCACGCCCTCGCGGGTGTAGGTGTCGGCCGTGTCCACCCAGTTTTTGAGCAACCGATCCCGCACCGCCAGCGCCAGGCAGCGGTAGTGATCGTGGCGGGTGGCCAGGGAACTGGACTTGGCCTGGCTGAAGAAGAGGTGCCGCTGGATCGCTTCCACCAGGGCCTGGCTATCGGCTGAGGCCATCCCAGGCTCCCGCAAAGGGGAAGTCTGCAGGCGGTGGCTGACATCCGCAGGGGCGCGGTCACGGAGTCCAGACACGGGCAGGCACGAATTGCGCCAGCGGTATCAACCGCGGCAAAGCCTGGGGGGGTGACGGCTTTGGGTGGGTCTAAGTGATGTTCCAAGGCGAACTTCCCCATGCCTTCCCAGCCCCGTCTTCAGGCCCTCGACAAGATTCTCAGCCGGCCCGCCGCCACCACCGCTCCCATCCAGTCGCTCGATGAGCTCTGGGCCAGCGACGTCTTCACCCTCGACAAGATGAAGGCGGCGCTGCCGAAGGAGATTTTCAAGTCGGTGCAGCGCACCATCAACGAGGGCAGCAAGCTCGACGTGTCGGTGGCCAACGTGGTGGCCCAGGCGATGAAGGAATGGGCCACGGCCCGCGGCGCCCTCTACTACTCCCACGTTTTTTATCCGCTCACCAACTCCACCGCCGAGAAGCACGACGGCTTCATCTCGCCCCAGGGTGACGGCACGATCATCACGGAGTTCACCGGCAAGGTGCTGGTGCAGGGTGAGCCCGACGGCTCCTCCTTCCCCAACGGCGGCATCCGCTCCACCTTCGAGGCCCGCGGCTACACCGCCTGGGACATCACCAGCCCCGCCTGGCTGATGGAGACGCCCAACGGCGTCACCCTCTGCATCCCCACGGTGTTCGTGTCGTGGACGGGCGAGGCCCTCGACAAGAAAACCCCCCTGCTGCGCTCGATCGCCGCGGTCAACAAGCAGGCCCAGAGGCTGCTCAGCCTGCTGGGCGAAACCACCATCGCCCCGATCAACTCCAGCTGCGGCGCCGAGCAGGAATATTTCCTGATCGACAACGCCTACGTGCCCCTGCGCCCCGACCTGCTGCTGGCCGGCCGCACCTTGTTCGGACGCCCCTCCGCCAAGGGCCAACAGTTCGACGACCACTACTTCGGCGCCATCCCGGAGCGGGTGCAGGTGTTCATGCAGGAGGTGGAGCGGCAGATGTACCGCCTGGGGATCCCGGCCAAAACCCGCCACAACGAGGTCGCCCCATCCCAGTTTGAGATTGCGCCCTTCTTCGAGGCGGCCAACGTCGCCACCGACCACCAGCAGCTCACCATGACCATCCTTCGCAGCACAGCGAAGAAACATGGTCTGGCCTGCCTGCTGCACGAGAAGCCCTTCGCCGGCATCAACGGCTCCGGCAAGCACGTCAACTGGTCGATCGGCAACGCCACCCAGGGGAACCTGCTCGATCCGGGCAAGACGCCCCATGAAAACCTGCAGTTTCTGATGTTCTGCGGAGCGGTGATCAGGGGCGTGCACCTGTATGGCCCCCTGCTGCGGGCCGTGATCGCCACCGCGAGTAACGACCACCGGCTCGGCGCCAACGAAGCGCCCCCGGCCATCATTTCGGTGTATCTGGGCAGCCAGCTGGAGGATGTGTTCAACCAGATCCGCGAGGGCCGGCTCTCCGGCTCGGCCCTCGGCGGCGTGATGAACTTCGGGGTCGACACCCTGCCGGAATTCGACAAGGACGCCGGCGATCGCAACCGCACCTCACCCTTCGCCTTCACGGGCAACCGCTTCGAGTTCCGCGCCGTGGGCTCCAACCAATCGGTGGCTGGCCCGCTTGTGGCCCTGAACGCCATCCTGGCCGATTCACTCGGCTGGATCTCCAGCGAACTGGAGGCCAAGCTGGGCAGTGGCTATGACCTTGAGGAAGGAGCTCTGGCCGTGCTCAAGACCCTGATCGAACAGCACGGCGCCGTGGTGTTTGGCGGCAACGGCTATTCGGATGAGTGGCACCGCATGGCCGTGGAGGAGCGGGGCCTGGAAAACCTGCGCACCACCGCCGATGCCCTGCCGGTGTTGGAGCGCCCGGCCATCCGCGAGTTGTTCGAACGCACGGGCGTGCTCTCGGCCGTGGAGCTGCAGAGCCGCTTCGAGGTGTATGCCGAGCAGTACATCCTGGCGATCGATGTGGAAGCCAAACTGGCCGTCCAGATCGCCCGCACCCACGTGTACCCGGCGGCGATCCGCTACCTCGGCGAACTCGCAGAATCCTTGCAACTGCAGAGTTCCCTGGGCATCCAGGTGTCCCCGGAAACCTCCAAGGAGGTGGCTGGTCTCTGCCAGTCGTTGATGGACATCAGCGGCCAGCTGCAGAGCGCCATCGACCATCCCCCCCACGGCACCGAAGCCCATTTGCACTACAGCGCAGACACTCTGGTGCCCTTGATGGCGGACCTGCGTGCGGTGGTGGATGGCCTCGAGGCCCTGGTCGACGACAACCTCTGGCCCCTGCCCACCTACCAGGAGATGCTGTTCGTGCGCTGAGTCACTGCAGGACCGTCACTGCGGGAAGACGTCAATGCTGGCGAGTTCGCGGTAACTGGGGTCGGCCATGGTGTCGACCTCAAACCAGGTCCAGGTGGCACTGGGTTGGGGAGTCCGGCTGAGCAGTGGCCACTCGATGCGCCGGCGCTGGTAGGTCAGCCCCACGCAGGTCAGCGCCTCGTCGTCGGCCATCAGTGACCACAGCACATGCACCTCGCCGCGGTCGTAGGCGATCGGAGCCTCCTGAAGGCCCTGCTCCGGCAGCCAACCCGGTGCCAGGGTCAGGGCTGTCTGGTTGTCCCAGCACAGGTAGGTGCCGTTTTCGGTGGGATAAAACCAGCAGGTTTCATTGGCGGCTTCAGCCAACGGGAAACGATCGAGCAGCTGCACGGTCTGCACCTGGAGAGGTGGCTCCTGCCCCTGCCCCTGCCCCTGCCCCTGCC
>Ga0169931_10004230_pt1 | contig 22412 bp, 17 predicted proteins | sample Kivu_15m_20L_FD_129675 | JGI IMG/M metagenome (GOLD analysis project Ga0169931, IMG submission 129675) | Freshwater microbial communities from Lake Kivu, Western Province, Rwanda to study Microbial Dark Matter (Phase II) - Kivu_15m_20L... | ecosystem: Environmental > Aquatic > Freshwater > Lake...
ACAAGCTTTGGGAGGAGTGGCACCAACATGGCAAAAAAGACCATCAGCAGGGATCCGTCGAAACTCCGTTCGCGGCAGTGGTTCGCCAACCCGGACAACCCGGACATGACCGCGCTCTACCTCGAGCGCTACATGAATTTCGGTCTCTCACGCGAGGAGTTGCAGTCTGGCAAGCCCATCATCGCGATCGCGCAATCGGGCTCGGACCTGTCGCCCTGCAACCGTCACCACCTGCGCCTCGCCGACCGTGTGCGCGAGGGTATCCGCGAGGCCGGTGGCATCGCCTTCGAGGTGCCGCTGCACCCGATCCAGGAAACCGGCAAGCGGCCGACCGCGGCGCTCGACCGCAACCTCTGCTATCTGGGCCTGGTGGAGCTGCTCTACGGTTACTTCATCGACGGCGTGGTGCTCACCACCGGATGCGACAAGACCACCCCGGCCCAGCTGATGGCGGCGGCCACGGTGGACATCCCGGCCATCGTGCTGTCGGGTGGCCCGATGCTCAACGGCTGGTTCCGCGGCGAGCGCACCGGCTCGGGCACCATCGTGTGGAAGGCGCGCCAGCTGCTGGCGGCGGGCGAGATCAATCATGAGCAGTTCATCGAGATCATCGCCTCCTCCGCACCGTCAGCCGGGCACTGCAACACCATGGGCACCGCCTCCACGATGAACTCGCTGGCCGAGGCCCTGGGCATGTCGCTGCCCGGCAGCGCCGCGATCCCGGCGCCGCACCGTGACCGCGAGGCCAACGCCTACGCCACGGGCAAGCGCATCGTCGAGATGGTGTGGGAGGATCTGCGCCCGTCGAAGATCATGACCCGCGAGGCCTTCGAGAACGCGATCGTGGTCAATTCCGCCATTGGCGGCTCGACCAACGCCCCGATCCACCTCAACGCCATCGCCAGGCACATCGGCGTGAAGCTCACCAACGACGACTGGGAGAAGGTCGGCTACGACGTTCCGCTGCTGGTCAACATGCAGCCCGCGGGCGAGTACCTGGGTGAGGAGTACTACCGCGCCGGCGGCGTGCCCGCGGTGGTCAACGAGCTTCTCAAGGCCGGCAAGATCCGCAAGAACACCATGACCGTGAACGGCAAGTCCCTGGCCGAGAACTGCAAGGCGACGCCGGTGCAGGACCCGCTGGTGATCTGGCCCTACAAGAAGCCGATGAAGGCCCAGGCAGGGTTCCTCAACCTCAAGGGCAACCTGTTCGACAGCGCGATCATGAAGACCAGCGTGATCTCGCAGGCGTTCCGCGAGCGCTATCTGTCGAATCCGAAGGATCCGAACGCCTGGGAGGGCCGGGCCATCGTGTTCAACGGCCCCGAGGACTACCACGACCGCATCGACGATCCCAAGCTCAAGATCGACGAGAACTGCATGCTGTTCGTGCGTGGCGTCGGCCCAAAGGGCTATCCCGGTTCGGCGGAGGTGGTGAACATGCAGCCGCCAGCGGAGATGATCAAGCGCGGCGCCACCGAACTGCCCTGCATCGGAGACGGCCGCCAGTCCGGCACCTCGGGGTCACCGTCCATCCTGAACGCCTCGCCGGAGGCGGCGAGCGATGGCAGCGGGCTTGCCATCCTCAAGACCGGCGACCGGGTGCGCATCGACCTCAACAAGCGCACCGCGGACATCCTCATCACCAAGGAGGAGTACGCCAAGCGCATGGCAGCGCTCAAGAAGAAGGGCGGCTACGCCGTGCCGGAGAGCCAGACGCCGTGGCAGGAGATCCAGCGCGGCATGGTGGATGAACTGTCCAACGGCATGGTGCTCAAGCCTGCCGTGAAGTATCAACGCATCTCGACCACCAAGGGCGTTCCGCGCGACAACCACTGATCGCCCGGGTGTCGCAGCCCGGCGGGCAGTCCGCGTGGTGACCTGTGCGCCCCGGACTGTCGGACGGCCACCCGCGAGGGTGGCCGTCTCTCCATGTGCAGTCCGTCAACCGGCAGCGAGTGCAGCGCTGACGATGGCCTGCGCCTCGCGCAGGATGGATTCGAGGTGTGCAGGGCCGCCGAAGCTCTCGGCATAGAGTTTGTAGATGTCCTCGGTGCCCGAGGGGCGGGCGGCGAACCAGCCGCGTGCGGTGACGATCTTGAGGCCACCGATGGCGGCGCCGTTGCCTGGCGCGTGGGTCAGGCGCGCCAGGATCGGATCTCCCGCCAGATGGGTGCTGGTGACAGCCTCCGCGGTCAGGCGCCTGAACGCGGCCTTCTGCGCCGGCGTCGCGGCCGCATCGATGCGGGCGTAGTCCGACGCTCCGTGCCGCGCCACGAGGCCGGCGTGTGCCTGCCCGGGATCGACGCCGGTGACCGCCCGGATTTCCGCAGCCAGCAGGGCCAACACGATGCCATCCTTCTCGGTGGTCCCGGCCGTGCCATCGCGCCGCAGGAAACTCGCGCCAGCGCTCTCCTCGCCACCGAAACACAGGCTGCCGTCGAGCAGCCCGGCGGAGAACCACTTGAAGCCGACCGGCACCTCCACCAGCCGCCGTCCGCAGGCGGCGACCACGCAGTCGATCAGGGCGCTGGACACCAGCGTCTTGCCGACGGCCGCCGTGGCGGGCCAGCCACTGCGGTGGGCACACAGGTAGTCGATCGCGACGGCAAGATAGTGGTTGGGGTTCATCAGGCCGACGGACGGCGTGACGATGCCGTGGCGGTCGACGTCGGCGTCATTGCCCCAGGCGATGTCGAAGCGATCCTTGAGCGCCACCAGGCTGGCCATGGCGTGGGCACTTGAGCAGTCCATGCGGATGCGGCCGTCGTGGTCGAGGGTCATGAAGCCGAAGGCCGGATCGACGCGCGGATTGACCACTTCGAGATCCAGCCCCCAACGCTTGGCGATGGCGGGCCAGTAGGCCACCGCGGCACCACCCATCGGATCCACACCGATGCGAAGGCCGGCGCGCCGGATCGCCTGCATGTCCACGACGGTGTCGAGATCCTCTACATACGGGGTCATCAGATCTTCCTGCCGCAGGCAGGAGGCGGCCATGGCCTGGCCACTCGGCAGACGCCGTACACCGGCGTTGCCGGCTTCCAGCAGGGCGTTGGCGCGGCGCTCGATCCAGCCGGTGACGTCGGTGTCGGCGGGGCCGCCATGGGGCGGGTTGTACTTGATGCCACCGTCTCGCGGCGGGTTGTGCGATGGCGTGATGACGATACCGTCCGCCTGCGCGCCGCCAGCGCGGTTGTGGACCAGGATGGCGCGCGAGATCACCGGAGTGGGCGTGAAGCCGTCTCCCGCCTGGATGCGCGTTTCCACGCCATTGGCGACAAGCACCTCGATCGCGGTGGCCTGGGCCGGCCCCGACAGAGCGTGGGTGTCCTTGCCCAGAAACAGGGGGCCGGCGATGCCCTGTTCGCGCCGGTGGTCGCACACCGCCTGGACGATGGCGAGGATGTGGGCCTCGTTGAAACTCCGATCCAGGGCACTGCCGCGGTGACCACTGGTGCCGAACGACACCCGATGCCGCGGGTCCGCAGGGTCGGGCGTGTCGCGATAGGCGGCCAGCAAGGCGGGGATGTCGGTCAGGGCCGACGCCGGGGCCGGCTGGCCGGCGAGCGGGTGGGTCATGGCGCACCTCCGAGGAGACGAGTGCCGCCTTCGGCACCCCCGTGGATGGAGGCTGCCATGGTACCTCCCTGGCGCTGGCCCCGGCTTCTCAGCCAGTCCAGCCCGGACCTCAGGCGACGGCGCGCTGACGACGTCGCGCCAACGCTGCGATCACCGCCAGCCCGGCCGCGGCCATGCCCCAGGTGGCGGGTTCGGGAACCGCGGCGGTCATAGCCAACTCGAACCGGTCACCAGCCGCGAGACCCGCCAGCGGGATTGCCCAGTCCGATGCGGCCCCGGTGAACAGCGGATCGCCAAGATAGGCCTGTGTCGTCAGCGACGGTGCGAAGTCCAGGCGAACCTTCCCGGGTCCGGACACGATCATCGCAACACCGCCATCGTTCGAGGCCGCGCTGCCGGCGAGCAGGCCGGCCGCGCCGGTATCGATCTCCAGCCAGGCAAATCCTGCCCCGGAAAGATTGTCGACAATGCTGTTGAACCCGGCGCTTCCGCGGGTCACGTCCGCCGCGTCCAACTCGTAGGTCAGAAAGATGGTGCCGGGCGCGGTGAAAGCGATGTCCACAGCCACCATTTCAGGTGTGCTGAAGTCGAAGGTCACGGTGCCGGGACCGACAGGTCCGCCGACGAGACTGAGAGCGCTGGCGCTCCCGGGAACCAGGCAGGCGCAGAGGGCGCCGGCCAGCACGATGCTACGGATCGAATCTTTCATGTCAGGTCACCCTCGGTCTTGTTTTGGGGCTCCGCTCGGCTGGACTTCGCGCATGCTGCCCAGTTGAGAGTCTAGGCGCGGCATGTGACGTGACGACCATGGCGAGCTGATCCGGCCGGCCCAGGAAAGCCGGCCGCCACTTCATCGTCATGACACCGCGCGCAGTGATACTGGGCCCTCACAACCTCGCCGGAGTGCCGTCATGCCGTTCCGTGAATCCCTGCATCGCCGCGATTTCATCCGTGGTCTGGGCGCCCTGGGCGCCGCCGCGACCGCCCTGCCCGCCGCGGCCTCGGACGGCCCCTTCCAGTTCCTGCACGGGGTGGCCAGCGGGGACCCCCTCGCCGACCGCGTGATCATCTGGACGCGCGTCACGCCTCAAGTCCAGGCCAGTGTCCCAGTCGTGTGGGAGGTGGCCGCCGATGACGCGTTCCGGCGTGTCCTGCGCCGGGGACGGGTGCTGACCAGCGCCGGGCGGGACTACACCGTCAAAGCCGACGTCATGGGCCTGCCAGCCGGCGCGACGCTTTACTACCGGTTTCTCGCGGGCAGCGTGGTCTCACCGATCGGACGTACCCGCACCCTCCCGACCGGGGCACTGGACCAGTTGAAACTTGCCGTCTTCTCCTGCTCGAACTATCCGGCCGGCTACTTCCACGCCTATGGTGAAGCGGCGAGACTCGAGGACGTGTTTGCGTCAGTGCACCTCGGAGACTACATCTACGAGTATGGGCGCGACGGGTATGCATCGGAGTCCGCGTCCTCCATGGGGCGGGAGGTGAACCCTGCGGGCGAGATCGTGGCCTTGAGCGACTACCGCCAGCGGTATGCGCAATACCGCACCGACCCGGACCTGCAGGCGCTGCACGCGGCCATGCCGATGATCGCGGTGTGGGACGACCATGAGATCACGAACGACGCGTGGAAGGATGGCGCCCAAAACCACCAACCCGCGACGGAAGGCGACTACGCGCTGCGAAAGGCCGCTGCGGTTCGCGCCTACCACGAGTGGATGCCTACCCGCGTGATCGATCAGGCCAGGCCGGACCGTCTCTACCGGTCGTTCGCTTTCGGTGATCTCGTGTCCCTGCACATGCTGGACACGCGCCTGATCGGCCGCGACCAGCAGCTCGATTACGCAAATTTCTTCGGCGCCTCGGGCTTCGACGCCGCAGCATTCCAGGCCGCCCTGACCAACCCGGCGCGGCAACTGCTCGGCGCTGAGCAGACCGGGTGGCTGCAGACCCAGGTTGCGGGCTCAGGCGCGCGCTGGCAGATGCTCGGCCAGCAGGTGCTGATGGGGCGCATGAACATCCCGGCGCCTCTGGTGCTTGGGCAGATCACTTTCTCGGCCTATGTCGCCCTGCTGCAGAAAGCCGCCACCACGCCCCAGCTGCTGACCAGCACCGAACAGGCCATCCTCGCCCAGCCTGCAATCCCCTACAACCTCGACGCCTGGGACGGCTACTTCGTGGCCCGCGAGGTCGTGCTCGGCATGATGCGCGGCATGAACCGCAACCTCGTGGTGCTCTCCGGCGACACCCACAACGCCTGGGCCAGCGATCTCACGGACATCGCGGGCAACCGCATCGGGGTGGAGTTCGCGACGGCGTCGGTGTCCTCGCCCGGGCTGGAAGCCTATTTCCCGAACGAGAACCCGCTGGCGGTCGCTGCCGGGCTGACCCAGATCATCGGACCGCTGCAGTATGCCAACACCGGGGATCGGGGCTTCATGCTGGTGACCGCAACCCATTCGGAATGCAGCGCACAGTGGATCTACGTGAGCAACGTCAAATCCACTGGTTATTTCCGGTTCGATGGCCCCCGCTGGAAGACACTGCCTGGATCGGAGAACAGACGCCTCGTTTCCGCCTGATGCCGGTCATTCCGGCGTCACCTCGAACCACGGTGGTGTTGCGGTCGAACGCGGCCTGGCGTTCGACCGCAACGGAAGTTCAGCCCGGCGCGACGAGGCGGCCACGCTGGTAATCCTCCACAGCCTCGCGCAACTGCGCCTCGTTGTTCATGACGAAGGGGCCGTACTGAGCGATCGGCTCACCGAGTGGCCGCCCCGCGATGAGCAGAGCCCTCGTGGGGGCGTCACCGGCCTGCATGGCGACACCATCGCAGTCTGGCGTGTTGGCCAGGATGGCCATGCGCTGCAGCGGAACGGCTGTGCCGGCGATGGCGAGGCTGCCCCGGTAGACGTACACGAAGGCATTGTGGCCGGGCGGCATGGGCTGTTCGAAGCGGGCACCGGGGTCGAGGTGCACATCCAGATACAGGGGCTCGGTGACATCGCGCTGCATGGCACCGGCCACACCGTGGCTGCGGCCGGCGATCACCCTGACCGTCACGCCGCCCCCGGTCCACTCGGGGATCTGTCCGGACGGAATGTCCCGATACCAGGCCGGGATCATCTTGTCGCGGGCGGGGAGGTTCAGCCACAGCTGGAATCCCTCCATGCGGCCCTCTTCCTGCTCCGGCAGTTCGCTGTGGATCACCCCCCGCCCGGCCGTCATCCACTGCACGCCGCCATTGGTGAGCAGACCCTCGTTGCCGGCGGAATCGCGGTGACGCATGCGCCCCGCGATCATGTAGGTGACTGTCTCGAAACCACGGTGTGGGTGCGAGGGAAAGCCGGCGATGTAGTCGTCCGGGTTGTCGGTACCGAAGGCGTCGAGCATGAGGAAGGGGTCGAGCCTGCGCTGCAGGTTGTTGGTCAGCACACGGGTGAGCTTGACGCCCGCGCCGTCGCTGGTGGCCTGCCCGGCGACGACGCGCTCCACCGGGCGAGGGACGCGCACTTCCATGGACGATGGTTGGCTGAGGGTCATGATGTTCTCCGCGACTGGACGACCGGCGCCCGGACCGGGCGCAGTGGCACAGGATGACAGCAACGAGGCAGTGATGTTCCCGGCAGGCCGGGACGCGTTGCCGCGTGGACGCCGCAGGCAAAAACCGACCTGATCCGTAAGAGGGGCATCAGCCGATGGACGGGGTCAACACGCCGTCATGCCGCCCCGTGATCATCTGCCGAGGCGGCCGACCGGTTGCACTGGCAAGCATGTGGGCAGTGCGCCCGTTTGCTCTCGTGCGCCGTCGTGACAGCCTGAAGTGCACAACACACAGGAGACCACCATGAAACGCGTCGGCATCGGCACACTCATCTGCGGCTTCGTCACGGCACCGGCTCTGGCGGCCGATCCCGTCTCGGTGCGATTCGCCACCTTCAACGCTTCATTGAACCGCGATCTGAGCGGTCAGCTCCTGAGCGATCTCGCCAGTCCGCTGTCGGGCACGAACCGGGTCCGGCAAGCGCACAACGTCGCCGAGATCCTCCAGCGGGTCAACGCCGACGTGCTGCTGGTCAACGAATTCGACTTCGACCTGGCCGGTGTGCCGACGGCGAGTGGAACACCGATGCCGCTGGGTTACTCCAGCCAGGCTGCGGCGTTGTTCCAGGATGGATTCCTCTCCGCCAGCCACGGCAGCGCCGTGCGCGGAACGACAACTCCCCTGCACTACGCCCACCGCTACACGCCCAACACCAACACCGGTGTCGCCTCCGGGCTGGACCTCAACAACAACGGATCTGCGGTGACCACGCCGGGCGCCGCCGGTTACGGTGACGATGCCTGGGGCTTCGGCAACTTTCCCGGGCAGTTCGGGTTCACCATCTACTCCAAACACGAGATCGTGGGCGTGCGCAGCTTCCAGAACTTCCTCTGGAAGGACATGCCCGGCAACCTGCTGACCAGCGATCCGACCAGCGGTGCCAACAATCTGGCCAACTTCTACTCGCCGGCCGAGATCGACAGCCTGCGCCTGTCATCCAAGAACCACGTGGCGGTGACGGTGCGCATCAATGGACAGGACGTGCACTTCCTGACTGCGCACCCGACGCCGCCCACGTTCGATGGTGCCGAGGATCGCAATGGCAAGCGCAACCACGACGAAATCCGCCTGTGGGCCGACTACATCTCCGGCGCCAGCTATCTGTATGACGATCAGGGCGGCACCGGCGGCCTGGCGCCTGGATCGCTGTTCGTGATCGCGGGCGATTACAACGCCGACCCGTTCGACGGCGACAGTTTCAAGGGTGTGATCGGCGGCACCAGCTACAACGCCATCAACCAGTTGCTTGCGAACCCACTGGTCAATACCAGCCTCACCCCTTCAGCGCCGGGCGGCCTGGACGCAGTGGACCATCCGAGCAACAACGGGACCGCGAACCTCTCCCACGTCGGCGATCCGACCCACGACACGGCCGACTTCTCGGATTCCGCACCGGGCAACCTCCGCGTCGATTACGTGCTGCCCTCGGCCAACCTGCCCATGACCGGGGCGGGCATCTTCTGGCCGGCCGACCCGGACCGCGCCGCACCCAATACGACTGGCGACCTGTATGACCTGGTCGGCAACTTCCGCGACCAGAACCTGTATGCGAATTACCCGAGCTCCGATCACAAGGCGGTGTGGGTCGACGTCGAGATCGCGCCGATTCCGGAACCGGAGACCTGGCTGATGCTCGCCGCCGGTCTTGGGCTCCTGGGTGCGGTCACGCGCCGGCAGTCGTCGCGCTGATCGCTCGGGCAGGCCGCCAATGACATCCGGCCTGCCCGTCCCGGTCAGTCATTCCAACCTTCCGGGAGAGACGAGGATCCACGCAGAAGGGCGGACTGCCCTCGCGCAGAGGGCTGCACCGCCCCGATGCAGCGAGTGCTCGTCTCCTGGCCCGTGATCATGCGTGGACCCGTCCCTCGTCCTTGTTCCCGAAAGACGGTCGGACAAAAAATGCAGCCCACGGATGGGCTGCATTTTTTTCTTCGTGGCCGTGCCGGACGCAGGCATGGCCCTCTTGCAGGATTCAGCGGCGGCTACGGCGCCGTGCGGATGCAGCCAACAGGCCGAGCCCGCCGAGCACCAGCGCTGCGGAACCGGGCTCCGGCACGGGGGTGACGGACAGGCTGAAGTTGTCGATGGCGAGCCCGTGGTCGTTGCCCAGGTCGTTGCGTTCGGTCCAGCGCAGCCACAGGGTCTCTCCGGGCTGCCAGGACACGGCAACGCCGCCACCGAGACCGGCCACACGACCGGCCGCATTACCGTCGACGATCGCGGCTGTGCTGCTGAAGACCGGGGAGGACCAGTCGAAGCCGGCCCCGGCAGAAGTCCAGCTGGCGACAGCGCCGAAGGCGGCGCCGAACCCGTACTCGAACACCATGGGCTGGGCGCTGGTGTGGCCGCCGTTGCGCCACTGCTCGCCGTCGAAAGCGAGCTCGAAACCCGTGAACGCCACACCAGCCGCATTGGTCACTGCGAACGCGATGTAGCCAGCGATGCTGCCTGCCGCTGGCGAACCGAAGTAAGTCCCGCCGGAACCCACGCCACCGAGGGCACGGTCCGGTGACCCCGTGGCGCCGAAACTGTAGAAGGCGCCCGTGTTGCTGGTGCCGTTGTCGGCGCGATAGCTGGTGACCGGGCTCCCTGCCGCCGTGAACAGCGACCAGCCTGGCAGGGTGATGTCGTTCGACCACACGTTCGACGTCCCGGATGTCGCCAGGGAGTCGAAGTTCTGTGTAATGGCAGTGGACGGGTCGGTGATGCCGACAGCGGCACGCGCGCTGGTGGCGGCAGCCACGGACAGCGCGAGCACAGACAGAACGAATACAGTGTTTCGCTTCATGATTCCAGGTCTCCGGAGTTCGTGGGCCCAGGCGGGCGGCCGATCCAAGGTGCAGCTTGTGCAATGGACGATAGGCTGGCGGGATGACAAAGCCCCGCTGCCAGCACAGCCGTCGTCATGGTCTTTTCCGCCCACTGGCATTGCCGCGCCCGCATGCCGGCCCAGCATCCTGGACAGATCCAGGGTCGGGGAGTCTCCGTGGCTGTCACGCCTCGCCACCCCGTCCACCCGGGTCTCGTCTGCGGACCTTCGCAGGTTCATAATCCGGCCATGGAAGCTGCCGTCCCGACACTTCAGATCGACGATGAGCGCGTGCGCGTGACGCAGTGGCGTTTCGCGCCTGGCGCGTCGACCGGTTATCACAGGCACGAGTGGGATTACGTGGTGGTCCCGCTTCACGACGGGACACTTCGGCTGGTGGAGGCTTCCGGCACGCGAGAGGTGACCCTGAAGGCGGGCGTGTCCTACGCGAGGCCCGCCGGCGTGGAACACGAAGTGATCAACGCCAATGCCTTCGAGTTCGCTTTCGTTGAAATCGAGTTGAAGCCCTGAGCGGCTGGGCTCGTCTCCCTGACACGTCGGTAGAATCCGGACTCTGGATATCCTCCGCACAGGAGTCGTGATGACGACCGCACTGCTACGCAGCTTCTTCGGCGCGCTCGCATTCGCCACCCTCATGCTGCCGGCGTCCGCGCCGGCCAACATGGGCGACACCGGCGGCGCCGCCTCCACCGACGCCAATCTTTCCGCCGGCGCACAGGCGATCGAGGCGGGGGACTGGGAGGGGGCGATCACCGCCTTGAAGAAGGCCGTGGCCGCCAACCCGGGCAGTGCGGACGCCTACAACTGGCTGGGCTACGCCCACCGCAAGCTCGGCCGCTACCCGGAGTCGTTCAGCGCCTACCACGAGGCGCTGCGGCTCAATCCCATGCACAAGGCGGCCCACGAGTACATCGGTGAAGCCTATCTGCAGACGGACCAGCCCGCCAAGGCCGAGGCGCATCTTGCCGAACTCAAGCGGCTGTGCACGCCGATTCCCTGCGAGCAGTACAAGGACCTGAAGCGGGCCATCGACGCCTACCGGAAGGCGCACTGATGCCGGACCGACAGGCAGTGCGCGCGGTGGTCTGGGATTTCGGTGGCGTCTTCACCTCCAGCCCCTTCGTCGCCTTCGCGCGCTATGAGCGCGGCAATGGTCTGCCGGCCGACCTCCTGCGCACCGTCAACACGCACAACCCGGATGCCAACGCCTGGGCCCGTCTGGAGCGCTCGGAGATCACCCTCGACGAATTCGACGCCGCCTTCGCGGCCGAGTCCTCGGCGCTCGGCCACAGGGTGCCAGGGCGGGATGTGATCCGCCTGCTGTTCGGAGAGGTGCGCCCGGCCATGGTGGAGGCACTGCGCCGCTGCCGCGGCAACCTGCGCACCGCCTGCATCACCAACAACTTCGGCGCCATGGGGCCCGATGTGGTGTCACCCGACAGGGCTGCCGCCTGGCATGAAGTGGCCGGATTGTTCGAGTTCGTCCTCGAGTCGAGCAAGGTCGGGGTGCGCAAGCCCGAGCCGGCGATCTATCTGATGGCGTGCGAGCGGCTGGGTGTGCGACCGGAGGAGACGGTGTTCCTGGACGATCTGGGCATCAACCTCAAACCGGCTCGCGCCCTCGGCATGGCCACCATCAAGGTCGACGATCCGGACCGCGCCCTGGCCGAGCTCGAGGAACTCACCGGACTGCAGTTGCGCTGAGCCTGATCACCGGGCCGCGGGATGCCCGCCAGGCGCGCGACGGCGGCGCCAGAAATGGCGGGCGCAACACCCCGAGGCAGCAACCCGTGGCGCGTCACCGGATCACCGCACCCCATGGGCCAATGTTCGGGGCCGATCTGGCGGACACGTCCGGGTCAGGGCGACAGGGTCAGCCGCTCAGGGCCGGTCGGGCGGTCGCCGGGGCTTGCGTCCGGCCCGGGCAAAGGCGAGGTCGTGCAGCCCGGGGGGCAGGAGCTTCATGAGCCTTGCCACCACGCCCATCTGCCAGGGCACCACCGCATAGGGACGACGTGCGTCGATGACCCGCAGGAAGCGCCGTGCGGCTTCGTCGACATCCAGCATGAAGGGCATGGGATACGGATTCCCCGCGGTCATCGCAGTGTCGATGTAGCCCGGCAGGAGCGTGATCACGTCCACGCCCGTGCCCCGCATCTCCACGCGCAGGCTCTCTAGGTAAGCGATGAGGGCGGCCTTGGAGGCACAGTAAGCCCCCGCCCCCGGCAGGCCGCGCACGCCTGCGACGCTCGCCACGCCGACCAGCGCGCCGCGCCCGCGCGCCTGCATCGCCGCCACGAAAGGCTGGAAGGTCCGCACTGCGCCCATGAGATTGACGTCGAGGATCCACTCGCAGGTGTCGACGTCTGCTGCGATGGTGGTCAGGTTGCCGGCACTGACGCCGGCATTGGCGATCACGACATCGGGGACAGCGCAGGTGGCGAGGAAGTGCTCCGCCGCGTCGCGCACCGCCGCCGCATCGCGCACGTCGGCGCGGTAGATCTCGCAGGACACGGGCAGGCTGGCGGCCAGCCGCTCCAGCGACTCCCGCCGCCGGGCGAGCAGGCCGAGCCGCCACCCGCGCGCAGCATAGGCACGCGCCAGAGCCGCGCCAATGCCGTCGGAGGCGCCGGTGATGAAGGCGCTGCCCGGGACCATCACCGCAGACCAGGCCCGCCCGGACGGCGGCGGGCCACGGCGATCACTTGGCGGCCTTCTTGCGCTCCATGCCGATCAGTTCGTCGATGATCGCGTGGACGCGGGCAGTATCGGGGCTGCCGTTGGGCCCGAGGGCGAAGGACGGCCCGGTGAGGTACTTGCCGGCGACCGACACCGTGGGCGTGCCGCTGATGCGGTAGGCCTTGGTCATCTGCATGGCCCGCTGAACGCGGTTGTTGACACCGAAGGAGTCGTAGGCCTCGGCAAACTTCTGCGCGTCGATGCCGGACTGCTGGGCGACCCACTTGTCGAGCACGGGCCGGTCCCAGAGTTTGAGGCGCTTCTCGTGCACCGCCTCGTACACCTTGTCGTGGAAGGCATCGACCAGCCCCAGGGCCTCAAGCGCGTAATAGATCTTGGCCTGCGGGATGCGCGACTCGTCCCAGACGGTGGGCACGTAGCGGAAGTCGACATCCTTGGGTTTCTTCGCCTTCCAGCTGCGCATGGCGGGCTCGAAGTCATAGCAGTGCCCGCAACCGTACTGGAAGAACTCGAGCACCTCGATCCTGCCCGCGGTTTCCGGCGCCTGGGCCTGCGCCAGCGCCTTGTAGTCCTTGTCCGCCTCGACCCGGCCGAAGGCTACCCCTCCCGTCATGCCGAGAAAAACGCAAGCCAGCACCACCAGCGTTCGCTTCATCAAACACACCTCCTCGTTTAAGGCACCGCCTTCCGGTCCTGCACTTTGATCAGCGTGAACTCCATCTGGTTCTGCACCAGCTTTTCCTTGGCGGCGTTGAGGGGCTCGGATTCGTGGAACGGCCCCAGCCGGACGCGGTGCCATGTCTTGCCATCGGGCAGCTGCGCGGTCTGTATCTGCACCTCCACGCCTGTCAGCGCGAGGCGCGCCTTGAGGTTGTCGGCGTCATCGGCATTCTGGAACGCTCCCACCTGGAGAAAGTAGGAAAAAGCGGGCTTGTCGGGGACCGGCGTCGCGGCTTCCGGTGTCTTCCCCGTCTGTTCCTTGCCAGCGAGAATGCCGTAGAACGTGTAATCCGGCGCCTTGCCCGCCGGCTCGGCAGGCTCCTCGGGCACCACCCCGGCCGCCGGTCCCGGCCCGGCCCCGGCGGTTTCGGCCGGACGGGGTTCAGGCTCCGTTCTGGCGGGCATGGCGTCGATCACGGGCGCCTGCTGCGTCGGGACGAATGGGGGCGGCATCTTGAACAGGTAGATGGCCACACCGAGCGCCATGGCCAGACCAAGCACCAGACCGATCACGACCCCCACCAGCAGCGGACTGCCGGAGCGGCCCGAGCCCTTGGGGGGTGTCTTGTAGTCGCGCGAGGCCACGGCGATCACATCTTCTCGGGCGCGCCCACGCCCAGCAGCCCCAGCCCGTTGCGGAGCACCTGACGCACCGCGCTCACGAGGGCGAGCCGGGCCAGTTTCACGGGCTCTTCCGGCACGAGGAAGTGAGTGGCGTTGTAGTAGCTGTGAAACTCGCCGGCGAGATCGCGCAGCTGGAATGCCAGCGTGTGGGGTGCCAGTTCGCGGGCGGCCTGCTCGATGAGCTCTGGGAACTCGAGCAGGCGCTGCATCAGGGCGGTCTCCTGCGGTGCGGCAAGCGGGGAGAGATCGACCTGCGCGAGCGCGGCTGCGTCGCCGCCCCATTGCTGCATCACACTGCACACGCGGGCGTGCGCATACTGAATGTAGTAGACCGGGTTGTCGTTGCTCTGCGACTTGGCGAGATCGAGGTCGAAGTCGAGATGCTGGTCGCACTTGCGCGCCAGGTAGAAATAGCGCGTGGCGTCGGCCCCCACCTCGTCGAACAGATCCTCGAGGGTGACGAAGCTGCCGCTTCGCTTGCCCATGCGAACCGGCTCGCCCCCCCGGAACAGAGCCACCAGCTGGATGAGCGGCACCACCAGGACGCCGGGATCGTGCCCGAGTGCGGAGAGGGCTGCCTTGACGCGCGGGATGTAGCCGTGGTGGTCCGCGCCCCAGACGTCGATGACCTGGTCGAATCCCCGCTGGAACTTGTCGTGGTGGTAGGCGATGTCGGAGGCGAAGTAGGTGTAGAGCCCGTTCTCCCGCTGCACCACACGGTCCTTGTCGTCACCGAACGCGGTGGACCGGAACCAGCGCGCACCATCCTGGACGTAGAGATGGCCCCGCGCCTCGAGGAGTTCCAGGACCTCGGCCACCCGGCCGGAGTCGAACAGCGAGCGCTCGGAGTACCACATGTCGAAATTGACCCCGAACCGACCCAGCACGTCGCGGATCTGCTCCAGCTGACGCTCCAGCACGAAACGGGTCAGGTGGCCGAAATCGTCGCCCAGCAGACGCCGGGCTCGCTCGATCAGGGCATCCATGCGCTGCTCCACCGCAGCCTCGTCCCCTGCCGGTGCCGGGGGCAGGTCAGCCTCGACATCGGCAGCCAGTCGCACGAAACGGTTGCCGTCCACGGCACGGAGCTCTTCGGCGCGGGTGCGCACGTAGTCTCCCTGGTAGCCGTTGGCGGGAAAGGCCACGACCTCGCCGCACAGCTCCAGGTAACGGATCCATGCAGACACCGACAGGATGTCCATCTGACGGCCGGCGTCGTTGACGTAGTACTCGCGCTGGACCTCGTAGCCGGCAGCCTCGAGCACGTTTGCCAGGCTGTCGCCGAAGGCGGCGCCACGCCCATGGCCGACATGCAACGGCCCGGTCGGATTGGCGGACACATACTCCACCTGGACCCGGCGACCGTTGCCATGATTGCCGCGCCCGTAGGCGTCGCCCATGGTCAGCACGCGCCGAACGATTTCGGAGCGCGCCCTGGGCGTCAGGAACACGTTGATGAACCCGGCGCCGGCGATCTCGACCTTGTCGATACAGCTGGACTCCGGAAGCGCATCGACGATGGATTGCGCGATCTGGCGGGGGTTCTTCTTCAACACCCGCGCCAGAGGCATGGCGACGTTGCAGGCGAAATCCCCATGTGCGGCCGACTTGGGGCGTTCCAGGACCAAGGGCACCGACTCCGCCTCCGGACCCAGACCTTCCATGGCAGCGCGGAACAGGGCGACGAGGTGGGACCGGGTGTCGAGCGGGTGGGCGTCTGAGCGCATTGAGGCAAACCGGAAAAAGTGCCGAATTATAGCCCTGGCCCCGCGGCGACACGCGGGTGCGTGGAGACAGGGTTCAGACGTCTACAGGATCCACGTCGATGGACCAGCGAACCCGGCGCGATTGCAGGCCTGGCAACCAGTGCTGCAGCAGGCGCTGCAGGTCGGCGCGCTGCGCCGATTGCAGCAACAACTGACCGCGCCAGCGGCCCGCCAGGCGCGCCATGGGCGAGGGCACGGGGTCGTAGACAGCCACCGGTCCCGCAAGCGGCCGCGCCGAGCGCGCCGCAGCCTCGAGGAATTCGAATACGGGCGCACGCTCGACCGCCTCGGCACGCAGAACCGCCTGATGGGTCCAGGGCGGGAAACCAAGGGCACGGCGCTGCTCCAGCTGGGCGGCCGCAAAGTGCTCGAAGTCCTGGGCCAGCAGGGCTGCGTAGAGGGGATGTCCGGGCAGTGAAGTCTGAATCAGCACGGCGCCGGGCAGTTCCCCGCGTCCAGCCCTGCCGGCGACCTGCAGCAACAGGGCGAACAGCCGCTCCTCGGCACGGAAATCGGCGGCGAACAAGGCGGCGTCGGCATCCAGCACCCCCACCAGGGTAAGGCGCGGGAAATCGTGGCCCTTGGCCAGCATCTGGGTGCCCACGAGCAGGTCGATCTCCCGCGCCTGCACCTGCTGCAGCAGGCGGGCGAAGGCATCCTTGCCACGGGTGCTGTCACGATCGACACGGGCAACGCGAGCCTCGGGAAACCTCGCTGCCAGGGCGAGCTCCAGCCGCTGCGTACCCTGCCCGATGGGCAGGAGGTCCTGGTTGCCACAGCCGGGACACGCGGGAATCATGCGCTGCTCGTGACCGCAGTGATGGCAGCGCAGACGTCCGGCGGACAGGTGCACCGTGAGACGCGCGCTGCAGCGCGGGCACGGCGCCACCCACCCGCAAGCCTGGCAGAACAGGGTGGGCGCGAAGCCACGCCGGTTGAGGAACAGCAAGGCCTGTTCGCCCCGGCCGAGGGTTTGTTCGATGGCTGTCGCCAGCGAAGCGCTCAGCCCGTCCTGCCCCAGACCCTCGCGGGTGTCGACCAGCCGCAGATCGGGCGGGACGGCATTCGGACGCTGGCGCAATTGGTGCAGCTGATAGCGCTGTTCGCCGGCGTGGCGCCATGTCTCCAGGGAGGGTGTGGCCGATCCCAGCACGATGGTCACGTCGCGCTGGCTGGCACGGGTCACGGCAACGTCCCTGGCGTGATAGCGCAGCCCCTCCTGCTGCTTGTAGGAGAGGTCGTGCTCCTCATCCACCACGATCAGCATCAGGCGCGGCATCGGGGTGAACACCGCCAGCCGGGTACCCAGCACCACGGCAGCGTCGCCACGGCTGGCGCGGGTCCAACGCTCCAGCCGTTCACCCTCGGACAGATTGCTGTGCAGGGACACCACCTTGTCGCTGCCGAAGCGCTCGGACACCCGGGCCTCGAGCTGGGGGGTGAGGTTGATCTCGGGCACCAGCAGCAGGGCCTGCCCACCCAGCGCCAGGGCTGTGGCCATCACCTGCAGATAGACCTCGGTCTTGCCACTGCCGGTGACTCCGTGCAGCAGGTGGACCTCGAAACGGCCGACAGTCGTGGCGATCCCGGCAACCGCCCTGGCCTGGGCTTCGGTCAGCGCGGGTCCGGGCGCCGGCACCGCCCCCGCGTCCCGGGCAGCCATGACGCCAGACCGATCCGTCAGCCTTGCCCAGCCACGCTCGATGAACGCCGGCAGGGCGCGACGCGGCCCCGCGCCGACCGCCTGGAGTTCGGCGGCACCCAGCACACCATGCGCGCGAAAGGCTTCCAGGAGGCAGCGCTGCGCCGCCGCCCGGATCGGCAGGGCCTCGGGCGCCACACCCTCACCCAGTGGTGTGAGCGTGTAGGCGCGCTCACGCGAAGAACGCCCCGCGGTAACGCGTCGCAAGCCCGTCGGCAAGGCCGCATGAATGGCGGCCCCGAGAGCATGACGGTAGTAGCGGCTGCAGAACGCGGTCAGACGCAGGAATTCCTCGGGCAGCGGCTCGGCCCGGGTGGAGATCCGCTCGATGGCCTTGAGTCGCTCGGTGGGCACCTCGGACGACCCCGGATGGTCGATGACCACCCCCACCCGGTGACCACGGCCAAAGGGAACGACGACCAGTTGCCCCCTGGCCGTCTGCATGCCGGGTGGAATCCCGTAATCGAACAACTCGTCCACCGGGACATCGAGCGCGACGCGCGCAAGTGACGGCGTGGACATGGAGAAGTCAGGGCCCCGGCGTCAGGACCTGCGAAAACACGTCACGAGAAACCGCGAAGTCCCTGTTGATGAACGGAATTCACCAAGCGCCAGGGCTGTGGATAAATCTGTTGATTAAGCAGGCCGGAAAATGTCAAGAGAGGCCGCGCAACGGTGGCGGCCGACATCTCCAAATTCGCACTGAAAGTGTTTTTAATCATTTTGTTGCGGAGACTTGTTGCCATTCCATCGGGATAAATCACGCAACCCACGAAGGGATCTGGCGATTTGTGCATAACTCGCACACGGACACCCGCCCGTAACGGGCGTGCGCCTGTCAGTGATAACCCCGGGACAACTCGTGCACCGCGTCCACCAGTGCGCCGACGTTCTCGGGCGGGGTATGACGCGACACGCCGTGACCGAGATTGAAAACGTGGCCGGTCCCGGATCCGAAGGAGGCCAGCACCCTGGCCGCCTCACGCCTCACGGTCTCGGGGTCGGTCAACAGGATGCCGGGGTCGAGGTTGCCCTGGAGCGCAACCTGCCCGCCGACCCGGGCCCGGGCGGCGCCGATGTCCACGGTCCAGTCCAGTCCGAGCGCATCGCAACCGGTGGCAGCCATCCGTTCCAGCCAGCCACCGCCACCTTTGGTGAACAGGATGTTCGGCACGCGCTGACCGTCGCGTTCCCTGACCAGGCCTGCAACGATCTGCTCGAGATAGCGCAGGGAAAACTCGGTGTAGGCTGCGTCCGAGAGCACGCCGCCCCAGGTGTCGAACACCATCACCGCCTGGGCACCGCTCTCGATCTGGGCGTTCAAATACGCCGTGACCGCGCGCGCGTTGACCTCGAGAATCCTGTGCATGAGGTCGGGGCGTGCGTAGAGCATTTTCTTGACGCGCTCGAAGTCGGTGCCGCCGCGGCCCTCGATCATGTAGCAGGCCAGAGTGAAGGGGCTGCCGGAGAAGCCTATGAGGGGCACGGAGTTGTCCAGCGCCTTGCGGATGCTGGAGACCGCATCCATGACGTAGCGCAGGTGGTCCCAGGGGTCTGGCACGATCAGGTCGTTGATCTCCCATTCCTCGCGCAGGGGGCGTTCGAAGCGCGGCCCCTCACCCTCGGCGAAGTACAGGCCGAGCCCCATGGCGTCAGGTACGGTCAGGATGTCGGAGAACAGGATGGCGGCATCCAGCGGAAAGCGGGCCAGGGGCTGCAACGTGACTTCGGTTGCGAGGTCGGGGCTGCGGCACAGGGACATGAAATCACCCGCGCGTGCGCGGGTGGCGTTGTACTCGGCGAGGTAGCGGCCAGCCTGGCGCATGATCCAGATGGGCGTATGGTCGACCGGTTCACGGCGCAGGGCCCGGAGGAAGGTGTCGTTCTTGGGGCGGGACATGGAGGCAACCTCGATGGGGATGTCGGATCGGGCCGGGGGCCGAAAATGGGCCGGGGGGGCAGTGGCCCCCCCGGAAGATACCTCGAAAACGCCTGGCGCTCAGCGGGGCAGGTCGCTGGCCCCCATGAGGAACTCATCGACCGATCGCGCGCACTGCCGACCTTCGCGGATCGCCCAGACCACGAGGGACTGACCACGGCGCATGTCCCCGGCGGCAAAGACCTTCCCCACACTGGTGCGGTAGCTGCCCGCCCCCTCGGTACTGGCCTTGGCGTTGCCGCGACCGTCGCGTGTCACGCCGAAGGACTCCAGGATGGACTGCACCGGGGAGACGAAACCCATGGCGAAAAGGACCAGATCCGCAGGAATGTCGAACTCGCTGCCAGCGATCTCGACCATGCGCATCTGGCCGGTGGCCGGATCCTTCTGCCACTCGACGCGGACCCCGACCAGGGCGCTGACATGGCCATCACGGCCCTTGAACTCTTTCGTGGAAACCGCCCAGTCGCGCTCGCAGCCTTCCTCATGGGACGAGGAGGTGCGCAGCTTCAGCGGCCAGTAGGGCCAGGTCAGGGCCTTGTTTTCCTGGCCGGGCGGCTGGGGCAGCAGTTCAAACTGCGTCACGGAGGCTGCGCCGTGACGGTTGGAGGTGCCGACGCAATCCGAGCCGGTGTCACCACCACCGATCACCACCACATGCTTGCCGGTGGCCATGATCTGCCCCTCGACCCGATCCCCCGCCACGACCTTGTTCTGCATGGGCAGGAAGTCCATCGCGAAGTGGATGCCCTTCAGGTCACGCCCGGGAATCTGGAGATCACGCGGCTGCTCTGCTCCCCCCGAAAGCACCACCGCGTCGAATTCCGCGAGAAGCGCCTCCGGTGCGATGGTCTCGGCGGCATTGCTGCCGATCGACCCACCCGCGGGAAGGGTACCGACCAGCACCCGGGTGCGGAAGGTGACGCCCTCGGCCTCCATCTGGGCGATTCGGCGATCGATGTGGTGCTTGTCCATCTTGAAGTCGGGAATGCCATAGCGCAGCAAACCACCGACGCGGTCGTTCTTCTCGAACACCACGACGTCGTGTCCGGAGCGCGCAAGCTGCTGGGCACAGGCCAGTCCAGCCGGACCGGAGCCGACCACCGCCACCCGCTTGCCGGTCTTGCGGGCAGGGGGCTGCGGAACCACCCAGCCCATCTCCCAGCCCTTGTCGATGATGGCGTGCTCGATGGACTTGATGCCGACCGGATCGTTGTTGATGTTCAGCGTGCAGGCGGCTTCGCAAGGCGCAGGACACACGCGCCCGGTGAACTCGGGGAAGTTGTTGGTGGAGTGCAGGGTGGCGAGGGCCTGCCGCCAGTTCTGCTTGAAGACCAGGTCATTCCAGTCGGGAATGATGTTGTTGACCGGGCAGCCCTGCATGCAGAACGGGATGCCGCAGTCCATGCAACGCGCGCCCTGGGTCTTGGCCTCCTCGTCGGTTAGGTGGCCTACGAATTCGTGCCAGTGCTTGACACGCGACTCCCGGGGCTCGGTGGCCTCGGCCAGTCGCTGGTATTCCATGAAACCGGTGATCTTGCCCATCGTCTGCTCGGAGTTTGTGGTGAGGTTGCAGGGATGCCCATACGACCGCGTCAGGCGGCGATCTTCCGGTGCCTGGCGGCCAGTTCGCCGAGGGCACGCCGGTACTCGTTCGGGAACACCTTCACGAAACGCGGACGCCAGTCGCCCCAGTTGTCGACGATGGCGCGCGCCCTGGCGCTGCCCGACCAATGCGCATGGTTGGACAGGACATGGCGCAGCAGCGCTTCATCCGACTGCCCCAGATGCCAGAGGTCACGAGAGAGTTTCGCTTCCTGTTCGGACTCCGCCAGCACCGGCTCGAGCGACACCATGGCCGGGTTGCAGCGGGACGCGAACGTTCCGTCCTCGTCCAGCACGTAGGCGATGCCCCCGGACATGCCGGCCGCGAAATTGCGCCCGGTCATCCCGAGCACCACGACCGTGCCGCCGGTCATGTACTCGCAGCCATGGTCGCCGACGCCTTCGACCACCGCCAGCCCGCCCGAATTGCGGACGCAGAACCGCTCTCCGGCCACGCCGCGGAAGTAGCTCTCACCAGCGATGGCGCCATACATCACAGTGTTGCCGACGATGATGTTCTGTGAAGGATCGGCGCGGAACTTCGGCGAGGGCTGCACCACGATGCGGCCGCCGGACAGGCCCTTGCCGACGTAGTCGTTGGCCTCGCCGACGAGATCCAGGGTGATGCCGCGCGCCAGGAAAGCACCAAAACTCTGCCCGGCCGATCCCGCGAAACGCACGTGAATGGTGTCGTCCGCCAAACCCTCGTGACCGTAACGGCGCGCCACTTCGGAGGACAGCATGGTGCCCACCGTACGGTTGAGGTTGCGGATGGGCATGTCGATGGCGACTTTCTCGCGACGCTCGAGCGCCGGCTGGGCCAGTTCGATGAGACGGTGGTCGAGCGCCTTTTCGAGGCCGTGATCCTGGGACTCCACCTGATGGCGGGCGACCTCCCGGGGCATGTCCGGCAAGTGGAAGATGCGGGAGAAATCCAGACCGCGGGCCTTCCAGTGCTCTATGCCCGCCTTCATGTCAAGCAGATCGGCACGGCCGACCAGATCGACGAAGCGCCGGACGCCCAGCTTCGCCATGATGGCGCGCACTTCCTCGGCAACGAAGAAGAAGTAGTTCACCACGTGCTCGGGCTGGCCACCGAAACGACGACGCAGTTCGGGGTCCTGGGTGGCAACGCCCACCGGGCAGGTGTTGAGATGGCACTTGCGCATCATGATGCAGCCCGTGACCACCAGGGGTGCAGTGGCGAAGCCGAATTCATCTGCCCCCAGCAGGGCACCGATCACCACGTCCCGCCCGGTCTTCATCTGCCCGTCGACCTGGACGACGATGCGGCCGCGCAGGCGGTTGAGCACCAGGGTCTGCTGGGTCTCGGCCAG
>Ga0169931_10004231_pt1 | contig 22410 bp, 14 predicted proteins | sample Kivu_15m_20L_FD_129675 | JGI IMG/M metagenome (GOLD analysis project Ga0169931, IMG submission 129675) | Freshwater microbial communities from Lake Kivu, Western Province, Rwanda to study Microbial Dark Matter (Phase II) - Kivu_15m_20L... | ecosystem: Environmental > Aquatic > Freshwater > Lake...
CAGACTCAACTGGTGTAGAGGGAATCCCTAATTATGCAACATACTCAGAAAATTCATTGGGTTTCAGATGGAGAGATATTTATTCATATGGCTTCATTGATTCCTTGGGGTTCGGGGTTGATTATCCATTTTTGAATGGGGCTCATTATCCTTTCGAAACAACAATTTTCAGACTCATTCCTGAGGGCTCAAACGCTAATAGTTTCATAACAATTATACAGGACCCAACTATCGATGACTGTGAATAAATTTAAATTATTACTTAATCCTGATACGGCTAATCCAATTGCGGATAGATTTTTGAATATCCCTGTAGAACTTAAATGGGATTTGACTGGTCAAGATGACTCTATTGACGAAATACAAGAAGATGTAATCGAACAAGTGATAGGTAAACCCACGGATTATGAATGCGCACGATTTGCAAACGAAACCTATCCTAACACAACTAAAACAGACCTAAACTATAGTTTCTTTTTTTTTGTGGGTAACACAGGACTTTTGAACAATCCAAATGATTGGGTTACAAGTTATAACGCACAAAATTTTTCGGATAATGAAACCTATTACAACTCAAAGTCATTTACCAAATCTTTTTTCAAACTAGATTTATATGACTCGGATAATCCGACAAAACAGATTAATTATTTAACATTGATTTTACCAACCTCGAACTCTGCAATTTTGCAGGTTCCAAAATTTCTACAAAATACAACTAAACCAATTAAAATACCCAAATTTAATTTGGATTTTTTGGGAAACAAAGAATCATTTTTCATTTATTGGCTTAAAAGTAGAGACTACCTTGACATACAAACCTTTTATATGTCAGCAAAATTTTTCAATGCAAAAACTGGTGAGTTTGTTAAAATGATGAATACCCCACAATCATCTATACAGACAAGATATAATTTTAAACCTGATAATTATTTTTATTACAAAGTCAAATTGGATTATGCAAATTACACATATAAAGTATTTGACTATACATCAACACCAAATGAAGTTAGGATTGGTTCCTCTACTAACCCTATAAAATGGTATCAATATATAAATCCTCAATAATGGAGTTACAAAGATATCAAATAGAAATATCACCGATTGTGATATTAAATAAGTACAAGGATGTTATCTATACCGCCAACACTGAAACATTATTGGTACCTGATTTGGAATGTTGTGAGTTCACGTCATTTACTGAAAATTTTGTAGTTACAACCGCAACTACTAGAGTTCAGTTATCTATGAGTCAAATTCTTTCAGGTGGGACGGAAGGAAAATCAACATTAACTGATTTAACTATACCAATACTTATTACACAAACTATTGAAGATATAGGGTATTATGATACATTCGATGGGGGCATCTACCAAAAAGAAGTTCTTAATAATTTCATATATTCTGCAACAACATCAGACCCCTATAAATTTCATTTCTTAAATACTTCTGAAAAACAGTTAAAAAAGTATTTGGAGACCACAAGGTATTATATAAATTGGGGTGACGGCACACCAACCACGGAAATAATAGGTACTCAAATTATAGACCATAGTTACCCATCTGTACAAGAAACATATACAATAAGTTTGTCAGGTGTAAGTATTTGGGGTGTAACAGTGACTGAAAAAATTATAACAGTACCTTATACATCGAACCCACCAACAAATCCGAATGGTACTTACTTTTTTATCCCAAATTCAGGGAGTTGGGCTAATACACCAATTAGTTATGATTATATTACCGATTATGATAGTTCGAACAATATAAATGATTTTGTCGGGTCACAGTTCACACAATTACCAATAATTTTATCCTCAAACACCAATAGTAATTTGACCGCCCTTGAACAATACGGGCTTCAAAAATACAAATTAAATCAACAAGTAAAAGTTACTACCGATGTCACGGGAATATATTGGGGTAGGTCAGCTACCGACCCATATGTTAGTTATACTATAAATGGTATTGATTATTATGATTTTGATGATGGTACAACAATAAGTGTCGTTCAGTCAAACGGTTTAATACCTGAATGGTTAACAGTATCAGGTATTACTAAACAGGAGTCATTATTGAATGTCGTAGACCCAATACAAATTCAATCTAATGTCTTTATAGAGAGAGGACGAGTCTCACCCAACGAAAGAGTTGAAAGACTTAATGAAGTTAATTCTGTCGGCGGTATAACAAACTATGGGTATAAATTTTTTAATGTTCGTAAATTTTAAAATCGAATATTTATAATTAAAAAATATGGCAACAGGAGCATATGGAACAATAAGACCTGCGGATGTATCACCTGAGGACGTTGAAATAATATTACATTATACACCGAGTAGGGATGAAACAAATAATTTTGTTTTAACTACTTTGGATTCATCCGTATTAACACCTTATTTCAATAATAATAATACTAATGGTACTTCACTTGAGGTTTTAGGTGGGTTATATAACCTAAAATTACCTGTTGAAAATTTTAATCAATTGGGAATATATAATATATATTTAAGGCCAGCGGAAATAAGAACCACGCTTGCAGATTGTGGAGTTTTGTCATCATTACCTAATGTGAAAGGTATTATTTTTGACATCAACCAAGTTCCTACAATATACCAAAACAAATTTACCTCAAATGGATTGGTTGGGTTTAGAGTAGAATATCTAAATTCAGACGGTACTAAAATAACCAACTTCTTCAGAATAATAACATCAAGTTTTTATTGTGAACCTGTAAATCAAAATCTTACCAACACAAGTCAAAAAGTTGTTAGATGGAGATATACTGACGGCCCAACAAATTATTTGTTTTGTACTTTATCACCATCCACCGCGCCAACCACAAAGCCTAATGCAACACCTTTTATTGGACAACCTGGACAAAGTGTTATTATAACAAACACTTACTTCAACCCGGTTTCTATAGAAATAGAAATGGTTGAACACGACGCATCAACCTTGGCAATAGCTCTTTTTGGAAATCAAACCAAATCTATGGACGATGGTATATATACGATATACAACGAAGAAAATTTAATTTACAAACAATATAATCTCTATGAGGTTAGAGACAGTCTCAATAAGTTATTGTTCGAGGTAAGAGAGAGTCGGGGTGCCGATATTGATTATAGTAAAAACTTTAGTAACATAACTCAGTAATGGCGATTATTAAATATACCTGTCCACCACAATCAGTAAGCGGTCAAGGGACTTTTGCTGACGACTTGGTAGGTCTCCAACTAACACAGGGAGGAGGTCTAACACAGGGAAATTTTGCTTTTACAACAGGTTTCAGTGAAAAATCAAATAGAGAATTCTCACTTGGCGCTTTTTCGGAACCGATAACATTAGAGACTCTCAATATAGAAAGTGTCGAAAAATCTAAAGCGATTTTAGAAAAAACATATCAAGTTTTTCCTAATTTTGATTTGAGTGAGGTTAGTAACTTTTCTCTTTATGGTTCTTTAGCCAAAAGATTTGAAGTATCAATTAATAAAATTATCAGATACTTTCCCGCTGCGTTACAATTCAACTACCTAACGAATGATTATACAACAGGATACACTGCAATCAATATATCCTACAATCAAGATAGAGGTGAAACATATTTGGAATTAAATTTGAACAGAATTTCCAATCCTTTTGAAATTGAATACACAACGTTCGCAACCAGAAATTTAGAATTAAGGGAAATACAAGTCTCAAATTTCAGAAATTTGACAACTGAGGCCAAAAAATATGTTTTGGATGTTGATAATCAAAGATATCCTGTAAATTTCTTGATACCATCAAATAGTGCAACTACAGGTGTTCTCAAGATATATGTTAAAGGAAATCCATTCTCAGGTGAACAAATTACAAAAAAAATATTAATCTTACGACCATCAGATTATTTTTGTGAACAAATCTTCACTGAAAATTTTGATGAAGTTGAAAATTTTTTGTTGAATAGATTAAGTAATCCAATATATACCGCAACATTTCAAGTACCTAAAGAAAATGATAGTGGAAATTATTACATAGATAATTCTAAAATTAATTGGCCATTGTATGGACTTTGGAATTTAGATATTGTAACCCCATCATATACTAATTACATAGAAAGTTTGGCGAACGTCGCAAAAAATTTCGATGAATACAAAACTAACACCATTGTCAGATTTTTAACAACTGATTCATTTAAAGAATTTGATACTGACGACCAAAAGATGACCAAAACTTTAGAAATTTATGGAAGAAGTTTTGATGAGGTTAAAAAATTTGTCGATGCCCTGGCTTATATGAATTCAGTAAATTATAATATTGGTAACGATATTCCTTCACAATTATTGAAAAATTTAGCTCAGACCTTAGGTTGGAATACAGATATATCACCTATAACAAATGACCAATTTTTATCTACAATTTTTGATAGCAGTGCAACACCTGAATTTGAAGGTTTTTCTAGAACACAAACACCTGACGAACTTAATTTCCAATATTTCAGAAATTTAATATTAAACTCATCATATCTATTCAAATCTAAAGGTACTCGTAAATCAATAGAAGGGTTATTGAGATTAATAGGTGCTCCCGAAGCCTTAATAGAATTCAATGAAAATATATATATTGCCGACCAAAGAATTAATATGAACGATTTTAATCGAAACATATTAAGAATATCTGGCGGGACATACATAAGTGAAACACCTTCTTTAGACCCAAATAATATTTTTAGAATAAGGGGTGTTGAATACACAGGATTTACGACAACATCCACTGTACAGGATGTTAACATATCGATTGACCAATATCCCGTTGATTCAGATGGATATCCAAAAATCTTGGAAGATACTGAAACTAATTTTTTCCAAAAAGGGTCAGGATGGTTCGAACAAACACCGCAACATAGAGGACTCGAAGTGTTCGATAATTCAACAAGCGTTTTTACGGGCTCTAATCCATCATTTCAAACATATTTGGAACAGTTTACCTATGGACAAAAGTATTTGAATACTTTTAGAAAATTTCCGTATACAACATTGGGTTATAATTTGTATAGAATAAATGATAATAATAAAAGCTGGACTGACCAAGAAATAGGATTAAGAAGAAATACTGACGGTTTAAATGCATATTATTATGTGGATTCAGAAAAACAAGTTCTTAACGTAAAGAATGTCGATTTATTTATGAACGTTGGACAAGGTTTGGCCTACGATGTTTGGTATTTATCCTCGAATTATAATTATCCAATTCCTTCAACAGGTCTTACAACACCACAAAATTGTTACTGCCCAACATATCTTAACCCAATTATATACGATAGAACACAAATAGACCCGAATCCTTCTCAAAAAACATTTTTCGAATTTGCTCAAACATTTTGGAGAAATATGATTAATACAAGAGATAGACAGTTCATAACTGATGGTAAAACAGGGGGATATGCAACCTTACAATTTATCTATTGGAGATATCTACAATCTGGCTTACAACTCGGGGTACCTAATAATCAATTTACCTATCAAAAAATGATTGATTATGTCAATGGTTTGGGTGACTATTGGATTAGATTGGTAGAGCAGATGATTCCTGCCACTACTATATGGAATACTGGTATTAGATACGAAAATTCTATTTTTCACAAACAAAAATTTGTTTGGAGAAGACAAAGAGGATGTCAATTGGTGCCTGTTGTTGGTGGAAATGTATATCTTCCAGGAGGGGGCAAAAGAGTTAGACCTTGTAATCCTTGTGTTATGGATTCTACTTTGTTCTATTACGATTGTCCTACAACTGAACTTAGTTGTAAAATCTATCCTTGGGACAATACACCGGCCATTCAAAATTTCGGTGGGGTTTTGAATATTTTATTGAACAACTATTTAAATTCTAATGGATATAGTATTGCTAATTGTGACCCAACATCAATAACTACCGAATGGTACTTGAATATAAAATTGAACGGAAACATAATAGTTAATTATAAATTTTTCGATGGGGTCGGATTGAACTCTCCATTCAGCTCACCAACATCAGCTCAGTGGTTAACGGCTTTAAATTCTCAATCGAGTGAATTATTGAATTATGGATTAAATTATTTAATATTAAATAATAATTTAATCGTTTCAAACTTGACCTGTGATAATTTTGTTTTGGGAAATGAATTCGAACTTAATGTCGGAATAAACTTTGATATTGCTTGTTCTAAATGATGGCGGTAGGATGTCCTTTTACTATAACCACATCAGTAACAGGTGATTGTCAGAACAATTCATCAGGTGGATTTTATTTAAATATAGTAGGCACTGGACCATTCCTATTAGAATGGATAGTTCCAAACGGTAATCCAAATACTTCAGTACAATTTGAAGAAATTAAATTTGATTTTTACCAAATAAATGGATTACCTGTAGGTAATTATTCAGTAGCCATAACCGACAATTGTAATAATCCATCATCACAATTACAAGTAATCAATATTACAATTAGTTCGGCAACTTGTGTTAGTATAGAGGTTGAGGACACTATTTGTGGTTTAAGTAATGGTTCTTTAACTGCAACAACATCAACTTACTACGGTCAAGGATTTTTTGATGTATATAAAGATAATGTATATTTTACGGGTTTCACAGGTTCGTCAAATCCTTACATATTCTTAAATTTAGATGATGGTATCTATTACGTTATAGCCGATAATGGAGGTGGTTGTACAGGAAGAAGTGAAAGTTGTATAATAATGTCATCTAGCACATTGGAATATGGTTTATATGTTGTCGATGATGGTAATTGTACTGGAAGGTTAAATCTCGGTTCAGGTAAAATATATGTCACAGGACTAACGGGAAATGGTCCTTTTACGTATCTTTGGGATGATTCGAACAAATCCACCACTTCATTTCTTACTGGTCTAACTACTGGTGTTTACTCAGTTACAATTACAGATAATTTGGGGTGTGTATCCACACAATCAGCACAAATCCAAAAAGTCCCACTGATGGGTTTGATATCCTCTGTTTTGGTTCAACCTAGTTGTTATGGTAATGATGGAGATATAACTTTGACGATATCTGGTGGAAGTGCTCCGTATTATTATTTGAATAATAACACAGGTGAAGTTAAAATATCATTTAATCAAACTGTTACATTCGAAAATCTTGCAGCAGGTGTCTATAGTTTTACGATAACAGATGCTGGATTGTGTACATATAAAACATCCGTAACGCTTTTAACTCCAAACATATTCAATGTTTTGAGTGTGAATTCTATAAACGCCACTTGTCAAAATACAAACGGTAGTATATCAATTTTACTGAATGGCGGAACACCGCCTTATTTATACAAGTTAATAAATTCACAAAGTTCTTCTATACAAAATATAACGTCACTTTCACCAACTTTTACATTTAGTAACTTAAGTGCTGATACATATACATTAATAATTAATGATAACACAAATTCGTGTGTTTATCAGCAGTTTGTCACAATATCTGCGTTAGCTAATTTTACTGTCAGTGCCACTACATCACAACCTTTATGTGGTAATAATAACGGGTCAATAACTATAACAAAATCACAAGGTGGAACTGCTCCGTTCGTATATTCATTAAATAATGTTTATTTCTCGCCTCAAACTTTATCGACCGCTTATACTTTTAACAATCTGACAAGCGGATTTTATAATGTAAAAGTTACGGACAGTACTGGTTGTACTCAGATAACTGCGGCAAATCTAACAAATTCTAGTAGTTTGGATTTTTACCTAAGTAAGACAGATGTTAATGTTTCTAACGATGGAACAATTAATGTTTATATTACTAGTGGTAATCCGCCTTTTACAACTAATTGGTCTAGCAACGTTAATGGTCAGTCAGGATTGACTTTGAATTCTCTAAGCGCCGGTACATACTCTGTAACAATTGTTGATAGTAGTGGTTGTTCAAAAACCTCACAAGTTCAGTTGTTAGGTAGAAATTTTGTGGGTGATTTTCAAGTGTTCAACATTTGTAGTGGGGTATTGACAGATAAAGGTATTCCTCAAAAACAGGGGATTAAACAAATGTTGTCTGAAGGGTTTTTGAACCTTACAAGTGGAAATACTGGTTGTGTTTTAAGTGCTGGTAAAATGACCGCTATTGTCAACATCGGCGGTACAATAGTAAGTAACGAATTTTACACTAGCACCTCATTGAGTGATATTCCATCGGATACACTATGGGTTACGACAATAACTAATTTGATAAAAAGTATTTATGGTGTTGGTGATGTGACAATAAGTATACCCCAAAATACCATAAAAATTACTTCTGATTGTAATTTACCATCGAATGTATTATTGGATGTGAGTGTAATTGTCGACCTTAAGATAGATTATGATATAAAATGTATATCTTGTGGTCCTGTATTCCAAGTATTTACTGCATGTTGTGACAACTCTTATTGGTTAGTTTCTTCACAATTAGGTAATTTCGAAATTGGTGACACCATTTATACAACAGGAGGATGTATGTCATTCGCGGTAGTTGACCCAGATACAATAACAATCACAGGAATCGTAGATAATGAAATATTTGAAAATGGTCAGTATGTTGATTGTAATGATTGTATTTCATCAAATATTGCTTGTACACCTAGTCAATCTCCTTCACCGACACCTACACCAACAATAACCCCAACTTTAACGCCTTCAATAACACCGACAGTAACCCCTTCAATTGGATTAAGTCCGACACCTACACCAACTAATACTACGACACCTACACCTACTTCAACAACAGGTTTAGCTCCAACACAAACACCAACACCAACAATTACTCCAACTAATAATGTATTCAATACATTCTATAGTTTCCCAACCGGTACTTATGGTTGTGTTTCAAACTTCGTACAATTTACACAACTCAATACTATAAGTTTCTATGTCTCACCTGGTACAAATATTTATAATACAAGTCAACCATTCCAACTTTATCTAAATGCGGCTCTCACGTTCCCATTCACAATATCTGCAATTCAAGCCCCATTATTTATGAGGATTGGAAATAATATTTGGTCAATAAGTCAGGCGGGTGTTGCAACCTATACGAACCAAGTAGGAAGTCCTTGTATATTTGCATAGTATGAATTCGGTAACAATAAATACAATATCACTAAATCCATACTACATTATTTATGTCTGCGATATCTACGGTAATAATTGTGTATTCAACTCAATTATTCCACAGACTGTTCCACCATCAATAACGATTGGTTTACCGAGTCAATTTCAAAATGTATCTGCGGTAGGTATAAAAATAGTTAACGGAGAAAATTGTGAAAAATTCGAAGTTGTATTATGTAATAATTTATTACCTAGCCCAACCATAACACCAACACCAACACTAACCCCTACACAAACACAAACCCAAACTCCAACCGAAACCCCGGCATCATCACTCACTCCGACCCCTTCTGAAACTACCACACCAACACCGACACCGACACTCACTCAAACTCCTGCATCTTCACTTACACCTACACCCACCATAACACTTACACCTACTAACACCCTAACACCGACACCGTCCCAGTTACCACCTTGTTTAGATTGTTCTATTGAGGCGGTTTCGTTTCAATACCAATAACCTATAACAATAAATTCAAAATGCCATTTTCAGCTTCTACTTGTATAACAAACACAGGAAATACAACTTTAAGTAGTTCAATAAATGTATATTCTGACACTGATTCTTTTATAACAAGTTTCACAACAATACCATTGAGTGCAATAACAAGTAATCAATGTCCATATATTATAACTAACATACCTGATGGTACAACAATTTTAAGAGTTAAAGACTTAGTATCTAATTGTTGTTTTGATTTTCCTATACAATCAAACGATTTATGTGTAACATGCGATTTGAATTTCAATTTATTTTCCGCATCAACAGTTAGTTTGATTGTGGCGGGAGATTTGACAGGGTCCTGCTCAAGTGTGACTGATTATGTTGTATATTGGTATGGACCAAATAGTACAACGAATATAGGATATATAAGTGGAAAAGGAACTCAGTTTAGTTATGATTTTACACACCCTCTTACCGGCTCATCCGCAATTTTTGCTGATGCGGGGACATATAAACCAGTTGTTGATAAATTACTTTTGAGTGGTTTGACATTTTCACAAACAGGTGGTACCGGAAATTATTTGGCAAATTTAGATTGTTTCCCGAGTGTTGAAGTAGTTGTTGACCCACTGAATTGCTCAAACGGAACTGTGGTCGGGGACTATTCACATGTTTTTAGTTTTAGCAGCGCAACGTCAGGAACACCACCCGTCGCACTAAACACATCATTTGTACTTTCCGCAAATACAAATTTTTTCGCATATAAATTTAGAGGGTTCAATATTGATGACACATTGGAACTCACTTTGAATAGTGTTAATTACCCTGTAGAAATTGGGTTAGAGAACATAAGAGTAGGTCTTACTGCGCCAACAAAGAATTTTACTTCATTTCCTAGGTCCTATCCGGCAAGTGACAATTGGGGTAGGGTCATTTGTTTAACAGGATTAACGATATCGGATGGTGATATAATTAACATTTCACTTACACCAAATACCGCAAATACACAAACTAATTGGACTCTTAGTTTAGAGTGCTTGGAAACTTGGGATTGTGATAGTTGTTTAGACACCAGTGTAACAAATCCTGCTTTGATATTTTCAGCATCAGCTAGTGCGACATCGATTACTTGTTCAGGCTCCCAAGTAAGTTATGAGGTTACAGGTTGCACAACCGCAGAAATCACATCAACAGATGAATGGAAATATCTATTTAACATAAATGGTGGAGCGGCATTACCCGCAATTATAGAACCTAGAGCATACTCTGCTAGTGGTGTTATATCAGTTACTTCAGCTATTTTGAGATTTGCAAATGTTTCCTGTTCACTAGGTGGTCCATCAACTCCAGTATGTTCCGTACCGAATGGTCAAACAATAACTTATGAAAAAAGTATAGTCAGCGGTATCGGAAACATTGACTTGACATTTGATACTTTTTCTGATTTAACTTTTTATTACAGTGCTTATAATACATTATTAACAACAAGTAGTGGTTCTACTGATTCTAATGACGTAGACTATTATAGAGCATTTGGTCTGAGGATACCCAATCCTTTGGGCTCAACTAATTGTGGCGACGGGACAACAACAAGAACATTAAGATTTCACCCAACGGCTATAGTAACTACAGGCGGAACAGGTCCTTGGACTATGAATATTACTATGCCAACAATAACGGCAACCAAGACCTTCACAACATGCGAATCAAACTGTAATGGTTTTATGAATACTGTAACCAACAACATTAATTCGGATTCTACTGGAACCTCAACTAATTTTTCGGGAACTACAACTACAGGGTCAAAATATACATTACCTTTTGTCTTGGCACAAAATTTAACATATACAGTATCAACACCTACAGGAAGTACAATTCAGGCAAATTCTGATATAACCAATAATTATCTTTATACGACAGTACCTTGGTCTGGCGTTACTAACACATTAATACCAACATTGAGTGGTGAAACATGTATACCTAATATTCAATGTAGTGCAACTTCACCCTTTAACTGCAGAAGAGTGTATTATCAACATCAGATTAGGTTAGTTAATCCTAGTGATGTACTCGACTTTGAAATTTGGGCATCACCGATTAATAATTTACAATATTCTGGTAGTCCTGGAACCGCAATTTACGAATTGGCGTTACAATATTCGGGTGGAAGTGTCACATATGCAAATCCAACGTATTGTGTCTGAAATTTATTACTCAATAAGTTTTATCAAAATAAAACAAACATTTATTTAGTTATTATACAAACTATATTTTTTGTTGTGTCAAAACGCAATAATCAATATTTATAACAAAAAAACCTTGAATGGCAATTTATTATGGCTTTAATTGTTCTGGTAGTCAACAGATAAAACTAAATAGTAATTCGGAATTACTTCCGAATACTATATATTACTTGGCTTGTATTTTTCCTAATGGCACTCCAGGATACGTGTGTGTCAATTCGGTCCAAACCGACCCCTTATTCACACCCGAGCCCTCGTCAACATATCTTGTAACAAGTATAGTTAATAGCTCAACCACTAATTTGACGTGCTCTTGGTGTAATATCGCTCAAGGAGAAACTGGAGGAGGTGGTGGTGGTACAGTTATTCAGTTACCAACGATGACTCCAACCCAAACCAGTACCCCCACTAAAACTATTACACCTACACCAACTCAGACACCTACCAATACTAAAACACCAACTCAGACACCTACCAATACTAAAACACCAACCCAAACACCATCAATTTCACCTACAAACACTCAAACACCAACTATAACCCCTACACTAACACAAACCCGTACACCAACGCCATCCCCGTTAACTAATCCTGTGTCTTTTTCTGCTTGCTGCGAACCATTCCAACTGTTTACGATTGATGGTCTGCCTGGCACACCTGGTGCTGGTTCAGTATATTATGTTAGTGTACCATCAGGATTTAACGGATGTGCTTCAGTAATACCATTCGTAAACGGACTAACGACGTACCCCCCAACAGGAGTTGTGTTGCAAGGAGAGACAAATTGTGGGACTTGTACTACACTAAATCCATGTTCCGCGGTTTCAAATACCCCAACCGCAACTCAAACACCAACACCTACTAAGACACCAACAAACACCAAAACCCCAACTCAGACACCTACTAACACAAAAACCCCTACCAAAACACCAACAGAGACACCCACAGAGACACCCACACCTACACCAACACCCACAAATACCAAAACACCAACACCTACCCCTACAGTAACGCTAACACCTACTTGTTATTGTATGTCATATTCTTTGACACCTGCCGGTGTTGGTGGATACATCATAATTACCTATACCGAATGTTGTGTAGAGTTACCACAAGAAGTTACAGAAACTATAACATACCCTAATACCACAGTTATCTACACATCAACTACACCTGTTGTAGAAGATAATAATAATTACGATGTCACACCTGAAGGTCCAGTTACGCCCAATCCAGGGCCAAGTCCAAATCCAACGTCACAACCTACAAGCACGCCAGCACCAACTAAAACGCCAGCACCAACACCATCATATTCATCAGTCCCTTCCAATTTACCATCAATATATAACTCGATAAACAGATTAAACGAATGCGATGTCGCGATTTCATACCCTTTAACAGTTAAATGTACAGTAACGAGTTGTGAAAATCAATTATGTGCGGGTTGCGATTCAACATATGAATGGACCCCATTGGATGACGGAACTAATAGATGTATAACAACAATAACTGAAACCGCCACTCCACCAACAAGCCCCTATACTCTTTATCAGAAAACAAATAATGCTTATTCAGAATATGGCAGTAGAATATTTGTTGATGGATATAATCCTGATGGAACAGGGCCAAATCCATTATTACTTCAAAATTCTCCATTTTTGGGTATTATGAATACTTGTGCCCTTTGGACTAATGATTCAGGAAGTGAAGGGTTTCTACCAATCAGACAGTGGTTAGGATTCAGTTATTGTATAAATTTATCTGAAACAAAAACCTATTATATCGGAATGGGTGCGGATAACGATATACAATTCAGAGTTGATGGAGAAACGAAAATAAATACATACCTTGTAAATCCTTCAGGTGGTGGTAGTCAAGATACGTTCAAATGGTGGAACGTATATCCTATAGAAATCAGTGCTGGACAACACATCATAGAAGTTTTGGGGTTGAATAGAGGCAATATAGCAGGTTTTGGTTGTAAAATTTACGACCCACCAAGTTTAGCGGTTTTTACCGCAATGACAACTACTACTGAGTTAGATTCTGTAACAGTTTTTGATAGTAAAATTTACTATAATAATATTGCAGACGTTATTATAGATACAGACGGAACATACACTTCTGCAGGATATAGTTGTCCCGATGGTTTTACATACTGTTCAGGACAATGTTCTAAAAACATCTATTGTCAGAACGAATGTGTTGGTGGAACAATAGAGTTATCAATTAATGGCGGTACCCCTCCTTACAATATTACGTGGAATAATGGTAGTAATGAATCAATTTTGACTAATGTTCTACCTGGTACATATACCGCGGTGGTAACCGACTACCAATATAATGGAGTTTCCGATTATACAGCAACAACAACCTGCTCGATAGTTGAACCTGAAACGGATTGTTTGGTTTCTGCGAACGTGTCCGAGTTCACAATAACTCCAAGTGTGACCCAGACACCTACAGTAACACCATCTTTACCGTCCATCCCACTTTTAAATATATGTTTTACTTTTGTATTTAGCCTCACAAGTACTCCTTTTTACGAAAAATGTACCTCACAACCTGCAACAACAAATAATTTTGGGGATATGGATTACTATAATGGTAAACCATATTATCAACTAAATTACCCAGTCGGTGGAGTCTGTACATTAAGTGTTTTGTTTATATCTTGGAATCAAACCTTATCAAGGTGGGAATGCTCAAGTAGTGTTATTGGAGAACCCTCTGCAGTTCTTGCATATAATAATAACCCATCAAATTATCCTGAATCCAATTCGACATATCCTTGGATTTCATTGTTTCCATCGTTTAATACCCTTTATTCATCTGCGGTTGGTGATTGCCCTGAACCAGAACCTGTCTCTTGTGAAATAGAAGTACCTTATTACGTATCAAGTAATTTTAACGGGCCACAGGGGTTGAAATACAATCAATCGAATAACTATTTATACATTTGTAACTATGGCTCTGATATGGTTTCAGTGATGGATTGTTCTAATGATACTATAGTTACCCAAATATATTTGAAAAATAAAGCTTACAGTATAGATTATTGTACTAATAATAATTGTATGTATGTTGGTGGTCTATCGAGCGTATCAGTAATAAATTGTCAAAATAATACCTTAGGAGCTGAGCTATCTGCTCCACAATCTGGTCTTATAAAAACTATTAGGTACAATTCGGTTAATAATAACATGTATTTTGTTATTGACGACAAGTGTTATAGCATAAATTGCGCAACAAATTCAGTTATAGGAATACCAATATTATTACCTAATGGTGCATCTTCAGAACCTTGGTTAGAGTTCAAACCTACAACCAACAAACTGTACTTTTCTCAATTCGACACAAATGAAATTAATATTATAGACCCTTTGAATTCATCGGTTGTAGGTTCGATATCAACACCTGGAGACGAACCAAGTTATTCTAAAATTGCTGATAATTTATTGTTTGTTTCTGCACCAACCACTAACCAAATGTTAGTGGTAAATACAACTTCAAATTCTGTAACAAATGTTGTAAATGTTGGTGTTTCACCATCAGGAATAGCTTATTATTTTGGAAATGGTATCATCTATATAGGTAATAATGGAGATGATACCATACATAGTATATCCGACGGAAGTTTTTTAACTAATTCTATAATTCCAAATGCTCTGAGTCCAATTAATTTGGAAATTGCTAATAATGGAAATATCAGAAAATTATATTTCACTAACGAAACTACACAAAGTACTAATATAGGTGTTATGTGTCTACCCCAACCTTCATAACTATGAGATATTTTTATGTAAAAATAACAGGAGGAACATCCTCAGGACCATTCAGTATTTATTATGACGCTGTAGGTCCCAACACACTGGCAACAGGTTATACCTCTGAAACAAGTGCTACGAACATTACTTATAGTCAATTAACAACAGGGTCCGGTTTTGGTGTTATAGTTCCGGACACCGCAAGCTCTATTTTATTAGTTAATTCTTCAGGAAATGGAAATTGTTCCCCTATAGTATACCCTTTAGGAGGACCACCAGTAGTTCTTCCAAATTTATGTTTTGCTTTTCGACAAGATTATTCAGGACCTATAACTAACTATAACTTTATATTAACAGACCAAACATTCAATGATAGACCTGTTTGGAGTTCTGATACCTATAATGTTAAATGGGATTCTGTGGGTCAAGTTTGGTTTGTTGAAGGTTGGCAAATCGGTATAATGGTAAATACAAATCCTGTAACACCACCAATTTCAGGTTGGCAAGTTTTAGGTAGTTTGAGTACTGTCACCGTTACGGCTGGCGAATGTGTAACAAGTCAATTAAGTATAAAAAGTATTGTAGTTACAGAACCAACCTGTCTTAATGATGGATGTAGTGGAGCGATAGAAATACAAACTGAAAATGGAACCCCTCCTATAATCTATTCAATAGATGGTGGAGTTACAACATCTAGTTCACCATTATTTACTAATTTATGCCCATCAACATTGACTGCTTGGTCTAAAGATGGAAACAATACAATTTCAACTCAAACGGTAACAATACCTGCTGGTAATAATTCAATTACTGAATATAATCTTAGATTCGACACTACGGTAACAACAACTCAACAAGGAAACAATGGGTTGGGTCAAACATCTATTACAAAAAGATTTGATTTTATTGTAAGAGTCAAAGATGCTCTCAATAATAATATAACCCAGTTACCACCTGGTACGATTATAAATTTCGTTATACTACAATTCAACCAATTTGATGAAACACCATCACAAAATACGGGTAGTATAAATAGAACTATTTCTATACAAAAAAATGGCGTTAATCTACCGTTGACCGAGTCAGTAGTAAATTTAACAATAAACAACACAAACCCTAATTGTACTGCTAACCAAATATATAGAGTTACAACTCAAAATTCAGCGAACGTTCAAATCCAAGGTAACGACGTTGTAAGTGGTTATGTTATAACAAATATAGTTAAAACATTACCATTCGGTTCGACTAGTGACTTTTGTGCGTCGGTAGTAAGCACTGACACATATCAATTTGATACTGCGTTAATTGAAGGATGCACCTGTTGTTCCGTAAATTTGCTTAGAACCGTACAACCAAGTATGGTATTAACATTGTAAAAATGAAATGAAATAGTATTTATACGTAATGGCATATATCAAAAAAAATACATCAGGTTTAATTAACACACGAATTACCGATATGGGTAGACAAAAAATGTCTCAGGGTAATTTTAAAATTTCGTATTTCCAAATTGGAGATAGTGAAGTTGTTTACAATAAAATACCATCATATAATCAAAGTGACTCTTATGTCTTGGAACCATCGTTTAATTCTCAAAACGGTACATTTGCCCCAGAAACAAACAAACAGAACGTTAAGTATCCAATATTTGTAAGTGAAATTTCAGGCGCAACATACGGCATCCCTTTTATGGATTCACAAATCCAATCAATATATAATGCGGCGCCAATGAAGGGATTTTTCGTGGCGGATACCTCAGTCATACCGTACGATTGGAGTGCAAATACAGGTTCCCAATATGTTCTAACCTCAGATTATGTAATTGATTTGTCAACCTTAGATGGTACTTCTAATCAAGTAACTCTATTATTTTCGGGTTGTAACCCTTATACAGTATACACCCCACAAGCAGGAGATTTTATAACCATATATTTTGATGGTGAAGGAGAGTGTGATTGTAATTGTAAAGATTTACCAACCCCAACCCCTACACCGACTCCGTTACCTAACTGCCCTCCCCAAAATCCGGAAGATTCTCAATGTAACATCTATTTTGATAGTTGTAATCCAATCCTGACATATAGAATATTGGAAGAATGTGAACTGACTTTAACGCTTGACAGAAATTTACCAAACTATCAAAGTTTAGGTGTGGGTGGTTTGACAAGAGTTCTTGTCTATCCCTCGAATATGACAACAATATATGACTCTGAAACACCACAATCACATTGGAGTCAAGATGTTTTTAATTTCCAAACAGTCTGTGACATAGACCAATTCGATGTTAATATTTGGAATATGAATATCCCTTGGACAGAAAATCCTGCGGGGTTATTTCCCAATTTGAATTTGGACTTTTCTAATTTTGGTTCAGTGGATTATATAGGTAGTAAAGAATTTTTTGGTTATAACTCAAGTTCAGGACAAACCGATTCCGATTCGGTTTATTTCTATAATTCTTTAGGTGATAAAATCACAGTTACACCAGAAGAACAAAAAACTATAGCAATTATACATTATACAAATAATAGTATAGATTTTGTATATGGTGAAAAATTTGCTTTGGAACCATACGATATTCTGAATTCCACAAACACTTTAGGATTCGCAAGAAATTTCAAAGTCCATATACCTTGGATTCAGTGGCATAAAAATCCTGAATGTTGTTTCGGACAAACTTTCTATGTTGACCCAGAAGGATTCGATTCTTTAAAATTATTTCAGGTACATTATCTAACTTCCAACAAGAATGAAGATATGAATAACCCTGGTCATAGATATTATCACCTGTGGGATAGTAATCCAAATCCCGATGGAATACCAAGTAGAATTGGAAAAGTCTTTCCAGACTTACATACGATAGTTATTGATGATGAAGAAATAGTCGCTGCAATGTCTTATAAATCTAACAGAAATTGGACATTACCAGCGCCAAGAATTGCTTTACAAGCACCAACAGGTTCAGATGCGGGTGTAATGACAAACAATACTGAATTTATGTATGTTACTTATAGATTTACAAATACTACCGCGTTTACAAATTCATTACATTGTAACTATTACGTTAAAATACAAGGACCGAATGAAAGTTGTGGTGTAAATGACCAAAATGTTTCTGTAATATTTGGTAATGAATTTAATTGTCTCACCGGAGTTACAAGTTTTAACAAATTCGAAATACTATGTCAGAGAGTTGAAGGTGATATAAGACCTGATTCTACGCAATGGAGAATCATTGACTACACTAATCAAATTTCAGACGAATTTGTAAATGGTAATATATCTATGAATTCAATTGCGTCTAACACATTTATAATTTCTTCGAGCGATTATGACAATGCCTTAATTAATTATAGACTTGATGATTTTATTACCTTGCCGAATATAGGGCAAGCAGAACCCACATTGAATTTCGGAGATGAATACTTTTTTTACGGTAATATAGAAACAGATATCCAAGCCACAATTTATGAAATGAGATATCTTTGTAATTTGAATCAAAATCAATTTCAAAATTCGTCAAACCCAACTTTTGAAATAGGACAAAGTCCATACATAACTGAAATTGGACTTTACGATTCGGACAAAGACCTTATCGTTATATCAAAACTACAGTCCCCCGTATTAAGAACAGGTGTCCAACAGTTTTTGGTAAAAATTGATTTTTAATTTATGACAAAAAATTCAGTAAAGAATAACCCAAAAGTTTTGGGGTTAGATATCAGCACTAAAACTATTGGATGGGCTTTATTTGATATTATGAGTCAAGAACTTTTAGAGTTAACTCACATTTCTCCAATACCCAAACCTAAAGAGGAAAATAAGTTAACAGAACTTTTTTTGAAGGCCGAAATATTCAAACAAAAATTAGTCCAATACAAAAATTTAGGCATAACTAAAGTTGTAATAGAAGAGCCACTCTTGAATTCAAACAATATCTACACAATACAAACACTTTTAAGATTCAACACACTAATATCTAAAGAAATTTATGATATTTTAGGTATTACTCCCGAATACATCTCAACGTATAATTCTAGAAAGTTTGCTTTTCCTGAATTAGTCAAAGAAAACGATAAAAGTAAGTTTGTGTTATTTGGAGGATTACCAAAGGATATTGATAAAAAAATGATGATTTGGGACTTAGTTGCAAAAAGAGAACCGCAAATTAAGTGGCAATATACAAAAAACCAAACACTAAAAAAAGAAAACTTTGATATGTCAGATGCATATACTTGTTGTTTAGGTTTTATGAAAAAAGAAAACTTTTGGGGTTAAGGGATTTCAATATCACGAAATCCTTTGATATTTAAAATATCAAATTTGATATTAGGTAGATAATCTTTTATTTTTTGTACATCACTCAACTGAGTATCCACTACAACGTCTAAATCGGACGAATCGTCCCAAAACCCCCAATAATAACTTCCCATTACATAACATTTAGTGTTTGGGTTGGATTTGATAATACTTGCTTTTATTAATTTAAATTTTTCTTGTATCTCATCCGATAAATCATAGAAAGATACTAACCTACCTCTATTCAATCTTTTTCTATTTTTATAAGTTATAGTCTCCATCACTAACAGCTACCTATTGAAGAGAATACAATACCATAATTAACACCTGGTACTGTCACACGAACCCAATTACCCGTAGGATAACTTCCTGTACTTGTGTTATAACTTAATACATAAGTCGGATTGGGAAGATTATTTGTGGATAAAACCCATCTACCAACACTAGGGTTCCAATAAACCACTAAAGGTAGTGATGTGGTACAATCAGCAGGGCTTTTATAATCAAAATAAGGTTTACCGTTGTAATACCCCGAAGATTGTGTTGTACAACTAAATTTAGGATTGCTTGGCGAACCTGGGGGTCCATTGAAAATTTCAGTAACAAAGCACATAGGACTAACTGTTGAGACAGTAGGTGTTGGAGTTGGTGTCGATGTTTTAGTCGGTGTATTTGATAGAGGAATTGTTGGAGTTAGTGTCGGTGTTTTTGTGTTGGTTGGTGTAATAGTAGGAGTCGGGTTAGGAGATGAAGTTGGTGGAGTACCACTACAACCATTATTACAACCACCCTGACTGTAGTTACCATAAGGACCATTGTTTATAACTATTGTGTCAATACCACCATTCAATGATGCTCCAACATAACTAATACATCTGATACTACCATTTACGGTAGCATTGTAGATACTATCAACAAATATGGTGTTACCACTGGTTAAAATACTATTTGTGTAGTACATCTGACCGTTTTCGCAATCCCTGAATTGTTTTGTTTGAGGACAAACTATAATATCGTTTATGGTGTTGAATGTTGCGGAACCACTAAAACTACAATCCCTTTGAATAGGTCCGAAACTCGGAGTCACTGTCGGTGTTGGAGTTGGTGTTGAAGACACACTCGTAAACGTAAAAGTAAATGAGTTCAATGATGTTAAACAAAAATCCGTATGAGTTGGAGTAACTGTTGGGGTATTTGTTACAGTTACAGTTGGGGTTGGAGTTGGAGTACTTGGTACATCACATTCGAAAATAGCTTCGAATGTAAATGAATCGCAGTTATTTGTAGGAGTTGGTGTAGGTGTCAAACAAAAATTAGCGGTCAGTAAATCATCACATATATCAGGGATATTGTTTGTACAATTTGATTTCCCAAATAAAATACAATCACCACCCAAAGTTTCTGATAAACACCAAGAAGTGTTACCTGTGTTATAATAAATGTATGCGGTTGTTGAACCACTTCCAGTATAATAATTTTTACCGTTGTACGAACCATCCACTTGATAGTTACCACTATATTGACCTAAAGTCCCATAATTTGTTGATAAACAAAAATCACCTACTGCCATATCATTCTAGTACAACGGGACCCGTTGATTCATTTTTTATAGTTGTTATATTACATTCCGAAGTATAAGTCGAATAAGTTCCACTTGAAGGGGTTACACCCGTATTACTATATGTCAGTACGGTTGATGACCAAATATTAATATCAAATGAGAAAGTATCGTCCTTAGGATAAATTATGTAAAAGTACGGAATGTCGGTTGACTCTAACGAACCTCCATCATAAGGTAAAAAAGACATTTGTGCGCGATACCCTGTGAGACCTAAAATAGGAAAAACACTAAAATTGAGCCAATCAACTATTGTTGAGTAGTTATATACACCATTTTGTAAATATGGCGTGACAGGGTTTGTTACGTTCAAATCAATATATGATGACATCAACTGATTACCATTAACAATAAATGACGACAAATAAGAATTTATAGGATAAAAAGGGCCAGCGTTAGGATTACCTTGATAAGTCATCCAAAAAAAGGTTTCCCACTGAGAATATCTACATGCTTTGTATACTGTGTTTACATAATTATCTACACCACAACCTCCAACACCCTGTATTCGTATCACATAATTTTGTGAATTTTCAAAAATTGGTGGTACTTGGAAATTATATGGAATATTTGAGTTATCAATAGTATCTACGTAAACACAATTATTGAAGTTTACATCACACAAATATATATTATACGGTGGAACTCCTGTTACAGTGTCAATAGTAATAAAATTGGGCATAGATTTGACTTATGACAATAAATATAACTTACCCCCAAAACTTGTGAATATTGATTGGAGTTAATTTTTTTGATATATTTGTATTTGTGCAAGACGAACAAGAAATAGTAGTTGATATCGTAAGAAGTTTTTTGGGTAAAGAAAAACTACATTACGAAAGTAAGGGTCAGTATTCCTTTAACTGCCCATACTGTGACCAAGCCCAAAACAAAGG
>Ga0169931_10004232_pt1 | contig 22406 bp, 21 predicted proteins | sample Kivu_15m_20L_FD_129675 | JGI IMG/M metagenome (GOLD analysis project Ga0169931, IMG submission 129675) | Freshwater microbial communities from Lake Kivu, Western Province, Rwanda to study Microbial Dark Matter (Phase II) - Kivu_15m_20L... | ecosystem: Environmental > Aquatic > Freshwater > Lake...
CTTCATCCCTCACGCGGCGTCGCACCATCAGGCTTTCGCCCATTGTGAATGATTCGAAACTGCTGCCACCCGTAGGTGTCTGGACCGTGTCTCAGTTCCAGTGTGGCTGATCATCCTCTCAGACCAGCTACCCGTCTTAGCCTTGGTGAGCCATTACCTCGCCAACTAGCTGATAGGCCGCGAACTCCTCTTAAAACGTCAGGCCTTGCGGTCCCTGACTTTAGTTCAATTCCCATGCAGGACTTGACCACATGCGGTATTAATTCGCCTTTCGGCGAGCTATTCCCCATTTTAAGGTAGATTGTTCACGTGTTACGCACCCGTTCGCCACTGCGTTTCAATTGTATTGCTACAACTGAAACACCGTTCGACTTGCATGTCTTAACCACGCCGCCAGCGTTCATTCTGAGCCAGGATCAAACTCTCCGAAAAGAGTTTAGAACCTAGTGATTCTGAACTACTAATGTGATCCCGGCGGGAAGCCGGGATCGTTTTTTGAATTTTGATTGGGGGTCCCAATCAATCGCACAAAGTAAATTTCAAAGAGCTTCCCTGTGAGAGAAAGACTTCCAGCAAGATTTTTTTTAAGATACCCGTCAACTACTTTTCGAAATATTTTCGAAAAACTGTCGAATATCGAAACTTTCAAGCTGCCCTTGTCTGTTCGGTTGAGGTCTTTCGACCAGACTGTTCAGCGGAGGGACGGCGGAAAATGCAACCCAGCCCATTCTCTTCAAGCACTATTTTTAAAAAAAGGAAATTGTTTCATTAATATCTTATAATCAATTTTTTCCTATATCTAAAACTCCTTCGCCTTCTCGGCCTTCATTCCAGTTGTTTGTCTTCAAGCGTGCGCCTTCTCTGTCTGTATCCATAATATAGATATGGCATCGCGCCCCCGGCGACTCCGCCCACGGAATCTTTGTGCCGCAGAGGGCTCGACTCTTGTCCGCACTGCCCAAATCCTCTCTCTCGGTGGTGCTGCGGTATAGACCGACCATACCGAGGCACTGCCGTAAGCCGCCCTATCACTTCCCTCGTGCGCCTGACCCTTCCCCTCAGTTACCTCAACGTCTTCAAGACCACCACGCGCGGACGCTGGGATCGGCTGACCCCTGTCGCCTTGCTCGGCCTTTCCCTTTACGGGGTGTTTTTCATTTACAGCGCCCAATTGTCGGTGCTCGGCAGCAACTGGACTACCCAGATAGTATGGTTGCTTGCCGGCGCGGTCGTGTATGTGGCCGTCTCACTCATTGACTACCGATTTTGGCTGAGTGTCGCCCACTGGTTTTATTTGGCGGCAATGTTGCCGCTCGTCGTGGTCCTGCTGCCCGGCATAGGCAGCGAGCGCTTTGGCGCCACGCGCTGGCTCGATTTTGGCTTTTTTGCCTTCCAACCCTCTGAGACTGCCAAAGTTGCCGTGCTCTTGATCACCGCCAGCCTGCTGGTGCGTTCACAAATTGGCACCGTCCGCCAGTCGCTGGGCGTCCTCGGAAAATTGGCCCTTGCGGTAGGAGTGCCCTTGCTCCTTATCCTGCTTCAGCCCGACCTGAAGTCCGCAATCGTGCTGCCCCCGATGGTATTTTCCATGCTTTACGTGTCCAAGTTGTCGGCCCGCTTTTTTGCGGGTGCTTTGGGTGCGTTCCTTTTTGTGGTGGCTATAGTATCTTGGGATACATGGCGTTACGCCAACTTCATGGAGTCAAACGGTTACTCGTATATCAAGGATCGAGGCAAATACGAACCGCACAGCTTTGTCCCCCTCCATGATTACCAGCGCGACCGGATCATTTCCTTTGTCGCACCCGACAAAATCGACCCCATGGGCATCGGTTGGAACCAGCGCCAGTCGCTGATTTCCGTCGGCAGCGGCGGACTCGCTGGCAAGGGCTGGACCAAGGGCTCGCAGGCTCAGTTGGGCTACCTTCCCCGCTCGGTCGCGCATAACGATTTTATCTTCTCGGTCATCGCCGAGGAGAGAGGTTTTCTGGGAAGCATTATGGTCCTGGGCCTGTTTGGGATAGTGCTGTTCAACGGCATACGCATCGCCGGTCTCGCCCGAGATCGTCTCGGCGTCGTGATCGCCATTGGCGTCACGGCGCTCTTCGCCGTGCATGTGTTTGTGAACATCGCCATGACCATCGGCCTCGTGCCCATCACGGGCATACCACTTCCCTTTATTAGCTATGGCGGCTCCTTTGTGCTCAGTTGCTGCATGCTGCAAGGACTGGTCCAGAGCGTCTATCGCTTCAGGAAGGATTTCACATGAAAATCCCTCTTCGCGCTATCGACCGCTCTGCCGGGATTTCCTGCGCTGCAACGGTCTCACCAAGGTGCCCCATGAACCCACAACGCCAACCGCACCATGAGCGATCAATCGCAACCCAACTCCGGCCACTCCCCGGACGTCACCCAAAAATACGATGAGGAACTTGCCCATCCGCCGCCAGCCGCGGCGACCCAGCCAGCTTCCGCCGCCGAACTGAAGGCCGGAGCCGAAGAACGCGCCAAACAGCGCCCCCTGCTGCAGAAAATCCTCGCCGTTTTCAAAAAAGAAAAGGGCTCTTACCGAGAGCTCATCATCAACTCCGAGCCGCTGGAAAAGCGCGTTGCGCTCTTGGTGGAAGGTCGTTTGGAAAAGTTCGAGATCGAACGCGAGTCCGACAACCGCATGGTTGGCGGCATCTACAAGGGTCGCATCAAGAACCTCGACCCCGGCCTCAAGGCCGCCTTCGTTGACATCGGCTACTCCAAGAACGCCTTCCTGCACTACTGGGACATGCTGCCCGCCGCCGACTCCTCCGTCGAGGTGGTCCGGGTGAACCGCCGCAAAAACGCCCCGGCCCGCACCGCCGAGCCCACCGTCAAGGACATCCCCAATCTCTATCCGCCCGGCAGCGAAATTGTCATTCAGGTCACCAAGGGCCCCATCGGCACCAAGGGCCCCCGCACCACCACCAACCTCTCCCTGCCCGGACGTTATCTCATCCTCATGCCTTTCAGCGAAGGCTGCGGCATCTCGCGCAAGATTGAAGACCCCGGTGAACGCAAACGCCTCAAGCAGATGCTAAACGAACTCACCATTCCCGAGGGCATGGGCGTGATCGTCCGCACCGCCGGCGAAGGTAAGAAGACCCGCTACTTCGTGCGCGACCTGCACATCCTGCTCAAAAAATGGGAGGAAATCACTGCCAAGATGAAGAGCGATCGCTCGCCCGCCTGCCTCTATCAGGAGCCCGACCTCGTCGAGCGCACGGTGCGCGATTTTCTCACCGAGGAAGTCGATCGCGTGCTGATCGACGACAAGGCCAGCCACGAGCGCACCCAGGACCTCGTCGGCCAGATCTCCAAGCGCTCCCGCTCGAAGATCGCCTTCTACAACGACAGCATCCCCATCTTCGAGCGCTTCAACATCGAGCGGCAGATCGAGCAGACCGGCCAGCGCAAGGTCCCCCTGCCCTCCGGCGGCGAAATCGTCATCGACGAGACCGAGGCGCTCATCTCCATCGACGTCAATACCGGCTCCCACAAGGCCCGCGGCGGTGACGAGAAGAACGTCATCTATGCTGTCAACCTCGAGGCCGCCTCCGAGGCCGCGCGCCAGATCCGCCTCCGCAACCTCGGCGGCCTCATCATCATCGATTTCATCGACATGAAGGAACGCCGCCATCGCAACGCCATCTACGAAAAGATGGTCGAGGAAATGGCGCACGATAAGGCCAAGAACCACATCCTGCCCATCTCCACGCTCGGCATCCTGCAGATGACCCGCCAGCGCCAGCAGGAGTCGCTCTCCTCCAACCTCTATACCGACTGCCCCTACTGCCGGGGCCGCGGCATCGTGAAGAGCGCGACTACCATGTCCGTCGAGTTGCAGCGCAAGCTCTCCTCGGTCGTCCGCCGCCTGCAGCTCCGCAACGACGGCAAGGAGTATTCCCTCCGCGTCCTCGTCCACCCGAGCATCCTCGAACGCCTCCGCAGCGAGGACGCCGAGCTGCTCGTGCGCATGGAGCGGCTCTTCGGCGTGAAGCTGGCCTTCCGCGCCGACCTCAATTATCACGTGGAGAACTTCAAAATCATCAACGCGATAACAGGCGAAGAGTATCGCTAAGCCATCTCCATTGAATCCCCAACGCGCCGGCTTCCAAGCCGGCGCGTTTTTTTTGAGCCGTAAACCTCCATCGACAATCTGCCCCTCGCGGGTCAGCCTGCATCCACCCTATGGTTGCCACCACCCCGATCCGCAGGACTTCCTTCGTCGATTCGACCGACCTGCTCGCCGACCCGGCGGCCCTGCGCGTCCGCGCCGCGGAGGACGGCTACCTCTTTTTCAAAGGCCGGCTGCCGGCGGGCGAACTGCTGGCCTTGCGCGCCGAGTTGCTTGCGATCGTTGATAAATACGGCTGGCGCCAGCCCGGGCAGGATGCCCTCGGTGGCCTGATCGATTTCGACGCCATCAACCGCGTCACCGAGGAGGAGATGCACCGCGCCGATGTCGGCGTAACGGCCGATGCTTATCACGATGTGCAGCGGCTCGAGCGCTTCCATCGCCTGCCACATCATCCGCGCCTCTTGGAGATTTACCGCGCCTTGTTTGATCGCGAGGTATTGGTTCATCCCCGGCACATCGCGCGGATGATCACCCCGCACACCTGCATGGTGCCGACTCCGCCCCATCAGGATTTTCCCTACATCCAGGGCTCCACCAACACTTGGACTTGCTGGTTTCCGGTCGGCGACTGTCCGCGCGCCTTGGGCGGCCTCACCGTGCTGCAGGGTTCACACAAAAAAGGTTATCTGCCCGTGCAATTGGCCAAAGGCGCCGGCGGCCGCGCCGTGCCGCTCTGCCCGACCGAAACGCACTGGGTTGAGGGCGACTACGAAATCGGCGACGTGCTGACCTTCCCCTGCCACACGATCCACAAGTCCCTGCGCTGCCAGTTCAAGGACCGCATCCGTCTCTCGCTCGATGTGCGCTATCAACCCGCCGACGAACCCGTGGACAACAGCTCGCTCAACCCTCACTGCCCGCTTAAGTGGGAAGAAATCTACGCTGATTGGAAACACGACGACCTGAAGTATTACTGGCGCAAACTCCCTCTGAACGTGAGTTCGTGGGACGATGGCTACCTCCTGCCGCGGCGGCGGATTTGCTAGCGCCGGCTCAAGCCAAGACCGCCCGATAGCGGTCAACCAGCACATCAATCAATCCGGGAGCGTCGCCCAACAGCCCCGCCCGCGCCACCTGCAACCCCGGGTTCTCCGATTCCGCCCGCGCGCAAATCTGTGCGATATCGCCACCTTCGCCGGCGTGACGCCCCGGCAACAGGAAGAGATGCGCCACGACCACCTGGCCTGCGTTCCACAGCGGGGTCGCAAGCAGGTTTGCCAGCAGCGGCTCGTTGAAATCATACTCCGCGTCCGGTCGCCGATCCATGCTGCAGGGCGAAACCGCGGCGACTCGCTCCCTCAGAAGTTGCGCCAGATGGTCCGCCACCCGGTCCCGCACTTCCGTCACCTCGCGCACCGGCGAGCCGTGATCCACCAGCGCCACCCGGGTGCTGGCATCCCAGCCTGTTCTCGTCATCACATCCTCAACTTGCCCCGCAATCATTTGCGCCAATCGATCCTCGGCGTCCGCATAGAGCGGCAAAGCCACCCGCACCTTGATCGTTGGACGATCCGCCCGCACCCGGTCGATTACCTGCGGCAGATATTTGGACAATGCCCGCGTCGGCCCAATGAACACCGGCACGATCAGAAAATCCGTGATTCCCTCTGCCAGCCGCACGCGCAGCGCCGGCTCCAATACTTCCGCGCACCGGCCGTCCAGCAACGCGGCCGACACCCGGTCCGAATGTTGCAACGATACCGGTTCCACCCGCCGCCCCAATCGCTCACCCAGCGTCGCCGCCAACTGCCTCAGGCGCAGGATCGCGGCCGGCTCCAGCGTGCCGTTGTCCACGAGCAATACCGCCGATCTCGCCTCGCTCCCGCTCATAGCCGCAGGGCCATCGGCTGCGCCACATGGCTGAGTTCCTTCCAGCGCACCACTTCACCAACGATGATCAAAGCCGGCTGGCCGCGCAGTTGCTCGCTCAGGGTCTCCGCCAGCCCAAGGGTCGCGACATGCACCCGCTCTTGCGGGAGCGTCGCATTGCTCACGACGGCGAGCGGTGTGTCGCCATTCAGTCCGCCCTCGCCCAGTGCCCGTGCGATTTCCGGCAGCCGGCGCACCCCCATGTAAATGCACAGCGTCGCCCCCGTCCGCGCCAGCGCCGCCCAATCCACCGCCGCGTGGTCACCTTTGTTCGCACATTCGTGTCCGGTCACAAAAATCACCGCCGAAGCCGCACCTCGAAAGGTCAGCGGAATCTCCGCCATCGCGCCGGCCGCCACCGCCGCCGTCACCCCGGGCACGATTTCATAGGGTATCCTGGCTGCCGTCAGCGCCTGCATTTCCTCCCCGCCCCGGCCAAACACCAGCGGATCGCCGCCTTTCAGCCGCACCACCTGCCGATTCTTCCGCGCTTCCCGCACCAAAATCTCCGCAATCTCCTGTTGCGGCATGCAGTGCATCCCCGCCCGCTTGCCTACATAGATTCTCTCTGCCTGGGCTGGGCAATGATCCAACAGTTCTTGGTTTACCAGATCGTCATAGATCACAACATCTGCCTTGTTCAGAACAGCTTGCCCGCGTAAGGTCAGCAAATCAGCCGCGCCCGGCCCGGCACCCACAAGAGTCACCCGACCGACACTCGGCAGCCTGTCATAATCCGACTTTACTGCTTTACTCATCAGCTTGTAGTTTTAATCTTTAGTTTATTACTATATTTATCAACTATAAAGATTGTCATGTCCGCCCCCGAACCCGCCAAGCCCACCCACAACGAAGTCATCAAGACCGCCATCCCAACGCTCGCGGGCAACATTGCCGCCACGATGGCCGATCCGGCCGCAGACCGCTTTTCCGAGGATGACCAGCAGTTCATTAAGTTTCACGGCATCTACCAGCAGGACGACCGCGACCTGCGCAAGACCGGGAAAAAATACATGATGATGATCCGCGGCCGCATCCCCGGCGGCGCGATGACATCGGCCCAGTGGATCACCTTCGACGATCTCGCGACGCAATACGGCAACAACACTCTGCGCCTCACCACCCGCCAAAGCATCCAGTTCCACGGCGTCCTGCTATCCGGCCTCGGTGCCTTGATCAAAAAGATCAACGAGTCTCTGCTCTCCACCCTCGCCGCCTGTGGCGACGTCAACCGCAACATCACCGCTTCGCCCACGCCCGCGCACACCAAGGCCCGCGAGCTGGTTTATGTCGACAGCGTGCGGCTCGCGGAAGCTCTCGCTCCGCAGACCAAGGCCTACCACTCCATCTGGATCGACGGCGTGCAACTCAATCTCGACGACCCGGCTAACAAGGACTTCGTCGATCCGCTCTACGGCCGCACCTACCTGCCGCGTAAGTTCAAGGCCGGTCTCGTCATTCCGCCGGTCAACGACATGGATATCTTCACCAACGACCTCGGCTTCATCGCCATCGTCGAAGGCGACCAGCTCCTCGGCTACAATCTCGCGGTCGGCGGAGGCATGGGCCGCAGCCATGGCAACGTGCAGACTTTCCCGCGGCTCGCCGACGTCATCGGCTTTCTGCCGCCGGAAAAGGTGATCGAGGTCGCGAAAGCCGTGCTCACCATCCACCGCGATTTCGGCGACCGCACCAACCGCAAGCACGCCCGCCTCAAATACGTCCTCGAGGAACGCGGCGCAGACTGGATGCGCAACGAGGTCAACCGCCGCACCGGGTTTGCCCTCGGCCCCGTGCGTCCCTACGAGTTCACCAGAACAGGCGATCTTTACGGCTGGCACCGCGCGGTGGACGGCAGTCTCTTCCTCACGCTCTTCGTCGAGACCGGCCGCATCAAGGACGTGCCCGGCCACACCCTGAAGACCGCGCTGCGCCAGGTCGCGGAGCAATTCCCGCACATCGAGTTCCGGCTTTCGGCCAATCAAAACGTCATCCTCGCCAACGTGCCTGAACGCGACCGCGCCGGCATCACCGCGCTGCTCGCCGGCCAGGGCGTGAAGGTGGATCAGCAGGCCTCGATCCTGCACGCCGCCGCCATGGCCTGCCCGTCGCTGCCCACCTGCGGGCTCGGGCTGGCCGAGTCCGAGCGCATGCTGCCCGGTCTCATCGACCGCATCGAAAAACTCGGCGGCGAGATCGGGCTCGGCGGCGAAGAAATCATCATCCGCTCGACCGGTTGCCCCAACGGCTGCGCCCGGCCTTACATGGCCGAGATCGCCTTGGTCGGCAAAGCGCCCGGCCGCTACCAGCTTTGGTTCGGCGGCAATGCCTCCGGCACCCGCCTCAACCGCATTTTCAAGGACACCATCAAGGAAGCCGAGGTGGAGGCCGAGCTGCGCCCCGTTCTCACCCGCTGGAAAAACGAGCGTCAGCCCGGCGAGCGCTTCGGTGATTTCGCCGCCCGCGTGCTTTGGCCCGAACAGGCCGCCGCCGCGGCCCCGCAACCCGCCGCGAACTGATCACCCGCCATGACGTCCGAACAAATCGCGGCCGCCAATGCCGCACTGCGCACCAAGACTCCGCTCGAAATCACGCGCTGGGCCCTCGCGCAGGCGCCGAGCCGTGCGCTCGTCTCCACCAATTTCCGTCCCTACGAGGTGGCCATCCTGCACCTCGCCGTCTCGGCCCAGCCCGACATCCCCGTGCTCTGGGTGGACCACGGTTACAACCGCCCGACCACCTATCGCCACGCCGAGGAATTGCGCTCGCGCTTGAATCTTAACCTCAAGCCCTACCTGCCGCGTCTCACCGCCGCCCACCGCGACGCCGTCTATGGCCCGATCCCGGACACAACCGACGAGGAAGGCCTGAAGCGTTTCAGCACCCAGATGAAACTCGAGCCTTTCCAACGCGGCATGCGCGAACTCGCGCCTCTCGTCTGGATTACTGCCCTCCGCAAGGTGCAGAACCCGAATCGCGCCGGCCTCGACATTGTTTCGCACGACGCGAACTTCGGCGCGCTGAAGGTCAGTCCGTTCTTTTACTGGAGCGACGCCGAGCTCGAAGGCTACTTGTCCGAACATCAGTTGCCCAACGAATGGGATTATTTTGACCCGGCCAAGGCCGACGAAAAACGCGAGTGCGGCCTCCACGCCGCCTGGGGCGGGAAGGCTGTCAGTCAATAATCGCGTTGGTCGCCGTCCCCGCCCGCCGCGGCCGGCCCTGCTTCGCCCGATGAGCAACTATCATCTCGATCACCTGCAGTATCTCGAAACCGAGGCCATCCACATCATGCGCGAGGTCGCGGGCGAGTTCGAGCACCCGGTGCTGCTGTTCTCCGGGGGCAAGGACTCCATCTGCCTCCTGCGCCTCGCCGAGAAAGCCTTCCGTCCGTCGGACCTCCCGATGCCGTTTCTCAACGTCGAGACCGGCCATGAGTTCCCCGAGCTGATCGAGTTCCGCGATCGTCGCGCCCAGCAGCTCGGCGCCAAACTCATCGTCCGCACCGTGGACCAGGCCCTCGCCAACGGCTCAGCCACGCAGGCACCCGGCGAGGTCAGCCGCAACAAGCTGCAGATCCCCGTGCTCCTCGGCGCCATCGAGGAGTTCCGTTTCGACTGCGCCATCGGCGGCGCCCGCCGCGACGAGGATAAGGCCCGCGCCAAGGAGCGCTTCTTCAGTTTCCGCGACAGCTTCGGCCAGTGGGACCCGAAGAACCAGCGTCCCGAAATCTGGAACCTCTACAACGGCCGCCTCAACGCCGGCGAAAACATGCGCGTGTTCCCGCTGAGCAACTGGACCGAGATGGACGTGTGGGAATATATCAAGCGCGAGCAGCTTGAGGTTCCGAGCATCTACTTCAGCCACACCCGCGAGTGCTTCCGCCGCGGCGGCCAGTGGCTGCCTGTGCCGCCGGCCCACACCAACACCATCAAGCCCGACCCTTACGCCGGCGCGCGGCCGAAGCCGACCGAAGCCCGCAAGACCATGGTCTGCCGCGTGCGCACCATCGCCGACATGATCAGCACCGGCATGGTCGAGAGCCCGGCCAGCACCGTCGATGACATCATCGGCGAGGTCGCCGCCGCCCGCGTCACCGAACGCGGCTCCCGCGCCGACGACAAGGCCTCCGAAGCCGCCATGGAAGACCGCAAGAAAGCCGGCTATTTCTAGCATGCCCTTCCGCTTGTAGGAGCCTGCTTGCAGGCGACCTACAAGCCTCGCCTGCAAGCAGGCTCCTACAACAAACCAACTTCATGTCCGTGGTCGCCACCTCTACTTCGCTCTCAAACCGCACCGCACCGGTCGTTGACATCCTGCGCTTCAACACCTGCGGCTCCGTGGACGACGGCAAATCCACGCTCATCGGCCGGCTTCTCTACGATTCAAAGTCCCTCATGGAGGACCAGATTGAGGCGCTCGAACGCTCCGCCGACATCACCGGAGGCGGTCAGGTCAACCTCGCCAACCTCACCGACGGTCTCCGCGCCGAGCGCGAGCAGGGCATCACCATCGACGTCGCCTACCGCTACTTCGCGACCCCGCGCCGCAAGTTCATCGTGGCCGATACTCCCGGCCACATCCAATACACGCGCAACATGGTGACCGGGGCCTCGACGGCCAACCTCTCGATCATCCTCGTGGACGCCCGTGCCGGCGTGATTGAGCAAAGCCGCCGCCACACCGTCATCGCGTCGCTCCTGCGCATCCCGCACCTCGTCATCGCGATCAACAAGATGGACCTCGTCGGCTGGAGCGAAGCGCGCTTCGACGAAATCCGGGCCGAGTTTGAGCAGTTCCTGCCCCGCTTGGGCATCAAGGACGTCAAATTCATCCCCATCAGTGCGCTCAACGGCGACAACGTCGTCGAACCCTCGCCGCACACGCCGTGGTATTCCGGCCCCACCCTCCTCAGTCATCTTGAAACCGTGCACATTGCCAGCGATTGGAACCTGCAGGGATTCCGTCTGCCCGTGCAATGGGTCAACCGGCCCAACAATCCGACCGATCCGCGGCTCCACGATTTCCGCGGCTTCAGCGGGCAGATTGCCGGCGGCATCGTTCGCCCCGGCCAAAAAGTCATGATCCTGCCCGGCGGTCTCACGACCACGGTGAAGGAAATCCACACTTACGGCGGCCCGGTATCCGAGGCTTTTTGCCCACAATCCATCACGCTCGTGCTCGAGCACGACATCGACGTGAGCCGCGGCCACATGATCATCGGGCTCGAGGATCTGCCCGGCGCCGGGGTCGATCTGCGTGCGCAAGTGTGCTGGATGCATTCGCGGGTGTTGCAGCCCGGCAAAAAATTCTGGCTCAAGCACACCACGCACACCGTGCAGGCCGTCGTCACGGAAATCACGCACCGCATCAATATCGGCACCCTGGAGCAGGAAGCCGCCCCGGCCGGCCTCGCGCTCAACGACATCGGCGAGATCCGCCTGCGCACGGCGCGCCCATTGGTCTTCGACGGCTACGCCACCAACCGGCTCACGGGCTCATTCATCCTGATCGAGCCCGGCACCCACGCCACCGTCGCGGCGGGCATGCTCCATCCGCCGCGCGAAGTTGTCCGGCCCGATGACGCCGATTTCGTGATCTGACAGGTCGCGCCGTGGGTGTGACTGAAAGTGAAGTCTGTCTGCTCGCCGCCTTGGTGGCACGGGCGTCCCGCCCGTGAACGACTGGGCAGGATGCCCGGTCGTTTCCGATCCCATGGGCGGGACGCCCATGCCACTTCAATCCCTGACTTCACTTCCAGTCACACCCAGCGCGGTTGCGGCGCGAATTTTTCCGTTACATTGGCCGAGGGAATCCGTCAGATTCCCCGGCACCATGATCGGCAACCCTCATCTCGCGTTTATCGAAGGCATCGGCGGCCCCGAGCTGATGATGGTGCTTTTTGTCGTGCTCATGCTGTTCGGCGGGAAAAAATTGCCCGAGCTCGCCAAAGGGCTCGGCAAGTCCATGCGCGAATTCAAAAAAGCAGCGAGCGGCGTCGAAGAGGAGTTCAAGCGCGCCATCGAGGATGCGCCGGACACCACGGCCTCGCCCCCGCCGCCGGCCAGCCGACCGGCGGCCCCCGGCCGGCCTTCTCCGCCGGAAACGTGACGCCGCTCCCGCCAGCCGGAGACGGGGAGCCCGTGCCCTTGCCCATCACCGGCGAATTGGATTTGCACACCTTCCGGCCGCAGGACCTCGGCGAACTCATTCCCGCCTATCTGGCGGAATGCGCCGCCCACGGAATCTACACCGTCCGCATCATTCACGGCAAAGGCACCGGCACGTTGCGCACCACCGTGCACGCGCTGCTGCGCCGATCGTCTCTCGTGGATTCATACCGGCTGGGCGACGAGACGTCCGGCGGCTGGGGTGCGACCAGGGTCGTATTGCGGCGCCACACCTGACCGCGCGGGCAAATCGGCCCGCCGCTTTTTGCCCGGAAGTTTTTTGTAACTTTTGCCCACGCTGCTGCGTTCTCGGGGCAATCATCATGTTCAACTCAACTTCTGCCATGAACCTCATCAACTACCTCGCCAGCGCCGCCTTCGTCGGTCTCGGGGCCTTTACCCTCGGGCTGGTCCTCGACCAGGGCATCACCGCCTCCTTCCTACTGATGGTCTGCGCGTTCCTGCTGGTCGCGGTCATCCGCGACTATTCGCCCCGGCGCGCCGGCTGGGAGCCTCGCCGGTCCATGCCCCGCGTGCGCTTCACCGGCCGCACCCGGGTGCTCCGCAGCCGCGTGTCCGCCCTCACGGCCGCCGCCTGAGGGGCCTCCCCCTCGCCCGCGGCATTTCGCCGCTGCTCCCGTTCCCCGCCCGCTGGTCACAGCGGGATTGTTTTTTCCCATCCGCCCGCCCAGCCTCCGCGACATGAAGACCTACCTGACTTACGGTTTCATCATGACCCTCGCCGGCGCCTTTGTTAACCTGGGCCTGCATTTCAGCGGATTTTACGCCGATCCGGAAAAACTCAAAATGGCGCAAAATATCGGCATCATCACCGGACTCGCCATCACCATCACCGGTGTGTTGCTCGGCATGCGCGACAAGCGCGCCGGCACTCTCGCCGACAAACCTTGGGGTTATGGCTCGGCCTTGGGCACCGGCGTGATGATCGGGCTCTTTTCCTGCATCCTGAGCGCTTTCTACAACTACGCTTACTTCGCCTTTATCAACCCGGACTTCACCGAGGTCGTCGTCGAGGCCCAGCTAGCCGCCATGGAAGCCAAGAACATCCCGGCCGCGCACATCGACGGCGCCGAGCCCATGATCCGCAAGTTTTCCAGCCCCGGCGTCATGACCGTCATGGGCATGATCATGGGGTTTCTCTGGACCGTCGTGATCTCGCTGGTCGTCGCCGCGTTCGTCAAGAACCGGCCCGCCGGCACGGCGGTTGCAGCCTGATCGTCCCTTTCGGGACTTTGACCAAAAAACGCGGCGCCCATCGGCGCCGCGTTTTTGTTTTGGTCGCTTACAGCTCCCGCAGGCGGGCTGGAGCCGTCTTGGCCGGCTCCAGCGGCAGGGAGATGCCCCGGCCCAGTGGACGCACGATCTTGGTCTCTCCGCCTTCAAAGGCCTCGTCGGTCTTGAAGCTGAATCCCCGCATACCCTCGATTTTCGCCAGTCGCTCGGCGACGGCCGGCGGCAGCGCTTTGCGCTCCTCCGGGGTGTTGATCGGTCCGTCAAAGAGGACCTCGCCGTTGGTATCCTTGGCCACCAGCACCTTCACCCCGTCCTTCGTGCTCACTTCGAGCGAACCTTTCTCGTCGCTGTAGCTCATCTGGTTGTCGCCGGTGTTCACGGTGATGGTGACGAGCCGGTCGCCGCCGACTTCATTGTGCCGCACCACCCGCCGGGCTCCGTCGCGCCCCAGTTCAATCATCCCGAGCAGGCGGTCCACTTCACCCCGCGGCACCGGTGCCGCAGACGCAACCATGCCTTGCCAGTTGAAACCGGGCGCGCCGACCGCGCCTTCGAAGGCCAGCCGCTTCGGCATTTCCTTCCGGACCAGCTTCACCTTGGCGGTCGCCTGCTTGCCGGCGCGCAGGTAGGTGAGCGCAACCTCATCGCCTTCCTTCGCGCTGCGCACGAGGACGGTGAGCTGGCGCACATCCACCAAAATCTGATCGTTGAATTTGAGCAGGATATCGTGCGCCTGCAACGCGCCGGCCGCCGGGCTGTCGGGCACGACTTCGGCTACCGCCAGTCCGTGATCCTTGGCCAGACCCAGTTGGGCGGCTAGCGTCGGACCGACCGGCGCTGTCTGCACCCCAAGGAAGGTTACGCTTTCCATCTCCGCGGGCAGGGCTTCCACCCATTGCACGCGGCGCTCCGTCGGCCCACCCGGCATGGTGGGTGCGGCCGGGACGGCCAGCACGCGGACTTCCTTGCGGACTTCTTTCTTGGCTTCGGGCGCATCGGCGGCCTGCAGGGCTGGCAAGGCCAGCACGAGGCCGGCGAGGGGTATGATTTGTCGGATTGTTGGATTCATGGGTTTGGATTGTTTTGCTTACTGGAAAATGACCGGCTGCAAGCGCACTTCCTCGCGCGGGACCGACCAGCGCAGCGAGGCATTGGTCTGCGGATCACGCCACGTGACCGTATCCACGTAGAACTCCCGCATCCGGTGCATCCGCACGCCGTTGTCGAGCGTGATGGCGCCGTCGTCCTTCGCATCGTAAAGCAGCTTCTCGACGGATACCGGCTTGAACTGCGCCTCCGGTTGCGGAGAACCGGCCGCCAACGGCTGGCGCGGTTCCGCCTCGGCCAACGTCTGGTTTTCGTCCGCGCGCTGCCACAAAGTGAACGCCACGGCCAACGCCGCCGCCAACGGCAGCGCCGCCCAAGCCCGGCTCATCCGCCTTGCGGCAAGTTCGCCGGCCACGCGCTGCCACAGGCCGGCCGACACCGCCCGCGGGCGGAGCTGCTTCAATTCGGCTTCGAGTTGTTGGAGTTCCTCATCCATGGCAGTCGGCAGCGGTCAATTCGCGGCGGAGGGCCGCCAACGCATAGCGGTAGCGCGAAGCGGCCGTGTTGGGCGGGATTTCCAGTTGGCGTGCGATTTCTTCAAACGTGCATTCGCCCCAGATCTTGAGGGTGAGCACCTCGCGCTGTTCGGCGGGCAGGCGCCGCAGGGCGGCCTCGATGGCCAGCCGGCGATCACCGGCTTCGGCCAGCGGCTCAAAAAAAGCGTCCGGCTCATCCGCCTGTCGCTCGCGCCGTTCCCGCCGGTCATTGCGCCGGGCCAGATCAATCGCAGCGCGGCGCAGCGAAGTGAGGAGCAGGGCCTGCGGTTCGCCGCCGAGCGATCGCTGGTTTCGCCAGAAGCGCACAAACGCCTCTTGCACCACATCCTCGGCATCCGCCAGCGACCGGGTCCACTGCCGCGCGCAGAGGAGCAGTTTCGGGCCGTGGAGCTGAAACCAATCTTTCCAGGATTCATGGGTGCGTTCATCCGCCATGCGGGATTTTGCGGGTGTTTGCCGGTAAAGCGTCATCAGCCCTGGTTTTTGTCTAAAAAAACTGTTGGTGAGTTCCCATCGTCGAATCCTGACACAAAAAAGACCCGGGGATAAACCCCGGGTCTCGCGCTGATGTAACAGCAAATCTGCTTACTTTCGCAACGGCAGCCTCCGCTGGAGACTGTATTCCAGCCCAATGATGGCCCCGAGCGAGACTACCGCAAGGTAGCCCAGAAAGGTGCCGGCACTGAGAGGGGAACTCACGAGCAAAATAAGGACGGCAAAAGCCGCGAGAATCGCAGCGATCGCTGTGGTGATGATGATTTTGGTATTCATGGATTATAACGCCGTTTGTCGACGGCACCGCCATGATACCTCAGCTTTACAATAATAATAATAGTCGTATCCTATGTTTAAGATAATTATTTTCTATGGATTTATACCAATTGCGTTACCTGCTCGCCGTGGCGGAAGCGCAAAACTTCACCCGGGCCGCAGAACGCCTATCGGTAACTCAACCGGCTTTGAGTCAGCAGATTATAAATCTTGAAAAGGAGCTGGGCCGCAAACTCTTCCACCGGCTGGGGCGGAAAGCGGTCCTCACGGAGGCCGGTATGGTCTTCATCGAGCGGGCTCGCCGAATCCTGTTTGAAGCGGATAACGCCACCAAGGAGTTGCAGGACGACCCGGCGTTGGAGCGCCGGATAAACGTCGGCGCCATCCCCACGGTCGCGCCCTACTTGCTGCCCGAGCTGATCCTGCGCTGTCGCAGCGCCCATCCCAACCTGCAGATCGAAGTGCGCGAGGATTTCCGCTCCCAGCTCGTCCGCGGCGTGCTGGAGGGCGACCTCGATCTCGCGATCGCAGCCCAGCCGGTGACCAATCCCCAGGTCGCGGTGGAGCCGCTCCTGACCGAGCCGTTGTTGCTCGCCGTCAGCCGCGACCACCCGCTGGCCACCAAGCCACGCGTGCACGCGGCCGACTTGGCCGGGGAAACTTTTGTCATCCTCGGCAGCTCCAGCTCACTGGCCGAGCAGGTGCAAAACTTCTGTGGCGACCACAAGATCACGCCGCACGTCGGTTTCCGCTGCGCGCAGATCGCCACCGTCAAGGCGCTCGTCGCCGTCGGCGCGGGCATCTCCATCCTGCCCCGGGGCACGCGGGCGTCCGACGACGCGGGCGTGGTTTACCGCGAACTGGCCGACGCCACGCCTTCCCGCGATCTGGTCATCATCCGGCACTTGCAGCGCTATCAGAGCCGCGGATCCATGGCCTTCATCGGGCTGCTCCGGTCCACGGCGGCGGCGCTGCTGCTGCCTTGAAGCGAACCGGGGGATTGCGCTTTCCGCGCCGGCCCTCGACCCTGCCCTTTCATGCCGACAACCGCCGCCCGCCCTTTTCCCCACGAGCGCGCGCTGCTGTTCACGCTCACGGCGGTGCAGTTCACGCACATTCTTGATTTCATGATCATGATGCCGCTGGGCGCGCGGCTCATGCAGGTCTTCGACATCACCCCGACCCAGTTCAGCCTGCTCGTAGCCTCCTATGGGTTTGCCGCCGCCACCACCGGTTTCCTCGGGGGATTCGTGCTCGACCGGTTCGACCGCCGCTCCGCCCTCCTCACTCTCTACACGGGCTTCGGCCTTGCGACCCTCGCCTGCGCCTTTGCCCCCACCTACGAGATTCTGATGGCCGCGCGGATTGCCGCCGGCGCCTGCGGCGGAGTCGCCGGCTCGCTGGTCACCTCGATGGTGGGCGATGTGATTCCGCCCGAGCGCCGCGGCCGGGCCATGGGCATGGTGATGACCGCCTTTCCCATTGCCTCGGTGTTTGGCGTGCCCGCCGGGCTCATCCTCTCCGGCTGGTTGGAATGGCATGCGCCCTTCCAGTTGCTCGCCCTGTGCAGCGCCAGCATCCTGTTTTACGCCCGGCGGGTCCTGCCCCATGTGCCGGGGCACAGCTCCGACAACCACCCGGTGCGGCAGATGGTCGAGATTCTCACCCACCCGATTCACCGGCGCTGTTTTCTGCTGAGCGGCGTGCTCGTGTTCGCCGGCGCCTCCATCGTGCCCTTCATGGCGCCGTCGCTGATCACCAACGTGGGACTCGATGAACGCTGGGAATTGCCGCTGGTTTATCTCTTCGGCGGCGCGTGCGCCTTCGTCACGATGCCATGGCTTGGCCGGCTCTCCGGCCGGCACGACAAGCTCCATGTGCTGGGCAGTGTTTCCCTTCTGGCGATCACGGTCGTGCCGTTCATCACCACCCTCGGCCCGGGCCCGTTGCCCCACACCCTGGTCACCACCACCCTGTTCTTCATCGCCATGTCCGGCCGCTTTGCTCCGGCCATGGCAATGATCACCAACGCCGTGGCGGCGCGCTACCGCGGCGGCTTCATGAGCGTAAACTCCGCCGTGCAGCAGGCCTCGGGCGGCCTGGCCAACCTGACGGCCGGGCTCCTCATCACACAGAATGCTTCCGGGCAGCTCGTGGGTTACGCCCGCGCCGGCACGGTGGCCGGCGTCGCATTTGTGCTCACCGTGGTGCTGGCGGCCTGGCTGCGGGCCGGTGCGCCGCACGCCGCCCGCAACCCGGCCCCCGCCGCCCCGCCCCCGGAATCCGTCTGATCACGGATTGCCAAGCAGCTGGCCTGCGCCAGCGTGCTTTCATGCCCGCTCCTGCCGTCCAGCCCATCGCTCCGCCGCCCGCCCTGCGCAGGCCGGAACTGCTCGCGCCCGCCGGCGACTGGGAGTGCGCCCGGGCCGCGGTGGAAAACGGCGTCGACGCCATCTACCTCGGCCTCGAGCGCTTCAATGCGCGCATGCGGGCGAAGAACTTCACGCAGGCCGACCTGCCGGCGCTGATGGAATTTCTACACCGCCGCGGTGTGCGCGGCTACGTGACCTTCAACACGCTCGTCTTTACCAACGAGCTGGCCGATGCGGCCGACTACCTGCGCACCATCATCGCGAGCGGCGTGGACGCCGCCATCGTGCAGGACGTGGGCATCTGCCGGCTCATCCGCGAGCTCTCGCCGGATTTCCCCATCCATGGCTCGACGCAGATGACCGTCACCAGCGCGGGCGGCGTGCAGTTTGTCCGCGACCTCGGCGCCCAGCTCATCGTGTTGGCCCGGGAAAATTCTCTGAAAGAGATCCACGCCATCCAGGCGGCGCAGAAAGATTCCCCGCTGCCGCTGGAGGTCTTCGTCCACGGCGCGCTCTGTGTCGCCTACTCCGGCCAATGCCTCACCAGCGAATCGCTCGGCGGCCGCTCGGCCAACCGCGGCGAATGCGCGCAGGCCTGCCGCCTGCCTTACGATCTCATCGCAGACGGCCGGCCGGTGGACCTCGGCGACCGCCGCTACCTGCTCAGCCCGCAGGATCTCGCCGGGCTCGAGGTGCTGCCCGAACTCGTGAAGGCCGGCGTCGCCTCGCTGAAAATCGAAGGCCGCCTCAAGTCGCCGGAATACGTCGCCAGCATCACGCGGGTCTATCGCACCGCGCTGGACAAGGTGATGGCCGGGCTCACCGGCGAAACCCCGCCGGCCTTTGAACCCAAGACCGCCCGCTACGAGCTGGAGATGAGCTTCTCCCGCGGGCTCTACACCGGCTGGTTCCGGGGGATCAACAACCAGGAGCTCGCCCACGGCCGCTTCGGCACCAAACGCGGCGTCTTCCTCGGCACCGTCACCCGCATCGGGTCCGGCGCCCGGGCCGGCGTGCACCTCCACACGGCGGCCCCGGTCAAGCCCGGCGACGGCGTGGTCTTCGACGCGGGCTCGCCCGAATCGGGCGAGGAAGGCGGACGCATTTATCAGGTCGAAACGCAGGCCGGCGAAACCGTGCTCCGCTTCGGCGACGGCGACCTCAATTTCCGCCGGCTCCATGTCGGCGACCGCGTGTGGAAAACCAACGACCCCGCGCTCGACCGCGAGGTGCGCGCCACCTTCGAGGGCGACAAGATCCGCTTCCAGCGCCCCGTCACGATGGAAGTCCACGGCCGCGCCGGCATCCCGCTCACGCTCATCACCGATGACGGCGAAGGCCATGTCGTGCGGCTTGATTCCAACGTCTCTCTCGCCACCGCCGAAAACCAGCCGCTCACACCCGAACGGCTCCGCGACCAGCTCGGCCGGCTCGGCGGCACACCCTTCAGGCTCGGCGAATTAAAATCCTTCCTGGAAGGCGCGGTCATCCTGCCCTTGAGCGAGATCAACCGTCTCCGCCGCGAAACCGCCGCCGCGCTCGACCAACTCCGCGCCGCCCCCCGGCGCTGGCAACTGCAGACCACGGAGCCCCGCCTGCGGATCGAAAACCCGCCATCCCCACCCGCCCCGCCCGAAATCATCGCCGTCATCCGTGAGCTGGCCCAGCTCGACGCCGCGTGGGCCGCCGGCGTGCGCACGATTTACTGCGAATTCGAAAACCCGAAGTATTACCGCGACGCCGTCGCCCGCTTCCGCACGCTCCAAACCGCGGAAATCGAAAATCCAAAATCGAAAATCCAGAATTCCGGCACCATCTGGGTCGCGCCGCCGCGCATCTTCAAGCCGGGCGAGGAATGGATTCTCAAACAGGTGCGCTCCTGCGAGGCCGACGGCTACCTCGTGCGCAACTACGAGCACCTCGTGTTCTTCGCCGGCGACCGCCGCCGCGGCGACTTCTCCCTCAACGTCGCCAATCCGCTCACCGCGGCGCATTTTCGCGAACGTCACGGCCTGGAGCGCGTCACCGCGAGCTACGACCTCAACATCGCGCAGCTTGAGGCCCTGCTTCAGGCCACCCCGGTGGACTGGTTCGACATCACGATCCACCAGCACATGCCGATGTTTCACATGGAGCACTGCGTGTTCTGCGCGTTTCTCTCCACGGGCAAGGATTACCGCGACTGCGGCCGGCCCTGCGACCAGCACCGCGTCGCGCTCCGCGACCGGGTCGGCGCCGAACTCCCGCTCAAGGCCGACGCCGGCTGCCGCAACACCGTCTTCAACAACCGCGCGCAGACCGGCGCCGAATACGTCGCGCGGCTCCGCGAACTCGGCGCCCGCAGCTTCCGCGTTGAGTTTGTCAACGAAAGCGCCGACGAGGTCGCCCGCACGCTCAACCGCTACCAGCGGCTCCTGCACGGCGAACTCACGGGCGACGAGCTCTGGCGCGAACTCAAGCTGCTCAACCAGCTCGGCGTCACCCGCGGCCAGATGGAAACCGCGCCACAGGTGATCTTTCGCAAAGGCTGAAGCGCAGTTGGCCAAGGCCGGCGCGCCTGTCCCGGCTTCGCCGACCCGCCCCGCGCCGTCAGGTTCCTCCGTGGCCGCCCCGGGCCGTGCCGAATTCTGTTGTCGCGACCGGCCGCAGTCACCGTCATGAATCCGTAACTTTCATGTCCAACGCCTCCCCCGCCACCCCTGCCGGCAACGGCCAATCCACCAAGGTCACCGACTTGGAGATCAAGGACGCCAAGTTGATCTTCAACTCGGCCTGGGAAGACATCGAGGCGGAGTGCGGCCGGGAAAATCTGCGCTTCCCCAAGGAGATCATCCTGCTCGGCGGCGCCCCCGGCTCCGGCAAGGGCACCAACACCGCTTTCATCGCCCGGACCCGCGGCCTCACCTGCCCGCCCATGGTCATGAGCTCCCTGCTCGATTCGCCTGAGGCCAAGCGGCTGAAGGACGCGGGCAACATGGTCGGCGACCGCGAGGTCGTCGGGCTCCTCCTCCGCGAGCTGCTCAAGCCCGTTTACCGCGACGGCGTCATCCTCGACGGCTTTCCCCGCACCCAGGTGCAGGTCGAGTGCCTCAAGCTCCTCGTCGGCAAGATGCACCAGCTCCGCCGCGAGTTCTACGACACCCCGCTCAGCATCCATTTCCGCCAGCCCACCGTGCACATCATGGTGCTCTTCGTGGACGAGAAGGAGTCCGTCGCCCGCCAGCTCAAGCGCGGCCAGGAAACCCGCGCCCACAACGAGGAGGTCAAGCGCACCGGCATCGGCCAGCCGCGCGAAGACCGCCCCACCGACCACGACGCCTCGCTCGCCCGCCGCCGCTACCGCGTCTTCAAGGAGCAGACCTGGGACGCCCTCCAGTCGCTGAAGGAAATTTTCCACTACCACTTCATCGACGCTCAGGGCTCCTTCGCCGAGGTCGAGCAGAACATCCTCAACGAGCTCCAATACCAGAGCACCCTCGAGCTCGACCCCCGCACCCACGACCGCCTCCGCAGCATCCCCGTCGCCAGCGAGATCATCATCCACGCCCGCCAGGAACTCGTGAAGCGGCTCGACAGCTACGAACTCGAGCACAACGAACTCTTCGCCAAGGTCACTGCCTTCATCGAGGGCAAGGTGATGCCCATCGTCATCAAGCACGCCATCTCCGGCGTCGCGCTCATCAACACCGAGCACCCGCTCCTCGACGACGCCCTCGCCCTCGCCATGCTCATCGACGTGTTCTCCGAGCGCGGCTACCACGCCGTCGTGGACATCCACCGCATCGAGGTCCCGGAAAAATTCGACCCGAAGACCGGCCTCATCGCCTGCCGCTTCAAAAAAGTCTTCCGCATCCAAATCCGCTTCCAAGGCTCCGAAATCCGCCGCGGCTGAGCGGCCCCTCGCCACCATGCCCCGCACCCCATCTCAATCTGACGATCGAGCCTAGGGCCTAGCGGGCCAAATAGTCTCTTTACCGCCCCGCCGACCGTCTGAAAGTTCAGTCCAGGCCTTTCCCATAAACCCAAACTCAATATGGGTTATTAGCACTGTTGGGCGAAGAAAGAATTTCCTGAGAGTGAGGTGACCGCCGATAATTGATCCGCTGGCAGTGTCAGTCTGGGGCCTGTAGAAAGGAACCCAGATCATGAAAGGCAAAAGACACACGACCGAGGAAAAGATCCGCATCTTGCGGGA
>Ga0169931_10004233_pt1 | contig 22404 bp, 26 predicted proteins | sample Kivu_15m_20L_FD_129675 | JGI IMG/M metagenome (GOLD analysis project Ga0169931, IMG submission 129675) | Freshwater microbial communities from Lake Kivu, Western Province, Rwanda to study Microbial Dark Matter (Phase II) - Kivu_15m_20L... | ecosystem: Environmental > Aquatic > Freshwater > Lake...
AATTACCTAAAACAACAGCTCCAACTGTGTCTTCTTCCAGGTTTAACGCCAAACCAAATTGGCCATTGGAAAATGCTATTTTTTCACCATAAACAACATCACTCATGCCATGTATCTGGACGATACCATCACGAAGGCTAGTAACAGTGCCGACTGATTTAACAGTGGGCTCAATTTTCATTTCTTTGATGCTTTTTTGCAGCAACTGGCTGATTTCTCCGGTGCTAATGGTCATGTAACCCCCTAATTACGTTAAATGATGTTGAATGTGATTCAGCTTAGATTTCAAGCTGGCGTTATATGTTTTATCGGCCCATTTTGCGTTAAATCCCGCGATCAGCGAGGAGTCCACATCAAAACTTGCTTCAATGTTTTTAACTGAAAATACAGTCCTTAATTGATTGAGAATCCGATCTTGATCAGCGCTCGTTAGCTTATAAGCTGAGGTGATTTGGATATTTGCGCTGTTTTGGGCATGCTGTATTAATTTGGTGTACTGCTCAAGAAGAGCAGGGCACTGCTTAAAAAGCTTGTGCTTTCTTAAAATCTCCAATAATGACAGGCATTGCTCATCAGAGCTTTCAAGTACTTTAGCTACCAAAGCAATAATAGTGTCTTGCCCAATATTTGGATTGGTTACAATTGACTTAAACTCAATAAGTTGTGAAATGATAGCCAGCTTCTCTAGCCAAGTAGACCATTTTTGGCGGTCTTGTGGGTTGACAGTATTATCAAATATGGCTTTTGCCAATATGGCCGGTTTGATTTTACTCATTGCCTTTGGCCTTGATCAATTGATTAAGCATCGCTATATCTTTTTTAGCATCGATTTTTTCACCCAATAGTTTTTCACTGATGGTAGAAGCGACGTTCACAATTTCATGTGAAATGGCTTCTTTTTGCAGGGCAATATAATGGTTGATATCCTGCTGCGCACTGTCAACGATTTTTTGTTTCTGAGTCATTGCCTCATCTTTGGCCTGCTGGACAATGGTAGCAGCTTGGCTATCAGCATTGTCTACAATTTTCTTGGCTTGTAGCTTGGCCTTTTCGATGGTTTTTTTGGCTTCCTCAGCGCTTTCCTCTAATCGCAATCTACCTTCTTCTGCTTGGCGAAGGCCTTCTTCAATATGCACTCGACGATTTTCAAGAGCTGCATTGATGGGTGGCCAGACATATTTCATGGTTAACAATACAAAGCCTATGAAAATGACCATTTCTACAAATAATGTAGCATTGATATCCATGTGAAACTCCAGTTAAGGGACAAATAGGGTTTAGATCATTAAGGTTTTAAGTGCATCAACAAATGGACTTGCTGTACTAAACCAGATCATAATACCAATACCGATCATTGTTACTGCATCTACGAAAGCGGCAACAATAAACATTTTTGTTTGAAGCATAGATGCCATTTCAGGCTGCCTGGCTGCGCTTTCTAAGAATTTGCCACCCAGTAGTCCAAAACCGATTGCTGTACCTATTGCGCCCAAGCCAATCACTATGGCAGTTGCGATTATGGTATAAGCGTAAATATTTGCTGCGTGCATTGCGATGTTGTTCATCAGATGTTCTCCTTTGGGGTGTTAGTGTTCTTGAGTTGCAAGGCTCAAATAAACGATGGTCAAGACCATGAAAATAAAGGCTTGTAAAGTGATAACAAATAAGTGGAATGCCAGCCAAATCCAACCAAACAACCATTGTATATAAATGGGTGTAAGGGCAATCAAGATAAAAATTAGCTCACCGGCATAAAGGTTGCCAAAAAGTCGCATCGCCAGTGATGTGGTTTTTGATAATTCCTCAACGATTCGGAACGGCACATTGATGAAGAAAAGGAATTTAGGGAAAGGATGTGATACCATGTCTTTTAAATAACCCAGGGGACCTTTGATGTAAAGTGAGGCCCCGGTAATGATCAGCAGGACTGAGATAGACATGCCAAATGTACAGTTTAGGTCAGTGGTTGGGACGGCTCTGAAATAATGGATGCCAAATGATTGCGCCATCCAGGGTAACAAATCAACAGGGATTAGATCCATTAAGTTCATAAGAAATATCCAGCAAAACAATGTTAAGGCCAGTGACCCAATATAGCGGTTGTTTCGGATGTGGAAGGCTTCAAAAATTTGCTCATCAACAAAATTAATCACGGTTTCAATGAAATTTTGGGTTTTGCCAGGAACGCCAGATGTCATTTTTTTTGCAATGTTTAAAAATAAGGTGAAAAAGAAGAGGCCGCAGAGTAAAGATATAAGAACAGTATCCATGTTAAGCGTCCAAAATCCGCCCTTTCCGTCAAAAGCACCGCTGATCAGATTGAGTTTCCAGTTCACCAAATGGTGCTGAATGTAGCTTGATGTTGTCGGTAATTCACTCATAACATTGCCATTTATAAAATACTGCTCTGTGAGATATGACGCTCATTAAGAGACCTAATGATACAAAAAAATTATTATAATTTCTAGAGCCATAAATAAAAATAAAAAACACAGTGAGAATCGCCAGCATAGTCACTCGTCCAAGGATCATCTTGTAAAGCATGTCCTTTTCCGATAATCGATTGGCATTAAAAGCAATAGTAATGCCAATGCGTTCGGCGGCGCTGTAAATGACTCCTGATAAAATAAAGCCGTGAAGATTTTGAATAGGGAAAAACAGGCATCCGGTTAGACTTAAGATGACAAAGATTAAAAGGCCTTTTCGATTAAGCGCCAGTAGCTGGTTTTTGCCTGTATTATTCTTTAGAGCTTGCTTCATCGATCCAAAGACCTATTAGCTGCTTAATTTGATCAAAACCAGTCTTATCTTTGGCGCTGGTAATGATAACTGGCGAAGGTTTTAGGTACAGGCCATTTAAGCTTTTGTTGTAATAATTTTTCATTTTTAAGTTTTGATTGTTCGTTTGCTTATCGGATTTGGTTAAAATGACTTGGCAGGGAATATCGGTTGCACTAATGAGCGAAGTAAGGTCAAGATCGACATTTTGCCATGAGTGGCGGATATCAATCAGATGAAAGATGCCAACTAAGTTTGGTCTGTTTAAAAGGTAATTTTCACACATGCGCTGCCAATTTTCTCTGTGTGATTTGCCAATTTTTGCATATCCAAATCCAGGCAAATCGATGAGTACATGAGTTTGCTCGTGATAGCCATTGATGGTTTGAGTTTTTCCAGGGGTTTGGCTAATGCGAGCACGAGACCTACCGATTAGGGTGTTAATAAATGAAGATTTCCCAACATTGGAGCGGCCCAACATTGCAATTTCTGGCAGTGATGTTTTTGGAAGGTCCTGCCAGTTGGCGCTAATAAAGTCCGGGTGCTTATTGGTCATTTTGATATTGCTGAATCATAACTGATAAGCGTTTTGGTTGAATATGGCAGGCTTGACCTGCAGCAGAAAACGCCTCAAAGCGCTCAATGCAGATCTTTTGCATGGCGTTGGTAGCTTTTGACAAGTATTGTCTGGGATCAAATGCACTGGGGTTTTGGCTGAAAAACTGACGAATGGCGGCAGTTGATGCCAATCTTAGATCCGTGTCAATATTGATTTTCCGGATACCATATCGGATGGCTGTTATAATTTCCTCAAGAGGTACGCCATAGGTCGATTCAATCGATCCACCATGTGCGTTGATGATATGAAGAAGGTCTTGTGGTACTGATGAAGCACCATGCATCACCAGATGTGTGTTTGGTATTTGTTTGGCAATTAACTTAACTCTTTCAATATCCAGGGTTTTTGCGGTTGGCTTTTGTTTGAATTTATAAGCGCCGTGACTGGTTCCAATCGCAATTGCCAGTGCGTCTACTTGTGTTTTTTCTACAAAATCTTTGGCCTGTATGGGATCGGTAAGTAGCTGCTCTTTGCTTAGCTGGCCCTCTGCGCCTGAATCATCTTCTTTTTCAGCCCTCAGTGTCTCAAGTGAGCCAAGGCACCCCAGCTCACCTTCAACGCTAACACCACAGCCATGAGCCATCCTAACCACTGATCGCGTGGTGTTGACATTGTATTCATAAGTTGAGGGGGTTTTCATATCAGGCATTAATGAGCCGTCCATCATTACTGAGCTAAAACCCAGTTGGATGGATTGCAAGCATACTTCCGGGCTTGCACCGTGATCTTGGTGCAGACAAATGGGGATGTGTGGCCAGTTCTCAAGTGCAGCTTTGGCCAGATGTCTGATAAAATCTGATCCAGCATATTTTCTGGCACCAGATGAGGCCTGAATAATGACTGGGCTATTGGTTTGATCAGCAGCCATCATGATTGCACGAATTTGCTCAAGGTTGTTCACGTTAAAAGCAGGGACGCCGTAGTTATGGTTATGAGCATGATCAAGCAGTTGTCGCAGTGAGATGAGCGCCATATTAAATTCCTAAGTATCTAATGAGAATGAATTACCGCAACCACAAGTGCTTTTGGCATGTGGATTTTTAATGGTGAAGCGTTCGGCATTCATGTCCATGATATAATCTATCGTTGCCCCAGCAAGGACCTGAATACTAATAGGATCTATGATGAGTTGAAAAGTGGTAAAATCCAAACTGATGTCATCCTGCTCAATTTCTTCACAAAACTCAAAATCATACTGGAAGCCAGAGCAGCCTCCGCCGACAATTGAGATGCGTAAATACAGTAATTCATCGGGATGACTTTTTTCATCGCTAATCAGTTGATGAATTTTTTGATGGGCGTTATCAGTTAGTTGAATGGATGACATAATGGTGGAAATTGCTCATGGTTGTTTCATTGGAATTGAGGCAGGCAGAAAATGGTAGGACGAATGACTTCATTGTTTTATCGATTAAAATCATGGACACTATATCATATGAAAAGAAATATGAGAATACCTTGGGTTTTCTTTTAGTTTTTAATCATTTATAATCAGGCCATGCTTTACTTGTTGATTAAATCTCTTCACATTATCGCCATGGTTACTTGGTTTGCAGGTTTATTTTATTTGCCACGTCTTTTTGTTTATCACGCTCAGACTCACGATCGAATTGGCATTGAGCGATTTAAGGTCATGGAAAGTAAATTATTCTGGGTGATTATGACCCCAGGGGGTGTTGTGACCCTTTTAAGTGGTTTGTTTTTACTGTATTTGATGCCAATTTGGCTGAAGCAACCATGGATGCATGTTAAGTTGACTTTTGTTTTTCTGCTGATGATTTATCATATCAGTTGTTGGCGATATTTGACTCAGTTTTCCTGCGATCTCAATCGGCACTCTTCGTTGTTTTTTCGATGGTTTAACGAGCTGCCAACAATTGCTCTTCTTGTCATTATTATCAGCGTGGTATTAAAGTATTAGAGTTCTGTATCAGTTTGATAAATCAATTATTTTAAGGTCAATTAAACTCAGAGGTTATTTCTTTAAAGTACAGCCGTACGCTGTAAAGCTGCTTTAAGAAAGGACGGTATTTTTCCCTTGAAGCCCCTTGCTTTTTTTTATAGTAACTTCAAATACTTCAGCCAGGTTCTTCGCTGATTTATTTTCTTGCATCATTTTTAAGCCAGCTTCTGTTGTGCCGCCGGGTGATGTAATTGCGTTGATGATGGATTGAATATCGCCATTGCTATTTTTAGCCAGTGCGATTGTACTTTCTATTGCACCATACAGCATAACTTCAATCGGAGATTTTTTATCAATGTGTATTATGTGACTAAATAGGTCAAGAAAAAATGCAGGGCCACTGCCTACAATGGCTGTGGCAAGATGCATATGTGATTCTTTTTCAAGCCAAATTAATTGTCCAATGCGCTGAAAGAGCATATTGACCATGGATCGTATGGTATCGCTTTGATCATTGGTATATAAGGCAGTCATTGATGCTTGATAAAAAGCTGCCAAATTAGGCATGGCACGTACAATGGGCCATTTTTTCAGATGCTGATTTAGATGATTGATTTCAGTGCCGGCTAATGTTGAGATCATTACTTTTGTGCTATAGCTGTCAATAAGGACCAACTTGCTAAGTTGTTGTGGTTTAATACAAAGCAGTGTGATGTCTATAGGTTCATTGGAGTGATTGGCCACCCCAAGTTCTTGGGTAATTAACTGACGGCGTTTGGGATGATGCTCAGTAATAAAGATTTGATTGGGCAAGATTCCGGATGATAGCAGACCTTGAATCAAGGCGGCGCCAAGATGGCCCGCACCAATTACGTGAATTGTATAATTGAACGAGGACATGATTGACGAATCTCAGGTGGCATAGAAATTTTTAAGCTATGCTCAATGAATTGATTAATTAGTATTTCAGCATTTTGATTGTAATAGTCTGGGTTTGACCAACTATTTCTTGGATCGAGTAAAGCCGAATTGATATTTGGGATATGATTTGGAAATTGAAGCTCAAATCCAGGTAACAGGGAAAGGTCATTGTGATTGATTGTGTCGTTGCAAATGGCATGAATGATTCTGCGGGTAAAGTCGATATCATATCGGGATCCTTCGCCATATGGGCCTCGGTGCCATCCTGTATTCACTAGGAAAACCTTGGCACCTGATTCTTTAAGGCGTTTTCTGAGCAAGGATGCGTACTCAGCAGCAGGCCTTGGGAAAAAAGGCGCCCCAAAGCAGGCGCTAAATGTTGGAGCAATGTTAGCTTGAGCACTGATTTCAGTTGATCCAAGCTTTGCTGTGTACCCCATTAGAAAATAAAAGGCACTTTGAGGCTCTGTTAACAGACTAACAGGCGGTAGAACACCATATAAATCACAAGTTAGGAAAATAACATGACTGGGTGTTTGTCCAGTAGCACTTGCTACACGTTTTTCAATAAAGTTAAGTGGGTAGGCCATCCTTGAATTTTCTGTAATTGAGGTGTTATCAAAGTTGGCGTTTTTTTGATTGTCTAAAAAAACGTTTTCCATGACACTTCCACTTTGAATTGCAGACCAAATCACAGGCTCTTTTTTGGCTTTCAGGCCAATGCATTTGGCATAGCACCCGCCTTCAATATTAAAGATTCCTTGACTGCTCCAGCCGTGCTCATCATCCCCAATAAAATGGCGATCAGGATCAGAGGACAAAGTGGTTTTTCCGGTGCCGGATAGGCCAAAAAACAAAGCCACACGCCGATCATCGCCTTGATTTGCTGCACAGTGCATTGGCAATACATCCAGTGTGGGCAGCCAGTAATTCATCGCGCTAAACACTGCTTTTTTCATTTCTCCTGCATATCGCATGCCAATGATTAAAATTCGACGTGCCGTAAGATCAATCATGACGGCTGCTTCTGATTGAGTCATATAAATGGTTGGATCAATGTTTAATGTGGGAGCGTTGAGTATTTCCCAAGTTGGCATATTGGGGTCAGAGTCTTCTTTTTCAATAAAAAGGTTCATGGCGAAGATGTGATGCCATGCAAATTCTGTGGTCACTGAAAGACGGGTTTGAAACTGAGGATCTTGACAGGCAAATAAAATGGAATGATAGCTTCTTTTTTCAAGATGAGTCTTAGTCAGTTGCCATAAGGCGTTGAATCGATCTTTATCATAGGCTTGATTGACCTTGCCCCAGTCAATGGTTTTATTGATTAAAGGATGGCTAATAATGTAGCGGTCATTTGGACTTCGGCCTGTTCTTTTGCCGGTTAGAGTGCATAGTATATTTTGTTGATTGAGTGTACCTTCATTAAAACGAAGCGCTTCTTCTGTGAGAAATTCTCTAGTTAAGTTCATTGCTATGCCCCCATACTGTCGATTGTAGTCTAACATCAAATGATGGTGAAACCAATGTTAATCATAAAGGCCAATAAGAAGACCGCCAAGTCCAGCTCCTGATAGTTTACAGGCGATAGCGCCGTTTTCTTTTATCATTTTTATTTGTCCAGAGATCTCTGGTGTGATAAGTCCCCATTTAGAAAAGCAAGACTGCCCTTTTTCAATTGCATCAGCCAATTGTTTGATGTCCCCTGTAAGCAGGGCTTCTTTCGCCATTAGGCATGAGATTTTCATCTCTTGATCAACTGTATGCGCCAGATTTGGATTTGATTCAAATAACCGATACACTTTTTGAATACACAGTGATGAGCGGGCGCTAATACCTGAATCGATAAGCTGGATATGAGGCCAGCTAGTAATCTCAAGAGGAATAATTTTTGAGTTTTGAAAATAGATAGGCTTGTCGTATAAACAACCAGCAATATCTAATCCACTGCTTTTGCCATGGAAATGGTGCTCGATTTGATGAGCAAGAGAAAAAAGGGGTTCTTTAAGACCAAAGTGGATGAGTAGTTTTGCCAGACAAATGGATAATGCGGCAGAAAAACCAAAGCCCTTACCCATTGGGATATGATTGTCAAAATGTAAAATACCATTAATTGGCGGGAGTTTTTTTTGGATTAAAAGGGTTTTAATTAGTGCTTCTAATTGCTCAATATTTTCTGAAGGGGTATCAAGAGATATAGAAAGCCTATCAGCAGGCTCGAATTGCAGTTTTAATTGACTGTCCATTTTGGGGAAAACAATCGCAGGGTGACCACGAAGGACAGCATGCTCGCCTGCCAATATCCATTTTGCATGCGCAGAACACTTAAACACGGCTAAATCTCCATGGAAATTTCTGGTATTGATTAACCAGTGATTGAATCGCATCTTGTGATTCAGGAGGGTATAAGAAATGGACATTGGGTCCTGCATCCATGGTGATAATTAGCTTAGTTCCTTGCTTTACTATAATATCTGCTTGAGAAATGAGTTCCTCACTGTCAGAGGTGATGTATTTAAATGGGGCTTGACAGCTGTGAAATAAATGATGCATGTCTAAAAACTCATCCTTACAGATGTGATAAATGGATGACCAGTTTGCTTGATCAAATGCCCTGATCAGTTGGGATAGTCGATCATTGGCCCTGTTGATTCGTTCCTGGATATCAGGGCAGCTAATCACACGTTTGTGAGCTTCTGAGGAGCTGATTTTTTTATGTCCAGCATCGATGATTGCTACACAACTCTCAAGCTTTGGCCAATTTTCGCCAATAGCCCTGGCCCCATCTTTGGTCCAAATACAATAAGGTTCAAAAAAAGATCGAATGGATGAGCCAGACCCTTTTGCTGATAAACGCGCAATCTCTTCCATGCTGAGTGGGGAATGTGTTTGTAGCTTTTGTGAGATTAAATAGGTGCCCTTGGTTAATGCGCTGTATGCTGAAGCAGAGCTTGCAAGGCCAGCACCTGATGGAAAGTTATTTTCTGATAAGATGTGAAAGTGATCTTTGATATTGAATATTGATTTTAGCCACTGAAAGTGGTGAATAAAATTCTCCTTGCCTCCAGGCTTGAGGGTAACATCAGTGATTAATTGGTCAGAGTTTGCCGGTTTAAAAGTTAAGCTGGAGTATAAATGCGCAATCGTTAAAGAAAGAGACGAGTTAATGGGAGCCTGATTAGCGTTTTTCCCCATGTACTTGATGAGTGCAATATTACTTGGCATGTTAACATGAATCATAAGATGCCTTTGGCAATGTCTTGTTGATTGGCAACCACAGTCAATGATTTTGGCAGTTGGCCAATGATTTGCATTTGGTGGCTTTTATGGGACAGAATCAGAAGCACATCCGCACCTAAAGCCCCACAGCCCTTGACTGCAAGCACATTAGGGATGTTTTGAATGGCTTTAATATAGTCGATGGTACTGGGGTGACGAAGATCATGGGACTGAAGCACATTTTCGTAATCATTAATGATTTTAGCAGCAACATTGATATCATTGCTATTTTCAATATAGTTTTCAATCAGTGTATTAAGGTGATCGGCATTATACAAAGGCAGATTGCAAAGGTGCTGATGGCTATTGACCTTGATGGGTGTTTTTAAAATGGTGATGGCCCAATTCGGCGCCAGTGTTATTGGCGTTGCTGAGTGGGTTTTGGTATTGATCAATGATAAGTTGCCAAAGTATTGGCCGATGACATCAGCGCCGCTGCTATTGGGATGGTATTTATTATTAAGAGAGTGAGCAAAAACAACGTCAAAAGGTTTAAGATGATGGGCTATAGCAATAATAAGAGCACTTGATGCGCCAAATCCACCTTGACCTTGATGGGGATCAATAAATGCAAATTCCCGGCTGATATTTATGTAATCTTGAACGGCAGGGTGTGATGGCCAATTTGAATTCTGGCGAGGTACACATTGGAAATAAGGGGCATGAGCAATGATTATGGCTTTATTTTTGGAAAGGACACTGTATTCGCCGATTAGAAATGTTTTGCTTGGGATGCAAAGATTAAAGGGTTGCGATGTCATCTTTGGAGAAGTAACCTTGTGCCTGAATTAAAGACTGAAGGTGTTTGATGTTTTTTTCATTCACGCTCTTGCCTTCCGCCATGAGTCGGTTGTTAACATGCAGTGACATGTGGCCTGTCACCAGTTGATGTGATGCAATGGCCTTTAGCGCTGCAAAGTTTTGTAGCAAACCCACTCCTGCAACAATTCTTGAGAGCTCTGTGCGAGATGGGTTCTTGAGAATGGCAAGTGCAAGTTTAGCTGTGGGGTGTGAAGTCGTCAGCCCTCCAATAACCCCCAGTTGCAAGGGAATTGATAGTTTTCCCATTAGGCTATTTTTCCCAGCTTTTTCCCAAGAGGTCATCGGGCCGTGCTTTGCACTATAATGAATGCAATTGCTGCTATTTGCTCGCCAGTCATTGCCGGTTGCCATAAGGACACCATCAATTCCATTTATAACACCTTTGTTATGTGTGATTTGTCGTTGCTGTGAACATTGGGCAAAAGCATTCATATCAACCATCTGATCAACCAGGTCAGAATTTAGGTTATGAAGCTCACAGGTGCTGTGTGTAAGTATATCGGTGTAATTTGATAATATACCATAAGCACGGTTAATTTGATGGTCCTTGCTTAGAATACGGCAGCTGGTTTCGGCAACTTGGCATGCGACATTTGCACCATGGGCATCACAGGGGTTAATCGAAATATGGAGTAGAAAATGCGGGGGTTTTTCAATTAGCGCTATGTCTGTGACCCCACCACCGCGTTTAACCATCGATTTGGTGACGGTGTCATTTAATTGCATTTGAATTTTATGCACTGAAGATTTAAGTTCCTGGATTTTATCGGTGGATAAATGCGGTAGAAATACCTCAGCGAGAATACTGGGTTTTTCTGCATAGGTGCTTATTTCACCATGTTGATGACAAAACTTGGCAGCATGAGATAGGGCTGCAACCACTGAGCTTTCTTCAATGGCAAAAGGCACCTGATGGATATTCCCATCCAAATGAACATTTGGAATGATTGAGAATGGAAGTTGGAAGCTGCCAATGACGTTTTCACTGAAGTTTTCAACAAAGGCAGTGTTTTGACTGTTGTTTTTCAGATAGGCAATTTGCTCGTGATCTAGTTCGACTTGACGGCTGATCCAGTTGAGTTTTTCAGCAAGTGATAAATGTCGAAAACTGCTCATGTATCTCTTAGAATTTTTTCTATGATATGCAATTGCTGCTTTAAGGTAAAGTCTTTATACTTATTAATCATCATAAAGTAATTTTATATGTTTAATAATCAGAAAGAAGCGCAAATCCCGATTATTTTAGTGAATCACCGGGGTGAGAAAATTGGATTAAGTACAAAGCAAGAGGCGCATGAAAAAGGTCTATTGCACCTTGCATTTTCTGTGTTTATAAGACATGAGAAGACGGGGAAAATTTTATTGCAGCAGCGTGCATCGGGTAAGTACCATGCCCCTGATCTTTGGGCAAATGCCTGCTGTGGTCATCCGGGGTTGATCTCAGAAGATGTGCTTGAATCTGCGAAATTGCGTCTTGAAGAGGAGCTTGGGATAAGAGCCTCGCTTAAGATTAAGGGTCAATTTACTTATTTTCACCAATTTAAGCCGAATTTATTTGAGCATGAGTATGATTTTGTGCTTGAAGGAATCATAGGTCATCAAGATATTTTATTTAACTCACAGGAAGTTCAGGCCTTTAAATGGATGGATCAGCAGGAAGTTTTACAGGATCTTCTACAGCATCCCGAGCGATATGCCCCATGGTTTTTTATGGCAATAAATACCTATATTGCTTAAAATCCAAAATAATTTGCTATAATGGATTTTTGCAGGAACTGGAGAATTTTATGATAAAGCATGGGATTGTGGGTATTGCACTGATTGTTAGTTCGGGTGTTTATGCAGGTGAAGATGTTTCAGTTGCTGATCTTGAAAAGGTATCAAAGCAAGCAGCGACGATGGTTGAGTCGATGCGGACAGAGTTAAAGAAAAATATTGATCAAGTACAGGCGAATATTTCTCAATTAAACGATTCAATGGTTAAGAAAATTGCAGAAACAGATGCTCGAATTAATCAATCAGTTGAGAATACTGGAAAAACCATTCAAGAGCTTCAAAAAAATCTTATGGCACAAATTGAAAAAATGAATGCTGCCACAACTCAAAAAATGAACGAAATGCAAAAGCAAATTAATGGCTAATTCAGTTTTAATTTCAGGTGGTGCAACGGGTATTGGCTTTGCCATTGCCAGTTATCTTGCTCAAGGGGGGCATGATTTAGTATTGCTCAGTCGCAATCAGCAGCGGCTTGAGGATGCGGCAGCGAAACTTGCAGAGTATGGGGCAAATGTAAATATTGAGCCATGTGATCTTCGAGACGTGTCTAAAATCGAACCGCTGATGCGTGATATTCTAAACAAATATCAGGTGGGGTATTTGGTTAACAATGCAGCTGCTAATTTTATCTGTCCGACAGAGTCATTATCTATCGGTGGTTATCGCGCTGTTACTGACACCGTAGCAACTGGTAGCTTCATGTTAACCAAATGTTGCGGTGATTATTGGATTCGAAATAAGGTGCCAGGCAGGGTGGTTAACATCAGTGCCTCCTATGCTCAAGGAGCAGGCCCTTATGTAGTGCCTTCTGCGATGGCAAAAGCAGCGATTGAGGCAATGACCCGATCTTTGGCTGTTGAGTGGGGTAAAAAGCAAATTGCTCTTAATGCTATTGCTTTGGGATTGTTTCCAACACCAGGTTCAGTTAAGCAACTTTTGCCCAATCCAGAAATGGTTGAGCAGATTCGTTCGTATATCCCATCGCAAAGATTTGGAGACTTGCAGGAAGTGTCCAGATTGGTTCATTTTTTATTGTTTGAATGTGGATCTTATTTGACTGGAGAGACTATCAGGCTTGATGGTGCTTTTTATCATGCCTCAGGTGCAGGGCCTTTTTATAACCTATTAAAAGATCTAAATGAATCTTTTTGGGAAGAACTGCGGAAAAAATAACCCTTGTTTTTAATGAAACAGCCTGTTAAGTTGGCTTACGGAGAATGGAAATATTCATGATCAATTGTAAGCTTTCTGGACATCTTCCGCTGATCATTTTTGCATGCGGCGTTTTTTATTATTGTTTTGCGTATATATTGCGTGTTTATACTGGGGTTATTTATGAGCCCTTGGTTGAAGAGCTTAATCTCACAGCCAGTCAGTTTGGAGTTTTAACCTCACTTTATTATTTCTCATATTCACCCATGCAGGTGCCTGCGGGGGTTCTTGTCGATCGGATAGGTGTTCGCAGGTCATTGCTTTTAGCTTGTTCAATAGCAACGATTGGTTCGGCTTTATTTGCTTTTGCCTCTTCATTTTCGCTGGTTGCGATAGGTCGCTTCATGGTAGGGATGGGAAGCGCTTTTGCTTATGTGTCTTCTTTGAAGATTGCTACATTGTGGCTGCCAAGGAAATATATTGCAACAGCCGCAGGAGTTACAACGGCCAGTGGGATGATGGCAGCTATTTTCACCAATATTTATTTTACACGCTCACTTGAGCAGTATGGTTTTGCTTGGACAGAAGCTATTCCATTTTTAATTGGGATTTTTCTTTTTGGGTTAATTGCTTTGGTGGTGGTGGATAAAGCGCCTGACAGTGGTGTCGAAGATGATCATAAATCAGCGGTTTCCTTTACGGAGTTATGGCAATACATGCGTCAGATCATGTTAAATAGGCAGATATTGTTAATCGGGCTGGTGGGGGCTTTTTTATATATTCCATCATCTGTGTTTTTAGACTCCTGGGCCTTGCCTTATTTGATGCATGTTAAGGGGTTAACCTTGAAAGATGCTACAAACGCAGGATCTATCATGCTATCTGGATGGATTCTTTCGAGCCTGCTGACAGGCATGCTCTCAGATTATATGGGCAATCGAGTAAAACCTTTGATTTGGGCATCTGTGATTTCGTTGGTTTTATCGTGTGTTTTACTGTATGGACCTGTGATGTCTAATTCAATGTTATTTTTGGTAATGTTCTTGTTTGGCATGGGCTGTGGTCCACATCCGCTGTGTTTTATCTTAGCAAAAGAGAACTTTCCAACTCAAGTAGCGGGTACAGCCATTTCATTTGCAAATTGCCTAATCATGCTTGGGGGGTTTGTATTCCAACCTCTTTTGGGCTATGTGCTTGATTTTCTTCAGACCGAGCCTGTTAAGGGACTTGCATATTCTACAGAGGTTTATCAAAAGGCCATGCTGATTATGCCAGTGACTCTCTTAATTTCTATTTTTTTGGTCTGGATGATCAAGGATACGTATAAGAGAAAAGAATAAATGTGGCTATGGGTGGACTTGAACCACCGACCTCGAGATTATGAGTCCCGCGCTCTAACCGGCTGAGCTACATAGCCATCAGCGTATTTTCACTGGATATATTCTGTTTGTCAATCAGGTTGTACAATATATTTTTGCTGCTATAATTATTGAGTTATATTCGGGAGATGGGTTTATGGAAGAAAAAGCAAAGATAGAATTAAATTTTGTGGGTATTCCTTGTTATAAGGTTAAAAATGGCGAGGAGTACATGAATCCATCTCAGCAAAAGCATTTTATTCAAGTATTAACGACCTGGAAAAGCATGCTGATGAAAGATGCAGATAAGGCTGTTGATTATTTGCATGAAAACAAAAATTGCCCAGATCCTTTAGATCGTGCGGCACATGAGGATGAGCAGTTTTTTGAACTTCGCACCCGTGATCGCGAAAGGAAGTTGATTGCTAAGATTGATCAAACCATTGAAGCGATTTTAAAGGATGACTATGGCTTTTGTAGCTCTTGTGATCGTGAGATTGGTATTGGGCGGCTTGAGGCCCGTCCTACAGCCACTCAATGCATTGATTGCAAGACTTTTTCAGAGATTAAAGAGAACAGAGAAGTTTATTAGGAAAGGCATATGACCAGAGTAATGGGAATTATTTTAGTGGGATTGGCATTCATGTTTGGGATTGGATTTTCAGCGATGCCTGCTGATGGATTAAGTACTGAGTATGTTAATGTGGCTATTCGTTTCGGACGATTTTTTGAGGCTACAATTGTGGTTTTGGGAATTATAGCGTTGATTAAATACATCGTTAGAGATTGAATTGACCTGTAAACACTTTTTCTGCAGGCCCCTTTTGATATACGGTGCCTTGATTGTCAATGCGTGTATAAAGTAGCCCACCTTTAAATAAAATAGTGGCCTTTTTAAGGTTTTTGTTTTTAAATAACGCACTTGAAACAGCGCTAGCGGCACTGGCACATGCCATAGTTTCTCCAGCACCTCGCTCATAGGTTCTGACTATAAAATGATCATCATCAGCTTTCATGACAAAGCTGACATTGATGCCACTTGCAAATTGAGGATGTGTTGAAATTATGCTGGCATGATTTTCAAAATTAATCCCGATGAGTTGATCGGTTAAGACCATGCAATGTGGATTTCCCAGCGATATCAGATAAACATCGATGGCTTTTCCAAGTACTACCAAAGGTGAGGGCTCAAAATAATTAGAGTGCTCAAAAAGGTTTGAAGGTTTTCCCATGCTGATTTCATATAAATCACCTTCTTTGATCGCAACATAGCGATGGTTTGCGACCTGCAATTCAATCGGGTGATCTTCATGTTTCAGAAGTAAGGAGGCAACGCAGCGAAGGCCATTGCCGCACTGAAGGGCTTGCGTGCCATCAGCATTAAAAATAGTAATTTTGTATTGGTCAGTGCTTAAGGCCTCAATATCCAGAAGTTGATCAAATCCGATGCCGGTATTTCGATTTGACCATTTTTTGATCATAGCTGCATTGAGAAGATTTTGTTTGTATAGGTTTTCTGTGATGACAAAGTCATTGCCAATCCCATGCATTTTATGAAACGTAATCATTGTTTTTACCTTTAATTGAATGGGCCCACGAGGACTTGAACCTCGGACCAAGGGATTATGAGTCCCCTGCTCTAACCAACTGAGCTATAGGCCCTAATACAACGTAGTTTACAATAATATTGCCAGGTTGCCAATATCTATGTCATGACTGTTTTGCTCTGCTTTCCAGGCTCTTCTTTTACGAATCGAGGCATCAGGTAGCCAGATAATAAGCTTTTTAGATCAGATACGATGGCTAAAGCTGTTTCAGGACTCAGGTGATAGAATTCTGACCCTTTAACAGGGTCAAGAAAATGTAGATAATAGGGTATGATTTTGCAAGAAAATAACGCGTGGCTTAATTGGGCCAATGTTTTTGCATTATCATTGATGTGCTTGAGTAATACACTTTGATTGAGCAAGGTTGCCACATTGGCAAGGCGTTGAAAGACGGCTCTATTTTCCTCACAGATTTCGTTGGGGTGGTTGATATGTGTTACAATAACGACATTGAGCAAAGTGGATTTAAGGATATTGAAAAGCTCATCATCCAGTCTCGCAGGTAAAACACTGAGTATGCGGGTATGGAATCGGAGTGTTTTAACATGAGGGATTGTTTCAATGTCTTTAATGATTTTTTGAAGATATTTTGAGCCAACAGACAAAGGGTCGCCCCCGCTTAAGATGACCTCATCAATGTTTTGATTATTTTTAATGTATTCAATAATTTTATCCCAATTCTCAGATGACAGAGAATGATCCTGATAAGGAAAATGTTGTCGAAAACAGTACTGGCAATGAATGAAGCAGTGGGTGCTAAGCAGTATGAGAACCCGAGAGTGGTATTTGTGGATTAATCCGGGGATATTAGAAAAATTTTCTTCTTTAAGGGGAGACTCTGTAAATGATGGCAGTGGTTGTGTTGACGGGCAGATGATCTGTAGCAGTAATGGATCAAAGGGGTTTGACTTTTCTATCAAGGACACATATAGGGGGGTTGCTTTGATTGGGAAATGTTGATTGATCTTGAAAGGAAGGACTACTTTTAGTGCTTCAGTCAGCTGCTCAATCGAAGTAATCGATTCTTGGAGTTCTTTTTGCCAAATTGTCTTGCTCATAGTATGCTAGCGTATATTGAGAAAATGATAGATGAGGGTTTGACAAATGGCAAGTATTTCAACGGGTGATATTAAATCTGGATCAAAACTATTAATTGATGGTGATCCATACAATGTGATTAACAATGAAGCTGTTAAGCCAGGAAAGGGGCAGGCATTTAATAGGATTAAGATACGTAACTTGAAGACCGGTCGGGTGGTTGAGAAGACTTTTAAGTCCGGTGAGACTGTTGAGGTCGCAAATATTGAAGAAAAATCAGTGTCTTTTTTGTATGCAGATGGTCAGTATTGGCATTTTATGGATGAGGCATTTGAACAGGTTTCAGCAAATGAAGTGGTGGTGGGTGAAACTGCAAAATGGCTTAAAGAAGAAACCAGATGTATGATGTTATTGTGGAATGAGGCCCCGATTGCATTGACTGCTGAAAATTTTGTTGAGCTTGAAGTTACAGAGTGTGAGCCAGGGATTAAAGGAGACACAGTCAGCGGTGCAATGAAAGTCGCAACCGTTGAAACAGGTGCGCAAATTAGGGTCCCATTGTTTATAGAGAGGGGAAATAAGCTTAAAATTGATACTCGTACTGGGGAATATGTTTCACGCGTTAAGAGTTGATGTTGATTATTTAAAATTTCGCAGTGGTCAGCTTCAAATTTGTCGGCAATTTATGGCACAAAGAGGGGTTATGGAAGTTATGACTCCTTTGCTTCGTCGTTTTACCGGAACCGACCCGCATGTTGATAGTTTTCGGGTGGGTGATTATTATTTGCAAACTTCACCTGAATTATCCATGAAAATTTTATTAGCTCATTCTTCAGGTGATATTTATCAGTTATCCCCTGTTTTTCGGGATGAGCCTGTTCAGGGTCCTTATCATCAATCTGAATTTTTGATGTTAGAATGGTACCGTTTAAACATGAACGAACGGGAGCTTGCCCAAGAAGTTGTTGAGTTGATACAGAGGTTGGGTGTTAATTATAATGCTGAGTATCATGATTTAAGAGGGCTGTTTTTATCATTTTACAAAGAAGATTTGTGGTTGATCAGTGATGATGTCCTTGTCATGCTTACTAAAACCCATGTTGATGTTTCTTGTGATCTGCATCGTCAAGACCATATTGATTTACTGATTGATCATATGATCCGTATATTAAATATTCCACTTTTGGTAATCACAGGGTTTCCAAAATCGATGCAGTTGATGGCTCGGTTTGACCAAGTTCAGGAAATAGCGAAGCGTTTTGAGGTGTATGTTCGTGGATATGAAATTGCAAATGGATTTTATGAATTGAATGATGCTTCAGCGCAAAGAGAAAGAATGGTAAAAGACAATCAATTACGGACTGCTTTAAAAAAGCCAGTGGTTGAATTGGATGAAGAATTTTTATTAGCTGTTGGACGGTTACCAGATTGTTCGGGTGTTGCTTTGGGGCTTGACCGTTTGACTTGGCTTTTATTAGATTAATCCTAGATCTTGGTACCTTTTTTTAAGGAAATCGATTGATCTGGGATAGCGACTGGACAAGAAAACATCGTCATTGGGCTGAAAAAACAGGGGTGTTGATAGTCGATCTGTTAAGATGTTTTCACCGGGGTTAATTACCCGATGGCGTGTGGATGGCCAGTATCCATTTGAGCATTCTTGAAGCATATCGCCAACATTGATAACAAGCCAGTTTTCATGATGAGGAACATTGATCCATTCATGGTTTTTATATAAAACTTGTAATCCCTTGCTTGTTGTGCGCGGGATAATTGTAAAGAAATTAATGTCTGTATGATCCTGTGCCCTGATAGCACCGGCCTCATAACTTGTACCAAGAGCAGGGAAGTAGTTGATCCTTAGTAGGTTTCGTTTTGACTGTGTGATTAAATCAGAAAATGAGCAGGGAGTTAATTTTTCATGAGGGGGGGTTAATTCATCAAGCCAGGTTGCAATTTGAGCACCACACTCTGCGATTGAATTAAAGTACAGCCCCGTCATTTCCTTGAGGTGATCTGGGCATCTGCCCCAACCTGGATAGAAATTAAAAAAAGTTTTAAGGTCTTTTTTCTCAAAACCCACTGCTGTTTCAGATTGTTCTTTAGTAACAAATCCATCCAGGTGCTCTGGGTGAAAGGGGAAGGATGAAAGTTGTTTTTCAGTGAAAGCCTTGCGCCATTGTGTATAGATTTTCTCAGCATATAAAATGGGATGGTTTTTGATAACAGCAAAACCAGTCTCACGCAAAGAAAAGCCAAGTTTGCTTTTGGCATCAGGTTTTAGATAGTCAATGGGATTTAATACACTTGTCATAAAAATGTATTTTATATGAAATCTCCAAAAAGTTAAAGATGAGTGTCTATTTAAAATCAGTAATGATCAAATTATTTTTTAAAAAAGCAGAGATTTTAATAAATGGGCTGGATCGGAGGTAAGATACCTGCCCTTTCTTGGATTAGCATGGTTCGATAGCAGTTGCTGATTGGCTGTGATGGGTGATCTTTTTGAAAGTTTTGAATAAATTCTGCTCTTAACATTTCTGCTCTTAAGTATTCTTGATCAGCAGCAATATTATAGGCTGCTTGTGCATTTTGATATTCTGGAAACCATTGATAGAGAAGATGCAAAAGCATTTTTTTAATTTTATCCCATAATGATTGCTCAATTGCTTGGCCATTTTCAAAATCAATTTGAGCCTGTCGAAGTGGTCGTTCCCATCCATGATGAGACTCTGAATGGTTAATGGCATCACGTATTGCATTGACTTGTTGAGGAGAGTGCTCAATGGAGTATTGATCAATATGTTCTACCAATTTAATAAGGCTATTACTGTAATTTCGAGTGGTGCCATTTATGAATAAAGCAGATAGGTCAATTGTTTGAGGTGGGGAAAGCTCCATATCAAATGAGAGTATGATGGTGTGTTCTAAGTTATTTTTTTCAATTGCTTTAATACATTGATCCAAAAAAGTTCGGAATACAAAATTACAATTTGATAAAATGACTTGGTGTATCACCAGTGGTAAGGATAGTGTTTTTTTCTGTGCTTCCTTATAATTTAAGTTCTGGGTGTATTGAATATATAAGGAGATCATGGCTAAATGCTGCTCTTGGATATTTCCTTGATAAGTTTGGAATTGCCTGCTTTCAAAGTTTCCAACGGTATAATTGAGATTTGCGCATAAGGCCAGGAAATTTGTATCGATGTTAAGCTCAGGTGATTGAGTACGCAGCTCGTGGATTACTTTTTCAAAGATGAAGCTTGGTGTTAGTAGAATGCTATTTAGAATTGCAACAAGCTCTGTCTTTGACATATTGGTATTATTATTAATGAGTTCCTGTAGCTGTTTTGTCCACTGAGGAAAGACTTTTTGTGCAAATTGTTTAATTTTAAGAGGACCTTCTTCAAATAAAAGTGCTTGTGCATGTCTTTTGTAAGACTGGTGAAATTGATTGGGTGTTTGTTTTGAACATGCAACTGAAAAAAATTGCATGACTTTAGGGTCTGTAGTGATGGAGATCGTTTGATCATGAATGCGTTTGAAAAGTAAAGATTGAATTTTGAATTGCATTAGGGTTCTAATTTGTTGTCGACGTATTTCATTTTCTGCAATATCTGGGACAAAAAAACGACAGCCTTGTACTGTGGTGTGTGCTTCTATAAATAAAAAATCCGAATGCATAATATTCATGATTGCCAGAATCTCAGAAGGAACTCCATAAAGCCATGGCTGATATTTAAAGACTTGTTTAAAATCCAAAATGCTCCATTTAAATCTAAAGCTTGATGTAGACCGAATATCAGCAGAGCTAAGAAGACGTAAATAAATAAGGGTGGCATCCGATTTTGAATATTTTTCTTCAATCGTCTTAATTAATATTTTAACGTTTTGGAAGTATTCCTTAGTACTGGGGACCAAATTGAGTGTTTTGTATGTGGCGGCACAAAAAGGTCCTATCTTGGCTTGGTTTGCATTTAGGCTTTCAACAGCCTCCTCTAGAAATGTATCAAATGGCTGAAATTGATGATGTAATTTAAAGTAGATTTTTAGGAAGGTCGAGTCATCGAGCCTGGCAAGATCTAGTATTTGCTCAAATTCTTCAGGATCTTCAAGAAGCTGCTCAATGTTCAATTCATCAATTGCCAAAAGTAGATCAGTTTGAGTCATTAGGTATGCGCTGAGTTTTGTTTTGACATCAAAGGCTGTTTGATCAAGAAATTGCTGAGTAATTTCTGGCATATTAAGATGGGCAAACATTTTTTTGAGTAATTTTTCATATCTTTTGAAATATTCTGCTTTGGATAAAGTCCTTGATTTTGGCAGAACAGATTCAAGAAAGAGAGGGTTGATGGCTGATTTTAGGAAAGTTAGTAACTGGTGCTTACAGGCCGGGAAATCTGAATTTTGCTGCATGTATCCTGCAATACTGCTGATGACAAGTTTTTGGTGGTCAAATAGCTCAGTGGGTAATTCACTTAGCATGATCAGGGCAGTTGAAACGTCGGGGGTAACATTTTCAATGTGTTTTAACAGCTGTGTTTCAAGGCTAGAATAGGATATTTGAGAGAAATCTGAGCCATCGAATGTTGGGTTTTTCTCTTTAAGGATGTTAAGAAGATGTTGTTGATCGATCTTTGCATGAAATTGAAATTTTCTCCAAAGGTTCTTTGGGTCATAAAGTGATTCATATATAGCTTTTAGTAAAGCCAGATCTGCCTGAGAAACCACTTCATCTGTTTTAAGATGATGCAGTAGCATTTTTTTGGCTTGGTGTACAGGTAACGCATTTAATTTTAGGCGTATAATGTCAAGATTGCTGGCATGTGCTGAGCCTATCTTCAGTTCAGTTGCCAGTTCTGTAATATTGATTTTATCTTTGAATTTTTGCACAAACGCATGAATTTTGAATTGAGAATTTTCCAAAGATAATAAGGGAGCGATATGTGCAGGCAGTGCTTTTAGAAGCAGGTGATATTTTTCCTCTAAACTTAGTGTGGCAAGCTTCATTGAATTTGTGATTAATGCGCTTTTTGATGTTGAGGACAGCTGGGCGATTTCTATTAATCTTTTAATATCTAATTTTTGAAAATGGGTTTCAATAATTTCTATCAAGTTCGTGTTCTTCGGATCAAGTAGATCAATCACTTC
>Ga0169931_10004234_pt1 | contig 22401 bp, 12 predicted proteins | sample Kivu_15m_20L_FD_129675 | JGI IMG/M metagenome (GOLD analysis project Ga0169931, IMG submission 129675) | Freshwater microbial communities from Lake Kivu, Western Province, Rwanda to study Microbial Dark Matter (Phase II) - Kivu_15m_20L... | ecosystem: Environmental > Aquatic > Freshwater > Lake...
AAAATCAGTGTGCCTAAAAATCAGTGTGCCTAAAAATCAGTGTGCCTAAAAATCAGTGTGCCTAAAAATCAGTGTGCCTAAAAATCAGTGTGCCTAAAAATCAGTGTGCCTAAAAATCAGTGCGCCTAAAAATCAGCCGGATCCGCGCAAGACGCCGGTTTAAAGTTCAGTTTCGGTCGCAAGATCGAAGTACGATCGCGAAACACTCGGGCAACTACTAGCGGATCATAAGAGCAGGCTTTCGAGCAGCAGTCTCAGCTTTCGCATTTCGCCGAGATGGTCAACGTCGGGCTGAGGCCCAACCTCGACGACCAAGGCGCGGTTGTAATGCATTTGGGTCAACTGACTGACTAGCTTGCCAAAGTCAATGATCCCCTGACCGACTCGAACTTGCAGATGCTCTTTGTTCGAGTCGCGGAGGTAGACATTGTGGACGTAGGGAAGCAGCTTTTCGAAGTTCCCCGGGCGGTCAGTACGGTAGAAGTATTGGCTGGGGTCGAGGCTGAGAGCCAAACCCTTGACGTGTCCGCAGATGACGGAGATGGTATCGACATCGCCTGAAAGGTGCCCGTATTGGCTTCGCATGCCGACTCGAATTCCATTGCGGTCGGCAATTTGTGCGAGGCGCTTGAACTTCTCGACCTCTTCGTTGAAAGGGGTGCCGTGCTCGCCACTGGGGACGGTGAGTGTGACTACTTTAACGGCCTTGGCCAGGGTGCAGCAGCGGGAGAACTGGTCGAAATACTCTTCGCCCGTTGCATCGAACTGCAAACTCAATCCGGTGAGATTCAATCGCCGGATGGAATTGCAGACCAAAATGGCTTGGTCCAGATTCGCCAGCACTTCGCTGGGCTTGAGGTGTGAGCCGTTTTCGTGAATCGCCAGCTCAACGCTGGAGTATTCGAGGTCGGCAATTTTCTCAATCGCCTCGTCAAAGGGGAGGTCGGGAAAGCAATTTGTAGAGGCGGCAACTATCAAGCGGGAACTCCTTAGCGGATTGAGGGCAAGCGAGACGCTCGGTTCAGGCGTGCCGACAGGCCAACTAACTTATTTCTATGCAGCCCGGTGGAGTTGGCCAAGTCAAACGCGGGTCAAGCGTTGCCGGGCGAGTTTCAACGGGCGCGGGTAAATGGGTGCGATAATGTGTGCGTTGCGAAAAGAGTCATCTATTCGCGAGCTCAAGACGTTGCGTGAACCCTGATAAAACGACCCCGGATTGAATGGCTAGAGTAAATTCCTGCACTTTTTTTGACAATGCCAAACCGGACTTGGGCCACGGCCCTGCGAAACGGGCTGCCAGAGTGCGACCCGAAGTGCCAGCATCGGGGTTCGCTGCGTGGCACCAGTCGATACAATTAAGCGGTACAGACATCACGGCTTAGGTATCCGCATGGATTTTGAAGAACAACTAAAACAGGCGATCTCCCGAGGCAAACAGCGGGCCGACACGGAAAAGGCAGCTGGAGCCAACCGCAAGTTAACCGACGAGGAAGTTCGGCGACACCACACCGATTACCGATTGGTTTTAAGCGAGCACATCGAAGAGGGGCTTCGCAGGTTGGCTCAACATTTCCCCGGTTTCACCTACGAAACCGTCTACGGGGAACGAGGCTGGGGCGGCGCAATCAAACGCGATGACCTGATGCGCGGGGGGAGTTTCTACAGCCGCCTCGAACTGGTCGTCCGGCCGCTGAACCAATTCAATGTGGTCAACATCTCGGGGAAGGGGACGATCAAGAACCGGGAAATCGCCAACTGGAATCATTTCCAGGAAATCGAACAGGTCGGTCTCGCGGAGTTCAAATCAAAAATTGACAGCTGGATCCTCAACTACGCGGAGCAATTCGCGGCCCGCTGAGTCGAAGCTTCGAGAACTGCCTTGCGACCTTGCCTCAAAGTCCTTCATTCAGCCATTCAGCCGCCCTGCCCAACTTCAGAGATAATTTCGGTTCCGATGACGACGCCAACTTCCCCTGACACAACGCCCAATCGCCGCAACGAGCATCCGGCTCGCCGCTGGATTCTGCGAATCGTCGCCAGTCTTGTCGCATTGCCGCTGCTGTTCTGGGGCGTTAGTTACGCTTGGCAAAATTGGTTTGCGGCAAGTGCCGACCCAAGCTTGGTGCATGAACTGAAGATTTCTCGCGGTGAGAGGCAGACTGAGCAAACTGGGACCACAGTGGAAGGGGAAGCTGCCGCGTCTTCGGCGACGCTTCTGCCCGGCGTTTTGTCTGGACTGAGCCAAGAGGCGCTGAATGCGGCCGAGAATCCGCTTGATGTCGTGCTCGATATTGCTGACAAGTCGCTTAAACATCTGCAGGACAACATTCGCGATTATGAGTGCCTGATGGTCAGCGCGGTCCAGATGAATGGAAAGCTGCGCGACGCACAGTACATGCAATGCAAGATTCGGGAGAGAAACCCGACTGCTGGAATTCCTTTTGCGGTTTACGGAAAATTTCTCAAGCCACAGAGCCTCAACGGCCAAGAGGTGATTTGGGTTGAGGGCAAGAACGATGGCAACCTTGTTGCTCATCAGGCCGGTTTGCTGAATTTGGCGCGTTGGAATCTGCCACCTGATGGGCCCGTCGCGATGAACGGCAACAAGTATCCGGTCACCGAGATTGGACTGGTCAATTTGCTGGAGCTGATGATCGAGCGCGGGCGGCGGGATCGCGCTTTTGGCAAGTGTGAAATTAGTTTCGATCCGGCCTGTGAAGTCGATAGCCGGAAGTGTGTCTTGCTGGAAATTCGCCATCCGAAAAAAGAAGGGCCGTACGATTTCCACTTGGCCCGGATCTATTTTGATATCGAACAGCAATTGCTATTCGGGTACGAGGGCTTCGACTGGCCGGCTGAACCGGGCCAGGAACCTCCGCTTTTGGAAAAGTTTTTTTACTCGGATTTGCGGCTAAACGTTGGCCTGACGGAAGCCGATTTCGACCCGGACAATCCAGCCTACAATTACCCCGGGAAAAAGCGGAATTAGTCTGGGGCGAGGGGCTTGTTGAACGTTATGTCTTCCTCGCCCGGTGCGGTCCTCTCGGTCGAGCAATCAACTGAATCAGCAAATGGTTTTCATTCAAGAAAGTAGAGTCATGGCGAAGTGGTCAATTTTGTTTGGATTGTTGCTGACTGTGCTCGGGTTGGTGGGCTATTTCGGAACCGACCCCAATGCGATGACGACCGAAGCGGCAAAGCCCGCAGCGGCTAAGGCAGACGAGAAGGCGAGTTCCGGGAGCGAAACTCAGCCCCCAGCCAAATCGGGACGCTCAAAGACGGCTTTGATTCCCTCGGTGGTTGGATTGCTGCTCCTGATTTGCGGGACGCTCGGCTTGGACGAGCGAATGCGGAAACACGCGATGCACGGCGCAGCGGGGGTGGCTCTGCTCGGCTTCCTTGCTGCGGGAGGTCGGTTGGCCTCGAAATTGGGGGATATCTTTGCGGGAAACATCTCCCGGCCGCTGATGTTTAGCATCCTGATGACCGTGCTGTGCTTGGTCTACGTGCTGTTGTCGGTGCGTTCGTTTATCGCTGCCCGCAAGGCGCGAAATGCTCAGGCTTGATTTAGCCTCTGGGTGGCACGTTCCTGAGGCTTTGAGAAGGGCGTGGTGACGCGCGAGTAAGCAACGCATTACTGAGCTGCCGAACCGGGGGCTAGCGCGGAGCCGGCTGACGAGGAGGGCTGGCGCGGAGCCGGCTGACGAGGAGGGCTGGCGCGGAGCCGGCTGACGAGGAGGGCTGGCGCGGAGCCGGCTGACGAGGAGGGCTGGCGCGGAGCCGGCTGACGGAAGAAAAGCCGCAATGAGAGATCGAGGCCGGCTGAGGCTTGCTGGAAGCAAAAAAACCTAACAATCCGCGGCAAAAAAAGACTCCCGCTGACTTGGATTGGCGTATCCATTTCAACCCTTGGCCGATAAATTAGAAACAGCGTGATTTGCAATTATTTTGCCACTTTGTGACGGTCCAGACTCCAGTTCAATGAACGTTACCAGCCAAGCCTACATCGACGGTCTCTACGAAGAATTCCTGCGGGACCCCAGCAGCCTTTCTCTTGAGTGGCAAGAATACTTTCGGAACTTCCGTCCGAGCGAATTGCGGACTGCGACTTCTGCCGGCAAAGCGCCCGCTACTGGGACTACCGCTGGGAGTGACTCCAACGACGTGCATGCGGCCGTTGTGCTGCAGGACCGCGTCGATCAACTGGTCCGAGGCTACCGAGTCCGCGGGCACTTGGAGGCAAAACTCGACCCTCTCGGGATGCCGCGAGAGACCAACAGCGAACTGAATCCTGCGTCTTACGGACTTCGCCCCGAAGACATGAAAAAGCGAGTCTCCTCGCGCACCATCGGCGGCGCTGATGTCCGTACGCTCGAAGAGCTCATCGAACAGATGCGAACGACTTACTGCCGTTCGATCGGCGCTCAGTTCATGCACATCGATGATTACGACGTTCGCAGCTGGCTGCAGGAGCGGATGGAGAAGACGCAAAATCGAATCCAGCTCGACCGGCAGACCCAAGTGCGAATTCTGAACAAGCTGACCGATGCGGTCATCTTTGAAGAGTTCGTCCGGAAAAAATTTATCGGCGCAAAGACCTTCTCACTCGAGGGCTCAGAAACACTGATCCCGCTGCTCGATCTCTGTATCGAGAAGTCAGCCAACCAAGGCGTCAAGGAAGTCGTTTTGGGGATGGCTCACCGCGGACGGCTCAACGTGCTAGCCAACATCATGGGCAAGCGGACGCAGAACATCTTCTGGTCGTTCGACGATCCGGACCCGGAAGCCAATCGCGGCGGTGGCGATGTGCTCTATCACATGGGCTACAGCAACGACTACCAAACCAAGAGCGGCCGCTCTGTCCACATCTCGCTCTGCTTTAACCCCAGCCACCTCGAGTTCGTTAACCCTGTTGCGCTCGGCCGTTGCCGCAGCAAACAAGATCGCCATCATGACGTGAATCGCTCCGAATGCTTGAGCGTGCTGATTCATGGTGATGCGGCCTTTATCGGCGAGGGGGTTGTGCAGGAGACCCTGAACCTCAGCCAACTATTCGGCTACCACGTCGGCGGGGCTCTCCATGTGATCATCAACAATCAAGTTGGTTTCACCACGAACGCCAATGAGTCGCGATCGACAACATACGCCAGCGACGTGGCCAAGATGCTTCAGGTTCCAATCTTTCACGTCAATGGAGAAGATCCGGAAGCTGTTGCCCAGGTCGTCGAACTCTCGCTCGACTTCCGTCACAAATTCAAGCGTGACGTGGTGATCGACATGTACTGCTACCGTCGACTCGGACACAACGAAGCCGACGAGCCACGTTTCACTCAACCGATCATGTACCGGCTGATTGATTCGCGCCCAACGATTCGCGATAGTTATCTGGAACATCTGCTAAAACTCGATGGCATCACACGAGATGAAGCCGACCGAATCGCCTCCGCCCGACGAGCGGCGTTGGAAAGCGATTTGGAAGAATCGAAGCAGACGAAATTCCATTCCGACAATCAGTCACTCTCGGGATACTGGGACTCTTATTACGGCGGAGTTGAGCGAACGGATGACGACCTCGACACCGGATCAGGTAAGGAGCATCTCGTTCAAGCTCTCGAGGGAATGGCCAAACTCCCGCCTGGATTCCAGCTCAATAAAAAACTAGAGCGGACAATTTCAGGCCGCGGGGAAATGGCCGGTGGCGAACGCCCTATCGACTGGGCCACAGCTGAGCTGGCGGCTTTTGCCACGCTTGCTCTCGAAGGTCATCCGATCCGTTTGACTGGGCAAGATTGCGAACGGGGTACATTCAGCCAGCGCCACGGTGTGCTGATCGACAGCGAGACCGGCGAGAAATGCTTCCCCCTGAAAAACCTCAGCCCCAATCAGGCGAGTGTCGAAATTTACAACAGCCCGCTCAGCGAAGCAGGCGTGCTTGGCTTCGAGTATGGCTACTCGCTCGATTCACCCGAGAGTCTCGTTCTCTGGGAAGCCCAATTTGGTGACTTCTGGAATGTTGCTCAGGTCATCGTCGACCAATTCATTTCGAGCGCTGAAGACAAGTGGCGTCGGCTCAGCGGGCTCGTGATGCTGCTCCCCCATGGCTTTGAGGGTGCCGGTCCGGAGCATTGCAGCGCTCGCGTAGAACGATTCCTTACGCTGGCTGCAGAACACAATTTTCAAGTCACCAACCCAACCAGCGCGGCGCAGTATTTCCACCTCCTTCGCCGTCAAGTGCATCGCAAGTGGCGCAAGCCGCTGATCGTCCTGACACCGAAGAGTCTGCTGCGTGAACCGAACGTGATGAGTAATTTCTCTGAGTTCACTTCGGGGCGATTCCAGCGCGTGATGGCCGACCCTCGAGCAGCCGAGATCACCAACCCGGTCAAGATTGTCCTTTGCTCAGGCAAGATCGGGATCGACCTGCTGAAGGCTCGGGAAGAGCGAGGCAACGATGACTTAGCGATCTTACGCGTTGAGCAGCTTTACCCCTTCCCCAAACGGGACCTCGATCGGATTCTCAGCCGCTATCCGGCTGGCACTCCGGTCGTCTGGGTGCAGGAAGAGCCGCGGAATATGGGCGCGTGGTACTTCATCCGAATGAAGTGGGAAGAATTCGAAATGTCGCAAGACTGGAATCTGTCGGTTATCTGCCGACCGGAATCCGCCAGTCCAGCGACTGGTTCGAAGAAGACTCACGTGATCGAGCAGGGCGAATTGATGGACCAGGCCTTTGCCGTCCCCAGCAAGTCGACTTTGAGCCGCACTTAACCGATTCAGGTCGGCTGCGACCGTGAGCGATTATTTTTGGCCTCCGAATGGCCACCAACTCGGCAGCGGGAGTTTCAGCAATTGAACTGGGCTGCCGAAGTCATCGGTCCAAATGATTCGTTCTGAAGTCGATTCGATTTTGCCTCGCGCATTCCGCTTGAGTGGCTCAAGCAACTCCGCACGACGGCTGAGCAAAACCCAATGGCTCTCCTGCTGGCCAACATCCTCAAGATTGCTTTGGGGTTTGCCGACGATCTCAACACAGCTCCAGCCCGCGTCTTCGGCTAGTTTCAAGACGACGGGAGCCAAAGAGAAGTGGCCATTGGTAATGTGCAGGGCAAGGATTCCTTGCTCTGCGTCGACGGCCGAGCGATACAACTCGAAGCACTCCTTGGTCAGGAGATGCCGTGGGATGGCGTCTCCACTGAAGGCGTCGACCACGAAAAGATGATAAGGCTGAAAGTCCTTAGCCCGCACGGTCTGTTCCAGCAGCAATCGGCCATCACCAATCTCTACATCGGTCTCAGCGGCCGTATCGCGAAGGTAACTGAAAAACTCAACCGCATAATCCCGAATTCGCGGGTTGATTTCGAAAAACTGGATCGTGTCGCCTGCGTTACTCCATGCCGCCAATACGCCCGCGCCCAAACCAATCACGCCGAACCTCATTGAGTCGCCGGCAGCTCTCCGCGGATGGTTGGTTACCGCTTGACCAACGCCACTGATGGCTCCGTAGTAACTGACTGGGCGGCGCCTTTGCCCCTCACCGAAGTACTGCATGCCGTGCATAATCCGGCCACTGAAGAGTTCCCGCAAAACACCGCGGGGCTGTTCGGGCAAACCCATCTCGACTGCAGAGACCAGACCATAAAAGTCGCGGCTCTCCCGCAGCAGTTGCCCGTCGGGCTTGACGTGTGCTTGCACCCAGAGAAAGCCTGCACCACAAACGAAAAGAACAACCAGCCCGAGGGCATTAATCCAAGCAACGTGATTTGCTTCGAGCACTTTAAACTTGGTCAGCAGCAGTCCGCCAGCCAATCCGTAAAGGCAGGCGAGAAATGCTGGCAACGCCCACTCCAACAACTGTGGAAACGCGATCGCGACTAAGCCCAACGTCCCCCAAACGCCAGCCCAAAGGAATACCAGCCGACTCGTTCGATTGGGCTCTACATCAGAAGCCGTTGCCTGTTGGGCCTCGCGACTCAGCAGCCAGGCAATCGCAACGCCACCACCCGCAAGCCAAGCTAATCCGAAAGCCCACTGGGACGGTCGATGCAAGAGAAACGTGGAGAGGTCGTTGCTGAGCAAACTAACGCCAACAAGTAGACTTCCGAGCAGGGTGCAGCGCACAACCCAAGCCAACTCGCTGCGAGTCCCCCGAATGAGTGTCAGCAAGCCAACCAGCGCAGCCGCTATGAGCGACCAGTGGAGTTCAAAGTACCGCGCGAACAGCAGTGGCGCAACAAACACGACTAGCACCCCGCCAAGTGCGCCCCCAAGCGAGATTGCAAGATAGAACTGTGTCAGCCGTTCGACGGTGGGCCGGGCTCTGGCCAACTCACCATGACAGACCATGGCAGCGGAAAAAAGGCAACTGTTGAACGCCAGCAACTGAAAGATCAGGCCGGTGATTCCGGGTTGAAAGAGCTCGTAAATCACTGCTCCCGAGCTTAGCAACATCAAGCTGATCCAGAATGGACGCTGATAACAGCTGGGATATTCAAAGCAGATGATGAATGAAACGAGGTAGAGGCTGAGCGGGACGATCCATAGAAAGGGGATCACCGCCACGTCTTGGCAAAGCTCATTGGTAACGGCGAGCAGGAGCACCGATGGTATCGTTGCCAAAGTGAGCCACGCCCACCATCCACCGAATGCTGCCTGCCTTAGGACTGGGATTTCCTCCGAGCCGCTAGGAGGCTGCTCACCCAAACGATGAAACGCAGCCGCTCTTCTAGCGGACCAACCGGTGCCGAGCAGCAGAGCGGTGAACAGAGCGTAGCCAAAACTCCAACTGACAGCCTGAAGTCGCGTCCCGATCAGCGGCTCAATTAAAAAGGGATAGCCGACAAGCGCGAGCAGCGAGCCGAAATTTGAGAGCGCATAAAGGCGATACGGTGAATGCTGGGGGAATCGCTGTGCAAACCAGGCTTGAAGCAGCGGGCCAGTTGTCGACAGGACAAAGTACGGCCAGCCTACCGTGGCAGCTAACAATCCAAGGATCTGGGTGACAGGCTGGCTCTCACTTGTCGGCTTCCAAACCGCCGCGGGAATCACTGGCAGGAAACACAAGCCAACGAGTGCCACCGACGAATGAATCAGGACTTGCCATCGCAAATCAAAGCGACGATTCAGCCAATCGGCATAGAAGTAACCGCCCAGCAGCGTGAGCTGAAAAAAAAGCATGCAGGTCGTCCAAACCGCCGGCACTCCGCCAAACCAAGGGAGTATGAAGCGGGCGATCATCGGCTGGACGAAAAACAGCAGGTAGGCACTGAGAAAGATAGTCGCGGCAAAAGCGTACATGTTCCGCCTGCGTGCCTTGCGAATAAGCTGACCAGCGAATGAACGCTCACGTCGCGGTCAGTCGCTACCTCTAGCCTCGTCGGGACTTTTCCGAAAGAACCGAAATCAGCCAGCCGAATGACGGCTGACTTAACGAATACGACTGCAGCGCTGGGCGAACGAACGCGAACCAGCAACTCATCGGCAGGGCAAAGAAGAGCAAATCACCGAGCAAAGTCCATTTGTAAAACGGAATCGCAGCGACGAAACACTGAACCCCTTCGGAGAGACTCGGCCCATACCAACCTGACCAGAACCAAACCGCGAAATTAGTCAGCAGGAAGAATTGCATGCTTCCTACGACAGTCAATCCCAGCGTTTGAAGCAATCCGGAGATCGCCGAGTTTGCCTGTCGACCGCCTGCCCAAACTCCAAGCAGCGAATAGATGACGGTTGAGCCATAAACAGCGAACGCGACGCCGAGCGGGTAACCACCGAGCCAAAGATTTGAAATCGCCAGAGTCAGCAGAGGCACGGCGATCGCCCAGCGGACGTCTCGCAGCAAAAATCCGGCGATCAGAGCGGCCGCTCCAATCGACTTAAAGTTCGGCGTATCAATCCAGAGCCTACCGGCGACGCCCCAAGCGATGAGCGCGGCGACCAAAAGCAGAGACCAAACGACGGTTCCGCTCAGTGTGAATTTCGAAATCACTCGTCGGCAAGATTCAGCCAGACGATTCAAAAGAGAAAACGGCATGAGGGAAACCGACTCGCAATAAATTGATTTGAAATGCGGCCATAAATCGACCGCTCCGGAACAGGCTATATTCTAACCCGCTGCCCTTCGAATCCAACGGCCAAAAGAGAGCCTAAAGCTCGTCGAATTCGGGGCAACTCGTTCAGCTCATGGGTATTTTCCAAAAATCCATAACACTTTATCACCCGGCTTCAGCGAAAAAATCCCCGAGCTGCGATCGCCCAATTCTCCATTGACCCGATAAGTCCAGTTGATTCCATCGGCTCCCTGATTGGCAACCTCACCGATCCCCATAACAAACAAAGTTTCTCCTTGACCTTTGAAGTCGACTTTCAGCTCTTTCTGACGAGCAAAATTCTCGAGGGCCGCAAAGGCTGTCTGGTCCTTTTCGAGTGTGACTTTGCCGTTAATGGCTGGTGTTGAATTCTTAAAGTCAATTTCCACTTCAACTTCGATTTTCGCCGCTGATGGCTCGGCCGCGGTAACTTGCGGTGAAGTCGGGGCCGGACTGGAGGACTTAGCCTGCCCCGCACCCTGCTTACCACCGTCAGTTGCAGAGCGGTCGCAGCCGATAGGCAAGCAAAGGCAAGCCGTGAGAAGAATCCAAAGCAAGAAACCAGACTTCAGTTGAGACATTTCGTATTCCACAATTCCGGGTGTGCTCAGACAGGTGCTCCCCCGCCTGCAGTGCTGATTGAAAGAACATTAAACTAGCAGAATCGCGCCGCTTGGTCAGCTTGGCACTCGAGACCCACGAAAGCTCACCTCCGGCCTCGCGCTCCGAGAGCCCTTTACCATTTCGAGAAGGCCTTACTTCCCAGTCGAGTTAACGCATGACGACACTCCTCAGCTTGTCCCATTTGAAAATCGAAGACGTCGCGCCTGGTTGCGTAGCCATGGTTTTGGATGACCCGGCCAAGTCAGCCAACGTGCTGACTTCGGGTTTGCATCGGGATTTGGAAGCAGGTCTCGATTTCATTGACCAACTACCGGCGCTGCGGGGCGTGGTGCTGACTTCGGCTAAGCCGCGAATTTTTGTTGCCGGTGCTGACCTCGTCAACATCACGCGAACGCTCGATTGGCCCGACGAGCGGATCGAAGAATTTTGTTTCCACGGTCAGAAACTCTACAACCGATTCCGAGAGCGTCAGTACGTGAGCGTTGCGGCCATTCGCGGTGCCTGCGTCGGTGGCGGGTGGGAACTTGCTCTAGGATGCGATTTTCAAATCGCCGCCGATGATCCGAAAACGTTTTTCGGACTGCCCGAAGTCAAACTGGGACTCGTTCCGGGTTGGGCAGGAACCGTTCGGCTTCCGCGGCTAGTCGGGGTCGAAATGGCTCTCGAGATGGTCACCAGCGGCCGGAATGTGAGCGTCGCCGAGGCGCTAAAACTTGGACTAATCTCCAGTGTCGCGCCCGCTGACAATCTGTTACCGGCAGCGCTCGCGCAAATCGAAGCGGCGATCGCCAGCCAATCGCATTTGGAGAAACGGAATCGTGATCTCCAACCTCTGGCGCTTTCCTCGAACGAAGCCTCCCGCTTAGAAACCGCATTTCGCGCCCGCATCCAAAAACAGCAAGGCTCGATTCATCCTTATGCTCCGACAGTCGTGGCGGAGCATATGCTGGCTAGCTGCACGCAGCCTTTCGCAGAGGGTTGCCGGAGCGAGGCCCGCGCGATGACAAAGGTTTACGGCAGTCCCGCCAGTTACGGTCTGCTAAACAACTATTTTCTCGGTGAACACAATCGCAAACGACCGGGCTGCGTACAGCCCGCAGCGGCAGGGGAATTACCGCAGCAATTGGGAGTGGTCGGTCTGGGTGTGATGGGACGGGCCATTTTGCAAGCGGCGAGCCCGAAAAGTAAAGCCTCCATCGGTTACGATGCGGCGGCAAACTCGGCCCAAGCGATGCGCGAACTGGCCAGTGCCAAAGGACTTCAGATCGAAGTCGCGGAACAACTGGACGAGTTGAAAGAGTGCCGGCTGGTGATCGAGGCGGTGATTGAACGAGCCGAGACGAAGCGAGCCGTTTTAAGCGAGATCGCGGGACTGATTTCTCCCGATGCAATCATCGCTACGAACACATCCACAATTGCACTGGCGGAGCTTGATTCAGCGGTCCCCAATCCAGCTAGGTTTTGCGGAATCCATTTCTGCCATCCGACCTTAATGCAGTTGGTTGAAATCATCCGCGGGAATCAGACGTCCGAAGAGACCGTGAATGCTGCCGTGCAGTGGGTCCGGTCGCTTGGGAAGACACCCGTCGTTGTGCGCGATGCTCCAGGTTTTGTTGTTAATCGCGTACTCTCAGCGTTTCTTGAAGCGGCACTGCAGCTGGCCGTAGAAGGAACTTCCATTCAGGAAATCGATCGCGCGGTGAAGGAGTTCGGGTTTCAAGCTGGACCGTTTGAGATGATAGACATCATCGGACTGGAGACAACCACACTGGCGGGTCAATCGCTTTTAGCCGCCGGAGTACCCCAGGTATCGCGTCTGCCGGCCCTGGTCAAGCTGATTCGAGCGGGACGACAGGGGAGAAAAAATGGACTTGGCTTTTACCGCTACGAGTCGGAGTCAGGCGAACCGCTACCCGACTCGGCTGCCGAAGAGGTGCTCGATCGATACCGCCAGCCAGCGGAGCAGAAGCTGACTTCAGAGGAATTGGCTGCAAGGGTAATGGCCAACGCCCTGATCGCGGCGACGGCGGTGCTGGACCAAGGAACGGTTTGCGACCCGAAGGACGTTGATCTCTGTGTGATCCAAGGGCTTTCCTTTCCGGTCCATGTCGGTGGCATTCTCTTCTGGGCTGACCGCGCCGGCCCCGCATCGATCGCTGCGCCGCTCAAGTGGGCAGCCGGACTGCATCCGGAAGTCGACTTGCCACGCTCGCTCAGCGATTGGCTGGCCGGCAAAGGTCCTTTCTACACCACTGTCTGAGCAATCGAAATGAATCGCGGATTCCCAAAGGAGACAGTCGTCGATTTGCTGCTGCATCAAGTCGCTACCCGATCAGACCGGACTGCATTTCTTTACTGGGACGGTATTGCATGGCGGAGCAAGAGTTGGCTGGAGGTGGCAATCGATGTGGCTCAAGTCGGACGCGGTTTTCAGTCTGCAGGGATTCAGCGGGGCGATCGCGTTGCCTTGCTGGCCGATAACAGTTACGAGTGGCTCCTTAGCGATTTGGCCTTACAAGCCATCGGCGCCGTTTCTGTTCCGCTGCATACGCAATTGAGCGGCGAGCAGATTGGCGATCAGATTGCCCATAGCGGTTCGACGTTTGCAATCGTCTCCTCACCGGGACTCTACTCCAAGCTTAAGCCTCAACTGTCGAGGCTGAAACTTAGCCCGCAGCAACTGGCGACGATCGATTTCGACCTTCCCGGCGCTTGGCAACTGCAGCAATGGCTGGAAGAGAAGCAAGCTACTGATGAAGATTTGCGTTGGCTGCAAACGGCTGCAGGGCAGATCGGCGCCGCGGACTTGCTGACGATCCTTTACACCAGCGGAACGACTGGTGATCCGAAGGGCGTGATGCTGACCCAGCGAAATGTGGTGGCGAATGCCTATTCGAAATGTGCGACCTTGCCACTGGGGCCGGAGGATATCCGAGTCTGTTGGCTTCCTCTCTCGCACATCTTTGCGCGGGTCTGCGACTTGGTAACGGGCATCCTGGCGGGATGCGAAACGGTGCTCTCGCGCGGACGGGACTTTGTTCTCGATGAGTGTCGTCAGTTCCATCCCACCTATATGAATGCGGTCCCTTATTTCTATGAACGTTGCTATCGACTGCTGCTGCAGGCTGGCCAGTTGAATAACAATGAAGCTTTGGGAAAACTGCTCGGCGGGCGGATGAGAATCTGCAATTGCGGGGGTGCTCCGCTGGCCGATCACGTCTTCGACTATTTTCGCGCGGCGGGAATTGGACTGGTGACCGGCTATGGCTTAACCGAGGCGGCTCCTGTTGTGACCAGCAATCGCCCGGGGGCTTGGCGTCGCGGATCCGTGGGGCAGGTGATCTCCGGGGTTGAAATCAAACTGGCCGAGGATGGCGAGGTTTTGGCTCGAGGCGAGAACATCATGCCCGGCTACTACCGCAACCCCGATGCAACCGGGCGAGCTCTGAGAGATGGTTGGCTCCACACGGGAGACTTGGGCCATCTCGATCAGGAGGGCTATCTGTACCTCAATGGCAGAAAGGACGACCTGATCGTTTTAAGCACGGCCAAAAAGGTTTATCCGGCGGACCTGGAGAACCTCCTCTTGGCGAGCCCAGCCATCACCCAGTGTTGCCTGTTCGGAGACCGCCGCAATTTTCTAGTCGCTATGGTGGCAATCGAACCGAACGAACTGAAAGCTGTTGCTGCTGCAGCAAACACAAGCACAACAGCGGCCAACTGGCAGGAGGAGACTGTGCAACAGGAATTCGGCCGACTATTGGCTGGCCGAGCAAGTCACGAGCAAATTGGCGGCGTGTTGATTTTGAAAGAGCCTTTTTCAACCGCCAATGGGATGCTCACGGCAAAGCAAAGCATGCGGCGCAAGGAAATTCACCGCCACTACTCAGGCGAGTTGGAAAAGCATTACGAGAGCTTGGCAGCTCGCTCAAAAACAGAAGCCGGTTGATACCTGCTTCAGCACTGGCCGTTCGCCCGGTGCTCGCCTGAATCTAGCCGCCGCTCTGAATCTTCTGCCGCAACTCGGCTTCCTTGGTGTTCGCCACCTTGGACTGCAGCACTTCGCGGATTCGGCTGAACATGCTCTTGATGAAATCAATTTCCTTTTTCGATTTGGCTTGGATTGTCAACCGAGCCTCTTCGTCAGCGAGGGTGCTGGCGAGTTTCTGGGCCGTGGGAAGCTGCTGATAAAGCTCGAGGTCCTCGCGAGCCAAATCAAATCTGTTCTTTTCGATCTCCTCGGCAATCTTCTGTTCGTAGTTTTCGCGTTGAACGACCAAGTCGAGCACTTCCGACTGCACACCGAGGATCACGCCTTCAGCGAACAACCGGGCTTCGTCATTAGGGACTTCGGTCGCCAGGTTATCGCGGAAACCAGGAATCATTGGCACCTTCTTCATGGAACGAGTGCCGCGTTTGAGATAAATCAGTCGAAGCGGCTCGCTGCCCGGGGGAATATCAATGATTCCTCGCCAATCGGTCTTGCCGATGAATTCCGAGGGGTCATCTTTTTTTGCATCTGTTCGGCGCGAGTAAACCTCCAAACCCTCCATTGGCTTAGTGCGGTCATCGAGGGCCACAAAGCGAATCCGGGTAGTGCTGGGCTGCGGCCGAATGACAAGCGCCAACTTTTGCAGGCGTTTACTCGTTCTTCCCGAGAGCGGAGCACGGGCGCTGGAGTGAACATAGCCGGTGATTTTGGTTCCTTCGATCTTGTCGGTATTGATGAACGTATACTCGACCGGCTCGAGCGACTCGAGGTTGCCAGAGCGATCGACTTTTCTCAAAACGGGCAAGAAGTTGTCTTCCTCGCGGATCGAAACAGGAGAGCCCGTGTTTGGCTTAACGACCCAATTCATTTGGTCATCCAGGCAAGAATAGACACTGGCATCCAGTGCTCGGGCACGCAGGATGATCGTGCTGTCCGTTGGGACCTGCTCGATTGTTGCCAGCGGCATGAACGCCAAGCGGATGGCATCGGTGACCGAGGCTGCGAGGTTTTCGGGCTGAGGAGTTAGCCGGGTTTGGGTCGCGCCCCATTGCCTCGTTGCCATATCCAACTCGCGGACTCTCGTTTCAATTCCAATCCCTGTATCGCGCAGGCAGACGAGCATCAATTTGTCGTCGTAATAAGTGTCGATACCCTTTTCGATTCCCTTGAGCCGCTCTGGTTGCGAAAGGTCTCGGGGGCCGCGGTAGAACCAGGGATTGGGGGCTTGGCTGATGAGCAGTTCCCAGCCGCTGGCGTCGATGCGAATGCTTTCTCGACGAACATCGTCCATCAATTGCGGCAGCATGCTCGTGAGCGTTGCGCTTCCATCGGTCGCAAACCAAACTCGCACGCGATAATGGCTTTGCTCCCAAGCTCTTCCGACGGGCAAGACGCCATCCGTGGGGAGCGGCGGAGGGGCTGGTTCGGCGGGCGCTGTCGGGGCACCCGCTTGGCCGGATTCGGCTTTGGCTTTTGTTTCTGATTTCGCGCCCTCATCCTGTGCTTCGGATGCGCTCGGTTCAACGCCGGCAACGAGCAGCATCAGCAGAAGAGCGAGCGACTGCAAGTTACGCTTGCGAGCCGAGACAGAGCCGAGCAGCATGGAAGTTTTCCGGGACGGAGTAGGACGGAACAAGGGGTGGCGGTACCAGGCGATCATGGCTTGATCTCCCCTAGCTGGATTGGTTCCAACCGCCAGCGATCGATATTTTGGTAGATATAGATCAGGTCGCGGCCGGTATTTCTCAGGTTGCGTCGGTGAGCATAAAACTCACGCATCTGCCAGAGCGGCAAGACGGACATGTCATTGTTTATCTGGCGGTGCAGGTTGCGAAGTACCATGCTTGCGCTGCGCCAACTCGTTGAGACGGTTGCATCGCGAGTGATTTGCTCAATCGCAGCGTTTGTTTCTTTCACCAAGCCGTTGGTTCCAAACAAATACTCGGCCTCGGCCAGCGGTTCGCTCATCATCATTTCCAGATAGAGGAAGTCGTAGTCTCCATCTTCGGGGACCGTAACGCCGGGTGGCAAACGGCGAAGTCTTACTTTGATCCCACCTTCTGACCAAGTCTGGGCGATTGCCGTGCAGGTCACAGAGGGGACGTCGCCTTCAGGATAAGCGAGCACCAATTCCGGGAACTGAATGTTTGGCGCTGCTCCCGGCTTGTTGGCTTCTTCTGGAGGAAGCTTTTTCAAGGCCATCGCGATTCGGGCTTGCCGAGAGGTCTCGACCAAGGCCATTCCCATTTGCGGATTGAATGGAATGAGCGGGACGCGGGTGTTATATGCGTAAGCAATCTGGTCGAGATTCTCCATCCCAATGGGGAAGGGTCCGTTAAGGACGAGCGTCCCGTCGATATCCATACCGATTCCGGAAAGACCATTGAGAATCTGCTGGCGATTTATCGCCTTCATAAGCCCATTGCGAAACAGATTGTCTTTCACAAACTCATTCCGTCGATTTGGAACGAGCATGTGGACGGTTGGAATCAAATACGACCGGACTTCGATTTCCGGATCGCGACGGAGTCGAGGCAGGTCGTTAGGAGAGACCCGGTCAAGCAAATCGATCTCGCCACGAACCAGGGCATCTGCTGCTTCTGATTGATTGGGGAACATCAACTCGGCAATCCGGGGCAACTGATCTCCACTGCTGCGACGCGAGAGATAGCGCGCATTGGGCTCGAACTCGATCTGCTTCTCACCCTGGCGACTGAGCAGGTAGGCTCCGGTCTGAGTTAACTCCGACGAATCATCGCGAAACGGCAAGCTGAGATAAGCCTCAGGGCGGACGAGTGGCACTTTGAGCTCGACATCAACCGTAAATTCATCGACCACGGTTACCGACTCCACGTTCTTGGCCCAAGCGACAACGCACTTCGGATTATCCGGGTCAGCGTAATCCAGGAATTGGTTCGCCAAGTGATGGGCGGTAAGCGGTGGGATAGCAAAGCCCGACTTCTGGGGCTCGATGACGAAACGATAGGTCAACCCCGTTTCATCCTTCGGAAAAACTCGCCCCGGGACGAATTCGTATTTCCCACCCTCGTCGGCAAAGCCAACGAACTCGACCAAGCGTCGCTCAGTAAGTCGTCCGACTCGCCGCGAAGCCCAATGCTCCAGCCGGTCCGGGTTCGGATTGGCAGCAGATTGAGTGACGCCGACGACCACAATTGGCTTGGCATTGATCAGCTGGTTGATGAATTCGACGCTGGATGTATCTTCGGGGAGAATACTGTAGGCCCGCTGCGCCAGTTGGCGAGCTCGCAGGGTATCGCCTCCCGCTTCGGCCGCCCGCGCCTGTTCCATGGTCTCGGCGTGTAACCGCTTTAGTTCCGCGTTCCATTTTTCGTTCAACGCGGTCGCGTTGTCGCCATAGGTCTCGGTGAGCGTCCGCAGAAGCGAATGGACTGCCTTGAAGGCACCACTTTCAACCAGAGGTGGAATCGACTTGTCGTAACACTCCGTAATCATGTCAACCAACCGACGATTGGCGCCCGGCACGATGAAATCCGGGTCGCGGCGATAAACGTCTTCGAGAATGGTCAGCGCCAGATCGTAATTCCCTTTATCGAAATTATCGTTGGCGTCCTTGTACATAACGGTCCGGAGCTTCTTGATGATTTCCTTGTCACCGCCTCCGCCGTTGTCGTAAACGTAGAGAATGTACCGATAGGCTTCAGAGAAATTCTTCTGACTGATCAACTCATCGGCTTCCTTCAAAAGCAATGAGTTAAAGGTCTCGTAGAGAACGACGTTGGTCCAATCGACTTCCAGCAATTCCCCCTGCCAGTCGCCGTTCACTGGCTCGAACACCAGCTTTCCGGTTTCTGGCAATGGAGTGGACGGCGGCGTTGCCAGCGGGACGATCTCGTACACCTTGTTCTTGTTCAATTCATCGAGCGTGATCCGGTCGAATGGCTCGCGATCGATCAGAACCGTATTGACTTTTGCGTCTTGATCGGGCACCGGTTGCTGGGCCTGCGAGTTGGCGGTCAGACAGAGTCCAAACCAGACCGCAAATCCGATGCGGCAGAGCAGTGTAGTCAGTGTTTGTTGGTATCGAGCCACGAGCGTAAGCTTTGTTTATCTGGAGATTGAGCAACAAAAATCGTTAACGCCAACGCTTTTAGAGTTGGTCCGGATTGAGGACCAAGAGCGTTCCATCGGCCGCACAGACGATTACTCGCCCCATGGCTTGGACGGGAGCCAAGCGAATCGGCTGGCCAATCTCAATCGTCTTTTCGATTGTTCCCGCCGCGTCGACACGCAGGATTCGGCCGGTGACCAGCGCGATATTCCATCCGCCTTCTCGAGCCGAGATCCCAGCGACTTGCTGATTCGCAACATCAAGTTTCCAGAGCGACTCGCCCTGAAGATTAAAGACATGCAACTGTCCATCATCGAGCAACAGGAAGAGGTTTTCTCCGACCAGCCAAGGCCCCGCGACGACTTGCCCGTCGAGCTTCGTAGTGCCGCTGACCTGAACTTTGTCGCTCACTTCCAGCCTGAGCAGCGTTTGATTACCAGCCACATCGGCGACGACAAACGCGTTGCTGTCCTTGCCGGCGATACTCGATACGAGTTCACCATCTACCTCCGTGCGTCCAACTTCGCGCAAAACCTTGCGGTCGCTGCCGTCGAGTAGGTAGAGGGTCTTTTGACGGTCTCCTAGCAACACTTTGCCAGAGCCCAAATGGGCAGGTCGGTTCCAGGCAACTTCAACTCCGGGCTTGAGCGATGGCAAGAAAGGCGTTCCAACAATTCGACCGTTGTTCGGATCGATTCGGACCACTTGCCCCTTGGTCGTGGGAACGAGCAAATCGGGCCCAAGTCCCACTGGGATGGTCGCTGGGTTGTCAGCCGGCGCCTGCATGCGAGAGACTTGAGAGCGGCGCTTTTCCAAATCGAGCATCAGCACATCGCTACTACCAGCCGGTGCGACGAAAGCGTGACGCTGGCCGTCCAGTTCAACCCTTTCGACGAAGTTTAATGCTTGGTCAATTGCACTGGCCTTGAGCGGATTGCGAACGGCGTTGGCTTCAAAGCCTGCCTGGTCAACTAGAAAAGCATCACCTTGAGCCGAGACAATCGCCAATTCATTTCCCGCGACAATGGGTTCTGCGGGTGCGGCGGCTCCGAAATCTGTTCTCCAAATTTCGGCGAGAGTCTGGGAATCGACCGCAGACACAGAGACTTGCCGCGAGCCGTCGCGACGACGTAGGTGGAACAGGGTCGAGTCAATCTTGGCCATCGGTGCAAGGAAGTAGTCGCCCGGATTTACAATGCTCTCGCGTTCAAACTTGCCAAGCGTCCGTTGAATTCCGTAGCGAACGAGCCCCTTGCTGGCGATCCAGAGACTGCTCCCCTCGGCCAGCATATAAAAGCGATCGCGACCGCGGTTTTCAAATTTGTCTTCAGCGACCAGTCGAATTGGGGCTTCGCCTTCAGTCGTGTTCAATTCGAGGATTTTGACCTCGCCGTTGTCCGCCAAGAAAAGCATCCAGCGTCCGAGTCGGCTTGGTGGCAGCGAAACGGGTCCGTCGGCCAAGCGAAACACCTGCGCACGCTCGGTCCGCAAACCTTTTTCCGCGAACTTCAGCACGTGCAGTTCGCAGTAATCGCTGCCGTTAACCGGCACCAGCAGATAGCCCGACCAGAAGAGTGGAGCTGTCGTGACCGAGCCGGGGAAGTGCCCAATGTAAAACACTTCGGCGCACGTCAGGTCCTCGGCGGAAAGCACATACAGATTGGAGTCATCGGCTACTGCGTAGACATAAGGAACGCCTTCAGCCTTTTCGAGGGGAGCCGATAGTTTCTTGGGCAACTGAGTCGCGGCCATTTTATTGCCCGTGTATGGGTCGATGCGAACCACTGCGCCGCCGCGAGTTGCCAAGTAAACGGCTCCATCGACAACGGTAGGCTGCATGAAAGGCTGGCCAATCACGCTCCGCCAGATCAGACTGCCGGTCAGACCGTCGACGCAGAGCAGCGAGTGGTCGCGCTGGTCGCAGAGCAGGAGGTTCTTTTTCTGAATCCGGTCCGTCCACTGTGGCTGATGAGTCGTCTCGTAGCCGACGAACTGCCGCCAGAGGATCGTGCCGTTCCCGGCATTCACGCCGAACACGGCCCCTTCAGCGAGCACCGGCAAGACGTCGTCGACCAGCGCACGAATTTCAGTTTCGGCAGGAGCGGCTACCTCGGTCCCGGGCGCCGGCTCGACCTTCTTCTCTTCGAATCGATCTTTCGAAGTGCAGTAGAGCAAGACTTGCTGAGCGATCGCCGAGGCGACGCTCGGAGCTTGTGCAGCGACTTCGAGGTCAGCTGGTTTGACCAGTCCGATTTCCTTGGTGCTGACCTCTTTCATTAGCGTCCGCAGTTCAGTTCGGGCGCCCATGTCGCCGTAGGTTCGGACCAGAGTGTTGAAGACTTCGAAGGCCTTGTCGGTCTCGCTCTTATCTGAGAGACCCTTGATCTCAACCAAGGCTTTCGCGTAATCCTCTTCCTTTTTGATCGAACCGCGCAGCAGTTTGATATTGTTGGCGAGCTTTTCCAGTTGCGTGGCAATCGCCGGAGTTTTCTTGATGTTTCCCGGAATGTACACATCGCGGTCGACGAACTCACTGACATAACCTTCCAGCTTGGTTGTCGCTTGAGCCATTTCCGCGTTAGTCTGCTTCTTCAGTGCGGTTTCCGATTCAGCCAGCAGCGAGTTGGCCAGCATCAAGGCGACATCTTGGCGGATTTCTTCGAACTCTTTGAGATCGAGAACGTCTTCGAGGATCGACTTCGGCTTGGGCTTGCTGGGGTCTTGGGCGGCATCTGGATCGGCAGCAGGCGGACTGGCAATGGTCAGGACTTCGTTGAACTTCTTTCCTTTGTGGGCCTCGGCTAGTAAGGACTGGACTTCCTTTACCCGGGCATAGTCAGCTTTTTCGTTGCTGGGGAATTTCTTGTAGAGTTCTTCGTACTTTGTGGCGGCGTCGAGGTATGTCCCTTGATTGAAGCTCGCCTCAGCCATTTTGAAGAGATTGTCGGCCGACTCACCCGAGAGCGAGAGGTAGAGCACCGCGCCGACGAGGGTCAAAATGGAGAACAGACCAAAGGCGATGAACAACCACTTGGTTTGCCATTGGTTGGAGGAGTCGACTTTTCCTTTGAAGCTCGTCCCACCACTGGATTCCTTCGGACGCTCGGCGGCGACCGTTTCGCCGAATAGCCCTTCGTTTGCACCTGGCGCAGGGGCAGCAAACAGCGGATCGTTGGCTCGAATCGGCAACTGGACTTCGACTGGGACTTCAAGAACCTCGTCGGCATCGACGAGTTCAACCACTTCGTCAACGCCGAAGACTCGGGTGGCATCGGGGTCAACAGCCTGAGTAACACCTGCTTTACCCTTTCTGCTTTCGGCGGGTGTCGCCGGTTTTCCGGGGAGCAACAACAAGTCATCAGTGTTATGAGCCTTGCCCTCGGCAGGCAGCGATTCCGCCAAGCTGTCAACTTGAGCCTGAGTCATCAGGCCCTTGTCGACCAAATACTTGGCAACGGCTTTGGCCTTGAGCGGCTTGGCGGAATTCTCGACCTCTTTGCGGAGGCGAGCAATCGTCTTCTTGTCGACAATTCCGGTCTGTTCAATTCGATCCAGTAACTGACTGGCTGACATAGCGTGTATCTCTGGGCTTTCCATCCCCGGCAAGGGGC
>Ga0169931_10004236_pt1 | contig 22399 bp, 19 predicted proteins | sample Kivu_15m_20L_FD_129675 | JGI IMG/M metagenome (GOLD analysis project Ga0169931, IMG submission 129675) | Freshwater microbial communities from Lake Kivu, Western Province, Rwanda to study Microbial Dark Matter (Phase II) - Kivu_15m_20L... | ecosystem: Environmental > Aquatic > Freshwater > Lake...
AACACATTCACTGACTTCATCGATTGTGCGGAGCATCTAATTGCACAAGGCTATACCGACACCTCTCGGTTGTTTGCCATGGGCGGCAGTGCAGGTGGCCTGCTGATGGGTGCAATAACCAACATGCGCCCTGACCTATGGAAAGGCGTAGTAGCTGCTGTTCCATTTGTTGATGTGGTGACGACCATGCTTGACAGCACTATTCCGCTCACTACAGGCGAATACGATGAGTGGGGAAACCCGAACCAGAAGGAATACTACGACTACATGCTCAGTTACTCGCCCTATGACAATGTAGAGGCTAAGGCGTACCCCAACATGCTGGTCACCACCGGCCTGCACGACAGTCAGGTTCAGTATTGGGAACCAGCGAAATGGGTGGCGAAGCTGCGTGAGAAGAAGACAGACAAAAACCTACTGCTGCTGCATACCAACATGGATGCGGGCCACGGTGGATCGAGTGGACGCTTCGAAGCCTTGAAAGAGGTGGCCATGGAGTATGCTTTCATGTTCAAACTGGTGGGGATCAGGGACTGACCGATGAGGCTGCTTATCCTGTCCGTTCTGTTCCCAATGCTCGTGGGCGCCCAGCACGCCTATTTCCAGCAGCGGGCCGATTATGTGATGGACATCGCTTTCGATGCGATGAATCACACTTTCACTGGTAAACAGGTCGTTACCTACACGAACAACTCACCTGACACCCTATCACGGCTATACTATCATCTCTATTTCAACGCATTCCAGCCGGGCAGTCTCATGGACATACGTTCGCGTACCATTCCTGACCCGGATGCACGTGTAGGCGAACGCATACGAGACCTTAAACCGGAAGAAGTTGGGTTCCATCAGGTGAATTCGCTGATGATGGACGGGCAGAAGATGCAGTTCATCATTGATGGCACGGTGCTTCAAGCCATCTTGCCGAAGCCTTTGCCACCAGGAGGCAAGTGCAGGATTGCTATGGAATTCAACTCGCAAGTGCCAGTGCAGATCAGGCGCAGCGGGCGCAACAATCAGGAAAAGGTGGCCTATACCATAACCCAATGGTACCCTAAAGTGGCGGTGTATGACCGCGATGGCCATCATCCGGACCCGTATGTGGGCCGTGAGTTCTATGGCGAATTCGGTGACTTTGAGGTGAACATCACCATAGATTCCAAATTTGTGGTTGGCGGGACGGGAACTGTGCAGAACCCCGATGAAGTGGGCCATGGCTACGGTCCAGACCCTAAGAAACAGTCGAAGACCATCACGTGGAAATTCAAAGCTCAGAATGTGCACGACTTCGCTTGGGCTGCCGATCCAGAGTTCATGCATGACAAGGAGAAATTGCCCAGCGGGGTAGAACTCCACTACTTGTACAGGCCAGAGGTGAAAGCGCTGTGGAAACAGTTGCAACCCAGGTTCTCACAGGCATTTGCCATTGCCAATGGCGTTTTCGGCAAGTATGTATACCCGCAATTCTCTGTGATTCAAGGGGGCGATGGGGGCATGGAATATCCCATGTGTACCATGCTCACCACTCCCGAGGACTTGGCCGGGCTGACAAGTGTTGCCGTACATGAGGCCCTGCACAACTGGTACTACGGCATGTTGGCCAGCAACGAGGCCAAACACCCTTGGATGGACGAGGGGTTCACCACCTATGCTCAGTACTTCATTCTCGACTCGATGGCTACTGTCCGCCCCAAGAATCCATTTGAAGGCTCGGTCAAATCGTACATCCGGTTGGCCAAAAGCGGAAAAGAGGAGCCGCTCACCACCCATGCCGACCACTACTCCCACAACGGGGCATATGGCACATCGAGCTATAGCAAAGGGTGCCTTTACTTGACCCAGCTCGGCTACATCATGGGCGAGAAGCACCTCCGTAAAGGCTTACAGCGATTCTATGACGAATGGAACATGCGCCACCCTGCACCGGCCGATGTGACACGCATCATGGAAGAAGTGAGCGGTATGGAGCTGGACTGGTTTGCTGATGCTTGGACCGGCACCACACAGACCATTGATTATTCCGTGGCCGATGCGCGCGACAATTCAGGCAAGACCGAAGTGCTGCTGTTGCGCAAGGGCCGTCTTCCAATGCCTATCGACCTGGTGATCAACCTGAAAGACGGTAAGCAAGTGATGCACCACATTCCGCTCGATCTGCAGCGCGGCACGCGTATCGATGAGGGGCGCTACCCACAGGTGGTGAACGAGGTCGCTTGGCCGTGGGCCTACCCGTTATATATGCTGACGCTGCCTTACCCTATCGCGTCAATTCAGTCGGTCGCTATTGACCCAAGCGGCCGTCTGGCCGATGTACTGAAAGATGATAACACTTATGTGCCGGGCTCAAATAAGAACTTGGCCCCTGAAGAGTTTCCCGCTCGGGAATTCATCTTCCCTTTCAAGGGGAAATAAATCTCAAAGTCGCCCTCCGAGCACCACGCTCTGCTTGATGGCGCGGGTGTCGCCATTGGTATTGAACACCTCGAAATAGAGGAGGTACATACCGATGCGGGCCTTGGCTCCATCATCGGTTATACCGTCCCAGCTTATAGTGCCCTGAGTACCCAGTAGCAGATTAGAAGCGAGGGTACGCACAGTGCGGCCGCGTGGGTCAAAAAAGGTGATGTTGGCCACATTGCCCGGCACATCGAAGGCATAATTGATGTTGAGCACATCGTTGTAGCCATCATTATCAGGCGAGAAGATGGCGGGTTCGGTGCTCACCTCGCCTGCTGGTTGCCCTGCCACAAGCAGCTGCGAATTCTGAACACCCGGTGTACCGAAACCATACTCTTGCGCTGCACTGTGCCAGTTGGTACGATCGGAGGCTGGGCGGTTCGGGTCTATCCGCTCAAGGCTCACCCCATCGGGGTTCAGGAGCGGGAAGTGCATGTCGGTGGTGTATGTGAAGCTGTCGGCCACCGAGTCATTGGCCATGATCAGATACACCGTGCTGCTATCGTTGTTATAGCTGGGCATGGTGGGAATGATGATCCAATTGCCTATGCCGTGATTGATGTAAGTGATCTGGTTCACGGTGCTGTCCTTTGATATCACCGCAAACTCACCGGGCCGGAGAGGCCAAACATCGGCTGTTATCTCCTTGATGTTCCAGATGGTGTCATCGTCAAAATTGGCCAAGGTCATGCCACGTAGATCAACAGTGCGGTCGCTTTTGTTGTAGAGTTCCACATAATCCTCGCCACCTGTGTAAGGGTCGAAAAGCACCTCGTTGATGACCACATCGCCCATGCGTGGAGCAAAGGGCAGCTCGATAGTGAAAATGACGGTATCGGCTGCATTGCCCTGACAATCGGCTGGGGCCACCATGCCCAGTGTATAAACCACACCGGTGTCCAACGGTGGGCTGAACACGATAGTGAGCACATCGGTCTGAATACTGTCCCAAAGCACATCGACAATGGTCAAGGGTGGAGATGACACATAAATGGGGATGATGCCACTGAGTGGCACGGTATCGAGCGGTTCGTTGAAATGGATACGAGCGGTGTCAAAGGTTGCGAGCAGCACTTCGGTCACTACGGGGCCTGTAAGGTCGGGAGCAGCATCGTACACCGAGTTTGTCTGGCCGGGGGTTCCCCCATTGGGATGCTCGCTGTAGCGCCAGTTGGTACGACCGCTGCATTGCAAAGTAGGGTTCACCAGCTCAAAGGACCAGCCGCCTTCGGCTTTCACTTCATCGTAAAACCAAGGTCCATCATACACTATCTGATCTATCACCGTGCCCGCAGCATCGCTCAAGCGGATAAGGTCTCCAGTATTATTGAGTGATGGGAACGATGAAACGAGTAGCACATTGGGAAAGAACGCGAAGAGGTCGGCACTGGTAGTTGAAACCAAGAGCAGATTCTCGCCAGGAGCAAGGATGTGGGCCTGCAACGTTCCGTTCGAGCTGCCATCTGTCAACTTCCATCCTGTCAGGTCGATATACTTAGCACTGGTGTTCAGCACTTCCACATACTCGGCATCGGGCATGTTGACCACCGGGTTGGGGTCGGCAATGAACTCGTTAATAACCACATCGCGCCAAACGGCCGCTTCAGGAATCACATAGGTGAAAGGCACGGTGGCCTGGGCCATGACATTGGCACTCAGGTCGGCCACATTGGCAACCGTCAGATTGTATGTGGTGCCATTCGTGAAGGGCCCGCTGAAAGTCAAGTGCACCAAGGCTGGGTCAACAACATCGCGCACGGCAGTAGCCACAGCAGGTGCCCCGTTGTCAGCCGTGTAGTTCAGGGGGTTCTCGGCCGTTGCTTGATTGACGGGTTCAGAGAAACTCACATCAACAGTAGTAGCACCAGTAACAGTCACTGAGAGCAACGTGGGAGGCTGAGTATCGAACACCCACGGGCCGTAGTACACATCATCGTAAACGAAATTATCGGCATTGCTCACAGTATACACGGCCAACATGCCTAGATTGGCGAGGCTACCATAAGTGACATCGGTACCGTTGGCCGCAGTTACATAGCTTGTACCTCCGGTGGGATCGATGTCCAACTGCCAGTTACCGCTCGCATCGCGCCTCACCCTTACCCGTATAGCAAAGCTGTTCGCAACCTGGGCATCGGGCCCGCGGCAGATACTCACTGATGATCCGCCCGACTGGCGGAATAGCTCCACAGCATCATTGCTCAGCGCCTCACCGAACTGAAGATAATAGCCGTTCAGCGGGCCGCTGACGTCCGTCTGATCGCTGGCCAGATAGACCCGACCATAGTTGCTCGAACTTCCTGCGAACGACTGGTTGACATAAATGCTCCACTCACGGTCATTTAAGTTGCCATCGACCAAAGGCGTACTGATCCACACCTGCCCGGCAACAGTGCCCTGACTCTGCAACCGCCCATCGGTGTTAACCTCGAACGAATCGACATTGCCCACCCACGTTGGGTTCAGCAACAGCTCATTGTCTGAGAAATCATCGAACACCTGAGCCACCATCCGAGTGGGAAGGAGCAAAGACAGAATAAGCGCACAGAAGCTAAGACCCCGCATACACATTATCTTGATTGGGCGGCTAAATATAGTCGGTATCAACGAGGTCATCCGTTCTTACTGCTCAAATAACATAGACATCATATCGGGTTGATAGGCCTGAGACACGAACTTCGCCCCGTGGGCATCCGATCCATATTAGCCAGACCGTTCGCTTCTGTCATTGAGGCGCAGACACGGCAATGGAGCCTCGACCCCATCGGCACACAGCAGCGCGTGCTTGAGGCTTTGTTGGCCAGAGGGAGCGGAACCGCATTTGGCAGGGAACACGGTCTGGCCGATGTGCGCGACCATGCCGGATATACCAAGAAGGTACCTGTGCGCGACTACGAGGCCCTTCGCCCGTGGCTTGACCGCACATCGGGTGGCGAGGCCGACATCCTCTGGCAGGGAAAACCGCTCTATCTCGCCAAGACCAGCGGCACCACCAGCGGCACCAAGTACATCCCCATCACCCGCGAGAGCATCCCCAACCATATAAATGGAGCGCGAAACGCCCTGCTGAGCTACATCCACGAAACGGGAAATGCCCGATTCCTGGACCGCAAGCTCATTTTCCTGAGCGGTAGCCCGGAGTTGGAGATGAAGAACGGCATCCGAGTGGGGCGCCTTTCGGGCATCAGCAACCACTTTGTGCCCGGCTACCTGCGCGGCAACCAGATGCCCAGCTACGCCACCAATTGCATTGACGATTGGGAGACCAAGGTCGATGCCATTGTGGCCGAGACCCTGAAGGAGCGCATGGGCCTGATCAGCGGGATCCCAGCCTGGGTGCAGATGTATTTTGACAGGATCGTGGCCGCCACTGGCCGACCGGTGAAAGAGGTGTTCCCCGACTTCTCGCTGTTCGTTTATGGCGGGGTGAATTTTGAACCTTATCGCGCCAAACTCGAGGCCAGCACGGGCGGACGGGTTGACAGCATTGAGCTGTTCCCTGCTTCCGAAGGCTTTTTCGCCTATCAGGACCGCCAATCGGAAAAAGGATTGTTGCTACTGCTCGATGCGGGCATTTTCTACGAGTTCATTCCGGTTGAAGAATATGGTCGGCCAGATGCCACCCGACTTACCGTAGCCGATGTGGAACTGGGCCGCAATTACGCTCTGGTGGTGAGCAGCAATGCCGGCCTATGGGCATACGACATAGGAGACACGGTTCAATTCGTATCGAAATCTCCGCTACGCGTGATTGTGAGCGGAAGGGTAAAACATTTCACTTCGGCCTTCGGAGAACACGTGATAGCCACCGAAGTGGAACGCGCCCTGAAAGATGCTTGCGAAGGCACCGATGTGGCCGTGACCGAATTTCACGTGGCACCGCAAGTTAACCCGCCCGAAGGCGGCCTGCCGCACCACGAGTGGCTGGTCAGTTTCAACCGCGCACCCGTTGATATCTCAGATTTCGCTGCGCGGATAGATGAGTCGATGCAGCGGCAGAACATCTATTACCGCGACCTGATCACAGGCGGGGTGCTACAGCCGCTGAAGATCACCACCCTGCCCGAAGATGCGTTTATCGCCTACATGCGCTCGCAAGGCAAATTGGGCGGACAGTTCAAACCGCCCCGGCTGGCTAATGACAGGAAAGTGGCCGATGCACTCTCATCTGCCAATTGAAAAAAAGAAAAGCCCGACACCATGTGGCATCGGGCCTTTGATATCGGACGGGGTAGTGCTCAGAGCTTCTTCATCTCTTTCTCGGTGACCCATTTTGTGCCGTAGAGGCTGTTCTCGTACTGGATCTTGTACTTGTTCTCGCCCACTTCGATCACTTTGGCCGGGGCGGGCACCATGCCGTATTCCACTTCCACATTATCGCCCACTTTGAATTTGCCTGTTACACCTGCGGCTGCCTTGGCGAACTTGAGGCGGTCGGCCTCGACCCACTCATCGAATCCATCGCTCCAGCCATCATAGTGCACGTAATAGCGGCCGTCCTCCACTTTCAGGACCTTGCCTGGGTACCACGTTCCGGTCGATTCTATCTCCACTTTGTCGCCCACCGATTGGGCCGATGCCACCTGGGCCATTGCAACGCATGCTGCGAGGGTAAGTAGTTTTCTCATGTTTCTCAGTGTATTGAAGTTCAGTTTATTGGGTGATTTGTATGAGGCGGGCGCATGGCAAATATGGGGCCGATCGAACCTTGTCTGACTCAGATTCATCTTTTCTAATGTCATGATCACTAAACTTGCAGCAGCCCCAATTTCACTCCTATTCTCATGCAACAGAAAGGACTGCTCCGGTACACAGCCGACCTGCAGACACTTGCGTTTGTGCTGGGTTATGTGGCATTCTTCATCTGGAGTTGGATAGCCTACCCTGCACTCAGCATCGAATGGACCGTAGTGCTCATTTCGGTGCACTGTTGCTGGCAGTTCTGTATCGCCACCATTGTGCACAACACGGTGCATGTTCCTCTTTTCTGGAATATGGGCCTTAACCGTGTGTTCCAAACCCTGCTTTCGGCTGTGCACGGACATCCGGTGAGCGGTTTTGTGCCGGGCCACAACCTCAGCCACCACAAGCACCTGCAATCGCCTAAGGATTCGGCCCGCACCACCCGCGCCAGGTTCAGCCTCAACATCCTGAATCAGACCCTTTTCTTCTTCCTGTTGATGTTCGAGATCATGGAGGCCGAGCAGCGTTTCCTGAAGAGGATGCGCAAGGTGAAGCCCGTGTGGGCACGGCAGTATGCTGTTGAGGCCGTAGCAGTGTTCGGGCTCAAGATCATCCTGTTCATAGTGGATTGGGAGCGCGCACTGCTGCTGCTCATGCTGCCCAATTTCTACGCCACGTGGGGCGTTTTCGGGTGCAATTTCTGGCAGCACGATGGCTGCGATGAGAGTCACCCGTACAACCATTCGCGCAGTTTCACAGGGCGGCTGTTCAATTTACTGGTGCTCAAAAACGGCTACCACGCCATTCACCACATGCAGCCCGAGGTGCACTGGAGCCTTTACCCCGAACACCACGCCCGACTGGTAAGACCGTACTGCCATCCCAGCCTCGATCAGCCTTCCATCCTGGCCTACTTGTGGCGCACGCACATCTGGCCCGGCAAACGGGTCGATTATCTGGGCAACCCTTTGGTGATTGACCGCCCCGACCGTACAGAAGATTGGGTGGCCGATGTGCCCGACACTCCCGATACGCGCGTGGCACTGGGCGCTATTCAATGATAAGATCCTCGTCCTGAATCCGTTCAGGCCAAACTGACAGTCATCATCTGCCAAGACTCCGCCCTCCTTATCATTGGCCCATCGATGAGCAAGGAACATAGCATAGTTGTGGGCGCAGGCCCGGTAGGTTCGCTGCTGGCCATCTATCTGGCCAAACGCGGTGTGCAGGTTGACATGTACGAGCGCAGGCCCGACATGCGCACTACGGCCATCCCGGCCGGGCGCAGTATCAATCTGGCCATGAGCGACCGCGGATTGCGCGGGCTGGCGGGCGTTGGTATAGACAAGGATATCCTTGAGATATCGATACCCATGCACGGCCGCATGATACACCATGTGGACGGCCGCACCGAGTTCCAGCCGTATGGCAACGAGGGGCAATGCATCTACAGCGTGAGCCGGGCCGAGATAAACCGCAGGCTCATGTCATTAGCTGAGCAGCACGGAGCCACCATCCATTTCAATCAAAGGTGTGAGGGAGTCGATCTGGACAGACCGTCCATAACCGTGCGCGATGAACACAAGGGTACCGTGCACACCCATGCCACCGACAGGATCTACGGCACCGATGGGGCTTTTTCGCCCGTGCGGGGCCGCATGCAGACCACCGATAGATTCGACTATTCGCAGACCTACCTCGACCACGGCTACAAGGAACTGAACATACCGGCCGCGCCCGATGGCGGTTTCCGCATGGAGAAGCACGCGCTGCACATCTGGCCACGCGGCACCTATATGCTCATTGCGCTGCCCAATCTCGATGGTAGTTTCACATGCACGCTGTTCTTTCCGCACGATGGAGAACGGTCATTCTCAAGCCTCGACACCCCTGCCAAGGTCTCCGCATTCTTCAAAGAGGTTTTCCCGGATGCGGTGGAACTGATGCCCACGTTGGAGCACGATTTCATAAATAACCCCACCTCATCGTTGTGCATTGTACGCTGCAAGCCGTGGCACATTGCCGACCGCGCCCTTCTGATAGGCGATGCGGCCCATGCCATTGTTCCGTTCTACGGCCAAGGCATGAACGCGGGGTTTGAGGACTGCACTGTTTTCGACCGATTGGCCGACACGCTGTGGCATGACCGCGAGGCCATGTTCCGCGCATTCAGCAATGAGCGCAAACCCAATGGCGATGCGATAGCTGAGTTGGCTCTGCGCAATTTCATCGAGATGCGCGACCTGGTGGCCGACCCACGGTTCATACTCCGCAAAAAGATTGAGAAAGCCATGCACCAGCATAGCCCGAAAAACTGGGTGCCGCTTTACAGCATGGTCACATTCAGCCATATACCCTACTCCGATGCCCTGAAAGAAGGCCAGCGGCAGGATGCGATCATGGAGAATATCCTTTCTTGGGATGGGATAGAGCAGAACTGGGAGAATCTGGAGGTGTTCGGCAAAATCATGGCTTTGGTCAGCCGTTGATATGAATCGGACACCACTCTTTCTCTATATTTCAGACCCGAATAAACCCCTCGTGATGATGAGATACCTGCTACTTCTTGCGCTGATACCATGGACCGCCATGGCTCAGGACATGTGCCCCGAATGCCGATACACAGTGGAGGTGTTCAACGCAGTCGACACGGTGAGTGTGCAGTTCGCATCGGGCATCAACTCGGTGGGACAACAGCAGGATCTGAGCATGACCGTCTACACGCCCGTGGGCGACCAGAACACCGACCGGCCGGTGCTCGTTTTCGCCTTCGGTGGAGCATTTCTGACTGGCAATCGTCACGAGGAGCATGCTATACGGGCCTGCGAGCGTTTCGCTAAAGCCGGTTACACGGCCGTGAGTATCGACTACCGTATCGGATTCGATTACCTGTATGGAATACTCAACGGCCCGAATAAGGAAGCCATGCGTGTCTTTTTCCGAGCCATGCAGGACTTGCGGGCTGCGGTGCAGTACATGCGTTGGAGCGCGGCCGAGGATGGCGATCCTTTCGGTATCGACACCAATATGATCTTCTTGGGTGGAGCTTCATCAGGCAGCATCACAGCCATGATGACCCAGTACGTTGACCGACCCGAGGAACTGGCCGAGATTGCCGATCTGGAGGCCATTGATGCCTACGGTGGCTTCTATGCCAGCAGCGCCAACGGCCCGCATGCCTCATATACCTGGGATGGCAAAGGGGTTTTAAACATAGCCGGTGCCATGCCCGAGACAAATTGGATAGAAGCGGGCGATGTACCCCTTCTCAGCGCCCATGGCAATCAGGATCAGACCGTACCCTATGGCGATGCAGCAGTGCTCAACGTGGTGCTGCCGCTGGCCAATATCCAGTTCAAGGGCAGCTACCTGCTCGATCAGTATGCACGACAGATCGGGGTATGCAGCAACCTGTACACCATGGTAGGTGAGGACCACCCGAGCAACGGTAAATCTGACTACTACTACAACAATATTTTCAACCGCCTGTTGCCGCGCATGAGGGCGATAATAGAAGGACGCACATTCTGCTGTGGCCTGCAGGTCAGCATCCCTGGAGACACTTTGCGCGGGGTACAGCAACCACTCGATGAGCTCCCCATTGAAATGCTTGCCACCGGCACTACCGAACCACTCGCCTACCACTGGTGTGCATTCCCGTGCAGCGAGACGGGTTCTGATGCTGCTATGACCGCGCATCCGCAGCCCGACACGGTGCAGTATTACATTGCGACTGCCCAGACCGCCACTTGTGCCGAGACCGACTTCGTAGCCGTCAGAATAGACCCCTTCGCGTCCATCGCTGATTCCGATGTGCGATTATCACCCTCGATATGGCCCAATCCAGCGATAGGCGGTCAGGATGTCAGAATCAAGGTAGCAGGGTTTGATGTTGAAGTGAGCGCCATTGCAACCGATGGTCGTGCCTTGAGGCTGGAAGTCACCGAAGCCGCTCCGGGCGAGTGGGATGTGAGCACGGGCCCTTTACAGACTGGCGTGTTCGCCTTACAGGTAATGGCCGATGGGCGCCTTCTACCTGCAGCCCGGCTCGTGGTTCATTGATCCTACCTTGGCCCCATAGGGTCAACCAAGCATACTTCGCCATCGGTGAACTGATGGTTACAATCGGCTTCGCTCAATCCGAGAGCCGCAAGCTGATCAGTGGGCATCACTAGAAAATCAATCGAATCTGAAACCGCATCAGTGCGCGTGATCACCGCCAGCTCTTCGGCATTCAGCTGTATCCGGTAGAAATTGAGTGTGGGTTCGTAAGTGAAATGCGAAGCCACACGGACTGACCCTTTAGGCTTTCCCGAACATTGTTCTTTGAGCCAAGACGTTACCTGACGTGTGCCACGGTCATAAGACCACTCCTGTGTGCTATCAGCCGAATAGCCACTTTTAAAAGCCATGATATTGAGTGAAGCGAAGACCGCCATGGCAGAAATGGCTGGATAAGCGACCCATTTCGCCCCAGATTCCATTCTTTGGAACAGAAGCACAATGGTGATAAGGGTCAAAGGCAGGTAGACCAGTGCCGTGCGCCCTTCGAGATAGTATCCGCCCAAAAAGAAGACCTGGATCAGGTTTCCCGCAACGGTGAGCAGAAGGACTGAGGCGAAAAGGCCCAGAGGCGATTCCAGAGTCGATGAAATGCCATTTCGAATTGTATCTGAAATGACCATGATCAAAGCTCCAGCAGTCAATAGCAGCGTGATCCAAGCCACAAGTTGAATTTTCCAATGCACCAGCCACAGGCCGGTAACCGATCCCACGACAAGAGAAATGACGCTGCGATCGAAAAACGAATCGCGTGAGCCGAAGATGAGATCGGAAGAAAGGCTGACCAGAATAGGTTGATAAAGGAGGAGACCCCAAACGGCTAAAACTGCTCCAACAGGCCAGAGTCTTCTCCATCTGTCCGCACCGCTTTGAAAAACCACAATGGCAGCATCGACCATCACAAATGCCAGGGCAGCGGTGAGCATGGTGAACTGCGCAAAGGCTGCAATTCCGGCCAACATCAGGGCCAGAAAACGTTGGTGGTCGTTCTTCATCCACCCAAGGGGGAATACTCGTAGAACCATGGCGCATACCAGCAGCGTGTAGCCTTGAGAGTAGCCACGAGCCAGCGTGAAATACTCGAACAGCATCTGATTGGATGCCAACAGTATAAAAGATGCCACCGCCATGATAGTCGTTCGTGAACCGAGTGCAAGCCGGGCAACAGCGATCAGATAAACGGGCAACATGAGCAGACTAAGCCCTCGCAGGGCTAGCTCCTTCGGACCGAACATGCTGTCAGCCATTCGCAACCACACCGTGTTGACAATGTGGTTGTTAGCCAACCGAGGATACATGTTGTAGGAAACCACCTCCATGAATGTGTCATCGAGATAGTGGATGTAGGAATACGACTCATCGTGCGTAAAGCCCATCTGCTCGGCCTTATGAACGGCCAGCGCAAAAAGGACCGATCCGCAAAGGGCCATGAGGCCCCGGGCCGCCCAGCGGTGGTCAGTCACCACTGATCAGACCACCCAGGATGCCACCACCCAATCCGGCCATGCCGGTGCGTTCATCGCCCTTGCCACTGCGAGAAGCCGCTACGATGCGGTCGGCCAATCGGCTGAAAGGCAGGCTCTGCAGATACACGATGCCCGGGCCACGCAAAGTGGCCATGAACAGGCCCTCACCACCGAACAGCGCGTTCTTGAATCCGCCTATAAACTGGATGTCATAGTCAACCGTTGGGGCCATTGCCACAAGGCAGCCTGTATCGACCCGCAGGCGCTCGCCCTGGCGCAGTTCCTTCTTGATGATAGTGCCGCCCGCATGTACAAAGGCCAACCCATCGCCACTGAGGCGTTGCAAAATGAAACCCTCGCCACCGAAGAGGCCCGCACCGATGCGCTTGGTGAATGCGATATCGATATCCACTCCCTGCGCTGCACAGAGAAAACCGTCTTTCTGGCAGATGAACTCGCCACCCAATTGTTTCAGATCGAGCGGGATGATCTTGCCCGGATACGGTGCAGCGAACGCTACATGGCTCTTGCCGCTGTTGCCTTTGTGCAGGAACGAGGTGATGAAGAAGCTCTCGCCCGTGAACATGCGCTTCAGTCCCTTGAACAGACCACCGCCCGTACCGGTCTGCATCTCAATATCGTCCTCCATGTAGAGCATAGCACCGGCCTCTGCCCGCACCGCTTCGTGTGGATCGAGTTCCACCTCCACTACCTGCATATCATCACCGTAAATCTTGTAGTCGATCACATCTGCTGCCATGGTCTGTTCTTGTTTTGGTTTTTGGTGGGGCAAAATTCCCGATTCGGACGCATTGCCACAAGGGTTCGTCTAAAGTCAGCGCAAATAGCGACACATGTCATGAATCTTGACAATCCCTCCTTCCTATGCAAGCAATACTTTTGCAATCGACCAGTATAAACCTTTAAAAAACAAAATACCTTATGGACAATTCTCATTTTCCTCAGGATCAGCAAGAGAGGCTCGTTGATGTGAGTCAGAAGGTGGCGATCCTTGTCGATGGTAACAACATCGGCAAGAGCGTTTGGGCCTTGGCCACCACCGAGACAATGATCGACTACGATATGCTGATTCCGGACCTCCTCAACAACAGGCCGCTCAATCGTCTCATGTACTTCAGAGAGGGGAAGAGCATCAGCCACAAATTCGAACGCAGGCTACGTAGCAAGTTCTTCGGCAGTGTAGTGCCCAGTGGCCGGAGCGCGGTCATTCCTATCACAATTGCGGCCATGCAACTTGCTGAAAAGGTCGATACCATCATTTTGATGAGCGGTAACGATGATTTTGTTGAATTGATCCGCCACATCAAGGCCCTCGGGGTACGTGTGGAAGTGGCAAGCCTTGATCACAGCACCAGCTTCAGGGTGAAGAATGAGGCCGATTTTTGGTTCAACATCCACGATGAGTATTTCTTCTCGATAGAGCGCGACCCCAATGATCAGGGCCATGTGCCATATGGGCAGAATCAGCCCGCATCAGAGGAGGATCGTTACGGGTCGGAGGTACAATGATGCGGATACTCGGCATCATACCTGCACGGTATGGGTCGAGCCGATTCCTTGGCAAGGCATTGGCCGATGTGGCCGGCATGACGCTCGTACACCGCGTGTACCGTCAGGCCTCGCAGGCTAAGTGCCTGGCCTCTCTTGTTGTTGCAACCGATGATCAGCGCATCTTAGATCATGTCACCTCTTTCGGTGGCAGGGCCGTGATGACCAGTTCAAAGCATCCATCAGGCACCGACCGCTGTGCTGAAGTCCTGGCCAAAATGCCCGGTCAGTTTGATGCTGTAATCAACATACAGGGCGATGAGCCGCTGATAGATCCACTTAGCATCGACCTCTTGGGAAGCCTGCTCGCTACTCCCGATGCCGAAGTGGCCACTTTGGTATTCAAAGGTGCCACCGAGCAGGATTACAGAGATGTGAACGCCATCAAGTGTGTGGCCTCTGAAATGGGTAAGGCATTGTACTTCAGCCGAGCACCCTTGCCGCATTTCAGAGACGGGGCACCCGATATGAGCAAGGTGCTGTTGCATGTGGGCATCTACGGCTATCGGGCCGATGTGCTGCCCCGTTTGGCTGCAATGCCCGAAGGTGAGTTGGAAAAGGCCGAACGATTGGAACAGCTGCGCTGGATGGCCAATGGAATCACTATCAAGGTGGCCGAGACCAGCCACCGCAGCCGAGGTATTGACACTCAGCAAGACCTTGAGCGTCTGCTGGCCGAAGGGCATTTCAAAGGGTGAATCCTGGTTTACTCGGATTTCGTGGATCGATGGATGAAAGACATCGTAAAATGATGCTCTGACCGCTCCTCATTTCGCCTTAATTTGCATCCCCTCAAAAAATGGCTGACCCACGCCTCATAGCCCAGATAGCGCAGATGCTCAGCGAGCGTCAGCTGGTGCCATTGCGCGGGCTGGGCACATTGGTGGCACACACTGTTGCGGCCCATCAGGCTGAGGGCAGTTCCACCATGTTTCCGCCCGCGGTACAGGTGAGCCTGATACCCGGTGAAGGCGAAGGAACTGAGGAAATAGTGGCTCGCCTATCCACGAGCATGGGGTCAGGAACCACCGAGGCCATGGAACTCTGGGACGACACCGTTAGCGAATGGCGTTTCTTACTGAGTCATGGCGGGCAAGTGGTGCTTGACGGCATAGGTGTCCTTCAGAAAGAGGCTGACGGCCGTGTGCGTTTGCGCGATGTGGCGGCATTGACCCCTGCGTTCAGCTACGGATTGCAGCCCGTAGCAGCCGTTGAGCTACCTCAACGAGGTGCCAAGGTGATCAGACTGCCCGAAGTGGATGTGCGCAGGGCTGTGCGTTATGCTGCGGCTGCAGCGGTCCTTGCAGTGGCCATGTACGTTCCCCTGAGTATGCAGCAAAAGGGCACTTTGAGCTTGAGCCTTGCACCGATCTTCAAAAAGGCTGAAGCCACTTATACCCCTCGCGAATTCAACCCCGAATGGGATATCTCGGTACCCGAGGTCACCGACCCTTTCAGTGCGGCCCACGACAGCATAACTGCCATCGACTTGAGCGGATCGGGCCATTCAGTGCCGGTGAAGATTGAAACGCCCGTTGCTGACAGCACCGTGAATTCACCGCTTGACCAAGCAGGTTCATCTCAAAGTGAATTCGATCTTGTGGTGGCCGAATTTGAAAGCAACCTGGGCGCACGCGGTCATGCCGCTGAGTTGAGGGCTAATGGAACTGAGGCCGACTACATTGGCGAGCACCATGGTAAGCATTTGGTCAGCATCGGGCATTTCGACACGGAAGCTGAGGCCACACAGCGGTTGAACTCGGCCAAGAAGAGCCACCGCAAGGCATATCTGTTGGCACGCTGAGGGTTGTCCTGTCAGCTTTCGCCTCGGCCCTATTTATACAGTTTTATCGCCACCATCATCACGGCTCCAAGAATGACCATTCCAGCTATACCCCATAGGAAACTGATGGTGTCGCGGAAAACGATGACAAACATGATGGCCACGAGCAGCAAAGTGGCCACCTCGTTGAATACCCTAAGTCCAATGCTGGTGTGGCGCTCTTCGCCCCGTTGCAAACGCCCGAAAATGGTGTGGCAACGCAGATGGTAAATGATCAGAAGCGCCACAAGCGTGAGCTTTATATGCATGAACGGCATGGTCAGGAACCCTGGATTGACCCACAGCATGGCCAGCCCGCACATTACCGTGATGACCATGGCAGGCCAGGCGATGATATACCATAGCCTCCAAGCCATGGTGGCCAGTTGCTTACCCACCAGTGTGCGTTCAGGTTCTGTCTTAGCCAACGCCTCGGCCTGATAGATGAACAGCCGCACGATGTAGAACAGACCTGCGAACCACGCCACCATGAACACCAGGTGCAGCGACTTGAATAGAAGGAAGGGATCCATGCCGCCAAATTATCTCATTATGGCGCTGATCATGGCCTGAAATCGTAGAATCTGATTCGAGATGAGACCCTGAAACTGAGCGAACTTGAACTTGTATTGACCCCATGCCTCGGTGCTACCTTCGCGCACTGTGGAAAAATCAGTGGTCATAATCCCCACCTACAACGAGGCGGGCAACATCAGCCGCATGATTGATGCCGTGCTGACGCAGCCTGAGGGTTTCCACATGTTGGTGGTCGATGATGGCTCTCCAGATGGTACTGCCGGCATCGTGAATAAGCGTATGGCCGACTTCCCTGGCCGTCTGCACATGGAACAACGCAAGGGCAAACTTGGACTCGGAACTGCTTATATCCACGGGTTCAGATGGGCTTTGGAACGCGGGTACGACTACATTTTTGAGATGGACTGCGATTTCTCGCACAATCCGCTCGACCTGCCGCGCCTGCTCCAAGCCGCCCAGAACGGGGCCGATCTGGCCATCGGATCGCGCTACAAGACCGGGGTGAATGTGGTGAACTGGCCTATGGGCCGCGTGCTGATGAGCTACTACGCATCGTACTACGTGCGGGTAGTTACCGGCATGGACATAGCCGACACAACGGCCGGGTTCAAGTGCTACCGCAAGGTGGTGCTGCAGACCATCCCGCTCAACGAAGTGCGCTTCTTCGGCTACGCATTTCAGATCGAGATGAAATTTCTGACATGGAAATACGGGTTCAACATTGTTGAGGTGCCCATCATTTTCACCGACCGCACCGAGGGAGAGAGCAAAATGAGCTCGGGCATCTTCAAGGAGGCATTCTTCGGGGTGCTCCAGATGCGTTGGAAAAGCCTTTTCAAATCATACAAGCGTAATGGCTGATCACCTCATAAAAGGTGCACTTGTGGTGAACGAGGGCCAAGAGAAGCACCTCGATGTGCTGGTGCGACAAGGCAGGATTGAAAGGGTCGATCCCTCAATATCTGTCAATTACAAAGTGAATGAGGTGAAAGCCGATGGGCTGTTGCTGCTTCCGGGCTGCATCGATGATCAGGTGCATTTCCGCGAACCGGGCCTCACGCACAAAGCCGACCTCACCACCGAGAGTCGGGCGGCTGTGGCCGGGGGCATAACCAGTTATATGGAGATGCCGAACACCGTACCCAACACCCTCACCCAAGCGCTGCTGGAACAGAAATACCAGCGGGCGGCCCAGGTCAGTGCGGCCAATTATTCGTTCTTCATGGGGGCAGGCAATGACAACCTTGATGAGGTACTGCAGACCGATCCGCGACATGTGTGCGGAGTCAAAATCTTCATGGGTAGCAGCACCGGTAACATGCTGGTAGATAACGAGCAGACCCTCGACAGCATCTTCGCGCAATGCCCCATGCTCATTGCCACGCACTGTGAGGCCGAACCCCGCGTCCGGGCCAACACACAGCTGGCCATTGACCGGTTCGGGGATGATATCCCGATGGAGCAGCACCCCATCATACGCGATGCCGAGGCGTGCTACCTCTCATCGAGCAAAGCAGTCAAGCTGGCTGAGAAACACGGCACAAGGCTGCACATCCTGCACATCAGCACGGCCAAAGAGATCAACCTTTTCAGGAACGATATTCCTCTCAAGGATAAGTTGATAACGGCCGAGGCCTGTATCCATCATCTCACTTTCAACGACTCCATTTATGCCACAAAAGGCAGTTTACTGAAGTGGAATCCTGCTGTGAAATCGGAAGATGACCGCAAGGCGGTATTCAAGGCGGTGCTTGATGGAAAAATCGATGTGATAGCCACCGACCACGCACCGCATACGTGGGACGAGAAGCAGGAGAAGTATCTCAAAGCCCCATCGGGCGGGCCATTGGTGCAACACGGACTGCCAGCCATGCTCGAGCATGCGCGGAACGGTCTCATCAGCCGAACCATGGTGGTTCAGAAGATGGCTCACAATGTGGCCGACCTCTTCCGGATCGAGGGCAGAGGCTACATCCGCGAAGGCTATTGGGCCGATCTGGTAATGGTTGACCCCGCAAGCCCTTGGACAGTGAAGAAGGAGAACATCCTCTACAAATGCGGTTGGAGCATTTTTGAAGGGACGACCTTCCAGAACCGCGTGGCAATGACCTTTGTGAATGGGAATGTGGTGTGGCGGAATGACAGCCTTGTCCCAGCTTCCAACGGACAGAGACTGAGTTTTGTGGCATGATGACCCGTTTGATACTTTATCTGGCCATCCTCAGCTTGTCGGCCTGCACCCGATCCCCGAATCGCCCTTCAGGGCTGGTGGCTGACTCCACAATGGTGCAACTGCTGGCCGACATGCACATCCTTGAATCGGCCCACAACACCAAGGCACTGGAGGCCGATTCTGTGCCTTATACCTATGCAGAGATCTATGCTGAGATATTCCGCAAGCACAACGTCACCAAGGTGCAATACGACAGCACCATGACATGGTATTCTCGCGAACCGATGCAGATGGATGCCATCTATGACCAGGTAATTGAGGAACTCTCGAAGAGAGAGTCGGCAGTGAAGTGAGTCACCCTGCCAAGGCTCTGTACACCCCCGCCATATCTTTTACAGTTGCAGGCAGGTCGCGGTATGCGAAACCGGGAAGTGCATCAAGAAGCTTCGAGTTGTTGTAAACCGATGTTCCGAATGCGGTTCGCATAGTCTCGCGGGTAATGAGAGGTGCACGTCCCGTGAAAAAACCCTGCAATGCGAACATCCGCCAAGCCAACTCGGCCATCCTGCGGTCCAAAAGCCTTTCGGTGCGCGGTCTGCCCAAGGCATCAGCCATCAGATCGAAAAGTGCCTTAAAGGGATACGTGCCTGCGGCTAATATGAAACGCTCGTTCTTGGTTCTGGTCTCCATGAGCAGCCGCATGGCACGCACTGTGTCCCGCACGTCCACAAAGGCATTGATGCCTGGCCCGTAAAAGCGCAGGCCTTCATCTATCTGAGTGAAAATTCTCTCAGTGCTCTTGGCGCCTGCACCTGCACCGATAATGATGCACGGATTCACGATGTAGGCATCGAGTCCTTCCTCCATGCCGCGCCACACCTCCATTTCGGCTGCATGCTTGCTCCTACCGTACTCACTGTTGTGTTCGCTCTCGGTCCACGCAGTCTCTTCATCTATCGGGTCGACTGTGCCCTTACGGCCAATAGCTGCAACTGAGCTCACATGGCACATGCGCACCCCGTCCTTGGCCAAGCAGCAGTTCACCACATTGGCGGTGCCCTCCACATTCACTTTATGCATGTAGGCGCGCTCCTTCGGGCTGAAACTCACCACGGCTGCACAGTGATATACCTGCTTCACGCCCACCAGAGCCTCGTCAATGGACGGAATGTCGGTCACATCGCCCTCGGCCCAATCGATCAGGCGCAGGTCGGCCTCACGGCCATAGTGACGGAACAGACGCTCCACACGGCTGCGGTCGCTGCCCGGACGGTACAGTGCTCGGACGCGGACACCCAGAGCGGTAAGCTCGAGCAGCAGGTAGGCCCCTACAAGGCCCGTTGATCCGGTCACAAGTACCATTCTACCAGCTCAGACCCGTTCAATGATGGTAGCAATGCCCATACCTCCGCCCACGCAGAGTGTAACGAGACCTGTGGCCTTGTCCTGACGTTCCAACTCATTGAGCACAGTGCCCAGGATCATGGCCCCAGTGGCTCCGAGCGGATGTCCCATAGCTATGGCGCCACCGTTCACATTCACCCGGGTGGCATCGCAGCCTATGTCATCGATAAAACGCAGCACCACGCTGGCAAATGCCTCGTTCACCTCTATCAGGTCGATATCAGAGATTGCCATTCCCGCCTTGGTCAAAGCTTTGCGGCTGACGGGCGCTGGGCCCAAGAGCATGATGGTGGGTTCGGTACCTGAGAGGGCTGTAGTGACTATGCGTGCACGGGGCTTCAGTCCGGCCCGCTGCCCTGCTTCTTTCGATCCGATCAGAGTGAGGGCCGCACCATCCACAATAGCAGATGAATTGCCTGCATGGTGCACGTGGCGCATCTCGGCCGCCTCGGGGTATTTGCGCTGCGCAAGGCGGTCAAAGCCCACCTCAACGCCCAGTTTCTCAAACGCGGGTCGCAATTGGGCCAATGAATCGGCTGTGCTGTCGGGGCGGATCATCTCATCGCGGTCAACGGTTCCGTTGGCGGTGGTCACCGCGATGATGGACCTAGCGAATCGGCCATCGGCCCATGCGGCAGCGGCTTTCTGGTGCGATGCGGCCGCGAAACTGTCCAACTGCCGCCTGTCGTAGCCATACTTGGTGGCTATCAGATCGGCCGATATGCCTTGCGGCACCAGCGAATGATGCATGATGAAATCGCGGTCATCGTACATCGGACCACCGTCAGATGCAATAGGCACCCGGCTCATGCTCTCCACGCCACCGGCCACCAGCAGGTCGGCCTCGCCTGCCCGCACATAGGCAGCGGCCATGTTGACTGCCTCGAGACCCGATGCGCAGAAACGGTTCACCTGCACCCCGGCCACCGTGTCGGCATAGCGCGCATGGATGGCCGCGGCCTTGGCAATGTTGGCACCCTGATCCCGCACAGGGCTCACACAACCGATAATGGCGTCCTCGACCAGTGCGGTGTCCAAACTGTTCCGGTCGCGTATGGCATTGAACACCGCGGCCAGCAGGTCAACGGGTTTCACACTGCTGAGGCTGCCGCCCTCTTTGCCCTTGCCACGCGGGGTGCGCACGGCATCGTAAATGAATACCTCTCTCATGTTCCTCGTTGGGGTGATAAGGCTGCAAAGCTACGGGTGGGGTGCATGGGTATTAGCCCTCTTTTTCATCACGAGATTCGAATTCACCACTTGCCTTTGAATGGTTCGAAACATTGATTCCGAAACATTCCATGTTACCTTAGCCCCATGCAACCCGACCATAGTTTCCACACCGCTATACACACGCTTGTGCTCATGGATCTGCGCGATGTGGATCAACTCAGTTCTGAGAAGATAGCAGCGAGCATAGGCACTAACCCGGTGGTGGTGAGGCGCATGTTCGGGCAATTGAAGGCCCACGGACTTGTGAAAGTGAAAGCTGGGAAGGGAGGTGGATACTACCTCGCACGCCCAGCTGCGGCCATCAGTCTTTGGGAAGTCTATCTAGCGATCAGGAAAGAGAATGTGTTCCGTTCGCGGCCAGCTCGCGAGCACGATGCTGTGAGCGAGTTTCTGCCCACAGCCCTCGAAGATGCCTTTGCCAAAGCCGAATACAGCATGAAGGCCACGCTTTCGGCCATCAACCTGAAACAGGTGAGCACCAAAGTGCGCGAGCTGTACAATCAGAAAGAGGAGTGATTCTCAGTAGAGCAGGTTATCGTAAGGAAACCTGTTCACGTGAATCACTTTGACGCGTTGATACACCAGATCGCGCAGGGTGTCGATGTTGGTGCGCTGCTGAGCCGATATGAACAAACAGTCGCCACCGAGCCGTGCCATCCAGGTCTTGCGTAGGTCGTCAAGGCTCAGGTTCTCGCGGGTCGATACGGTCAGGTCATCATCGGCCTTAGGCACATAGCTGAATGCGTCAATCTTATTGAAGACCAGAATGGTGGGCTTGTCGTGGGCCTTGATGTCGGTCAGTGTCTCGTTCACCACACGTATGTGCTCCTCAAAATCGGGGTGCGATATATCCACCACATGTAGCAGAAGATCAGCCTCGCGCACTTCGTCAAGGGTCGATTTGAAACTCTCTACCAACTGGTGCGGCAGCTTCCGGATGAACCCGACCGTGTCGCTGAGCAGAAAGGGCAGATTGCCGAACACCACTTTACG
>Ga0169931_10004237_pt1 | contig 22398 bp, 25 predicted proteins | sample Kivu_15m_20L_FD_129675 | JGI IMG/M metagenome (GOLD analysis project Ga0169931, IMG submission 129675) | Freshwater microbial communities from Lake Kivu, Western Province, Rwanda to study Microbial Dark Matter (Phase II) - Kivu_15m_20L... | ecosystem: Environmental > Aquatic > Freshwater > Lake...
ATTTTTTGGCTTTATTTAAATGTCTCGTAAGCAAGATATACGATAACCAAAAACATCCTGAAATTGAATAAAAAACGATATCTGCAACCCAATATGAACCAGTTAAATCCATGATTAACTTGAATAAAGCGTCGTAACCAAATGGGAGAAAGAACATCGCTAACATAAGAGATGTATCTCTGAAAAGGGTCATCCTCTTCTCCTTCTTTTTGTATTTGTTTAGATTCTTGATCACCTTCGTCCATGGTTGGATAATGTTCTTCTTCTTTACAAAAAATCAATAAAAAAAGGCTTATTTGTAGATAAGCCTTTTATATATTCAAATAAGAAATTTTTAATTGAACGTGTCTTCGAAGTAGTCAGCTCTGAATGATATGTTTATATCATAAAGTCTATTTCCTCCTCCCTCGTATGATAAAGGAATAGCTGTGATAGCTTCAGTTGGAAAGCAATTTAGAAATTTAACTCTTCTGAAAACGTCTCCTTGTTTGTTAAACATGCTTACTAAAACATACGTGTTAGCTGTATAGGTGCTTTTAATTCCCATAGCACCGGTTAGAGGATTATAAACCAAATCTGACCATTCTCTCAATGTTTTGTGAACATAGTTTGAATTGTTATCGTCTAGATTTGTGTGAAACTGTAGTCTAATTTTAGCACCAGTGTCTTCTACCGCTCCTCCTGCATATCTTCTTCTTGCAAATTTGTAGTTTTGCTCTACTGGTCTTGGTGTTTTATCAACCTCCAATCCTGTTATAGAGATAATGTTTTCTACCAGAAGTGTTCTACCTGCATTTCCCACAGGGTTTGAAACTGCTGCAGGGGGTTGAATTATAACCTCAAACTGGTTTAAATAAACCGGTTCATAGAGGCTTACTGCTGCTTTTGAACTTGTAAAATGTGGTAGTCCTGCCATTTTTTATTTAATTATTATAAAAATACGTCATCAAAGTAATCTACTGCCCACTGAGCTCTCAAACTAAATATTTGAGTGTTAGTGTAGTTAAGATCCATAGGAGTTAAACTTGCCATAAGAAAGCAGTCTTTGCATGTGATTCTTCTAAAAACGTCTCCTGCCTTATTGAATGCACTAATTACTATGGTACCAGTATAATCTCTTTTTAAACCCTGAGCTCCTGTAAGTGGATTATAAATTAAATCCGCCCACTGTCTCATTGTTTTAAAAACGTACATGGAATTATTTTCGTCAAGGTTTACCTCAAAGTTGATCGTTAAATCAAATCCTGTTTGGTTTGGTCTTGCTCCAGAGTAGTATCTCTTAGCATTTTTATACTGCTGAGCGATTTCTCCAGGGTTTTGATCAACTCCTAATCCTTCTACACTTTTTACGTGTTCTAAAAGGATGTTGCCATTATTAGGATTTCCCTGAGAGGGAACCACGGAAGCAGGTGGGGTAATAACAACTTCGAACTGATTTGTATAAATCGGCTCAAATTTGTTTACCGCTGCTTTCGAACTCGTATAATGTGGTAATCCTGCCATTTTTTATTTTATATATTTCCTCTTTTCCGTATTCATCAAATTAACTGAATTGAATGAAACCTCCGGAAGCAATACCACCAGTTCTTGTAACAGTTACTCTATTGATAAACTTATGAATACCTCTAGCAGGCTCGATGATGATATCGATAATTCCTAAGTTTTGATCAATAATAGCTGGAGTATTATTAGAAGAATCCATAATAGTTAAGTAGTTATAGATACCTCCTACGTTTTTAACACCGCTTAAGTAGTTATCTACAATAGTTTTGATTTCAAGTCTGATTGAATCCTCATTGAAATCAAATACGTAGTTGGAAAGGATATCTTCAACGCTTTCTTCAAGATTGATTAGAAGATCTCTAACATGCAAATTGTTAAATGCTGAGTTAGTTCTTTGATATCCGGTTTGATTACCAAATATCACCAATCCAATGTTTCTTTTTCTGATGATTGGGTTGAATCCAAAAGGTTCTAAGAAATCTCTGTCATCTTGAGAGAAATCGTATTCAAGACCAACTAAGTTAGATCCTGAAAGTACCCCTCTTTTTTGGCCAGCTACGATAGAATAAGGTTCACCGGTAACAAATTTTCTAATAAAGTTGTTACTTACGTGAGCTGCTGGAGGAATATTGAAATTCTTACCATTTTCTCTGATAGTTAGGAAAGGTCCAAACACACCACAGAATTTAGCTCCACTGTCTTCATCAGGCAGAGTGAATCTGAATGAAGGATTTAATTCCAGATTTCCTCCCTCTGCAATATACTTTGCTCTTAGTAAAGGAGCAGGATCAGTTGCTGAAGGTGCATCAGTAAATCTTGGATCTATTGATTCCTTAAATTTCTCCATCGAAGGAGCATTAATTATTGCAAGACATTTTTGTCTGTCCTTAGCTAATTTAGCTAGCTGATGTTTAGAGTTAGTTTGAATTTGTCCATCAAACGTGTCAACAACATATCTGAATGTGATAATATTTCTATCAGCAAGCGTTTTAGAAATATTTGTGGTATTTAAAACGTCTAGGATTTCGTCCAATCTGTCATCAGATCCGTTAGGCTTATGCGAAGTCTTAAGTTGGAATCCAGGAAGATAAGTCATCTTGTAGGTTTCTACGAACTGATGTATTGGTCTAAACTTATTCACTCTTGCGCTAGCTCCAGAGTAAAGAAGAATAGGTCTATCCGTTTTCACGTAAATTGTGTAGTTTCCAGGTGATCCAGGAACTGCTACTTTTTTAGACTCTATAATTCTTGTTAATCTGTTTAATTTATTACCAACAGAGTTTTCAAAAAGATCCAGGTCTTGGGAAACTAGTAGATCCCCAACCTTTAGGGATGTAGCCGCTGCCTCTGTAACGGATACTTCAACTTGATTTGAAGATATTACAGAAATAAGATTAACAAACTGGTTTAGGTTTCCAGCAATCGATACTATATTTACCTCATCAGAATCAACCGTATCAGAAGATCCCGTAGATGATGTCGTATAGCTAACTCCCAAAGCAACTACAGCTTCTGAGGTTGTAAAATCAGAGTCAACATATGCTTTCATCTCTACTGTTTCAAATCCGTCTCTGTCTACAGAGTTTTCAAATTTGAGATATTGAACTAATGATCCGTCATATGCTTTATAAATTACGTCTCCGTCGCTAATTAATCCATTTTTATGATCTAAGAAAAGTTTAGATTCAGCATAACCAAAATATGCAAAGTTTCCAGTAACTTGAGGAACAATAGGAATTGGACTTCCGATTGTTCCAGGGCTTGTCTCGATCGGATCAAATCTATCAAAATAATCTGCTTTGCAGAATTGATAATGACTTCCTCCTAGATTTGTTCTGTAATAAGGAGAAACTAAAGGAGAAGCAGCTTTGAATAAAGGATGTGACCATTTAATTCTAAGTTGTACGTTTCCTGGAGAAACTGTTACTTCTTTTACTTCTTCGATCTTTAATTTAACTATATCATTAGCAGAGAAAGCTTTTTTAGCTTCAACATTACCAGAAATGCTTCCAGTAACTTTACCAATGATAAATTTAGCTGCTGGTGATGTTGCAGTAACTGCCAAGAAATTCTTTAATGCAGTTTTTCTACTTGCAGCGTCAGCTCCTAAGAAATTTGTTTGTAAATATGGTAATCCCGAATCAAGATTCGTAGAGCTATATGCTGCAAAATTTTCTTCAAATACACCATCAACGCTAGGAGATCCGAAAGAATCAACAAAGGTTGTTCCTATTTCGATAAGATCTGAATAAGGACTATCAAGATCTGTTATTGTGTTGGCATTTTGAGTGTATGTAAAATCTGCTGTTAGCGGAGAACTGTAACTTAGGAAATCTATTTCGTTGATTTCAGGATTAGCAGGATTTAAAGCACCCGTTAGGTGGTGTCCAACTAAATCTATATAAGAGTAATCCCCTGAAGATAGATCATCTAAAGCTTCTTCGTTAACTGCACATAAAACCCCTGTTTGTCCAACTTGATTGTTGATAAGAGTTTTAACGTATTGAGTGATTCCGTTTTGATCAACAAAATCAGGAATTAAACATCCAGTTACGCTTAACACTACGTTTACCTCTTTAAGAGCTAAGAAATTATCAATTTGAGCTTTTACAAATCCCTTAGATGTAAAGTAAGATGAATAAATTGGATCCAAAGAAAGTTCTTGGTATTTAGTCCAATTACCACTTACCACGATAACATCTACAAAGTAATCTGAAATGTAATCATACGGATTCATGAAGTTTGGAACGTTGTTAGCTCCAAAATATTCTTGAGCCGTAATGTCAAACCCTTTAATAGGAAGTCTAGCATCCAAAGATTTCTTTACAATAACACTTATTGGGTTTTGGCTTAAGTTAACCAGACTGAACAATTTAGATTGCTCAGTTACATCTATTGTGGCAAGAAGCATGTTTGGATCTGGGAACCAAAACTTTTCTTTGTTATAATAAGAAGAAACCAATTTATCCTGCTTAGGAAGATTTGCGTTTACCTTAGTGTACTCATCAGTTGAGTTAGTTCCATTAGACTCTGCAGTGTCAACAGAAAAAGTTCTGTATCTAGCTATGTCAGCGCCATTGGCAACATCAGGATCGTCACTTGTTGTGACTGAATTGTTCAACTTTAAAAGATTAAGAGCAAAAACAGGTCCACTGTTTAAGCATGTGAATATTGATCGATGGAAGAACGATCCTTTTTTCTCTAAAGATCTGTCGATGTCACCGAAAACTTTAATAGCTGTCTGAATGTCTGGCACATAAACTGGAGTGTTGAATGGGCCTTTGTTTGAAAATCCAACCACTAATCTTACTGTCTGTGGATTTATTACAATATTTTCAGAAGCATCAAATTCTAAGGTATAGACACCAGAACTTTTAAAAACGGATAGATCCAGAGTTAACTTCTTTGCCATTTTGTATTTTTTACTTGTATATATCTTTTCGAGGTGAGAACTTCGGGAGTCCTGCTCTTAATCTATATATCAAAAAAATACCTAAAAGAAGTCCTTGAAAACATTGTATGTTTCCATTTCTCTACTAGCAGCATCCCCTTGAATACCGGTTTCTCCGCTTTCTGATAGTTTTTTATTTATCGCGGTTTTGTATTTTTCAGAAATTGTATCGAAAACATCCATTACTAAATACATAAAATCCTGATATTCAAATATAGAATTGGCATTTACCAATGTCATTGCTATGTCATCGTTTCCAATTTGGCTTTGATAAATCCCCTTACTAGTTTCCCCAAAATTGCTCAATTCCATGATTGTAGTAATGTCAGTTGGAATAATTTTTGAATTTCTTGTGTTAATTTTTAGATCTTCGCAGTATTTTTCTTTGGTCTTTGGAGTCACTTTTACCCCGATTTTAAGCTGTTTGGAGCTTTCTGTGTGTTTGGTATATACAAACATTTCATTGAAAAGCTTTTCCCCAGTAAGCAATTTTTCAATTAAATATTCCCCTCTATAATCAACCTCTACCACCAATTTTATTTGTTCCGGATTAAAAATCTCAGCACATAATATTTCTAAAAATACCTTAAGTTCCTCTACCTGTATAGTGTTAGATCTAAAAACTCCGACTTGTAGCAGGGAGAAAAAATCGGATTCATCTTCAAAAAATTTCTTTTCTTCAATTAAAGCCAGGGGTTTAGGAGAGACTTTGAGAATGTTAACCACACTATAGTCGCCTCCCCCACCAGCTGCTGTATCCACAGATATTACAAATCTTTTATTCTCCCCCTCTTCCCAGAGATTTGTCGGATCAAAATTTGGATGCCATAATAGGTTTTGGTAATCTATAATCGAGTTTTGGAATGGTAATAATTCCTTATGAACAAATTTAACCTCCGTTTTTTTGAGCTTTTTCAATGTGTATGAGTCCAAAAGAAGTTTAGAGGAGCTTAAGAATTGGTTACCATACTCCTGATTAAAATCCTCCTCTGATCCAAGATTGGCAATCTCTTTCTTTTTCCATTCCTCGTCTCTTCCAGGAACTTGCCACCAATCCACCCTAATCGGATTGAATTCGTTTTGTCCGTCGATAGCAGACTTATAGATTTCATAGAATTTATTCATCCCGTTCGGTGTTGAAGTGATAATAATTCTAGAAATTTTAGACGACGAGATGGTTGGATATACCGATTTAAAGAATTGTCCTATGAAGTTGGGATTAATGTGAGCAAACTCGTCCATATATAAAAAGTGAACAGTAAAACCAATAGACGATTGTTTAGTTGTTGTTTTTGCCATGATTCTACAACCATTATCAAATTTCATGGTCATAACGTTATAAACTAAAATACCTGGCTTCAAAAAGAAGGGAAGCCCCTTCATAATAATCTTGATTTTATCCATCAATTCGGTTGCAGTGTCCCCGATGTTTGCCAAAATCATGGCGTTTTTGTCATAATTAAACAACAAATACCACAATAGAAATATGGAAGATGTAACAGTTTTACCGCTTTGTCTTGGACTTAGAAAAATATTAAATCTATGTTTTTGATAATGGCTAAGAATTTGCTCTTGATAGTCACGAAGGGTTATCTTCCTAATACCCTCATCGGTCATTGCACTACAATATGTATTAGCAAAATAAATAACATCCGATGCACACTTCTTTATTTCTGCTACCTCCCACTCAGTGTATTCGTAAAGAACCCCTCCCCTTCTAAGCTCTGGGTCATTTTCATGGAACGGATTATCTACTTCCTTAAAATCTATACCTTTTTCGTCCGCGTTTTTGACAATTTCTTCAACCCTTGCGGATGTCCAATAGTTACTTTGTATTTTTTCCTCGACTGCCATAATTAAAATAGATCTTCGTCTAATTCTATTTTAGTTTCATCTTCGATCTGCTTCTTCAATTCTGTTTCCGGAGTAATCAGATCTTTCATTTTTGGATCAATTAAATTGCTTTCAGCTTCTTCTACAACCTGAGCTTTTTTAACTATTACCTCGGTTTTTATGACACTTTGAAGGCTTTCCATAAATCCTTTATTGCCTCTAACTTTTACTGTTCCTCCTTCTCCCCCCAATCCAGGAATGGCTACTTCATTTCCCTCCCCGTCAAACATGAGAGGCTGTTTAGTGTTATCCTGAAGCTTAGCTTCATTGTTTAAATTTTTATATGTTTTTTCATGTCTGCTAAATAAGCTTGAAATTTGGCAGGCATTTGCATCAATTGGTTTTGCATTTGTGCTAGTACCTCAAAATTTCTAGCTTGGTATTGTCCTCCAGCATCTATTTCATCCAACATTTTGGTTACGGCGTGCTGTGCAGTTCTAATCTGAAAAGCCATAGTTGAAATACTTAGAGCATCAACTTTTGCTCTGAATGAGATATAATCTTTCTCGTCGATTATATCGCTATCCATATAAAATTTAATCAGAGAATTCAGAATACTCTTGGCTTCCGTTTCAACTTCGGTCTTCAAAGAGTCAAAATTCATAACTCTTGACGGCTTCATTGAAGGAATATCAGGAGCAGTTAAACCATCTAAGGTTTCATTATTGAAAATTAGATCTTCTAATTCCTGCTTTTTTTTAAGAGCCTGCTCTTTGGAAATAAGTAATCCTTCCTTGTTTTTCGGCGGTCTTCTTGGCATAATTATCTGTTTTTAGCAATTTTAGGTAGCTTTAATACCGGTTTAGCATTATCTATAATAACTGCTAACTGAGAATCTCCGACAACATTCTGATTTAAGATTGCAGATTGTTTTTCTTTTTCAATCATGTTTTGGAAAATCCTCAAATTGGTTAATAAAAGCGGACTCCCTAATACTTTGTATGCATTATTATCAGTTTTCCAAGTTTCTTTCTGGTTATCTAATTCAATATTTGAAGGTATATTATAAGTGTATTTTTCAGTGATTACACCCTCTTTATTATGAATCAATCCAAGATCAGAAGTTTGAGCCTCTGGATTTTCTGGGTCATAAAGCATTTTCCAAACGTTTATGGAGTATTGTTTAAATATATTTGAAAAGTTAAATACAAACCCATACCAATCGTCTAATAAAGGTATGAACTGTCCTAATGACGCGGTTGTTCCTGCACCAAAAGGTGAGAGTATTTCTAAACCGTTTATTAAGATTCTAAAAGATCCCGTTTGTATGTAACTAGTTCCTGTTTCGGTTTCATTCGATCCTGACCATATCATCTGTATCCAAATTCCCTGACTATCCTTTCTTCCATAAAGTAATGTTCTAGATTGTGCTTTCTGCATTTTCCAGGTCGAGATAGATGATGTGATAGGAACACCTAAATCTTTTACTGTGAAGTTGTAAGCATCTGGAATACCTACTATTTTAAATCCACCACTTCTTGGCCCGTCAGCTAAAACAGAAACATATCCTTCCGGATTTGTTCCCATACTTAATTTGTGAGCTATTGGATAGGTTGAATATGTTATCAATCCATCTGCTTGTGTATATGATGTTATTGATATTTTAGAAGCAGGCTTATTGACTAATTTTGTTTTATCTATATAATTCTTAACCTTAAACCAGCATGTAAAAGATATCTCTTCGCCGTCACCTAGTACAGGTAAAGATTTATATCTAACTGCTTGTCTTTGCTCATCAGTTTTAGAAGTAGATTTTGGATCCTCATACAAGAATCTTTCTAGATCATAATAGCTATTAAAGACTATTGTCCAGTTATTATTTAAATCATATTCTATGATAGGAAGGTAATAATCTATATAAGCTCTAGTTGGATCCTCATTTCTTCTTTGAGAAGAAACAAAATATTGTTGGGGTTTAACTATTTTTTCTACTTCTTCCTGGGTATCTTCTCCAAAAAGATCTTGGGTGTTTACTGTGTAATCTAGCAATTCCTTTTCATCTTCTTTGTTTATGAATTGGGTGTTTTTCTTTACCTCGTATTTCATCAATTGACACTTAAAGAAAACTGGATATAAATTAAAATCTCTATGTAAATATGTTGATTCTATCTGGTAGATTCTGTTTGTTAATGGAAAAAATATAATATCCCTTTTCCTCGGTTGCGCACCCTTTCCGAAAATACTTTCAAAGTATTTTCTGTCTATATGAATTTCTAAAGGCTGCTCAAACTGAATTCCGAACGTGTCATAAATTGGTTTATTGTCTGGAAAATTGTTACCAGGAACCATTACCTTAACACATTTTTCAGCAACAACATCGAAGAGACTATATTCTCTGAGAACCACATCTTTACCTCTTCCGTTTGGCTGTACTGAATAGTAATTAACTTCGTGCCCAAATAAGGTGTTTACTGTCTTACTTAGATCTTGATAAACGTTTATTCCCCTATTTACATCATAAGGTTTAAATACTTTGTCCGGATCGCAATTATCGTTGAAGATAATAGATCTGGTGTACATTTCTCTGGAGCAAAGAACAGCAGGTTTAGTTATCAGATCTCTATAATCAGGTACAAAGTATTCAAGATCTAAATCAAAATTTTCAATCTCAATTACAGGATCCAATTGGGATCCCTCAGAAAAGTGCGGACTAGCGTCCTCGTCAGAAAATGCAGTAAACTTGAATTCTAAATACAGCTTATTGCCCGGATTTAAATCTAAAGCATTAGTGTTTTCCTCTGTTAATTCTATCCACAGAGACCAATTGCTATTGTTTAAACTCCATCTAAATTCCTTTTTAAGGTATCTAGAAACCCCCGATTCACCGGTGGCCTCTATAATCCATCCCTTAAACTTTTTAACGTCGCTAAAAGCCTCGCTATAGTTAATAATTCTGTAATTTCCAATGCTGGAAAAAATAATTGGATTTGCCATTTCTCATATATATCGGTGAATAAAATCTAGGTATGGGATTAAAAGATCTTAAAGAAATGATTAATAGATTCAGTTTTGCTCAAATGACCTCTAATTCAAATGGAAAAACATCTGCCAGCGGAACAATGGGAGTACTTATATGTACAATTGGTAGCATTTCCTTTCTCTACGGATCTCTAATTAGAGACAATGAGATTCTATTACAAACTGTTGTTTTTACCGGAATTGGTGCTGGTCTTCTAGGATACAGAAAATCTCAAGATCCAGCTAAAAAGATCGAAAATGGCGAAGCAGTAGAGGATCAGCCTTTAAATTCTTAATTATTTAATCGTGTTTTGTGAAAGGATAGTTATGCCTTTTAAAATAGCTGAATTGTCTGGGGGAACTACTCCTAATTCGGTCTTCAATTTGATCCCTCCTTGCATTAAATTTCCTCTAAATCTTTCAGTTGTAAGATCTAACTGTGGAAGATATGTCTCTGCATTCACATTGATAGAAAGTGTAATTCCCTCGCCCCTAGTGCTTCCATAACTAAAATTAAACGTGTTCGGAGCTTTATCAGGTAATTGATCAGCTAAAGATGCTTGAACCGGGACTCTAAATCCATTGTATTCAAAATAGTAAACAAAATTCTTAAAAAGAACCTCGATAGTTCTAGCTTGAATTTTTAAAGCATCAGTTGTGGTATCCACCTTAATTTTCAAAGAGAATGTAGCATCGATTGGAATAGGGGTAAGATATGCTGAATAAGCTTTTATTTCAGATCCCCCAGATTCCTGCACAATTTCCTTCTCGTATGTTCCCCTTACATACTTATTTGTTGATGAGGATGTTGTTATCCTAGAGCTTTGATATTCTAAAATGCCTCTTGGAACAACATCATAGTTGCCCTCAGCAAAAAGAGGATTTCCGTCACAATCCCCATAATTCAAATAAAAATCCTGTAAAAAAGATTCGTCACCAGCTAAAGAATAGAAAAAAGGAATATAAATCTCCTGTATTTTTCCACTGCTTGTTGTTTGATAGAAGGTGATCTTCTCATTCAAGGATTTTAGCATTCCAATGATTAAACCTCTGAAAAAAACATCGTCGCTGTTAAATTTATCTAAAAAATTCATACTGATTCTATATTTCTACTGACCTCGACAGGAACAGTTTTAATTGGTACATCTATGTATTTAAACTTTATATACTGATTCTTCTGGTTTCTGTACTTGGGATGCTCAAAAGACCCTGTTTTAAACACTTCCTCCGACATTTGATAAACGTCAATTGTAAATTCGTCTTTCAAGTATTTTTTACCTCTCTCAGCAGAAACGGGATTGTCAAATTTATAGATATAAAATTCTATAATAGGTAGAGGGGATAAGTATCTCTTAACGCTTTTAGAAACGAAGAAATATGTAAACCTCTCGAGGTCATTTCTTGATGTGATAGCCATATTCCTATATATTTGAAAGGGCTATACCTTCTCTATTAAAAGATCTGAGAAGTTGTTTCTTTTCTGAATTTCTATCTTGTAATCAAAGATTTCGGTTGGCATAGGAGCATGATTGATCACGAATACATTTAAACCATGATCGTCACAAACTTTTCGAAGAGTATTCAGAATGGTGTAAACCCCATCAGGATCTACCGAACTAAAAATTTCATCCAAAAACAGAAGATTTATGCTACTGAATCTTATTTTCATTAGCTTTATTACAGAAAGAAGAACAGCAAAATCAACTTTTTTCATTTCTCCTGTACTTAAGGTTGAAATTGATATATCCTCCCCCATATGGATTATAGAGGCATTAAAATCTTCGTCAAATGTAACTGTATATGAAAGGTGCAGGGATTGCATTAGATCTGCTATGTGGTTATTTAAAGAAGGAAGAATAGTTTTAAGAGCTAATTGTTTAATTCCCTTATCGCCTAGAATCTCTTCTATTTTCTTGAGCCACTCACTTTTTTTGTCTTCTTTTGATTTTTCTTCAGTAAATCCTTGGATATTATTTCTCGTCTCTTCTGCTATTTTTTTAAGAGAATCTATTCCATCTGACGAAGCTCCTGATTTTAGTTTTTTTAATTCATCTTTTGCAGAGTTTATATTAACTACAATCTTGTTACCTTTAGTGTTTATTTCCTCTCTTTCTTTTCTTAGATTTGCTTCTTTGGAAGAGCAATCGTCATAATTTTTTTGAGCATCTAGAATTTCTTTTTTAAAATCGTCGATCTGTTTAAGTAGCCCATCCTTTATCCCCTGGTGAAAAATACTGGAAAGATCCGAAGCACATGTGGGACATTTATCATTATTATAAAGTCTTATCTTTTCTTCTACACCTCTTAACGATCCTTTAGATTCTGTTAATATTTTATATGATTTTCTAGTTTCCCCTTGAAGATCCGATTCTAATTTTGAAAATTCAGACGTTTTTGTTTTGTGTATTTCCAGGAGCTGATTATACTTGGAAATTTTTTCTTCTAAATCACTTATCTTATCCTTAGAAACTTCCAGAATTTTCTTGGAGAGAGCATCCATTTCTTCTTGTGTTCTGCCCAGTGTTTTAGAAAGAGAATCAACCTCTCCCGAAATTCTAATTAAATTTTCCCTAATAGATTTAGTTTCTTCCTTTAGCAGGTCCCTCATTTCATTAATGACATAAAATCCAAATATCTTATCGATAATTGATTTTTTGTCTGACGGAGACATTTTAAGAAAGCTCTTAAAATCGTTAATTGATAGAGAAATAGTATTATTAAAAACGTAATTGGGAATTTGAATTATATCATCAGTCAAATAATCTTGGACTGATCTAGAACCAGCTTTGTCATATAATGAACCGTTAACGTAAAGATTAAAAATTGAGGGATCTAAACCCCTCTCAACGGAATATTCTTCTCCATTAACGGAGAATGTTATTTTAACCCAAGCATTTCCGTTAATTCTATTAGGAATGTCTTTGAGTTTTTTGCCTTCTAACTTACCGTAAAGTCCAAAGGTTATAACGTCAGATATGGTTGATTTACCTGCTCCGTTTTCTCCTACTACTAAATATAATCCAGGGTTATCCCCGAAAGTCAGAGATTGTATTTTATTTCCATAGGAAGCAAAATTTCTCCATTCTATTTTTGATAATCTCATTCTTTTTCCTCTTTGTGGGCTATTCTGTTATAGAGAACTTTTATTGTTTTTTTCATTCTTTCCTTAACTTCTTCTGGTTCATCCAAAGCACCGATATATTGGTCAGCAAAATCTATAATAGAAAAATTCTTACCATCTAAATTAAATAATGTTTCTTCTACGTTTTGGTCTGCCTGATTTTCAGTTATTGGAGTGAAATTTGTTTTCAGCTGGGTTGATACCATTTCGGTTAAAATACCAAGAGAAGCTTTTACTGCTAATTTCGGATCTATTAAGATATCAACAAAATTGTTTCTGAAAATATCACTAAGCTCCAAAGGTGTTTTTTCTAGAACTTTATCAAATCCCATTCTAATAAATTTGGGAGAAAAATTGTTCTCGAATATCATTTCTTCTTCTGTTTCTAAATCAAGCAAGAGAATTGCTTTTTTGTTATCCATATCAGATCTTGTTAACTGATATGGCGATCCTAACATTCTTACCTTGCCAAAATTTTGAGAATAATGTATATGCCCAGAATAAACACGATTGAAATTTTCCAACTTATTATAACCGATTCCTTCCTCTATTTTTGTGTACTTATTGAAGCTGAGCCCCTTTATATCGCTATGGCAAAAAAGATAATCATGTTCTTCCGCCTCTGAAAGCAATTCAACAGCAGATTCTTCACTAGTTCTCCAAGGCATCATGAGAACTTTTCTAGGACCAAATTTAATACTCTCTGGTTCTTCGTATATTTTCACATTTGGAATCCATTTTAAAGAACTGAGAGAATTTATATCATTAGATTCTTTAGAATAGCAATCATGATTTCCTAAAATCACATATACACCCTCCGGAAAAATCTTAGAAAGCTCACTAAAAATTTCAACACATAGATTGAGTACTTTGAGGTTTATGCTCTGTCTTGAATCGTAAACATCACCCAAGTGAACTATTGCGTCTCCAGGTTTATATTTTTTTTTAACTAGAGGTATTAACCATTCGAAAAAATATTTTCTCATAATTTGGATCCACTCCTCCGAGCTATTTCTAACACCCAAATGGGTATCAGTTATCATCCAAATTCTTTTAATCTTTGATGAATCCATTTAGAATATTTTCTTAATCTTCTTTTTGGAAACAATTCCAAATTTTTGATCCATTTCGTTAACAATAGTTTCTTTATATTTCATGTGAATTAGTTCATAAGCCTTTTGATATCCCACATTCATGAAATCGCATATAGTCACAAATTTTTCAACCATGCTAAATTCCGTTTCTTCCATCTCTTCTAACAAATCTTGAAATAAAAATGGGATTAGATCTTTGGGAATCTTTTTATTTGGACCTAAAGCACACCATCTAGAGCGGTGAAAAATCTCATATACTAAAGTGTTTAATGCAGATAAATGTCTGTAATTTTCGTCATCATTATCCTTACTGGTCTTAAATGAATGATAATCTCTGCTTCCATCATCTATGTGTAGGTATTCTTCAAATGTTGAATCCTGTGCGGGTAATTCTATTTCTTTCTTTTCTTCCTCTTCAATTAGTTTTTTTTGTTTCATTAAGACTCATTCATTATTTGGGAATTGGGATCTTCAGAGATCCTCATAAAGCTATAATCAACGAGGAATTTTTTATAAGAATTTTTGTATCCCTCATCTCTATTAGCTAGTACCTTTAATTTATATTCATTATTGGTGTACATCAGCGGATCTTGAATAATACCAAACATACCGTCGACCGTTGCAACAAGCCCTGACGATTCAGAAGCTGAATTCATAGAAAGATCTGTAGCATCAAATTCAGATTGTTTTGTTTGTGTTGCTGTAATGACTGACCAATTGTTTCTCTGAGCCATTGCTCTTAGATCCTCCGCTATTTGCTTGATCTTCATATATGTATTCTCTGTGTTAGGGTTTCTCCAGTTTTTCATAATGTTGATATAATCTATAACAACAATCTTAAATTTAATACCCTTAACCTCCTCTACCTTTCTGAGCCATTTTTCAACATCTAAAACTGATGCCTGACTCGTTCCGAATTCCTTTACATAAAGTTGTCCAGGAACAGACAAGTTATCGAATGTTAGATTTCTAATTTTCTTCTTGATAAGTTCACCATCTTCTGTTGCATTATTGTATTCCGACATTTTAATACCAAGAAGATTGGCACCAACCCTTTTTATGTACTTGCGATCATTAAGTTCTAATGTTATAATTGCAACATTATTTGAAGCCCTGATTGCTTGTGCTGCTATATTTCCTAGCCATAAAGTTTTTCCCACTTTGGGCTGACCTAGGAAAACATAAAGGTTTTTAGCAGAAAATCCACCTCCGAGGCAAATATCGATAAAGTCATATCCAGAAGAGAATGTATTAGATTTAGGCTGCTTGTGATTTTCTGGATCGGTAAAATCCAATCCAAGATCGAAAGAAAAATCTAGACTGTTTCTTTCATTGATAATAGTTTTAAACGTATTGACTACATCCTTGATATTTTCAGGAGAAACCTCAGTTGATTTAATATATGAAATAGAATCCATCGCACTTTGCTCTAGATTCTTCCATTCTATCCAAGCCTCGGTGTTTTCTTTTAACCACTCTGAATCATAATCATTAAGCTTAATGTCAAAGATAACATCGATCTGTGATTCAGGAAGCTTATCATTCAACTTCAGCATCTTAACAATTTCCTTAACCTGTTGTGTAGAAGGAAGTTGCGAATATTTTTTCCAGAACGATTTAACTATCTTAAAACATTCTTGATATCTGACATCCTTAAAGAAAGAAGGTTTAGCAGACTCCACATAAATTGGATCAGAAATTATGCTACAAAACCATACATTCTCTAAATGTGAATTAACCATAATTATTAATAATGAGGGTTATCTTTAATCTTATAAACTATCTTATTTCCTTTAGACTTTTGTCGCTCAAAAATTCCCTTCTCGATTAAAGATTTTATTATTTCTCCGTGTTTTTTAGATTCCCAATCGTTGGGTAAAAAAGAATTGAAGGTTTGTTCTGAAAATTCCCCCTGCGGTCTGCCGTCCCTAATTAGATAAGAATTTAATTCAAAAATTACATCTTCTTCATGTGGATAATCTGGAAGTTCTTTCCAGATACCCATGTGATATTTCATCTTTAGTTTATTCTTGTCCATCTTCTTCGTCTGATTCTTCTCTGTTAACGATAGCATCCAGCTCGTTCATGTCAAATAAATCAGGTAACAAGAAATGAGGTTTAATTGCTTTTTCGTCTATTTTTCTTAAAACCTCTTCAGTAAAAACTTCTGGAGTAAATAGCTGTGAGGAGAAGATAGATTTACCTAAATGAGCAATTGCCCATTTTGTAGAAGATGCGCTAGCTGTAAATTCTAATTCTCCGGTTTTTTTATCTACCTCGAGCTTACCTCTTTCAATTCCGCAAATGTCCCAGGAAACAAACTCTTCCAAACCAACATAAGGATTCATACCATTAATGAATGAAATATGAAATTTAGTTGCATAAGGCCTGGTAAATCTTGTTTTCTTTGGTGTTGACGTAACGATGATCCCAGTTTTCTTATCGTTGCTGTCCTTGAGTTGTGCCTTAGAAAGCATAATAACATTACTCATAGAAAAAATTGGACCGTCACCTCCTGAAGCTTCTTTGGTTGTCATAAAACTTCCAATACCAGCAGTGGTTGTGTGATTGGTACAAATTAAAGGAATTCTAACACCAGTTAAATCTAACGTGATCTCTCTGAATAGTCCTCTCATTTCTTTCGATCTGATACCCATATCCATCGCAGTTTTACCTTTTAAAGCATCTGCAGATTCTTTCATCGTCGTAAGCATTCCCAAAGAATCTAGAACCAATAAGATTTTAGGATCTGCTCCATCTTTTCTAATTTTTTTAACCTGATCTACTAAATTGGCAACAAATACTTTAAAATCTGAAATAGATTTAATTGGCTGATACCTTACTGTGTTAGTGTCAATTCCGAATTTCTTTGCCATTGATCGATCAATAGCTCCTTCAGTGTCACAATAAATCACATTATATCCTTGCTTTTGTGATTCCCTCACAATATTCATACAAAGAAAGCTCTTTCCTGTTTGTGGATCTCCAGCTATTCCCATTGATCTGTTATTAGCTACTCCCCCGAAAAGACTTCCAGAAAGCTGAGCATTTAGAACATAATTTCCCGTTCCTATCCATTCGGTAACTTCTGAAAATTCGTTTTCCTCTAAAATTGAACCAGCTTCGAATCCCTCTATTTTTGAAAGTTGCTTATCGAGTTCTAGAAATGAAAATTCTTTCTTGGGTGTTGATTTTTCTTTAGCCATATTTTCTAATTAATTTAATATTATAGACCTGAAACGGGATTAGATTTCCACCTTATGAACTGCAAATTTTATAATCTCTGAATCTGTTCTCTCCTCGTTTTCAAATCTTCCGTCTATTTCGCGGAGGATGAATAGATCTTTTCCGATTTCCCTAGCTATCTCCTCGAGGGAATCCTTGTCTCTTGTCAAGTCTAAATCCCCGTGCCATATCTTTCCCTCTCCTAAAACAAACACATTTGCATTAAAATAAACCTCATTGTCTGGATACATGTCACGATATCCAGATTTGGATCCACTGATCATTCTTCCCGGAATGAAACCTTTTGAATAAAATACGTCTTTCATTTTGATATTTTTAGTGGGCAATAAAAAAAGCAGACTCTCGTCTGCTTCTTCTATTCAAATTCTTTCAAGTTATTTCACTTGTTCTGCTGATTCAGCTGGTGCTTCTTCAGTTGGGATTTGAGCCGTTGTTGAGTCGTTTGCAGTTACTGCTGAAGAATCAACTTGCGCTGCTAAAGAATCTACTGTAGATTCTGAAGTAGAAGCTCCAGAACCACAAGAAGCTAAAACAAAAGCTAGTGCGAAAATTCCTAAGATTTTTTTCATGTTTTTTGATTAATTTAAGACTTATATACCTAAAATGGAATTTGGTTTCAGCGGCAAAGTTCGTTTGCTGCACTAATCGCGATAAGTGTTTCGGGTTTCACCGCATAATTATATCCCATGCTCTCCACATATCCAACTGCAGCTTTTAAAACTATGTTAGACTTGTATTTTGGACTTGTATTGTAATCCAGATCGATCTGATGAATATCAATTTTTCCCTCAAATTTCAAATATCCTGCAACATCTATAGCTCTATTAAGCTCTCCCCAGAGTTTAGACCAAAGATCCTTGACCTTTGGAATAACTTCTCTCTTATAAATCACATGTGCTCCTTTGTTTTCATATCTAAAAACAACTGTTGTAACGTAAACAGTTTTTGTTGCATATGACTGGCTATCACATCCCACATGTATTTTAGAATCCGGGTTTTTTGTTAAGATTTCACTTGTGTATGATAATAGATCTGGTACATTTTCTCCTCCGATCTTTTTAAATTCTCTCGTCATCTTTCTTCTTTATTTTCGAGAAAATTCCTTAACGAACTTTTCCCCCGAAACAAACCACCTAGAATCATCATCTAGTCTTTTTAAAATAAAGGTATGCTCGCTGACCTGCCCAATTATGAAATATTCAAGTTGTTCGCTAATCCATGTATCTTCGAGATCTGACATCTTAAGATTCCATTTCCAGATAAATTTAGTGGCATTTCTTTCGAAATACTTTTTATAATAAATCTCTAGATCCGAGCTAATGTCTTTGACTCTTCTAAAATTCTTGTCAGCCATGGTTTATTTTTAATTATTATACAATAAAAAAGCCCCGGGGTTTCCGAGGCTTTTAATTATTAGCTAAGATATTTTTAATCTCTGTACTTGTAATAGTTATAAACCTCTTCAATATCATCTGCCGAAGTAGTAATATGATCAACCGCCCATTGCTCAACTTTACCCGAGCTTTGAACCATAGAAACTAATTGATTAGCTTGGTCGCAGATTTTCTTCAGATTTGCCAATACCATATATGGTTTAGCTTCGCCTGGTTCTATTTCTATTTGTCCAGGAATCTCTTGAGAGAAAGTTGGTTCTTCCGCAACGTCCATATCCATTTCTTTCCCGCCCTCTGTATTTTCCATGTCTAGATTGTCATCAGCAACAGGAGTCTCTTCAACAGCGGATTTATTCATCCTGTCCTTTTTATAATCTTCCATTTGTTTTAGGTTCTGCATAGTAATATATTATATTTCTGTCCTTATATATTCTTCCGGCAGTAAATTTTCCCTAAAAAGAAGGCCATTTTTAAATTTTTTCCAGGATCTTGGAAAGAAAATGACACTTTTCATACTCTTCCTTGGAAGAAAAATAGTCTAACATTTCTCTGATTTCTTTTTTAGAACCTATTTTTCTAGCGATTCTAACTGAATCACCAAGCATAAAGCAGTTATACATGCTGTTATAAGCAACATCTATTTGGGCATCTGCCTCCGCTTCAAATTGTTCTTCGCTTAGAATTTTTTCAAAATTTTTCATCTTTTAAATTTGTTGTAAAAATAAGAATTTTCCCGCAAAGATAAAAATGTAAATTTTGATATATAAAGGTATGGAATTTTTGACCAGATATAGCGATTATCGAAATTCCCTAGTAAATGAGTTTGTTTTTACTGAGGATCAAATAACAGAAAGCCTTATTATGCTAGAATCTAGTGATGAGCTATTTGAGTATTGGTATAATACGGTATTCGATTTTGCTGCCTTGATACCCGGAATTGGATCTTTTTTTGAGGGAATAAATTTAGTATCTTATGCTAAACAGGGGGAATACCTTTTAGCAGGTCTTTGTGCCATAGGTTTAATTCCAATATTTGGGCAATATATTGGAGCAGGAGGTTCTCTTATAGTAAAAGCTTTAAAGGGAACGGGTAAAATAGGGTCTAAAATGCTCGCTCCTGTAGCCTCTTTGGTCTCTAAATTTTTTCCCAAAATTACCAAGTTTTTAAAAAGCGCAGAATTTACCTCAAAGTTTAAGGGAATAGGAAAATACACAGATAACATGATATTAGCTCTGAAGGATCTTTCAGCAGGGAAAAAGGTCGGTATTATGGGGAAGGTATTTACTGCTAGAACAGAAGGAAAATCACTTACTAAATTAGGACAGTGGTTAATCCCAGGAGGTAAAGGATCTCAAGCAGTTTCTGTCACAGATCCAAGAATAGCCTCTACTGCAGAAGAAAATTGGGAGCAGTTCATAAAAGCAGTTCCCATTCAAACCACATAAAAAATCCGCCTTTCGGCGGATCTTCTATCACGAGTTTAAATTTTAGTTTAGAATTTGTTACCGCAGGTTGGACAGAATTTCCAGTCTTGTCTGTTTCTAGTTCCACATTCTGTGCAATATGATCGAATTTCTTTAGCTTCCACATTTTTCTGTGAAGCTGGTAAAATTTGATATTCTATCACATTACATGGCCAAGAATTGAAATTACCATTAGCATCTTTAAAGTCCTGATCAGATTTAGATCCACTTTCTATTCTTCCCGTTTCTATAGAGTCGGATCTCTTGTTGGCATTTCTAAAAAAATCTGGTGATGATGTACTTAAGCTCCCTGCAACACTAGAAGTGTATGAAATGTTCGAGTTATAAAAAGTACTAGTTGTGGTTGAATTACTCCATCCTCCTGTAGTGTTTCCATAGATATACGGATTTGTAACCCATGTTATTCCAGAAGTGGAAAATGCACTATACTCATCATAAAACTCAATTTTAACTAAACCATTATTAGCAATGGCTTCTTTAACCTCTTGAGAATTGTTTACCTTGTAGGTAGAGAATTTGAATTTTTCGGGGGAGTCTAAAAATCTCTCTAGAAAAACTCTCTGTCCAGGGTTAAGAATTATCCCTCTTTCAGAAATTCTTTTTCCGTTAATACTAATCTTAGCTAAGACCGGGGAAGTTTTTGGATTGAAAAGTTCAATCTCGAATTCATCTCCATCATTCAGATAAACTTGATCTTTTGATGATGGATAAACCTTTAATCGGTTTTTCTTTTTTGTGATTTGGGCAACGCACGGCTTAATAGCGTAATACCCACTTGTTGAAGTGATATACATGATTTTTTAACCTATATTTAGCAACTTCCTTCGTGTCCCCTTTCAAGACACTCCAAGGCTGGTAGACCCGGAAGCAACTTAGAGTTAAGTCTCTAAATCTAATGTATATATGAAAGAAAATCAGAGAAGTTCGTAGAGCTTATCCTTTTCAATTAGTTGCTCGTGAACTCTTCCAAGTGATGATGTTAATTTATCTACGATCTTTTTATCTGCAGATCTTTTTTTAGACTCAAGATGATTTAAATATTTTTTAGAGAAATCATAAAGTATTACCTCATTGACACTAATGTTATATGAATAAAGTCCATTTGTTATCACTATGCTGTCTTTTTCTATTTTACATATAACATCATGAAGCTCCATATACATAGAATGGGAAAGAGCAGAATAAACAAATTTTGTTTCTGAATTGGTCATTATATAATTTGCAATTTCAACTATCTTTGATTGATTGCTGTAAAGAGTTTTGAAAGCACTTTTAAGATCCTTACTCCTTCTTTTGGAAATATATCTTTTGATTTTAAACCAGATTCTGCCTTTTAATCGAGTAAACATGTTTTATTTGGTTAGTAAGTATTGTAAAACCTCTTTCCACGTCGGGAATTTTTCCGTTCCGAAGTGAATATGCTCACCTTCGAAATCAGCAACACCATTAGCTACCCTGTCATCTATCAAATATTCCCCTCTCAATAATCCCTTATTGTGTGAAAGTATTAATTTTTTGTTGGCACTTTTTCCTAAATACTTTTGAACCCAAACCCTCTTATCTGTCCATGCTTCTACGTTTGACCACATAGCGGTTGAAAGTATGTAGGCGTCGTATTTTTCCTGTAAAGTGTGCCAGGCTTCTATTGCTCCAGGAATTGGGTCTAAATCTTTAAAAGCAAGAGTGTGATTAAAAGCCTGATACTGCTTGATGCCTCTGGCTGATAATTCTTCCTGTCTTTTATCAAAATCACAGAGAACCCCGTCCATATCAATATAAAGAACTGGCTTCTCCGTTTTTAAGGAGGCTCTTAGATAGCTGGGGATTTTTTGATTAATTTCCTCTGTCATTTCCTGAATTTTTGATAAAAAATAAAAGTTGTTTAATTATTAGTGTAAATCTAATAAGAAATTTCAGGAAATAAAAATGTAATTCCTACTTAGAGAGTAGGTACTTTTCGCTTTTAAACGCATGTAATGAAGTGATATGCATAGTAAACATACCCGGTTTGACATCATTCCAAAAAGAATCTCTTTCCCTTAATCTTTCGAGAAGCCATAAAACTTTTCTACAGCAGAGATAAATGTCATCTCTAAAGTGCCTAAAGAAATCGCAGGATCTTATATAATAAACGACATGCATGTACCCGTGCCTCATAATAAAGTGATAGCCAATAGTGCAAGGAACCCTTTCCCCGTTTGCACCTCCGGTGTCTTCTGGGAACCAAATGGGGAGAAAAGCTTGCCTGGTTGA
>Ga0169931_10004238_pt1 | contig 22396 bp, 13 predicted proteins | sample Kivu_15m_20L_FD_129675 | JGI IMG/M metagenome (GOLD analysis project Ga0169931, IMG submission 129675) | Freshwater microbial communities from Lake Kivu, Western Province, Rwanda to study Microbial Dark Matter (Phase II) - Kivu_15m_20L... | ecosystem: Environmental > Aquatic > Freshwater > Lake...
ATCAATCATCAACGGTAAGCGCAACGCTGATTACGGCGACCCGCTAGAAGACTTTACTACAACTGCTGAGTTCTGGCAGACCTACCTAACGCGCATCATGGCGCGCCGTGGCGCACTGGAACTTCTGCCCCACGATGTGGCGGCAATGATGATGTTGCTAAAACTGGCACGGCTCACTTGGACGCCAGACGAAAAAGACCATTGGAAAGATGCAGTCGGTTACGGCGCATTAGGATGGGAGTGTGAATGTAGGGAGGGCACAAATGACGAATGATGAAAGGTGGGGTAGTTGGGTTATGCCAATGAACAATGAATTCAAATATGTCAAGAGGTACAAAACATTCGGAAAGTATCTACTTGCTGGTGGAATCGTGCTTTACTTCGTGTTCATGGGCGCCTTCATGTCGTCGTGCATCGGGAACAACTTCTGATGACGAGCAGGGACACCCACGACATTGACGAGTACGAGAAGGAAAAGAAAACAACAAACATTCAGCCCGCTTTGCTCATCAAATTAATGATGGATGCTGAGCCATGTCTGTTCGTAAACCAAAACGAAGTCGCCACCAAGCCCTACGAACTACCCCCGCAGTTGTTCATTTCATACGCCATGTGCTGTAGTGCCGCCAAAAGCCATGCGCAAGAGCAAATTGATTTTTTCGTTGAACTAGATTTGGACCCAATTCATGACTAACGATGACGAAAAAAAACAACCTATTGATGTTGTGACGATTTTGGAAGAAATAAAAGCCAAAATTAACATTCACTACGCCAAGACAATCGAATGTGACCCAGGCTGGCATCATCTCGTGGCACTGTGTCATACCGAGTTGATGATGATGGACCCAAATTATGAGGTCTATCAAATAAAAGAAAAATTTGGGTCGCTTCGTTACTACTTTGGCACCAGTAGTGGCGATATCAAAGAAGTGGAAATGTGGAAGATTGCCGAAAAATACGAGTTATTGTCCCAAACGGTATGTGAATTGACTGGCAAACCTGGCAAACTCATGTTTAAGTTAGGTTTATATAAAACCCTTGCTGAGGAATACGCAAAAGAAGGCTGGGAACCAGTTGAAAAGGTTTCGCCCGACAAACTTTTCGGGATATAGCGCAGTTTGGTAGCGCGTCTGGTTTGGGACCAGAAGGCCGCAGGTTCAAATCCTGCTATCCCGACCAGATTATTATGTCCTTATGACAACGGAGCACCGTCAAGCACCACGCCGCAAGGTGGTAAGTATTAATCGGGTTGGTGCGTGGGGTAACGTGGTGTACGAACACAAACTGGAATGTGGCCATACTGAAAGAAGACCACGCGCAGCCACGTCGCCCACTCTTGCATGTGCTTGGTGCTTGCGTTCACAAGCCAAGGAATTGGAAATACGTTCATTGCAGGCACCAGCAAAAACTGTTGAACTTGACCTTCAACACACCGAAGTTGAAATCGCCAGAGTAAAAGCCAAACTCTCACACACCCTTGGTGTAAGTTTGGAGCAAGTCGACGTTTCGGTAGTGGACAAATTCGGTGAACAGAAAATTTCTGGCGCCGTGGTGTTCCTTTCGGAAAGCGACGTACGTAAACTTATCGGCTAACGAGTGACGGGGGTCATCATGACAGCAGGTGGGCAGAATCGCAAGTCCTTTAATGAACAGGAAGCAGAAGCAATAAAAGCCTGGCGACTGGAGGGTAAATCCGTCGACACGATTGCGGCCATCATGCACGCTGGCAAAGACCGCGTTCGCCGATTCCTGACTGAAAACAATCTTGACAAATATCAGCCAACAAAACGGGAACGACAGAAATTTGAGACTACGAAAGTTATTCAAACCGAGTACCCGAATTTCAAAAATCCAGCGTGTCGGAATATGCCGATTGATGATTTTTTCCCAGTGAACCCGTCCAACAGTCTTTCGGCGTCTCGGCGTAAGTTGCACATGGAGAAAATTGAGCGAGTTCTTGATGTGTGTAGAAATTGTGTTGAGCAGGAAAAATGCCTTGATTACGCGCTTGAAGCAGAACCACACGGGATTTGGGGTGGAACCACTGAGGGTGAGCGAGAATACCTGCGACTACGTCTTGGCATTAAGTGCGAACGCGACGTTTTTATATCTCGGAAGAGCCGACAAATTGTTTCGGCTTGGACAACCAGCGTTTCCATTGGTATACCATTTCGCATCAAGCACTCAGACATAATCGAAAAACGCCTAGCGCGACGTGCCTAGCATTTCGCCCCAACTGCAAAACGTTCTCGACCGCCTAAGCGGCGTGGTGCGTGTAAGTGGGGGATTTCAGGCAAAGTGCCCATGTCGTTCCGATGACGACAATCCGTCATTCTCCGTATCGGAGGGTGATGGTGGTAAAGTCGTCGTTTACTGTCACGCTGGCCGATGCGACACCAAGCAGGCCTGCGCCGCGATGGGAATCACGATGTCGGACCTCTACCCACCCAAGCAACCCAAAAAACTTGAGTTGGTCGCCAAGTATCCGTACTTGGACGAAACAGGTACATTACTTTTTGAGAAGTTGCGTTATGTGGATTCCGCAAATGGCAAAAAAGAATTTCGCCAACGCAAGCCAGATGGCAGGGGCGGATGGGAATACAAGTTGGGTGATACGCCTCGTGTTCTTTACAACTTGCCACAGGTTCTACAAGCAAAGGCCGAAGGAATTCCAATCTGGGTAGTGGAGGGAGAAAAAGATGCAGACACTCTTATCAAGGTGGGCGTATGTGCAACGACTATGCCCAATGGGGCGGGTACATGGTTGCCCATCCATACAGAAGCCCTCGCTGGTGCTGTTGTGGAAATCGTCGCCGACAACGACGACGCAGGACTCAAACACGCCAAAGGTGTCTACGAAGAATTAATTGACGCTGGGTGTGATGTTCAGGTATGGAAATGCGGCAAGGGCAAAGACATAAGCGAACATATCGCTGCTGGTGGAACGTTTGATGACCTTGAAACAGTTATATTGTCCGAAATCTCAGACGAACCAGTCGCACAAGAAGTGGCTCCGCAGACACATGAGGGAAAGGCAATCAACGAGATTGTCGAACTGTTTGAACGCGACAACATGTCCGAAAGTCAGAAGTTATCTCGCGCTCAACTTATTATTTCTCGAACTTCAAGCACAAAAATAGTTGATACTGGAAGACTTGTTAAATGGTCCGAATTTGTAAAAGAATCAGATGACGATTCATACGATTGGGTAATCCCTGGTTTGATTGAACGAAGTGAGCGTTGCATCGTAGTTGCCGCCGAAGGCGTTGGTAAAACGATGCTGGCTAGACAGGTTGCAATATGTGTCGGTTTTGGAATTCATCCCTTTACTTATCAGCCAATTAAACCGCAAACGACATTGTCGGTCGACCTTGAAAACCCCGAACGCATTATTCGTCGCACATCTCGCTCAATTTATGCCGCCGCGCAGTCGGTATCTCGTAATCCAAAACCACAAGCACACCTGCTGATTAAGCCTCAGGGGCTGGATTTATTGTTGGCTGAGGATAGGGCGGTGCTGGAGGAAATGTTGGAAAAAACTAAGCCGTCTCTACTGGTGATGGGGCCTTTGTATAAAGCGTTTATCGACCCAGGTGGCAGGACAAGTGAAGCCGTAGCCATAGAAGTTGCTCGTTATCTTGACACCATTCGCGACATCTATCAGTGCGCAATGTGGTTAGAGCATCATGCACCGCTGGGCACATCTATGACTACGCGGGAGTTGCGCCCGTTCGGTTCGGCAGTCTGGTCACGGTGGCCAGAGTTCGGCGTTGCCCTCCAGCCCGATATGACTGGCATGGCACATCATTACGACGTTCGGCATTTCCGAGGTGCGCGTGACGAGCGTCAGTGGCCATCTAGAATTAAGAGGGGGAAACGATTCCCATTTGAGGTTGTTGAATGGCCAGCCTCACTGAAAGTGACAACATGAGCAATACTCCCTTAACGAAAGAATTTCTCGCCGAGAGAGATTCACGCATTTTCAAGATGCGCCAGGCAGGTGTGGCGATATCCGAAATAGCCAAGCGATTTGGCGTTTCGTCAAAAGTTGTTGGTTTGGCGATTTCCCGCCAGTTAGAAAAACTCAACAAAGAAAGTTCTTTGGTTTATCCAGAAGTCCTGCGTATGGAACTGGAGAGATTGGATGCGATGCAGGCGGCTCTTTGGCCGCTTACCCAGCATCGCAAGGTCACCCTTGATGACGGCACCGAAGTGTCGGTAGAGCCAGATATGAAGGCCGTACAACAGGTGCTGGCAATCATGGATAGGCGGTCACGGCTGTTGGGTATGGAACAGACCAACATCAATGTTTCTGCCGATGTCACCCAAAACAGTCAACAGGTACCCATCCGTGCCACATTGGCTGGCCAAGAGGGCATGCCAAAGGCAATCAATGCATTTGACCCAGAAAGCGAAGCCAGGAAGTTACTGGAGTTGATGGGAAGTTCTGGTGTGTTACCAAAAGATACTGTCGCCAAGATGCTTGGACAAGCACCTATTATCGATGCCGAGGTGGTTGACAGTGAATCAGGAAAACCAAGACAACTTGAAAGCGGCGATAGACAAGGTGGCGGAGACGCTGACACCGACGGTGGCGACAATCAATAAAGAAGACGACGGTCCTGCCGACAAGCAGGTGTTGATTCGTACTACCGAACCAGAAAGAGAGCGCTGGAAGCAAGCGGCGGCACAAGAACGTGTTTCGCTTTCGCAGTTCATCAGGGAATGCCTCAACAAGCGAGCCCAAGAATTGCTGGATTGCCAGCACCCGATTGACCAAAGAAGATGGTATCCATGGGCAGAATTTTGTCTAAAATGCGACACAAGATTGCGCGGATGAACTATCCTGTAGATAAATCTAACGAGAAATGGGGATTCATTAGCATTTTATGACCATCGTCATTCCGTCAGTGTTTGAATACGCACTCACCCCAGAAGAAGAAGCCATCGTCGCGCGTATTGGCTATGAGCGACAAGAACCGATGTTTGCCCAACCAGAGCGCAACCGCAATTACTACGAAGGCGAAGTGTGGGAAATGTGGCAGCACGCAGTCTGCGCGGGCGCAGAACTCGCCTTTGCGCGTATGTGCGGAATGACGGACTTCGTTCCACATGTCAACAAATTCAAGATGGTCAAAGATGTCGGCGGATGGGAAGTTCGGTACTCATTCGGCAACAACATGCTGCGCATATCGGATTGGGATGACCGAGACGCTTCGTACGTATTGCTGATGGACGGTCTGCGCCACCGCACCCGCCGCAACCCTGAAAACGGCTGGGTTGGCGTGAATTATCGGGCGGTATGTTGGGCCAACGGCCATGACATCATCGAGCGAGGCGAACGACTTGGCAATTCGTGGCGTGTTCACAAGAACAAAGCCAATAAAATGACAGACCTATTACAATATATTGAGACAGACATCGGTTAGGTGATGACGAGTAGATTATTTTTAAACAACGACAGTCTTGCTCTTGATTTTCCGTATGACGCGAATCAGGTGGCAGAAGTTAAACAAATACCAGACTGCAAATGGGACAAAGTAGCCCGCTTGTGGCGTTGTCCTATTTCGCGAGTTCAAGAAGCCAGGGAATTCGCCACAAAGCACGGATTTGATATTGAAAATGACGTACTTCTATTCACGTTGCCACCCAGACGTAGTGCGCAAGATATTGGCGTATACGAAAAGGACGGCGACATCTATGTTTCGTTCCATTACGACCCTGTTTTGGTTAGGTCGGTAAAGCAAATTCCCTCAGTTACTTGGAACAAAACAACTGGGGCATGGAAGGCACCGCTTACCGCAATCAACGAGGCAATTCAGTGGGCTGAACGATTTGAAAAACCAATTGCATCAGATGTACTTGTAAAAGCCAAAGAAATAAATTTGCAGTTGTTAGAACTTGCGGAAGCAAGTCGAGCAGTAGAAGCGGAAATTGTCATCGGGAATACTGGTCTTGAAAACGCGCTATTACCATACCAAAAAGCAGGTGTTGCGTATGCCAAGCGAGCCAAACGGTGTTTTATCGCCGACGAGATGGGTCTTGGCAAAACATTGCAGGCAATCGCAACTCTCGAAGTTCTTGAGCAATATCCAGCGGTGGTCATGTGTCCACCCAATCTGGTTCTTAACTGGAAAGCCGAATACGCCAAGTGGCTGCCCGACCGAAAAGTTGCAACGGTGTTGGCAGGCAAAGGTCAAAAAGAGTTTCCAGAGCGCGACACTTACGACGTTCTGGTAATTGGCTATTCAAATATTTCCTATTGGGAATCACACCTGACCGCCCATCGTGCGTATGTATTGGACGAGAGCCATTACTGCAAGACCCTGACGGCAAAGCGAACAAAGTCAGCCCGCAAGGTGGTGTCTTCATCGCCGTCTGGGACGCCAGTTCTTTGTCTTACGGGTACGCCAGTTACTAATCGCCCTGCGGAGTATGTGGCGCAGTTGGATATCTTGGGCAAAATCAAGGATTTCGGCGGAACTTGGGGCTTTTATCGGCGCTACTGCGCTGCTTTCCAAGACAAATGGGGACAGTGGCACTTGGAGGGCTCGTCTAATCTCGAAGAACTCAACGAAAAACTTAGGTCTGTCTGCTACATAAGGCGTACAAAAGAGCAGGTGCTGAAAGAGTTGCCGCCAGTATTTCACCAAGAACTTCTACTCATTGGCGCAAGTTCAGCAATGGTCGATTACGACAAGGCACAGAAAGACATCGTTGCTTTCTTGGTGGAACGCGCCAAGAAACTCGCCATAGAACTGGGCACATCACCGCACTCCGCAGCCGTGCGCGCGCGCATACGCGCGGAGTCATCGCAGGATTTGGTGCGACTATCGGTTCTCCGCCGCCTTGCCGCCAAGGCCAAGATGGAAAGCGTCATTGAATGGGTGGCCGCCCGCACAGAAAACGGCAACAAGGTGGTTATCGCCGCTCACCACAGAGATATTGTTGATGAACTCGCCAACCGTTTTGGTGGGTTAAAAATCCAGGGCGGTATGTCGGTACAAGAAGTCGAGGATGCCAAACACAAGTTCCAGACCGACCCGAAGTGTCAGGTCATCACTCTTTCTATCCAGGCGGCCAAGACAGGACACACACTGACAGCAGCGCAGGACATCATCTTTGTGGAACTGCCATGGACACCAGCAGACCTAGACCAAACCTATTCGCGACTACACCGAATGGGGCAACGGGGGTCGGTCACGGCGACCTATGCGCTGTGTGCTGGCACGATTGACGAGGAAATCTATTCACTCATTGCATCCAAGCGCAAGGTCGTCAACACCGCCGTCGACGGTGGCAGCGAAAACGACGAAGGCAGTATCGGAGCACAACTGGTGTTCTCCCTGCTTGGGTCTAACATTGGATAAATCTAACCAGAAAGCGAGATTGATATGAATTTTGTGGACAGTCACGAAGTGGCACTCGACGTATTGGGCAACGGCAACGATTTGTGGACCTGCAAGTGGTCAGGCAGCAACAAAGTGCAGGTCTTTCGGGGAGACTTCACCAACAACCGCGCAGTTTACAACCATTTATTTACACTGGACTGCGACCCAGGAATGTCAATTGCTACATTCTGTGAGTGGGCTGAGCAACTACTCTTGGGCCTGGTAAAACAGGAGTACAAGGAAATATGAGCGAACAAAGAAAAGCGCCGCAGCACAATCATCTACTCATCAATGCCAAGAGTTACGCCAACTGTATAAGTAAATCAACGCTTACCAACAAGCGGAAGATGAAGAAGTGGCTAACCAGACTTGTCGAAGATATCGGAATGCACAAAATCGCGGGCCCATTCGTCCATTACGTCAATAAGCCTGGCAACAAGGGACTGACGGCTGTAGTAATGATTGAGACAAGTCATATTGCCCTACACATCTGGGATGAGCCACAACCAGCGCACATTCAATTCGACATCTACACCTGTAGCGGCCTGAACGTGTCTGAAACTCTGTATCAAGTAATCAACGAACTAGGCATACATGAAATCTCTTGGGTCTTTTATGACCGAGAAAAAGGATTCAACAAGGTCAGTTCGGGAACATCAGTTGATGACATCATCAGCAATCACCGAAGGGGCGTTTCGCTTCCCCCTGTAATCTGATAAATCTAACCAAAAGTCGGTGGATTCAAAAATTTGGCGTATGGCTGCCCGTGGGCGAACACCTGTTCGGAAAAGTCCCGCGAAAGGGCGAACACTCGTTCGCCTGACCCGAAGGCGCACCCCACCCCCTACCCCATAGCCCTACGCCTTGCCCCATAGCCCTAGCCCTACCCCATAAGCAAGCACTAGCCCGACCATAGCCCTACCCCACCCCATAGGCGAGACATAGCAACACACTATGAACGGCGTATGGGCGTATGGGCGTATGGGCGTATGGGGGGGGGTATGATTACAGTTGTGTGACTTATTGCGTAATGACTTGACTTGTGCCTAGTAATGCCCTAGTGTTCTATTCGTCAGGGAATACCACACCAACACAAGGAGACAAGTAATGCTCACAGCACTAGGGATTATCGTAGGGATTACGCTATTCGTTCTCGCCAACCTAATCACGGCAGGCGCAACGCTAGGCTATCGCAATAGCAACAACCGTCGTATCTGGTAGCGCAGGCGCAAGGGGTAGGGCTAGCCCCCATAGAGCCTTACCCCATACGCCTACCCCATACCCATAGCCCTACCCATAGCCCTACGCCTACGCCTAGCCCAGACTAATCGCAGGTCGTCACGGGCGGCATAACGGGCGAAGTAGTCACCCCCACCCCACCCCATAGCCCCCTACCCCTACCCCCTACCCCATAGCCCTACGCCTAGCCCTAGCCCACTACCCTTAGCCCCCACCCACTACACGCCTTGCCCCCCCCTCCTACGCCTACCCCCGCCCCCCACGCCTACCCCCCCCCCCCCTCCGCCTGCCCCCCCCACCCCTACGCCTACCCCCTATCCCTACCCCATAAGCCCTAACTATTCGCAGGTCGTCACGGGTGGCATTATGGGCTACCCCATAGCCCACTACCCCCTACGCATAGTCGCACCATACGCATAGCGCATAGTCCTACGCATAGCGCATAGTCGCACCATACGCATAGCCCATAGTCGCACCCCATAGCCCTACGCATAGTCGCACCATACGCATAGCGCATAGTCGCACCTTGCGCCATAGTCGCACCTTATTCGCAAGCCTTGCGAATAATCGCACCTTGCGAATAATCGCACCTTGCGAAGTAATCGCCTATTGCTAACACGGCGTTTGTGTGTGAGATAATCTAGTTTGGCAAGTGTGTAGTACGCCACGAACTAGGGCTAGGTATCGCACCTAATGAACAACGACAGCAGTGATGTCTATGAGATAGAGACGAAAGCCGCCAACCGAATAGGTAGAAGGTTGCGCCGCTTGCTAGGTGGCGCAGGTCGTGGTGGTGGTCGTGGTGGTGGCATAGGTAAGCGCATAGGTGATGAACCGTTTGACCCCAATGCCTATGACGGTGACGGTGATGGCTTAGTCCAAGACGGTACAGCGTTTGAGCGACCAGCCGTTGCGTCAGCGCAAGTGCTACAAGCGTTGCCCATTACACGGCAAGCACCAGCAGGTTCTGACGAAGCAGTACGAGAAACCGTCACGGGTGACCCTACGGGCAACCCGACTATTCCAGAGCGTTCTGATGGTACGCCCAAGGTCGCAGGTGAGGGGGATACGAGCCTTGTCGTACCAACCAGCGCACCAGCACTAAGCAAGGCAGAACAGCGAAGGAAGGATTACCTAAAAAGAGAAAAAGCGCAAAAACGGCTACCAAGCGGCAGGAAAAATGACGAGCGTGGCAGTTTGGAAGGACTTACCAATAAAGAAATAGCAGAACGATTAGTACCAGCAACCGAAAAAGAAGTTTACGAAGCGGCACGAGATACAGCAGTAGGTAATCCAAGTCGCTACCCGACCCGAGCGCATTACGACGAAGCCGTAAAAACACATAAAACAGTCTATGACTACGAAACACGAGTAAGGAAAGCGCAACTAGAAGCGTTGAGAAAAGTTTATGACGCAGAGTTTGGGCGTGGCGCACTAGACAAAGACAGCAGAGAACAGCCGTTATTGTACGAAAAGCGTTTTATTGAGTTATTCGGTAGTGGCGTGGCGTTCGCACAAGAAAGAGTAAACAGACGAGGACAAAACGCCTATCACGGTTGGTTGCTAGACGAAACAAAGTTTATTGAGTTTATGAACTGGCTCAAAAATGAAACGGTAGACCAAAACGGCAACCCCAAACCGAACGCAAAACCAGAGTTGGTCGCACTCGCCTTATTCGTAGGTGACCAAATGAGAGATTGGCTAAACGCAAACGGTCACCAAAAACTGTTTATGGCGTTCTGGGGCGGTCAATTTTTGACGCAGTCGCCCGCATTTGATTTTGCCAGAGTTTCCCCGTTTGAGTTTATGCTCGCCAACCTATTGCTAGACAAAAATAATCCGATTTACAAAGGAATAGACGCCGACCAGCGTGCTAACACACGACACGATTTTGGTAATGGAGAAAGAGCAGCAGCAGAGTTGTTGCTAAATACATTTTTTGATTGGATTGCCGATAATCACACCTACATAGACCGAGACGGTAAGGTGAACGGGCTGCCGACACGAAACCAACTATTGGCGAGACTTAACTACATACAGGAAGCAAAATACACACAAGCAGCATTAGGAATGTTGCTTCCAAGACCCCTTCGGCAACCCGTGATAGATAACACGGGCGCAGTGCTCGGTTCGTTTGAGGTAGTAAATACTTCCCATACAGCAAAAACATTTGACCCAGAAGATGTCGCAACATTTAGGGTAATCGTAGAACAAGCATTAGCGAATAACCCAGCATTCAGAGATGCCGTTATTCAGGCAGGCTCAATGCCTATGGGAAGGCAACACCCAGCACTATTGAGAAATCCAGCGTCGCCGTTGATAGTTGGCGCAGACCTAATCACGAATAAAAATAATGTTCGTGAAGGCAGACTACAACGAGCGTGGAACAGGCTAAAAGAAGCAGCACTACTGCGGAAAAAAGGGCTAATACCCGACGCAAGCGCACCAAATGGTTATCGCAAGCGAACTTACAACGAAGTCGTTTCTACACCAATGGAACAAATCGGTTTGGGTGATAGCGGCGGGTGGGCAGGACAGGCGTCAATGTTTGACGGTCACATTACATTCAATCCCACCAGCGTAGACCTTCATTTTTTTGAAGGGTCAGACATAGATAATGAAACTGTAAACCCCACAAAACCATTTACTACGCACGCAGGCGTGGACAGTTTGATAATCCACGAATGGTCGCACGGTTTCAATATGGCGTTGGCTATGGACATAACAAATGAACTACGCCGCATAAAAGACGAGATGGAACTTGACCTTATCGCACAAGGCGTTTCACCTACTGACGCAGCAAAACAATCCAATGACTGGTTCATTGCTCAGTTAGAAAGAGGAGGGCTCACATACTCAGCGATAAGAGACGGAAGGATGTCGGGCGGAGCAAAACCATTGACCATAGATGCGAGTTGGGGATTTATTGTCGACAGGGCAAACAACACCAAACTCAGAGGAAAAAACTTCACCAGCAGAGACGCACTACCCAAAGGTCGGGGCGTCATTGATTGGGAAAACCCACAAAAGTACGGATTTGATACACGAGAAGAACTACTGACCGTGCTTATGGGAACGCTTGCCGATTGGCAAGACAAACGAGCACTTCACGACGAGCGTAGGCAAATAGCGGTAGACCACAAAAATCGCATAGCGTTATCAGAACAAGCCGTTCGCCGAGGTGTGATTAGTCAGGCAGACCACGAACAGAATGTGGAACAGTTTGAGAAGGATTTATCAAAAAAGATAAAAGACATTCATACGAAAGCGGTTGATAGTGATGAGCCGTATGTTGCTTCCGAATACGGAAATAGCATTATGGTTGAAAGGTTTCCAGAAACTCTTGCTGGCGTTCTACATAAAAGAACAGCAGAAGATGGTCCGTTTTATGTAAACAATGCCGCAACAAGATGGGTGGCACGACTATTTTTGTGGCTACGACGTGACGGTACTAACGACGGTGCTGTCAATAGCAACGGGGCCAGACACATAGCAGTTGATGACGGCAACGGTGGCACAATCGTCGTTGGCGACAAAACAGCAAGAAGATTTAGGCGCAAGAAACGACCAGCAGACCCAAATGACCCATACGAGGACATTACGGAAAAAGTTCTGTCCACAGAGGTAATCCAAAGCCCGTCGCAGGCTCGCAAACTAGACGGAAAGCCAGAGGATTTGTCGGTTTCCTCACGCACACCACAAGAAGCGCGGGGCGTACTGGCAACACGATTTGACCCTGACGCTCGCAGTGTCCTAACAAGTGGTAGAAGCAATATCGGGTTGGACACAGATGCCCGACTGTACGCATTTGATGAACCAATCACACAACAAGACAGCAGATTGCGAAGCCGTGTTCATTCAGTTGGCGACTATCGGTTCTACGACAACACTATTCGGTATGGAGAGAGCCTCACTCCGTCACTACGAACAACACTTGGCTATCTGGCTGGCAAACGCTACATAAATCGCAACAACCCGCACCACGGCGATATGGTCCGTATGTTGTCGGCTACCACATTTGGTCTGTTCATAGACGATATGCCCACATACGACACCACAACAGGGCGGGACCGTGAAATACTGCGTGGATTGGTCACGGGTGAGATTAGTGCGCTGCCACAAGAACTTCGTATGGTCATAGAACGAGCAGTAAAAGACGCAGCATACATACACCACGCAATAGTCCACGCACCCCTTACAAAGCGAGACCTGTATCGCTCAATAAACACCGACCCAGAAAGATTTGTATCTGGATTGGTCGTTGGAGAGCGTATTCCAATGCCAATAACGGCATTTTCTCACCGTACGCCAAGTGTTGATGATGTCGTTGTATTGCGAGTGCTTGCGGGCGCAAAAGCACTTGACGTTGGTGACGGCAGCCTCTTGACGCAAGGCGAGTTTGAGGTTGTCGCCGTTGATAGAGACGACACGGGGCGCGTTGTGGCGACGGTAAGACACGCTGGTGTCTACGACCCACGACACGACGCAATGCGACCAACGGACAGATTTAGTGAACCACCTGGCGCACACTGGCGAAAGATGGGTTCTCATCAGGCTCGCTACACGCCAGACGAAACAGAGATGATGATTGTTGATAAAGCACGGCGAGAAGACAGAGACGAGGCGGCTCGGCTTACATCTGGCAGAACACGGCTATCCGAGGTACAAAGGTCCGAACAACTCATACGGGATTTGATTGGCGCAACGAGTGAGGAACGAAAGGCGACCTACGACCAAGTAAAAGGCAAGAAAAAGCGAGAAGCGATTGAGCAAGTGAAAGGGAAACTCATTGATTTTGTGAGAACTACCGTTCTCAAACGACTTTCACGTGTTGAGAACATCCTGACAGATATGTACGGAGATGAAACTCCGTGGATTAGTGACGCAGACGCTATGCGCCTTGTCAAATCGATACCTGGTCACCAGATTGCCGAAATGGGCAAACGAATGCATTCACGCCTATCGCAAACGCAGTACAGCGGCGGGGCCGACAATCTTCACCTCATCAAACAGCCCAAGACACAGCAGGAATACGACGACTTACAGCGCCAAATGCGCCTTGCGGCAAGAAGTTTTATGAGCAATATGGGTATGTTCAGTAAATTCCAACTGCGGGGGATGTTGGAAGACAAGCGGTTGTATATACACCCAGTTGACGACAAAGACTCTTCAAGTTATGCAGCGCGAACAATGGGTAGGAGTTTTGACGACTTCAAGAACACCGCAATCGGATACATAGACCTTTCCCAGGGAACTGACGACGCACCTGGGATGGACGAGGATGAAGAAGTCTTTATCAGCAAGTTGTTTGGTTTTGTTGAAGTCCTTGAAAAGGCATACAACATAGACAAGCGCATCAATCTTCCCGACGGGGCCGTAGCATTCGTGCCTAGTAATGGGCTAAACGGTGCAGTCACTGTTTCTTATGTACCGTTCTACCCTACTTCTCCTGAAAGAAAATTTGCGTTTGACATAAGTGGACGCATTTTTGCTAGTAGAGACAAAAACGAAGTTCGCAAGGCTTTGGACGCTGCGCGTGCTTGGTCGGGTGAAGGCGACCAAAGTACGTGGACCTCAGTAACCAGCGGGACGCCCTTTGTTGGAAAGTTCGCACGCAGGCTGATTATCAGTCCAGATGAAACAGAACTTCACAACAACACGATGGGCGTCAACAAAGACGCACCAGCAGGTATCGCCACTCTTATCAACCAACACGCTTTTCTCTGGATGCGTAACGTAAACGCACAGTTGAGATTGACGGTTGCGATGGATGGACCACTCGTATGGGCACGTCACGGTTTTGGACCATCAACATTGGAAAAAACGGTGTTGATACGCACGGCAGATGCCATAGAACGGGCATTGGACGGTCTGCTAACGGGGATAGAGCCACTCGAAATTGATTATTCCGACGAAGATTCGGACTTTGCGCCCTTTGACCCAATGGACCTTCTCGGCTTTGGGGGCAAAACACTCCAAGAACTAAATGAGGAAGAATTGGATTTTGCAATCAGACTGGCTGGCTGGGCTGCACTCGTTCGTAGCGGCAAAGTAATTGGCGAGAACGGAATGGTGCGTCCCGCTGGTGCGCTGACCTCATTGATAGTGCTAGCAAATCTGTTGCCTGGCGAAAAACAGCAGACAACACTTCAAAAGGAATTGTGGAAACGACTGTTCGAACATCTCGTCACCGTTGGCACGAACCAATACGACCTGGATTTGGGCAGACCAGACCTTGATGATGACTTCCTTCCGTCATTCATAGTTCGCGACCCGAAAAACGAAAAACTTGTAGAAATACAAATAAAGACGACCCGCCCACTGGATGACACAGTTGGTCCATCGCGAGACTTCTTTTTGGGACAAGGCTATGGGCCACAGAATCCAGAACAGGTGTCCCGTCTTATTGATGCGTTTGGTCAGTATTCGGGCAATCTGAAAAGCCTTAACACGACAACTGAGAGTATGGGATTTACTGGCGTACCACACCTTGTGACGCCACAAGAACTAGAAGAACAACTCAAAGACATTGATGCGCGCCCGATTGCAGGTATTGCTGATGTAAGTATCACAACAGACACCCGACTAGACACAGACGCAGACGTAGAGGGCAGGCTTAGAAGCCTTCTGTTCGGTGAACACACCACGGCGGGGCGTGGGATTATGTTCACCGATAGCCCAATACTTCACGCCCACGAAATGCAAATCGGAAGGCGACGCATTGCTGCTACGGGAATAGAACCAGACGAACCCAATGACCCAGCAACCACAAAGGCTGGTGTTATCGGAGTATTCAAACCGTGGAAAAGAATCATAGACACGACCGCCATAGCCGCAGTCGGCAGGGGTGTCGTAGACGCACTAACGATTGCAATGGATAAAAGCGCTCGCGACTACATCAAAAGTCCACGGATGGAAGACGACCCATTTTTTGACGTAGAGGAACTTAGCGGCATACGGGGCCGACTGATTGCCTTTGTGAATACGCCTGAAATGACGGACATAGATTCAGACGACAAACAAGATGTACGTCGGGTCATTTATGCGATTACGGGAATGCTTGATGAATTGATAAACGCCCTTGAAGGAGATGGTTCTGGTGTTTATACGCCGAACGGACGAGTAGCAAAGACACAACGGGCTCTCAAAAACTTTCTCCAGATTTTCTTGTCACGGGACGGATTTGACTCACGTTCAGGAATGGGAGAATCATTTACCAATGGCAGCCGTTCAGGCTCAAACACCACGGACCATATGTTGCTTGCGGCAATACTTGGCTATGACGCAATATCAGCAAAGACAAAAGGTTCGCAAAAAGAAAGGTCAAAGGATTACGTAGTCCTCAACAGGGGCGCTCTAATACTCGCCGATGAGCGAGTTAGTTTGCAAGATATGGCTCGCATTACGGGCGGACAAAGACCTGGATTCACGGGTGCAGAAGCATTTGCAGAACTAGCAAAACAGAAACTCAGAAACATATTCATCGCAGACGATTGGTGGAAATCAGAAGACCCATCACTTCTGGCGATACACAATCAAACCGACCCTAGCCCCATAGATGTTAGCCCACGACAAATTGAGACTCAGGCATTTATGCGTCAGGTAAGGCAAGACTTTGGGGTAAACCTGCCAACCGAAAGAAGCAAGCGACTTTCATCAGGTCGCAATGCGCGCAAGAGATACGCGCGTATGGGCTTTCCTCAAGAGCCAGACCCTTTTGATGGCTTCCGTGTTGTTGGGTGGTACGAACCAGAAGAAAACACCCCGCTCCGTGAAGCGCATTTGTCTGGGGATTTCAGCGCAATTATCGCCAGTGCTAAGCGCAGAGAAGAACTCATGGAACAAATTGAGAAACTAGAAGAACAAGTCATGGATATTTCTGACAAGGCGTGGGATGAGGATTGGGCTGGAAAAACATGGGATACGGTCACGAGAACAGCCAGAAACAAAGTCAAGGGACAAATAATTGACCTCGAAGAACAAATTGACACGCTAAAAGACGAAGTTGATGACATTACGGACCGATTTGTTCGAGATATCAAAACAATTAACTACATGTTGGCACAAGCCCTACACCGTCAGGGCTTGATTAACGCAATCGATAAGTTAGTCAGAGAAAATGATGGAGACGGCGGCTACGTACGTCTCGACAAAGGTCCACTTCCAGACGAACTAATGCAGCGACTCATGGCTTTGCGTGAAAAATTAATTGAGCAACAGCAGGCAGAACCACTCAAGTACAATCTCGAAGACATCGCGCGGGACGCGCGCGTGTATGCGGAAATCTTAGAAGACAATTGGGATTTGCGATGGGACTTAATCCATCCAGAGCGTCACCGCCTATCGGAGGATGACGGCATATTGGACTACGAAAACGAAGATGGAGATTACAAACTCAAAGACTGGCTAGAAGAGCACGAAGATGCCTGGTTAATGTATCTGACAAAGAATTTGTATCGCCGAGCAACACCAAAGATGCATCGCAGCATAATCGACATAACGGACACACGGCGCGACTTTGACAAAGCAGAACGGGACCTACTGACCGATGAACTATGGACCATACTTGGCGAAATTACCGACGCCCAGAGAGACTTGTGGAGAAGGTTTACCGAAAGACAGTTCGAGGAAGATTACCAGAGGTCGAGAGCAAACGCAGGTCAGGACGATGGACCATTTATTCCAGACGAGGTGTTGACCACACACTCGCCACCATCGGGTATTAGTCATTCACAATGGAGAAAAATACGCGCTGTTGGAAAATTGGCTAAGAAATCTCCTTACGAAGGGGAACGCAAAGCGTCGGTTGAAGCAGCCAAACGACTACTGACAGCAGCAGGGCGAGAAGACCTAGCGAATGACGACTACATCGCCAAACTACCGTCTGGCCGACGTTCATCAATGGCCCCAGACGTCGTATTGCGAGCAGACCTGTCTAGGGGCCCCGTGCCATCACGAGGCAGAGACCCACGCGACACCTCAGGCAAAGACTTCATCCAACAGGTTATTGAGGGAATGGGAGCGCGCGGTCACACAATCACCGAAGCCGACCTCGCTGTTGATTCACCCCTAATGCGATTGTTGCACTTTACTGGATGGGGCGAAAACCACACTTACGTAATGCGCATGCCAATGGGAGATTTAGACACACTGATACGCATGACACCGAACGAGTGGGAGAAGCGCAAGAGACAATCCGCTGATGCGCAGGTTCTCATGACGAGTATGAGAAGGCGCGACCCGCAAACTGTCGCGCATATAGACAGACAACCAACCGAAGAAGATGAACAACTGATTAGGGACCTTACGGAAGTTTTGGTTTCTGTCGCAACACAGGAAGTGCAAGCAATACCTCAGCCTGGGCACAAAATCAAGAAGTGGCAGGGCCCGATTGCATCAGTGGGCGACGTTTTGGCTGATGATACAGACATAGACCTGATAAAGGCCCAAGGTGCCCCGTCATTTGACACGCTTATGACCCTTTACGCGCACACACTTGCCGAAAGGCGTCGTCTCAATTTGGCATTTGGAGCCGATAGGGAAAGCGGACGCTCACTTGGTGCGCGGGTCCTCTTCACCAGCGAGGGCTCGGATTACAGCGCATATTACGCTTCAATAAATGAACAACCAGTCCACGAAGTTCGTAACGGTAAGCACTATGTGGTCTACAAAGACAGACTGGGGAGAGAAATACTGCGCGCACCAATCCAAAAGGAACGGGGCCAAACGCTGAAACAGGACATAGAGGAATCAAATGCAAAGCCGCTTGCACCACATCTGATAATGCCGATTACTGAATTATTGCACGAATTGCATCGCGCTGGCGCACACACAAAAGCATTGGATGCGTCTCCGTTGCCTATTCCCAGCGACCTGAACACCGTCACTGTCAATGATACCGTCTTTGAGGCAATGTGTGATGCCCTTGGTATTGAACATCCAGGCTTGGCACTACTACGCAAAGATGAACAAGCCAGCCCGTCTGATGGCTTATCAACTCGCGCCTGGGAAACTCGTGACGCCCCAGAAAGGGTTGCTGGAAGAGCAAGCGACGGGACGCCGATACGATACGCACCACAAGAAGAACAATTCGGTTCGTTGACTAAGTTGAAAATGGTTCGTGAACGATACGCATACTTCTTGCAAGAATTGGAATTTGCTGACACCTATGCGGGAACGCATGTGAAGAGACTTTTCGAGAACCGATTGCGCTTCCTAGACCAGCAGATAGACATTATGGAAACACTTGGCAAGCGCCATGCAGAAACAATCAGACAACGGGTTGCGGGTAGATACACCAAAGAAATTGAACCTGGAGACCCACGCATTATTGATTATGTACAACGAGGGTTTGACGTAATGCGTGCCCTGAACGGAGGAAACAGGGGTACGGCTTACTCATATCTAAGCGATAGTCCAACAAGTGCCAATCTTGGAGGAGTTAGTGTCGCAGAACAAGCCGTACACGCGCATATTCGTCAAGAAATTATTGCTGGCGGCCTGCCAATGTACACAGACTTCACCGTCGATGGCGACAACCTGCACGAAATCGGTCATTTTGCATTCGGACAAGCATTCACGAGACATGGCGAACACATGGCAAATATGTGGGCATTCTTCCTTTACGGCCCACACATGTGGGGCCCCGCTATGGAAAACGAGGCAGTGCAAAAGCAATTCAAGCAGATGACGGTTTACCAACACTTCAATAAAAAAGTAGACGCAAGTGGAGACCCACTAGCAGGCGCAATCGAAAAAGGTGGTGTTGTTCGTAGTGACGGGCAGTTGGACGGATTCAACGAACCGTTGACGCCACTTGAGGCAGAATATTTGATGGAGAGGAACGAACTCTCAAACTCAAATGTCAAGGAAGCACTAAGAGTTCTTCTTGGCAAAATTGACACCCTAGACCTGCCCCAGGACGAAAAACAAGAACTACGGGACCAAGTTCTCAAAGATTTCGCAGAAAACACACTCATGATGGGTCTCGGCAAACCAACATTTGAGATTGGACAAGAGAGTGGAAAATGGAACGACGAAGACGCTCGCCGACATAAAGAACTAGAAGAACAATTTGGTGAGGGCGCGGCGCGCGGTGCATTTATTCGCGGCAGTTCAGCAACTGACCGAACAATACCCCTACCTGCACATTTGTACGGGTGGCCACGGGACTCGCGCGAGGGCGACAAACTCGCATCTGGGCGCAGATTGCGTTCTGGTCGCGACGAAAACGAGTTGGTTGAAGAAGGCTTTCCTACAACCAGCACTGGTTTTTACGATACCGACTTTGAAACGGGCGCCCCCGTAGACAAACGTGTACTCAATGGTGGAATCAAAAAGGCACGAAAGAAGACCGTACTCGCAGTAGAACATAGCGATGAGTTCCGAGACTTTACTTATCCTTCTCCATTTGATTCAGAATTCATTACTGACGAGTTCCTCGAAATATCACGGCACCAAGACGAATCGCACGAACGAGTGTTTGTTGATGCCAACACGCAATCCAACAATGACGCAGCACTTGCCGTAGCAACATGGTCGGGGCAAGCGCTATTTGTAAAAACCATAGAACGAGGCTTCCAGCGCTTCATTGGCACCCACCACGCAATCAACAAATTTTTACGAACTGGCGAGTTGATTGATGACAAAACACGGAAGGGCCTCGAAGAACTTGACATTAGCGAAGGTCAATATGAGGCAGCAGTTTTGAAGATGATTGCCACTCTGGACGACACAATCGACCAGTTTGACATTCCACAAGATGTGATTGTTTTTAGGGGGATAAGCACCGCCGCATCTGATGGTATATCGGCTCGCGGTATTGGAGCAACGATGGTTGACCGCGGGTATCAATCAACCTCAACTAGCGAAGCGGTTGTAAGAGACAGTTTTATTGGCGATGGCCACAGGCGGATGTTGCGAATCCACCTAAAAGCGGGACAGCGAGCATTGGCCATACCAACACGCACCAACGCTGAGGGAGAAAACTTTGACATGTTTGGTGGCAAATTTGGTATAACAATGAATGAGGAAGAAATATTGTTGCCACGCGGCTTAACCATGCGGGTTATTGGTATTGAACAAAACAGCGCGAAAGATTATCCACTCGAAATCATCGACGTCGAAATTGTGGAAGACGAATTGGACGCCCAAATAGAGGTGGGTAAGAAAACCAGGCGTATCACAGACCCGATTGGTACCGCTGAGCCCATCACGCGGGGCGCACAAGAAGGGACGGGCGTCGCAAGCAAAATGATGCAAACCGTTCTACGAGAGGATTCGCTAGACGGCGTTATCAAGGCGATTCTAATTGACTACAACTTTTATGGCAGGGAACCAAAGGAAGCAAGACGCAAATTGAGACAAAGCGGCGCATCAGATGCACCACCCCTGGAATTGGATAGATATACATCCTCCCTCGACCATCACGAAGACGCCAAATTCGGCAGATATGAAAGCGCAATGAATGCCGACATTGTTGATTACGGGGGCACATCACTTGTCAGTGTTTTGAAACATCTATGGTTGTCTGGTTACAGTAGTTCCCGCCACCCAGACAACTACCCAGACGAAGAAATTGCTAAATCAATGGATGGTCTTGATATTGAGACTATTAAAAACGTTCTGGTGCGAGACAACACGGCAAACACGGCAAAAGATTTGCCCTGGAATCGAATGACGTTTACACAGCGTATTCGATGGACGCGCGCACTAATAGCGCGCACCAAAGTTTCACCGTCTTTGACGCAAAAAGAGAAAGACATTGTCATTGATTTACTTGAAAAACAAGTAGAGAGACAAAGACGCAATCGGGACCAGTTCTTCAAATTACAACTACATACTTCGATTGTGGAAAGGCAAAGACGGAGTTGGCGGAAAGCACTAGATGGTGTTCCCCTATCAGAAGACGCACAATACCGTGCCGACATGCTTGACCGAGAAGGTAGAGGATTATACGGACGGTCTTCATATGGCATTGGCGGCTCGGATTATCGGACCACGCCGCCTTATGGTGCTGAGGATATGCAAACGGATGGCCCCGATGGATGGAGCGACTACATCGACAAGCGCGCGATTGTCGATATAGAAATGCTCATGGATTATATGAACACCCGTTTTGAGTCTTGGAACGCCTGGGGGCGGGAATCGGCAGAAGAAGGAAAGGTAAGAGAATGGGGGACAATGCCACTTGACAGAATATTCACAAAACTCACCCCACTTGATAGGCCACATACGGTTTTTCGAGGTATCAGTGTGGATGCAATGCAGAAAGTTATTGAAATTGGTGAGGGAGGTATTTATGTAGACCACGGCTACATATCGGCCTCCAGTCTTGAGTCAGACGCTATGTTCTTTGCAACGACAGGCTCTTCCACCTATGAAATGCAAGAACTTATGAAACTAAAACAAAGGCCACTGCTTGTGATTAAGTTGCCGAAAGGACAAAAAGCAATATTCATTCCAACTCCCGACCAAGACAAAGAAATCGGAGGTGTTGAAAACGCCGAAGTAGTTTTGCCACGCGGGACGCAATTCAAAGTAGCAAAGATTACTAAACTCGCCAACGACCGACCAGAAGCAACTCCCTATTATCAGGTAGAACTGGAAGTGGTTGGCAATGAAGTTCCAGGTTTTGAGACTGGCGGGCAACAAAGATTGAGTTCTGGACGATGGCAAGACAAATTGTTGTCGCAGCGACGACTCAGCAACGAATTACCAATTGACAAAGTGGATAGAAGAATCATTGATTTTGAGAAGGGAACGTC